>Ga0111179_1002_pt1 | contig 53467 bp, 64 predicted proteins | sample DeeMarSWOR324_28_FD_80226 | JGI IMG/M metagenome (GOLD analysis project Ga0111179, IMG submission 80226) | Dehalococcoidia bacterium SM23_28_2
GAGCTGGAGGAGGCAATCGCTGTTGAGGCAGCGCTGGTCGAGGAAGAGGCACCGCCAGCGGAGGAAGTAGCGGCGGTTGAGGAGGCGGAGGAGGCAGCGCCGGTCGAGGAAGAGGCGCCGCCAGCAGAGGAAGTAGCGGCGGTTGAGGAGGCGGAGGAGGCACCGCCAGCAGAGGAGGCGCCGGCCGAAGAGGAGCAGCCAGCGGCGGTTGAGGAGGCTGAGAAGGTCGAAGAGGCGCCGGAGGCCGTCGAGGAAGAGAAGCCGCCCGCGGAAGAAGAAGAATCGCAGGCCGAGGAAAAGAAGCCTGAGGAAGAAAAAACCTAGGAATCATGATCCAGTCGTTTACACGTCTCAAGGTGGCCGACAACACCGGCGCCCGCCAGATCATGTGCATTCGGGTGCTGTGGGCACGGTCAAGCAGGCGGTGCCCGGCTCTTCGGTGAAGAAGGGCGAGGTGGTTAGAGCGGTGGTGGTGCGAGTGGCCAAGACCTACGGTCGGCCCGACGGCAGTCACATCCGCTTCGATGACAACGCCGCTGTCATCCTGGCCGATAGCCTCAATCCCAGGGGGACCCGCATCTTCGGGCCGGTGGCTCGCGAGTTGCGAGAGAAGAACTTCATGAAGATTGTGTCCTTGGCGCCGGAGGTGGTGTAGGTATGGCCAAGATCAGACGCGAGGACACAGTACTGGTCATTAAGGGCAAGGAGAGAGGCAAGACGGGCGTGGTCCGTCAGGTGGTTCCTCGACAGAGCCGGATCATTGTCACCGGCGTGAACATGGTGAAGCGGCACATGCAACCGCGCGCCGACCGCCCGGGAGGGATCATCGAGAAGGAGGCGCCCATCCACGTGTCCAACGTGATGCTCGTCTGCAAGAGTTGCAGCAAGCCAACGCGGGTGAGCTTCCGGCTGGGTAAGGGCGGCAGCAAGGTGCGCTACTGCCGCCACTGCGATCAGCCTCTGGACTAGGAGCGATAGTGATGTTGCCCAGGCTCAAGGAACGATATCGAGAGGAAGTGGTGCCGGCCCTTATGAAGGAGTTCAGCTACAAGAACGTGATGCAGGCGCCTCGTCTGGAGAAGATCACGGTGAACGTGGGCCTGGGAGAGGCCATCCAGAACCCGAAGGCCCTGGACGCGGCGGCTGACGATGTGGCGACTATCACTGGCCAGAAGCCGGTGATCACCCGCGCCAAGAAATCTATCGCTGCCTTCAAGATACGCAAGGGTATGTCCATCGGCCTGACGGTGACGGTGCGGGGCGACCGTATGTATGAGCTGTTCGACCGGATGGTGAACGCTGCCCTGCCCCGCATTCGCGACTTTCAGGGGGTCTCCCCCTACTCCTTCGATGGCCGTGGCAACTACAGCTTGGGCATCAAGGAGCAACTGATCTTCCCAGAAGTGGAATACGACAAGATCGACCGCATTCGCGGCTTTCAGATGACAGTGGTGACTACGGCTAGGACCGATGAGGAGGGCAAGCGTCTGTTGGAGCTGTTGGGCATGCCCTTCGCCCGTAGCTGAGCCTGCTTGGGAGCAGGCAGGGCAAGGAGGGAACGTTGACCCGCAAGGCCCTTTACAACAAGGCCTTCTATAAGGAGCCGAAGTACAAGGTGCGGCAGAGGAATCGCTGCAGGCTGTGCGGGCGGCCGCGGGCCTACATGCGCTGGTTCGGTCTCTGCCGAATCTGCTTCCGCGAGCTAGCATTAGAGGGCAAATTGCCCGGGGTCAAGAAATCCAGTTGGTAGGGAGTGATGCATATGGTGACTGACCCCATTGCCGATATGCTCACGCGCATTCGCAATGCGCTGGTGGCTGGGCATGAGACTGTGCAGGTACCGGCCTCCAAGATGAAGATCGCTATCGCCGAGGTACTCAAGGAAGAGGGCTTTGTCAGGGATTTCGAGGTGTCGCAGGACGGCATCAGGAAGACCATCAGCATCGACCTGGCCTACGGCGGTAAGAAGGAGTCGGTGATAAGCGGCCTGCGGCGGGTGAGCAAGCCCGGCCTGAGAGTATATGTGCAGAAGCGGGAGATCCCCCGCGTCTACGGCGGCCTGGGCATCGCCATCCTCTCCACCCCTCAGGGGGTGATGACCGGGCAGGAGGCCTGGCGTCGGCAGGTGGGCGGCGAGGTCCTCTGCTACGTGTGGTAGGGGGTAGGAGTAGATGTCCCGCGTAGGCAAGCAGCCCATAGCAGTTCCCTCGGGGGTGAGTGTGAACATCGAGGGAAGGCGGGTGACCGTCACCGGTCCCAAGGGAGAGCTAAGCCGAGAGTTCCACCCTGACATTGCGGTTCGTCTGGACGACGGACAGCTCCTGGTCAGCCGACCCACCGACCGGCCGGAGCATCGCTCGCTGCACGGGCTGACGCGCAGCCTGCTGGCCAACATGGTGACCGGTGTCAGCACAGGCTTCACCAAGATGCTGGAACTGCACGGCGTGGGCTATCGAGCCCAGATGCAAGGGCAGAATCTGGTGCTTCAGGTGGGCTACTCGCGGCCGGTGGAGGTGAAGCCACCGGCGGGGATCATTCTGGCGGTGGAGGGCACCAGTCGGGTGATGGTCCAGGGCATGAGCAGGGAGCTGGTGGGCCAGGTGGCGGCCGATATACGTGCTGTGCGCCCGCCCGATCCCTACAAGGGCAAGGGCATCCGTTACGAGGGCGAGAGGGTCCGCCACAAGGCAGGCAAGGCGGGCAAGGCCATTAAGCACTAGTCATGAAGGGTAGGAAGACAGCGCGAGCAGCCCGAGTGCGCCGCCATCGGCGGGTGCGCCGAAACGTAGTGGGCACCCCCGAGAGGCCGCGTTTGTGCGTCTTTCGCAGCGTTAATCACATCTATGCCCAGGTCATCAATGATGAGCAGGGGCATACCTTGGCGGCCGCTTCCGACCTGGAGGCGGACATCCGGCAGCAGGCCAACGGCAAGCGCAAGACCGAGGTAGCCAGCCTCGTGGGTCAGCGACTGGCCGAGCGTGCCCTGGAAAAGGGGATCGGGACGGTGGTGTTCGACCGCGGCGGCTACAAGTTTCACGGCCGGGTCAAGGCGCTGGCCGATGCCGCTCGCAAGGGCGGGCTGGTGTTCTAGGGACGGGGGAGAGATGTCCAATCCAAGAAGATACGTAGCCACTGCCAAGAAGATCGACCCCCTGGAGATGGAGCTCGCCGAGAAGGTGGTGTTCATCAACCGAGTGGCCAAGGTGGTCAAGGGCGGTCGCCGCTTTCACTTCACCGCCGTGGTGGTGGTTGGCGATGGCGAGGGACACGTAGGAGCGGCCATCGGCAAGGCCAAGGAGGTGCCGGAGGCCATCCGTAAGGCGACCACAATAGCTCGCAAGAACCTGATAAAGGTTCCCATGAAGGGGACCACCGTTCCCCACGAGGTTTGGGAGCGCTTTGGCGCTGCCAAGGTGCTCATCAAGCCGGCGCCGGCGGGTACCGGCGTCATCGCCGGCGGGGGCGTGCGAGCAGTTTTGCAGATGGCGGGCATCAAGGACGTGGTAGCCAAGTCCTTGGGCAGCGATAACGCGGTCAACGTGGTCAAGGCCACCATGCTTGGCCTTTCTCGGATGAGGAACGTGAAAAAGGCGGTGGCCGGACGTCGTGAGCTGGCTACGACCGAGGCGTAGGAAGCGATGGTCAAGCTGAGGGTCACTTGGAGGAAGAGCGCCATCGGCTACCCGCCGAAACAGCGGCGGACCATCCGCGCCCTGGGCCTGCGGCGGCTGGGCCAGGCGGTTCAACATAGCGATTCGCCAGTTGTGCGTGGTATGATACTCAAAGTGCGCCATCTGGTAGAGGTGGAGGAGGTAGAGGAGTAGGGATGGAAGCCCACGACCTAAGGCCCCCTAAAGGCGCTCGCCACAAGCGAAAGCGGGTGGGGCGCGGCGACGGCAGCGGTCACGGCACCTATTCTGGACGCGGCTCGAAAGGCCAGAAATCACGTTCCGGCGGCGGGCCTCGCTTGGGCTTCGAGGGCGGCCAGACGCCTCTCATCAAGCGTCTGCCCCGGCGGCGGGGCTTCACCAACATCTTCCGGGTGGAGTATGCGTCGGTGAACGTGAAGCAGTTGGAACGTTTCGAGGAGGGCACAGAGGTGACGCCCGAGCTCCTGCGGGAGGTGGGCATCATTAAGACCTTGAGGCAGCCGGTGAAGGTTCTGGGCGACGGCGAGATAACCAAGGCCCTGATCGTGCGGGCCCACAGGTTCTCGACGGTGGCCAAGGGGAAGATCGAGGCGGCCGGAGGAAGTGTCGAGGAGGTGGCGCCATGATGCGGGCGCCCACCGTCGCTAGGCCGCGCCTTCTCCAGGCGGTCATCGACGCCTTCCAGCAGGCGGACGTGCGGCGGAAGATCGTATTCACGCTGTCTGTGCTGGTGATCTTCCGCTTCGTGGCCAACCTGCCGCTTCCCGGCATCGACTCAGCTACCTTGGCAGACATATTCAAGAGCAATGCCGTCCTCGGCTTTCTAAACATCTTCAGCGGGGGTGCCCTGCGGAACATGAGCGTCGCTGCCCTGGGCGTCTACCCCTACGTGACGGCCTCCATCGTCATGCAGCTACTCGTTCCCATGGTGCCTCGGCTTCAGGCCCTGACCAAGGAGGGGGAGCAGGGCCGCCGCCAGATCCAGATCTACACCCACTGGCTGACAATACCCATGTGCGTCGTCCAGGGCTACGGACAGCTCATCCTCATCAACAACCTGGGCGGCTTTGGAGGAGAGACAAAGATCGGTCTCACCGGCGATGCTCTGTTGCCCACCCTGTCCATGCTCACCACCCTGACGGCCGGCACTATGTTCCTGGTCTGGCTGGGCGAACTGATCACGGAGAAGGGCATCGGCAACGGGGTATCGGTGCTCATTTTCGCCGGCATTGTCGCCAACATACCGCGGATGATCTGGACCGAGGTCTACACCTCGACCGCCATGACCGGCGTCGTGATGCTGGTCCTGTTTATTGCAGTCATCCTTGCTGTCATTGTCTTCTTCCAGGAAGCGCAGAGGCGCATCCCGGTTCAGTACTCCCGCAGCCTGTTCCGAGGCGGGCGGATGTACCGCCAGTCGGGTCAGACTCACATCCCCCTGCGGGTGAACTCGGCGGGGATGATCCCTCTCATCTTCGCCTTCTCTATCGTTATCTTCCCCGCCTACATCGCCAGCATGGTGGAGTCGGGCCGCACCGGCTGGGTAGCCGACTTGGCGGGCACGGTCCAGGCGGTCTTCGATCCTTCGAACTGGGGCTACTGGATATTTCTCTTCTTCCTGGTGGTGATCTTTGCCTTCTTCTATACGATGGTTATCTTTCAGCAGCAGAACCTGGCGGAGAACCTGCAGCGGCAGGGAGGTTTCATCCCCGGCATCCGGCCGGGGCGCCCTACGGCGGAGTATATAACGCGGGTGCTCATTCGCATCACCTGGGCTGGTGCTCTCTTCCTTGGCGTTATTGCGGTGATACCCTACTTCGCGGCCGCCGCCACGGGGGAGCAATCCCTTAGTCTGGGCCGCGGAGGGGGATTATCCTTCGGCATCACCAGCGCCGGCTTGATCATCGTGGTCGGCGTGGTGCTGGACACCATGCGCCAGCTAGAGGCCCAGTTGCTGATGCGTCAGTATGAAGGATTCATCCGCTAGGGGGTAGAAGAAGGCCCTTGTACGTTATCCTCTTTGGTGGCCCAGGCGCTGGTAAAGGAACCCAGGCAGCAATTCTGGGCGAGAAGACAGGTTTGGTGCACATCACAACAGGGGAGCTGTTCAGGGAGGCTATTAGACAGGAGACGGAACTGGGGAAACAGGCCAAACCCTATTACGATCGAGGCCAGTTGGTGCCCGACCATCTGACCATCGCCATGCTGCTGGAGCGCCTGTCCCAGAGCGATTGTGCTCGCGGATGTATGTTGGATGGCTTCCCTCGCACGCTGGAGCAGGCCACCGCCCTCGACGAGGCTTTGACTCGCGAGGGCAAGGGCATCAACCGGGTTCTGTACATCAAGGTGCCGGAAGACGAGCTACTGAGTCGTCTCTCAGGCCGCTGGAACTGCCGTCAGTGCGGTAGCGTCTATCATCAGCGCTTCCAGCCGCCGCGCCAGGCCGGTCGTTGCGACCAGTGCGGCGGCGAGCTCTACCAGCGAGATGACGATAGGCCGGAGACGGTGCGAAAGCGACTGGAGGTCTATTTCCAGCAGACGGCGCCCCTCATCGACTACTACCGGGAGAGGGGCAAGCTGGTGGAGATAGACGGCAACAAATCGGTGGAGGAGGTTGCTGAGGAGTTACTGGCCGCTGTCGATGTTCCTTAGGGAGGAGTCCAGGATAGTCCATGCCTATCGTGCTGAAGGGGCCCGAAGAGATAGCCCTGATGCGGCAGGCGGGCCGGGCTGTGGCCGAGGTATTGGGCATCCTGCGACAGGAGATTCGGCCGGGGCTGATGCTCAAGAGGCTGGACGAGGTTGTGCGACGGGAGTTCGCCAAAAGGAAGGTGGTTCCTACCTTCCTGGACTATCAGGGCTATCCGGCGCGCGTCTGCGTCTCGGTGAACGATGAGATTGTGCATGGCATACCCAATAGCCGCATCCTTCAGGAGGGCGACATCGTGAGCCTCGACCTGGGAGCCACTCACAGAGGCTTCGTGGGCGATGCCGCCATCACTGTGGCCGTAGGGAGGATAAGCCCCGAGGCCGAGCGCCTTGTGCGGGTAACCGAAGAGGCGCTGTGGGAAGGCATCAGAGCAGCGAAGGCCGGCGTTCGCCTGGGACAGATATCGGCGGCTATTCAGGCTCATGCCGAAGGGAACGGCTTCTCTGTCGTGCGGGAGTACGTGGGGCATGGCGTCGGTCGCAGCATGCACGAGGAACCTCAGGTGCCCAACTTCGGCCTGCCCGACCGGGGGCTGTTGCTCCAGAAGGGGATGACCCTGGCCCTGGAGCCGATGGTTACCGCCGGCGATTGGAAAACCGAGAAGGATCCCGACGGCTGGACCGTTCGCACAGCCGACGGTAGCCTTGCCGCGCATTTTGAGCACACGATAGCGATCATCGAGGGCGGAGCGGAGGTGCTGACGCTTCCTTGAGGATGTTGGTAAACTGTCTGGGGGTGGTCGGTCTGCGGGCCGTTTATGCCTAAGAAAGAGAGCATAGAGGTCGAAGGCGTAGTCAAAGAAGCATTGCCCAATGCCGTGTTTCGGGTAGAGCTACCCAATGGGCATAAGGTTCTTGCCCATGCGTCCGGCAAGATTCGAGTGCACTTTATCCGTATACTGCCCGGAGACAGGGTGCTGGTGGAACTGTCGCCATACGACCTCAGTCGTGGTAGGATTACTTATCGACTTCGTTAGAGTTTTCAGTGACAGAGTGATTGACGATGAAGGTACGAGCTTCGGTTAAGCGGCGGTGCGATAAGTGCAAGATCGTCCGTCGCAAGGGCGTGGTGAGGGTGATCTGCGAAAACCCGCGGCACAAGCAGCGCCAAGGGTAGAGGAGGCATCATGGCGCGTATCGCTGGCGTAGACATTCCCAGGGACAAGCGGGTGGATGTGTCTCTCCGCTACATCTACGGCATAGGGCCCACTCTGGCCCACACCATCTGCGACAGCACCAAAGTGGAGCCCTCAACCAAGGTGCGGGATCTGACTGACGACGAGATCAGCCGCATCCGTGAGTTCATCGATCGCAACTACACGGTGGAGGGCGAGCTGCGCAAAGGAATGCGGCAGAACGTCCAGCGCCTTATCGAGATCAACTGCTATCGGGGGGTGCGCCATCGACGTGGCCTGCCCGTGCATGGGCAGCGCACTCGCACCAACGCTCGTTGCAAGCGAGGCCCGCGCAAGACGGTTGCCGGCAAGCGGCGGGCGATGGCCAAGAAGTAGGAAGTCCAGATACACCTGACCAGCGAGGAGAGTTATGGCTGAAAAGAAGGGCTCAGGTCGGGTACGGCGGCGGGAGCGCAAGAACATCCCCGTCGGTCGTGCCTACGTTCAGTCCACCTTCAATAACACGATCATTACTCTCACCGATCCCAACGGCAATGTCATCGCCTGGGCCAGCGGGGGCACGGTGGGGTTCAAGGGCTCCCGCAAGAGCACTCCCTACGCCGCTCAGATAGCGGCCGATAGGGTAGCCAAGCGGGGAATGGAACACGGCCTGCGCCAGGTAGATGTCTACGTGAGAGGCCCGGGCAGCGGTCGGGAGGCAGCTATTCGCTCCCTGCAGGGGGCGGGCATTCAGGTGATGAGCATCCGCGACGTAACCCCTATTCCCCACAACGGCTGTCGCCCACCCAAACGGCGGCGGGTGTAAGCTGGGGATGTTGCGCTCTTAGCCAGTGAGGGAGAGCTAGTGGCACGCTATAGAGGACCCGCCTGCCGAATATGTCGGCGCCTGGCCGAAAAGCTCTATCTTAAAGGGGAGAAGTGTTACTCTCCCAAGTGCCCCTTTGAGCGTCGGCCGTACGCTCCCGGGCAGCGCTCCATGCGCCGCCGCAAAGTATCCGACCGCGGCCTTCAGCTGCGGGAGAAGCAGAAGGGGCGCTCCACCTACGGGCTGCTGGAGCGCCAGTTCCGCCGCTACTACAGGGAGGCGGTGCGACGCAAGGGGATCACCGGCGAGGATCTGCTGCGTATTCTCGAGATGCGCCTGGACAACGTCGTCTATCGTCTGGGCTTCGCCGATTCGCGCAACCAGGCGCGCCAGTTGGTGCGCCATGGACACATCAGCCTGAATGGCCGAAAGGCCGATATCCCCTCTCACGTGATCAAAGTGAACGATGTCATCGGTTGGACGGCGAGAGGGCAGGCGAGCGAGATCTTCAAGATAGTCAAAGAGCAGGTGGCTGAGCGGTCCGTCCCCTCGTGGCTGAACCTGGATGCCGAACAGATGACGGGGCGGGTACTATCGCCGCCGCCTATGGAAGACATTGGGGCCAAATTCGACCCGGCCACTATTGTTGAGTTCTACTCTCGTTAGCTACCACTTGTTGTTAGAGTGAGGAGGTGGGTCTCGGTGACCCAGTTGGTCGTCCCCCAGGTTGAGATCGTGGAGAGCGACGACAACTACGTGCGCGTCGTTGCCGAGCCCCTGGAGCCGGGCTTCGGCACTACAGTGGGCAACGCCTTGAGGAGAGTCCTTCTCAGCTCCCTGCCGGGCGCTGCCGTCACCTCTGTGCAAATCGACGGCGTACAGCACGAGTTCTCTACCATCCCTCATATGAAGGAGGACACCATCGAGTTCCTTCTGAATGTGAAGGGACTCCGCCTGCGCGCCCTGTCCGACCGACCAGGCAAGCTGTTATTGGAGGTGAGCGGTCGCGAAGGGGGAATAACCGCCGCCGATATCCAGGGGCCGCCGGACTATGAGATCGTCAATCCCGATCTGCACTTGGCTACGCTGGATTCGGCGGAGGGCGAGCTAAGGGTGGAGTTCAACGTGGAGCAGGGCCACGGCTACGTCCCGGCGGGGGAAAGCGATGGCCTGCCCATTGGGGTGATCCCCTTGGACGCCATCTTCACGCCTGTGCGCAAGGTGAACTACAAGGTGGAGCGCACCCGCGTGGGCCAGATCAGCAACTATGACCGCCTGGTGCTGGAGGTGTGGACCGACGGCACCATCACCGGCGTGGAGGCCATAAGCCGGAGCGCCGATATCATCTTGGAGCAGCTCTCGCTGTTCAGCCAGTTGGGCAAGCCAGCGCCGCCGATGGTGGAACGCGGCCTGGGAGCGGGAGCCGTCCTCACGCCGGAACGCTATAACACGCCGATTGAAGACCTGAACCTGTCGGTGCGGGCCTACAACTGCCTCAAGCGCAGCGGCCTCATGACGGTCGGTCAGGTCTTGGAGAAGAGCGAGGACGAGCTTCTTACCCTGCGCAACTTCGGCCGCAAGTCCTACGATGAGCTCAAGACGCGCTTGCGGGAGGGGGACTTCCTGCCCTCTGAGACGGTGGAGGAAGAGCCGATGGCCGAGGTTCCCTCGGTCATCGAGGAGGAGGAGCTGCCGGCGGTGGTCAGACGCCGCGGGAAGGCAGCGGCCGTGACGCCAGAGCCGCTGGCTGTCGAGGAGCAGCCTGCGGAAGTCGCCGAGGCGCCAGCGCCGGCGGAGGAGGCCAAGGCGGCAGTGGCCGCAAAGGCTGAGAAGGAGGAGGCTGAGGCGGAGGCGGCAACGGCAGCTCCCGTTGCTGAAGGAGGAGGAGAGGGAGAAGAGCTGGCCGAGTGGCAGCGCATGCTTATGAAGTTGAAGGGAGAGGTCGGCGAAGAAGACCAGGAAGGCGAGGAAGGCGAGAAGGGGGACGAGGGCTAGACCGACATGGCACATCGTATAGCCGGACGCAGGCTGGGTCGCTCCGCAAGCCATCGGCTGGCCATGTTCCGCAACCAGGTTACAGATCTTCTACGGCACGAGAAGATCGTCACCACCGAGGCTAAGGCCAAGGAGGTGCGGAGTATCGCCGAGAAGGTGATCACGCTGGGCAGGCAGGGAACTCTTCACGCTCGCCGAAGGGCTCTGCGGATCGTCAGCGACAAGGATGTGGTGAAGAAGATATTTGACGACCTCGGGCCTCGCTATGCCGATCGGCCCGGTGGCTATACTCGGATCATCAAGCTGGGGCCGCGTCAGGGCGATGGCGCTTCCATGGCCCAACTGGAGCTGGTGGTGGAGGAAGAGGAGGAGGAGTAGGAAGCCTGCCGGCCGGCAGGTGGCGGGTGTCATCGTGGTGGTGGTCGAGCAGGATGAGGAGGGGAAGGCCCTTCGAAGAGTTGTCCTGGTGGTGGAGTACGACGGAGCGGCTTATGCCGGCTCTCAGTATCAGAAGAACGCATCCACCATCCAGGGGGAACTGGAGAAAGCGCTGAACAAGCTGACGGGCGAACGAACAAGGCTGGCGCTGGCTGGTCGTACCGACGCTGGTGTGCATGCCAGGGGGCAGGTGGCCTCCTTTCGGACGCGGGTGCCCTACGAGGTGGAGGTGTTCGTGCGGGCCCTGAACGCTCACCTTCCTGAGGACATCGCCGTGCGTTCGGCGCGTGAGGTACCGCTGAGCTTTCAGGTGCGCCGCCAGGCCAAAAGGCGCTGGTATCGCTACGTCATCCATAACGGGCGGCAGCGGCCGGTCCTCTTCCGCGGCCACTGCTGGCACATTGCCCAGCCGCTGGACATAACGGCAATGCGGGAGGCAGCCACACATCTTGTGGGCGAGCACGACCTGGCCGCCTTCGCTGCGCCATCCGCTCCCGCTAGGACTGTGCGAAAGGTGTACAGGGCGGAGGTGAGGCGCCGTCGTTCTTGGCTGGTGTTCGACATCGAAGCCAACTCCTTCCTGCCGCAGCAGGTGCGGCGAACGATGGGGGCGCTGGTGCAGGTGGGCCTGGGCAATCAGACGGTGGAGGACTTCCGCCGCCTGCTGGCGTCGGCTCAGAGAGGGGCAGTCACTCTGGCAGCGCCGCCGCAGGGGCTTTGTCTGATGGCTGTAGAGTATGAGGGTTTGAACGGAAGTGGTTACGAAGAGGGCACGGACCTTTAGTCTGAAGGGCGGCGACATCAGCCGCGACTGGCTGGTGATCGATGCCGCCGACCAGACCCTGGGGCGTCTGGCGGCACGCATAGCCCGATTCTTGCGGGGCAAGCATAAGCCCACCTATTCGCCTCATCTGGAGATGGGCGACTACGTCATCGTGGTGAACGCCGCCCGCGTGCGGGTCACCGGCAGGAAGCTAAGCGATAAGGTCTACTATCGCCATTCTGGCTATCACGGCGGGCTGAAGAGCGTTACCCTGGGGGAGCTGATGGCCACCAGGCCCACGCGGGTCATCGAGATGGCGGTGCGAGGTATGCTCCCTCACAATCGCCTGGGGCGAAAGCTGCTGCGCAACCTGAAGGTGTACGCCGGCCCGGAGCATCCTCATGAGGCCCAGGTGAAGGCCTCTCAGAAGGGGAAAGAGGCGCCCGGCGAGGCGGCTTCCGGCTAGGAGGACGAAGGAAAGTGGTAGAAGAGCAGGTTATCGAGGGGCAGCACTACTACTACGGGACGGGTCGGCGCAAGGCGGCGGTGGCCAGGGTCCGCTTGTATCCGGGCACGGGCACCATCGTCGTCAACGGCAAGCCTGTCGAGGAGGTGCTCAACCGGCCGGTCTACCAGACCATCATCCGACAGCCGCTGCTCCTCACGGAGACGCTGGACAAGTTCAACGTCCAGGTGAAGATAAACGGCGGCGGCAGCACCGGCTGGGCGGGGGCTATCGCCCACGGCGTTGCGCGGGCGCTGGTGGCCGCCGACGAGAAGTATAAGCCGGTCCTCCGCAAGGCTGGTTTCCTCACCCGCGACCCACGGGTGAAAGAGCGCAAGAAGTACGGCCTCAAGCGAGCCCGCAAGGCGCCTCAGTACACCAAGCGCTAACGACCGGCCAGCCGCTCCTTCAGCTTGGCGATGGGCGGAGTGGGCGCAGGCGCCACCCCGCTCAGAATCGCCAGGTATAAGCTCACCCAGTCGCCGAACAGGATGGCGCTCATCATCTGGGCCAGAGGGCTCTTCCCCTCGGCGTCGACTATCGCGCTCTCCACGCCTGCCTCATCCAGCGCCGTTCGAGTCAGGTCGTAGCGCAGGAGAACGCGCGGGTGGAGGGATGGCGCTTGCAGGAAGACCACCAGGGCCTTCGCTGCTATCTCCTCGGGCAGGCCAAAGCCGACCACGGCGTTATGATTGGCCTCGGGCAGCTCCTCGAAGAAGCACCACATCTTGCTGGTCTCGTTGATCTGGCCCTTCCAGCGGCGGGCCACCGGAGCGAGGATGCCTGCCCCGTAGACCACGGGCAGCCGCTCATGCAGCCTCTCGGCGAGCTGCTTGGCCGGGTTGTCTGCTAGAGACACCTTCTCGCTGATGCGGGTCGCCAGGCCGACCATGACGGCGATGGCCTCCTCCACGTTCGCGCTCATGTCGGCCACTACCCCCGTCTTCTGGGCGATGGCCAGCAGGGGCATGAGGCTGTAGCCCAGAGCAGCGCGCGGCTCCGCCTCGTAGGCGAAGACGAAGGTGGGGACGCCATTGGCGCGAGCGGCGGCCAGGATCCTGCCGCCGGTGGTGACCACCACCTTCTTGGCGCCGGTGCCCAGCCCTCGCTCGAAGCAGGAGAGCACCTCCTCGGTGTTGCCGCTGTAGCTGGAGGCTATCAGGAGTGTCCTGCCGTCCACTACAAGGGGCAGATCGTAGTCACGATGGCTGAAGACGGATATGGGGCTCTCCAGGGCTACCAGCGACCGGAAGAGATCGCCGGCGATGGCCGAGCCGCCCATGCCCAGGATGACCACCTTGTCGATGTCCCAGTAGTCGTCCGGCAGCTCCAGGTCCTGGGCTTCCTCCCAGGCGGCGCGGCACTGGCGGGGCAGATCGCGGATGCGGTCTAGCATCCCCTGGGGGTCGATCCTCTGATAGGCGGCGAGGTCGTCTAGTACGCTCATGGCTACAGTCCCTTCGGCAGGCTCAGGGCAGGCCTACCAGTTCCTTTCCGGCGGCCAGAAGCTTCTGCACCAGGCTTTGCTCTTGAACCTCCGTATAGATGCGCAGCAGGGGCTCCGTGCCCGAGAAGCGGATCAGCAGCCAGTCGCCGCCCTCTACGTGAAAGCGAAAGCCGTCGGTGGTATCCACGTCGGTCACCTTCAGGCCGGCCAGTCGCTCGGGCCGAGCGTGCGATAGGCGCTCCATGAGCTGCGCCTTCTGCTCGGGCTCCAGGCGGATGTCGATGCGGTCGTAGTAGTGGGGCCCCACCTTCTCGTATAGCTCGGCCACTAGCTCTGAAGGGCGGCGGCCGCGGCGGGCCATGAGGTCTAGGAAGTAGAGAGAGGAGATGACGCCGTCGCGGTCGGGCGGGTGATGGCGGAAGGCGAAGCCGCCGCTCTCCTCGCCGGCTATGAGGGCGTTCTCGGCGATCATCTTGGGCCCCAGGAACTTGAAGCCGACCGGCGTCTCGTGCACGGCCACGTTGTACAGCTCGCCCAGGCGATAGATCATGCTGGTGCTGGTCAGGGACTTGACCATCGCCCCCCGCTGGCCGCGCACCTCCAGCAGGTAGTAGGCGAGGAGGGCGAACACCTGGTGCTGGTTGATGAACTCGCCCCGCTCGTCGATGATGCCTACACGATCGCCATCGCCGTCCGTGGCCACGCCAACGTCGGCGCCGGTTGCTTTGACAATATCGATGAGCGCCCCCAGGTGGCGGGCGATGGGCTCCGGCTGAAGGCCGGGGAAGAGGGGATTGCGCTCGCCGTGCAGCTCCTGCACCTGGGTAGCTCCGCCGGACAGGACCTCCGCCAGCCAACCGGCGGCCGCCCCGTACATGGAATCGATGACCACTCGCAGGCCGGCGGCTCGCAGCGCCTTCAGGTCGATCAGCTCGCCCAGGTGCGCCAGGTAGGGCTGGCGGGGGCTGATGATCTCCACTAGGCCCTGCTTCTGGGCTTCGGCCAGGGGCAGGTGGGGCACATCGGAGGCGAGGATGGCCGGCAGGGCCTCCTCCAGGCGGGCGATGGTCTCCGGCGAGGCGCTGCTGGCGTACTCCGGCTTGTACTTGAAGCCCGACCAGCGAGCGTCGTTGTGGCTGGCGGTGATGATCACTCCGCCGCCGGCCTTCTTCTGGAGGAGGGCGTAGCTGACTACCGGCGTGGGCGTCGGCGAGTCGCAGAGGTAGGCGTGGATGCCGTTGGCGGCCGCCACCTCGGCCACGGCCGCCGCGAAGTCCTCGGAGGCGAAGCGCGTGTCGTAGCCCACCACCAGCCCTCGCTGGGCGAGGCCCGTCTCCTTCAAGTAGAGGGCGACGCTGTGGGCGCAGGCCCGCACGTTGTCGAATGTGAAGTCCTCGGCGATGATGGCCCGCCAGCCGTCGGTGCCGAACTTGATCTCGGTAGTCATTGCTCGAAGCCCTTTCTCAGCGATCTGGTCCTGCCGCCGCCGGGGCGAACAGGGGCAGATCGCGGGTCGCCTCCGTTATGTCTTTCATGGTGTCGATGGCGCGCCAGTAGCCGCGGGCGCGATAGGCCCGCAACTGGCCCCTCTCGGCCAGCAGGGGGAAGGCGCTGTCCTCGTGGTCGCCCACGTCCGGCAGGAGGTCGAAGAAGGGGCGGGAGAGAACATACAGGCCGGCGTTGATCCAGTAGGGCAGGCGCGGCTTCTCCTCGAAGCGGCGAATGCGCCCGTCGCGGGCCACCCGCACGACGCCAAAAGGGCTGACGAAGGGGGCCAGCATGACGGTGGCTACCGCCCCCGAGGCGCGATGGGTGCGCACTATGGGCGCCAGGGGCTGGTTGCAGAGAACGTCGCCGTTGGTGCCGATGAACAGCTCTTCCGTTTCCGGCACCCGAGAGAAGGCGAGCTTGAAGGCTCCCCCTCTTCCCAGAGGCTGCTCCTCCAGCGAGTACTCGATGGCCAGTCCCCAGCGGCGGCCATCGCCGAAGTAGCCCTGGATCACATCCGCCCGGTAGCCGCAGAGGAGAACGGCGTGGGTGACGCCGTTGTCGCGCAGCCAGGTCAGGTGGTACTCCAGGATGGGCTTGCCGGCCAGGAGGACCATCGGCTTGGGCCGGTCTTCGGAGAGGGGCCGCAGGCGTTCGCCCTTGCCGCCAGCCAGAACCAGGGCATACATGGGGCTAGCTGCGGGCCCCCTCGGCCAGGGGCAGGCCGGCCTCTTGCCGCAGGAGCTCTGCCTTGTCCGTCTTCTCCCAGGGGGCGTCTATGTCCTCGCGGCCGAAGTGGCCATAGGCGGCGGTAGCCCTGTAGATGGGCCGCCGCAGGTCGAGGTGACGCACAATTGCCGCCGGTCGCAGGTCGAAGTGGGTCTTGACCAGGCGTTCGATCAGGTCGTGGTCGACGTTCTGAGTGCCGAAGGTCTCGACAGAGACCGACACAGGGTGGGCGACGCCGATGGCGTAGGCGAGCTCGATCTCCGCGCGGTCGGCTAGGCCAGCGGCGACGATGTTCTTGGCCACGTAGCGGGCGGCATAGGAGCAGGAGCGGTCGACCTTGGTGGGGTCCTTGCCCGAGTAGGAGCCGCCGCCGTGACGGCCGCTGGAGCCATAGGTGTCGACGATGTTCTTGCGGCCGGAGAGGCCGGAGTCGCCCTTGGGGCCGCCGATGACGAACCTGCCGCTGGGATTGATGCGATAGACGGTCTCGCTGTTCATAAGCTCGGCAGGGATGACGGGGTGCACGACGTGCTCCATGATGTCGGCCTGGAGATGAGCAAGCTCGACGCCGTCATCGTGCTGGCTGGAAACGACTACCGTCTTCACCCGCTTCGGTACGCCGAAGGAGTACTCGATCGTCACCTGCGATTTGCCGTCGGGGCGGAGATAGGGGATTATTCCTTGTTTGCGCACTTCGGCCAGGCGGCGGCAGAGCTTGTGGGCCAGGGAGATGGGCAGAGGCATAAGCTCCGGCGTCTCGTTGCAGGCGAAGCCGAGCATGATCCCCTGATCACCGGCGCCCAGTTCAAGCTCCTCGGCTTTCTCCCAGCCCTCGCGTACCTCCAGGGGCGTGCTCACCGCTGCGGCGATGTCGGGCGATTGCTCCTTGACCGATACGACCACGCCGCAGCTCTCGGTGTCGAAGCCGTACTCGGGCTTGGTGTAGCCGATCTCGCGGATGGTCTGGCGGGCAGGATGTCGTCCAGGACGGCGTCGGCGATCTGGTCGCACATCTTGTCGGGGTGGCCCTCGGTCACCGACTCTGAGGTCACCAGCATGGACGGGGAGCTCATCAGGGTCATGCGCGTGGGCATGGGTTCTATACCTCCTTTGGGTCCTATTCTGTGCCGGCCTCCCAGCTCTCGAGGTATTTGCGTTGCTCGGCGGTCAGTTCGTCGATATTGATTTTCATGGAGCGAAGCTTGAGACGGGCCACTTCCTGGTCGATCTCGGTGGGCACGGTGTGGACGGCGGTGGGCAAGCGCTCCGGTCGATGGGCGATGTACTCCACGCAGAGGGCCTGGTTGGCGAAGCTCATGTCCATCACGCTGGCGGGGTGGCCCTCGGCGGCGGACAGGTTGATGAGGCGGCCTTCGGCCAGCAGGAAGATGCGCCGCCCGTCGCGGAGGCGGTACTCGGTCACGTGGGTGCGCACCTGGCGTTTGCTCTCGGTCATCTCCTCCAGGGCGGCGATGTTCAGCTCCACGTTAAAGTGGCCGGAGTTGGCCAGGATCGCTCCATCCTTCATGACCGGGAAGTGCTCCTTGCTGATGGCGTTAATGTCTCCGGTAACGGTGACGAAGATATCGCCGATCCTGGCGGCCTCGGCCATGGGCATCACCCGGAAGCCATCCATGGCCGCCTCCAGGGCGCGCACCGGCTGCACCTCGGTGACCACTACCTGAGCGCCCAGGCCGTGGGCCCGCATGGCGACGCCGCGGCCGCACCAGCCGTAGCCGACCACCACCACCGTCTTGCCCGCCCAGAGGACGTTGGTGGCGCGCGTGATGCCGTCGATGGTGCTCTGGCCGGTGCCGTAGCGGTTATCGAACAGGTGCTTGGTGTCGGCCTCGTTGACGGCGATGATCGGGTAGGCGAGGGCGCCGTCGTTGGCCATGGCACGCAGGCGGATGACGCCGGTTGTGGTCTCCTCGGTGCCTCCGAGGACAGCGGGCAGGAGTTCTCGGCGTTCCTTGTGGAGGGTGCTCACCAGGTCGGCGCCGTCGTCCAGGGTTATCTGGGGCCCCTGCGCGAGGGCGGCCTGGATGTGGCGGTAGTAGGCCTCGGTGTCCGCGCCGCGTACGGCAAAAACGGGGATGTTGTACTCGCTGACCAGAGCGGCGGCCACGTCGTCCTGGGTGGAGAGAGGGTTGCTGGCGCAGAGTGCGAGCTGGGCGCCGCCATCGGCCAGGGCCAGGGCGAGGTTGGCCGTCTCGGTGGTGACATGCAGGCAGGCGGAGACGCGCACGCCGGCCAGCGGCTTCTCCTTCTGGAAGCGGCGGCGGATGAGGTCGATGACCGGCATCTCTCGCGCCGCCCACTCGATGCGCAGCGCGCCCTCGGCGGCTAGGCTCAGGCTCTTCACGTCGAAGTCCAGACGCGGCTTTGCTTGCACTTATTGGCCTCCTTCCGGAGCCTTTCCTTCCGTCTGCTGATCGAGCACCACGACTTCCTTTCCGGCCTCGGCGCGGCAGCGGGCGAGAACACGGCGCAGCAGGGCGGCGACGCCGAGCATGTCCTTGCGTCGCGCCCCTGACTCGATTAGGCGGCACTTCTCTCGATAGCCCAGCCGTTCGTAGATGCGGATGGCGGCCTGGTTCTTGGTGCTCACCGTCAGCAGCACATCGGGGCAGGTCTTGAGCAGCTCGGCGGTGACGGCGCTGGTGGCGATGCTGCCGTAGCCCTGCCCTCGATAGCGGGAGTGGGTCATGACGTTGCCCACCAGGGCCAGGCCCTGAGAGGGGGCCACCACGTGGGTGCCGGCCATGGCCACCAGCGTTCGGCCGACGAAGACGCCGTGGTACACTCCCTCGTCCAGCACTGCGGCCGAATAGAAGGCGAAGCCATCGGCGCGCTGGAGGGCGTTCACTGCTCCGATATCCTGCCGCCTGAGGCGGCGTGCGGTGCCCTGCGCCGGCCGAAAGGTCTCGGCCGACACCGACATGCGCAGGGAAGGCTCCGGCCGCGATAGGACGAAGTGGCGCTGGGCAACGTCCAGATGGTCGAGCTGGAAGGTGGCGAAGGTGAACCGCGGGCCCGGGTGAAGGCGAATGAGGGCATCCAGCGCCTGCGGATCGCCGATGGTCACCAGAGCAGGGCCCAGCCCGCTGCGGGTATGGGCGACGATCGCCTGGCCTTGAGGGCCGTGGGCCTGCCACCACTCGCTGTAGGGGAACAGGCGTGGCTCCAGGTAGGCCAGGGCGTAGGCGGCATAGGCCCGCTGTCCTTCCAGCAGGGGCCGAATGGCCTCGGGATCCGTGAGCCGCTCGATGACATACTCGGTCCTCTGTTTGGCCGCTGCCTTGGCCCCGAAGATGGTCGCCTTCAGCCTATCGGTCAGCATCATTAGCTTCCAGTCGACTCGCTCGTCACATACCTGCCGATGATCGGCGCCAGGTTCCTCTTCGTTTCCTCGGGCACCATGTCCAGGGGCGTCACCAGGGCGTCCTGGAGGGCGCTGGCGCAGAGGCAATCGCGGCGGGCGGGCAGCCCGGACAGCGCCAGACGCACCGTCCGCTGGGCGGCCTCCACCGTCTTGGTCAGGTTCGACAGAATCATCTCGGCGGTCACCGATTCCTGACCCTCGTACCAGCAGTCGTAGTCGGTGACGCAGGCCAGGGTTGCGTAGCAGATCTCCGCCTCGCGGGCCAGCTTGGCCTCCGGCAGGGCGGTCATCACGATGAGGTCGGCTCCCCAGGCGCGATAGAGGTTGGACTCAGCCCTGGTGGAGAAGGCCGGGCCCTCCATGACCAGCAGGGTGCCGCCGTTGTGAGCGGTGCCACCGGCCTCCTGCGCCGATCGCCAGAGGGCGTCTCGCAGGACAGGGCAGAAGGGATCGGCGAAGGCGATGTGGGCGGTCAAGCCCTGGCCGAAGAAGGTGGACGGCCGGCCTTTGGTGCGGTCGATGAGCTGGTCGGGCACCGCCAGCTGGCGGGGCTCGATCTCCCGGCGGAGGCTGCCCACAGCGCACACGGCGATGATGAACTCCACCCCCAGGGTCTTGAGGGCGTACACGTTGGCCTGCGATGGCAGCTCCGAGGGGAGGATGCGATGGCCACGGCCGTGGCGAGGCAGGAAGGCCACTCGCACGCCGTCCAGCGTGCCGATGACGATGGCGTCGCTGGGCGGGCCGAAGGGCGTCCGTTCGATGCGGACCTCCTCCATGTCGGTCAGGCCCATCTGATAGAAGCCGCTGCCGCCGATGATCGCCACCCGCGCTTCAGGCATGGCGAACCCCTTCCTGCTGGAAGAGCTGCGACAGCGCCTCGGCATACGGCTCTCGCGCGATGCCTCGCTCGGTGATGATCGCTGAGACGTAGCGATGGGGGGTGACGTCGAAGGCGGGGTTCAGCGCCTCGATGCCTGCGGGAGCCACCGCTGCGCCGGCGAAGGTGGTCACCTCCTCCGGCGGGCGCTCCTCGATCGGTATCTGGTCACCGCTGGCGCTGCCCAGGTCGATGGTGCTGGTGGGCGCTGCTACGTAGAAGGGTATGGCATGCTCTTTGGCCAGGACGGCCAGGTTGTAGGTGCCGATCTTGTTGGCCACGTCGCCGTTGGCGGCAATACGGTCAGCGCCGACGATGACACAGGCGATGGCCTGAGGGCGGCGCATGAGGAGGCCGACGGCGCCCTCGACGATGAGGGTGGCAGGAATGCCATCGCGGGTCAGCTCCCAGGCGGTGAGGCGCGCTCCCTGGAGGAGGGGTCGCGTCTCGCTGGCGTAGACGCGCGAGAGCTTGCCCTGCTCCCAGGCGGCGCGGATGACGCCGAGGGCGGTGCCATAGCCGCCGGTGGCCAAAGAGCCTGTGTTGCAGTGGGTGAGGACGCCAGAGCCGGCGGGGATGAACTGAGCGCCGTGCTGGCCGAGCCTGCGGTCGGCGTCGGTGTTCTCCTGATGGATGCGCAGGGCTTCGGCCACCAGCGCTTCGCTGGCGGCCTGGGGATCGGCGGCGGCCTCCGCGGCCAGGGTCATGCGCTTGAGGGCCCAGGGGAGATTGACGGCGGTGGGGCGGGTAGCCGATAGATCCTCGGCAACCTGGCGCAGTCGGGCCAGGAAGTCCTGCATGTTCGAGGCGTCGATATGCCGAGCGCCGAGAGCCATCCCGTAGGCGGCGGCGATGCCGATGAGGGGGGCGCCTCGCACTCGCATCTCCCGGATGGCCGCCGCCATCTGCTGGTGGTCCTCCAGGTCCAGATATACTTCCTCCTGGGGGAGGCGGGTCTGATCCAGGAGGCGGACTCTACCGTCTATCCACTCGATAGCCTTTACGCCTTGCAAGCTATGCTCTCACCTTCGGCGGGGCATAACAAAAAACCTCTCGTGGTGTGAGAAGTTCTTTTCGTCTACCCGCTCTCATCTTTCCCTTCGGTGCAGCCGAAGGGTCGGACTTGGCACCGTATCCAGCTATAGCGAATCGCTCTGGCGCGGACCGGTTGCCGGGTTTCCTCGGGCCGTTCCCTCCACCACTCGCGATAAGAGCGTCTTCAGCCCGTATTCGATTTCCTAATTGATGTTAGCCCAGCGGTCTGACAGGTGTCAAGCTATTCCGATAGGGGCTCTTCCTTGACATCGAGGTCGTCCAGGCGCCAGCCCTCCTGGCTCTGGACGAGCTCATAGGTCACGCGAAACTGCCGCTGGACCAGATCCGGCCCCTCGCGGCTGAAGGCGATGATGACCACCTGTACGAAGGTTATCTCGTCTTCTTGACTGGGCGTCAGCATCTCTAATACCTGGGCGCCGACGGAGCTGCGAAATCCGTTCACGAAGTCTGGCCAGGGCTGGAGCTTCTGGCGATCAAGCGACTGGAGGTCGTAGGCCTCGCTGAACAGCCGGCGGGTGGCCTCCAGCTTTCGGCGGGCGGCTGCCAGTGCGGTCTCGCTGTTGTCGGCGGCGACCTCCTGCAGCACTTCTTCGGGGATCGATTCTTCATCGCCGGTTAACCACTGCCAGGCGTAAAAGCGCTGGAGGTCTTGCCAGGGCTCGGCGGTGGAGGTGGCGGCTGCTACGGCCGCCAGATAGTCCAGAACGGCCTGGGTGGGCAGATCGGCCGAGTCGCCCTCCAGGGGCGGCGCTACTCGTTGCCAGTGGAGGCCGGAGCCCGTCCAGCGGAAGGTGAGATAGAGTACGGCGCCGATGCCATGGGCGAGGCCGCTGTCCAGAAGGACCAGTTCATCCAGCCCATCGTTGTCGGTGTCCACCGACAGGGCGGGCGACATGAGACCTTCGGGTGCCAGGTTGTCGAGACCCTGGCGGAAGGGGACGCGGCCATCCTCCAGAGCTGGCGAGGCCTCCAGGAGTTCGGCCGCTGCGGAATCGAGAAGGCTCAGGCCAGCCAGGGCGGGCCGATCGCGGCTGTCCAGCTCGATGAGGGTCATGAACAGCCCTTCCGGCAGGTCCAGGACCTGCGATTGGGACGGCGCTCCTTCGTCTGTAGCCGTGTCGTCGAGGTAGAGGAAGGCGGCCAGTTGAGGCCGATCGCGGCGGGTGAAGTGATCGATGAGGCGTCCCATTGGCTCGATCTGCCAGGAGGGGTCGTCCTCTAGGACGTAGAGGGTGAGTTCTTCGCTGGGAGATAGCGGGGTCAGGGCGACGCCGGGGAAGGTCAGGGCGAGGAGGTCGTCGGTGGATAGCTCCTCTAGCTGCTGGCGGACTTGGGCCTCCAGCGACGGCGTAGGGGATGGCGTCGCTCTGTCTTCCTCGCCCTGGCAGGCGGCAAAGGCAGCGGCGAACGCCAGGACGATAAGGGCTGCTAGCGTTTTTCCGCGCATGAACACCGGACCCTGGTTGGCTACTGCCGGTCTACTTCTCTAGCTAGAAGGCCTCTGGGAGCTAGTATAGAACAGGATGAGGGCGAAGTGGGAGTGGCACTGCTGGCGGCAGGCAGCGCCAGCGAGCGAATAGGGCTCTCCTTGACCGCCTTCGTTGGCGACGGCTACAATGGAATCGTGCTTCCCCTCAAGTTATCTTCCAGAGGATAACCCCAGGTATGAATCGCCTCGATGATCTGAAGAAGAGAGCGGTAGAAGAGATAGACGCCCATCGCGACCAGCTCATCGAACTCAGCCTGCGCATCCATGCCAATCCGGAGACGGCCTTTCAGGAAGCGAAGGCGGCTGGCTGGCTGAGCGACTACCTGGAGGCTGAGGGGTTCGCTGTGGAGCGAGGCATCTGCCGGCTGGATACCGCTTTCCGCGCCAGCTACGGCGATGGACGGCCGCGAGTAGCCTTCCTCGCCGAGTACGATGCCCTGGCGGGCATCGGCCACGGCTGTGGCCACAACATCATCGCTGCCGCTTCGGTGGGGGCAGCCGTCGCCGTCAAAAGCATCATTCCGGAAACGGGGGGGACGGTGGCGGTCATCGGCACGCCGGCCGAGGAAGCGGCGGGGGGTAAGGTGTTCATGGCCAGCCGGGGCGCCTTCGACGACCTGGACGTGGCCATGCTGGTGCATCCGGGCAATCGCGACGCAGCGGTGACCTACGCCCTGGCCTGCCTTGAGCTGAGCGTGCAGTACTTCGGGAGGGCAGCGCATGCCGCCGCTCGCCCCGAGGCGGGGATCAATGCTCTGGACGCCCTGGTCATCGCCTACAACAGCGTCAGCGCCCTCCGTCAGCACATCCGCGAGTCCGCGCGCATTCACGGCATCATTACCGACGGCGGGCAGGCTGTGAACGTGGTGCCGGAGCGGTCGGCGGCCTCCTTTCTGCTCAGGGCTGAGGATGACGACTATCTGGAGGAGTTGAAGGAGAAGGTGTTAGCATGCTTTCGGGCGGGGGCAGAGGCCACCGGCGCCCGCCTGGAGTACCGCTGGGGGGAGGAGGCCCGCTATCGGGCCATGCGTAGCAATCGTGCGCTGGCCGAGGCCTTTCGCTGCAACATGGAGACCTTGGGCCGGCAGGTGCAGGAATCGGACAGCCGCCGCTCGCTGGGCAGCACGGACATGGGGAACGTCAGCGTCCTGGTGCCGGCCATCCATCCCACGGTGGCCATCGCGCCGCCGGACATACCCGTCCACACCCCCGAGTTCCGGGAACTCTCGGCGTCGGAGGCCGGTCATCGCGGCCTTCTGGACGCGGCCAAGGCCATGGCGATGACGGCGGTGGACGTGTTGCTGGACGCCGACCTCCGCCGCCGGATCGAGGAGGAGTTCCGTGGCGGCGAGTGATCCTGTCATCGCCCTGGACGCCATGGGCGGCGATCATGCTCCCCAGGAGATCGTGAAGGGAGCGGTGCTGGCCGCTCGTGAGCTGGGGGTGCGGGTGGCTCTGGTGGGGCCGTCATCCCTGGTGGAGGAAGAACTGGCGAAGGAGGGACCGCGGCCGGAGGGCATTCGCCTGGTGGAGGCCAGCGAGGTCATCGCCATGGATGAGCACCCCGCCAAGGCCGCTCGGCGCAAGAAGGATTCCTCCATCGTCGTAGGGCTGAAGCTGCTCAAGCAGGGAGAGGCCGACGCATTCGTCTCTGCCGGCAATACGGGGGCGGTCCTGGCGGCCTCCATCATGTACCTGGGGCGCCTCAGGGGCATCGCCAGGCCATCGCTGGTAGCCCTGCTTCCCCTGTCGGGTCGGCTGACCGTTCTCCTCGATGTTGGGGCGAACGCCGACTGCAAGCCGAAGTACCTGTTACAGTTCGCTGAGATGGGCAGCGCCTATATGGAGCGAGTGTGGAAGGTGGAGAGGCCGCGGGTGGCTCTCCTGAGCATCGGCGAGGAGGAGACGAAGGGCAGCATGTTGACCCAGGAGGCCTACGAGCTGCTGAAGAACGCCAGCCACCTGAACTTCATCGGCAACGTGGAAGGGAGAGACGTCCCCACCGACGCCGCCGATGTCATAGTCACCGATGGGTTTACCGGCAACGTGGTGGTCAAGACGATGGAGGGCATGGGCTCTTTCATCGGGAGCCAGATTGAGGGGGCGATCAGGAGCAGGTGGTACTACATGCTGCCGGGTCTGCTCTTAAGGGGGGCTTTGCGCGGCATGCGAAAGCGCACCGACCCTCGGGAGTACGGCGCAGGGCCTCTCCTGGGCGTCAAGGGGTTGGTCTTCGTGGGCCACGGCCGCAGCGATGCTGTGGCCATCAAGAGCGCCCTGAGGGTGGCTAGGGAGGCCGTCGTGTCCGGCATGCTGGAGGCTATGCGACCACCGCCGGAGCCGGCCCAGCCGCTGGCTGAGGGGTCAGGAAAGGGCGCCTAGTCAGGGGCCTTCTGGCGCACTGAGGAAGCTGGGAAAGGAGTGATTGATGGCGAAGCCTGGTAATGTTAACGATTCTCAATTCGAAAGCGAAGTGCTGAAGGCGAACGTGCCGGTGCTGGTGGACTTCTGGGCGCCCTGGTGCGGCCCCTGTCGGATGGTGGAACCCATTGTGGAGGAACTGGCCGATGAATACGGCGATAAGGTCAAGTTCCTCCGGATGAACACCGATGACAATATGAATACAGCGATCCAGTACGGCATTCGCGCCATTCCTACCCTTCTCGTGTTCAACGGCGGCCAGCCGGTCGGTCAGGTCATCGGCTTTCGGCCTAAGAGCGACCTGAAGAGGGTCATCGACCAGGCTCTGTCCTCGTAGAGCAGGTCCTGGCTAGCGACAGTCAAATGCGGGAGTGGATGGGCCCCGGTGGGCCTCTCGGTCTTCAAAACCGATGCGGGGCGGTAGGACCGTCCCGGGTGGGTTCGACTCCCATGCACTCCCGCCAAGATCTCTGAATCCGAAGAGCTTTCTCTCTCCTCAAACGTGTGCGGCTGGCGGCGGCGATGGTGGTGTTCGCTGAGATCAAAGCAGACTGGGAGCAGACGCGATGACGATCGAGCAGTCGCTGTTTTTTGGCGACACGATGATAGAGGTGAGCCTTCCCGATCGCACCCAACTGGTGGGCGGCGACCGTGAGGGGCTTCGTCTGGATCCGGTGGCAGATCAGGAGGCGGCCGTTCGGGCTGCGCTGGCAGAGCCGCTCGGTCTGCCTCGCGTGGGGCGGTTAGTGAGGCCGGGGGCGCAGGTGCTCATCGCCTTCGATGACCCGACAGCGCCGTCGTTCGGCCCCATCAGGCGATTGGCCATCGAAGCGATCTTGGAGGAGCTGGCGGAGGCTGGCGTGTCGGAGGAGAACGTCACTCTCGTCTGCGCCAACGGGCTTCACCGCAAATGGACGCACCAGGAGCTGACGGCCATCCTCGGGCAGGATCTGGTGCAGCGCTTCGGGCCGCGCTTGACCTGTCAGGATGCCGAAGACCCGGACAACCTCGTGTACATGGGGACTACAGCCAATGGCTATGATGTCGAGGTTCACCGCCTGGTAAAGGAAGCGGACTTGACCGTGTATGTCAACGCCGCCTGCTACCTGGGCTTCAACGGCGGCTGGAAGTCGGTCTGCGTTGGGCTATCCACCTGGCGCTCCATTCGTTGGACGCACACGCCCGACGGCATGACGATGTCCGTGCGTGGCAACCGGATGCACGACGTCTTCGATGAGATGGGCCGGCATCTGGAGTCGAAGCTGGGCAGGCGCGTGTTCAAAGTGGAGACGCTGCTGGCCAACGCGGCGACCATCGGGCGGGTGTTTGCCGGCGGCGTAGACGAGACGCGGGCGGCGGCGGTTGAGGTGCAGGCTTCTCTGTACCAGCCGCGACGGGCGGCAGCTGAGCCCGCCGACGTGGTGATCTACGGGGTTCCAGCCTGGAGCCCGTACGCCACCTTCGCCCGGATGAACCCGATACTAACCCTGCTCTCTTCAGGGCTTGGCTACCTGGGGGGCTACATCGAGGCTCTGGGCAAGCCAGGCTGCTCGGTGATCATGGCCACGCCCTGCCCGGAGGACTGGGACCTGGAGCACCATCCTTCGTACCCGGAGGTGTGGGAGCGAGTCCTGACGGAAAGCCTCGACCCGTACGAGATCACTGCCCGGTTCATGGACGAGTTCGCCACTCGAGCGGACTACATCGAGCGCTATCGCAACGGCAATGCCTTCCATCCAGTGCACGGGATACTGGCGACGCATCCGCTGAAGCGCCTGCGGCACGCGGCTCGCGTATTCGTGGCCGGGGCGAAGGACCCGGCGGTGCCACGACACCTGGGGTTCATTCCAACCGCCAGCGTGGAGGAGGCCGTAGCCGAGGCGGAGCGGATCCACGGCCGCGATTGCTCCATCGTCTGCATCAGGCAATTCGTGGGGATGATGTAGGCCGCCGCCGGGCGACCTGCGACAACCTTTCGGCGGCTCTCCAAGGCCGTCCCAACCACAATCCGATCGCTCAGGGTAGGGGACTGCTGCGCGCTTTCTTGACGAGTGGAGCATAGGCTGCATTGTAACGTAAGGCGTACTGCAGCGTCCTACAAGAAAAGGGAAAAAAAGAAAGGCCGGGGCCATCTTCATGCAAAACGTTGAACAGGAGACCCCCACCGAGGTGACGGTGTCCGGGAACACGCGGCGTGCCGTTCGCAGAATCGCTCCCCCGGGCGACCTGAACCGCTTACGCTGGGGGCTACGGGCCGGCGGGACGATATTCGCCATTGCTGGCGCTTTCATACTATCGCTAGCTTACGCTTCTGACGTAGGCTGGAAGTTCCACCTCCTGAACGGCCTCATCTTCTTGGCCGTCATCCTCATGGCCCAAACGCTTGCCACCTTCTCTCGTAGAACGCACGTAGAGCAGGAGCAGCGCTACCCAACGCAGCTGTTCACCGACAGTTGCGGGTTGGAAGAGGCGGACGCGCGCGATTATCTGACCCAGCTCTTCAGCCAGGCCTATTTCCTAGAACGGTTGGAGTGGGAGCTGGAGCGGGCCCGCAGGTTGCGGATGCCCCTGGCCGTCATGGTACTGGACATCAACCAACTCGACGCTGTCAACGACGCTTACGGGCAGAAGGTGGGAGATGTGGCACTGGCCGAACTGAGCAAGGTAATACTGAAGTGTACCCGTAGCAGTGACGTCCCTGCTCGCTTGGGCGACGACGAGTTCGGCGTGATCATGCCAGAAACCGATAGGCGTGGGGCTTTCGTGGTGGCCACGCGCATCCGGCGAACCCTGGAGGTTACCTCCGTCTACGAGCACGATGGGCAGTCCGTCAACCTGACCGTGGCGTTGGGGGTATCGGGCTTTCCTTGGGACGGCGAGAACGGCGACGAGTTGATGCAGAAGGCGGATGCCGCCATGTACGTCGTCAAGGCCACTCGCCACGCCGGCAACGATATCGAAGGCCGCGTTCCCTCCGAGTCCGGGCTGACCAGCTGACGCGCCTCAACCAACTAAGGCTCGATCGGCGTGCCCACGCACTGAGTGCCGCTGTCAGTGATCAGCACCAGCAGCAGGTCGTACTTGTTGAGGCTTCGCATATCGGACATGGCGGGCCTGCCTGGGATCCACCGCTCGAAAGGCTCGCTGCTGTCCATCCAGCGGTAGGCGATGGCGTAGCCCCCCTCGATGCAGGCCAGGGCCGTCCCCGGCTCGGTCCCTGAGGGGCCCGTCCATACGAGGTTGTGCCAGCCAGACGGCCCAAGGTCGAAGCTGCGGGTGGTCTCCGGCGGCGGATAGACAGAGCCCAGGGCGTCTGGCAGCGTTGCCGCCAGAGCCAGAACCAGGGCGGCACTAATGGCTGTCGCTGCCAGCCGGCCTTTCATCGCTGGTCTTTTCCCTCCCCATGGGCGGCGGGCATCATAGCACCGAGCGGCGGTTGGCTCAAGAGGCGCGGCCAAACCTCGGCAACACTTGCTCGGTGGTGTTGAGGGCTGCCCCTCGTCTGGTATATGCTCGCAGCGGCTATGCTGTACGTCCTCTACGGCCGCGACGATTTTTCCCTGCGGGAGGAACTGGCTCGCATCAAGGGCGAGCTGGACTCCGACGGTATGCTTTCTTCCAATACGGACGTGCTCGATGGCCGTGAGGTTAGCCCCGAGCAGCTCATGGCCATCTGCGACACGATGCCCTTCCTCAGCGCTAATCGGCTGGTGGTTGTGGAGGGCCTGCTCAAGCGGTTCGACTCGCCGGGGCGGCCGCGTCGGGGCGCTCGCGGCGCCAGACGTGAGAACACGGAGGCTTTGGAGCGCTGGCTGGGCCTGGCTGAGTACGCCCAGCGCATGCCGAGCACCGCGACTCTGGTTCTGGTGGACGAGGAGCTGTCGGACGGCAATCCCTTGTTGAAGGCCATCGGCTCGGTGGGGCAGGTGCGAGAGTTCCGGCCGCTAAGGCCGGGGGCCGTCCTTAAGTGGATCCTGGAGCGGGCGCAGAACCAGGGCGTCGATATCTCGCCGGCGGCGGCTCGCCTGCTGGCCGACCTGGTGGGAAACAACCTGTGGTTGCTGGCCAGCGAGCTTGACAAGCTGACAGCCTACGCTCAGGGCCGACGCATCGAGGGGGCGGATGTGAGGGCGCTGGTCAGCGAGGCGCGGCAGGTGAGCATCTTCGCCATGGTGGACGCCATCGTCGAGAAGCGGGCGGCTGTGGCTCTGCGCCTCTTACGCCAGTTGAGGACGGCCGGAGCGGAGGGAGGCTACCTTCTGGCCATGGTGGTCCGCCAGTATCGGCTGATCATCCAGGCCAGGGAGATGATGACAGCCGGTCTTTCCGCTCGGGAGATGGGCCAGCGGTTGGGTATCACCTCCGACTTCGTTCTCCAGCGGATTCTCGATCAGGCGCAGCGCTACTCTCTGCCTCGTCTGAAGACAGCCTATCGGCGGTTGCTGGAGGCCGATGTCGGGGTGAAGCGGGGGCACTACGACGAGGAGGTAGCCCTGGAGCTGCTGGTGCACGACCTGGCCAGGATATGAGCGCGGCCGGCGGAGCGCCTTTCTGCTAGTCAGTTGTCTTCTAGGACGAGCGGATGGCTCCCAGGACCTTCCCCTGCACCTCCACGTTGGCGGGGTCGGTGTAGATGGGGGCCATGGCGTCGTTGGCCGGCTGAAGGCGGATGCGGCCGCTCTCCTGGTAGAAGCGCTTAAGGGTGGCCTCCTGCTCCCGCTTGAGCCAGGCGGCAACCATGTCGCCGTTGTCGGCGGTGGTGGCGGCCTCCATGAGCACGATATCGCCGTCATTCACCAGGGCGTCGATCATGGAGGAGCCCTTCACCCGCAGGCCGTAGACATTCGGGCGGCCGCCGACCATGTCGCGGGTGATCTCTATGGATTCGGAGTAGTCTATGTTGCTCCAGGTGTCGGCGGTGGGTACCGGTATCGGCTCGCCGGCGGCGATCTGGCCGATGATGGGCACGGCCACCGTCCGCGGGCGGCGACCGCCGCGCTCCAGGAGCTCGATGGCGCGCGATACCTCGCGGTCGCGGCGGATGTAGCCGTCGCCCTCCAGCTTCTTCAGGTTGTAGTCCACCACCGAGGTGGAGCTGATACCGCAGCCGTCCTGGATCTGGCGGATGCTGGGGGGATAGTCGTGTTCATCGATGAACTGGCGAATGAAACGCAGGATGCTCTGCTGTTTGGGCGAGAGGTTCTTGGCCATACGCCCCTCCTTATGTCATCGAACTTGTGTTCTGTCGAACAAGTATACTGGCCTGGGGGCAAGTTGTCAATCCCTGTCGTCCGCTAGTACAATCGCGTTTACAAGAAATGAGCAGGATAGACATGCCGTGAAGCCCTCTTCTCTGCGATTCGCCCGATTTCGCTACGGCCGTCGCCGGGGGTATGCCCTGGTGGAGGGCGATCTGCTCAGGCCCATAGTCGGCAGCCCCTTCGGCGCCTGGCGATCGGCTGAGGAGAGCGTGCCCCTATCGCGGGTGAGGCTGCTGGCTCCGGTGAGGCCGTCCAAGATCCTGGCGGTGGCCCTCAACTACCGTAGCCATCTGCAGCAGTTCGACCAGAGCGCGGCGCCGCCCAATCCTGAGCTGTTCCTGAAGCCGCCCTCAGCGGCTATCGGGCCGGAGGAGGCGATCGTTCTGCCCGCCGCTGCCGGACGGGTGGACTACGAAGGCGAGCTGGTAGCCGTTATCGGCCGCCGAGCCAGAGACCTGACGCCCGATGAGGCCTTAGCCCACGTGCTGGGCTATACCTGCGGCAATGATGTCAGTGCGCGCGACTGGCAGCAAGGCGACCTCCAGTGGTGGCGGGCAAAGGGCTGCGATACCTTCGCTCCCATCGGCCCCTGGATCGTCACCGGGCTCGATCCGACCAACCTGGAGCTCCGGACCCGTGTCAACGGAGAAGTCGTTCAGAGCATCAACACTTCGCTTCTGATCTACGACGTGGCCCGGCTGGTGAGCTTCGCCAGCCAGGCGATGACCCTGGAGCCAGGCGATATCCTCTTCACGGGCACGCCGGGGACAACCGCGCCGCTGAAGGCAGGCGAGGTGGTGGAGGTGGACATCGGCGGCATCGGCGTCCTGCGCAATCCCGTAGAAACAGCGCTCTAGCAGTTCTCCTCGACAGTGGAGAAGGGGGGAACGGCGAGCGCTCCAATGGGTCTCGCAGCTGGACAGGAGCCAGCGAGGGCAGCACATAACAAGAACATCCCGGCGACCGGGATGTTCTAAACCTTGGCTAAGGGTTTCTCTCTAGTTCTCGCTGCCCCCTGCCGAGGTACGGCTCTCCACGGACTGGACCACTTTCTGGGCCTCGGCCGACACACCTGCCGCCGCACAGTCGCGGTAGGTGGCGAAGATAGCCCTGTCGAGGAAACGCACGCCCTCCGGCTTGAGTTGGGCCCTCTGTTGCTGGCGCAGGCTCAGCAAACCATTCAGCCGCCGCAGGAAGTGAAGCTGCAGGCTTGAATAGCGATCCTCCGCCCCTTCCAGCAAGGCGGCTAGATCATCTTTGATCTCATGCCGCGCACCCAAGTACTCCATGCCAGCCTTAACCTCGCTTGGAACAACCGCCACTAATAGCATAGACCTTTCACCTCCCAAGGGGCAAGAGTATGTTGACAGACTATCGGTGAGAATTTGGTTGATAAGGGGAGAACATAGGAGGCAGAAAGCCCCTGTTGGCGGTAGCGATAATATGCCTCGTAGGCGTTGGCCACAGCCGTGCATGGGGCCTTCTGCGAAGGACAGACGTAGCGCTGCCTGATCTCCTCCACCGCTTCATGAGGGCCATCGCCTATGCTTCGACCGGCCAGCACTTCGTCGAGAAGCTTGGTCCCCAGGGATAGAACGCCTTTGACGGAGGTAATCAGGATGCTCCCGCTAGCTACTTCCGCTTCTAGCTCCACTGAGACCACGGATGAGGAGTCGCGCGGCGCCAGGCTGTGGGGCAGGCGGGCGTGACCCACGAAGATGACGGTTGTCTCGGTTCTCCGCGGCGAAACTCGGCCTTCCTGGGTGGGCGCGCGAGTTTTTATCTGCATTCGCCCATCACCTTCCTTCCACCGTCAGGGTTGTCGGGATGCAACAGCGACGGCGCTGAGGCAACTTCTGTGAAGTACGTGAAAGGCCAGGGTCGGGCTGGTGGGATGGCCGCCGCTGACGGCTCGGCGGAGGGAGTGCTCGAGGTCCCCTTGCGCTTGGGATTCCGGACGCGATCTTCTAGCGTTCTGCTGGTTGCCCGCTCAAGCGACGGCGCCAGTCGTCCACCAGGCTGTAGACCACCGGGATCACCAGCAGGGTGAGGATGGTAGAGGTGAACAGCCCGCCGATGACTACCGTGCCCAGCTCGGCGGCGATGAGGACGCCCTCGTTGAGGCCCAGGGAGAGGGGGATGAGAGCGAAGATGGTGGCTATGGCGGTCATCAGGATGGGTCGGGCTCGGGCGCGTCCGCTGCGGATGAGGGCCTCGCGGGTGGGAAGGCCGCGCGCTCGTTGTTGCTCCACGAAGGTGATGAGGACGATGGCGTTGGTTACCACAATGCCGATGAGCATCAGGAAGCCGATCATCGCCGGCAGGCCGATCTCGCGCTGGGTGATGAACAGGGCGAAGAAGCAGCCGATGGTGGCGAAGGGTAGGCTGGCCATGATGATCAAGGGGTTCACAACCGAGCCCAGGCTGGCAACCATGACGATGTAGACAACCAGGATGGCGAAGGCGAGGATAATGTACAGAGAAGCGAAGGCCTCCTCCTGCTCCTCGAAGATGCCACCCTTGCTGATTTCCACGCCGGCGGCCTTTTCCGCTTGAGCGATGGCGTCGTCTACCTTGCCGGAGACAGCGTTCAGGTTGTCGCTGGTGATGGTGCCGTAGATGGTGGCCGCTCGCCTCTGGTCGACGCGGCTCACCTGTGCCCGTCTGTCGGTCACCGCTACCGTGGCCACGTCGCCCAGGGTGGGCGTTCCGCCTGGGGCCAGGGGCAGGGCGAGCAGATCGCCGTCGCTGCCGCTGCTGTCGTAGGCCACGCGCACGTAGACGTCGGTTGTGCGACCGTTTAGCTGCGCCTGAGTGGCCTCCTGGCCGAACAGGGCATCCCTCACCCGCTGCGACACGTCCTCGGCGCTGAGGCCGTAGGCTGAGGCCTTCTGGGAATCTACCTGCACCTCTATTTCGGGACGGGCAGACACCAGGTCACTGCTGACATTGGTCAGGTCTTCGATGGCCTTCAGGTTCAGGAGAAGCTGGTCATTAGCGTCCTGTAGGTCATCCAGGCTGTCGGCGGTGATGGTGATGTCCACTTGGTCGGTCCCCGACACGCCGGACACCCGCTCCACGCTCACCTCTTTCTCGCCGGGCAGGGCGTTGAACTCGTCCCGCAGGCGCTCTACCTCTTCGTCCATGTCCACGCCGTCGGAGTAGCTGAGCCACATGTCGATGGTGCCGCTGGTGGGAAGGCGTCCGGAGCTCAGTTGGGCGGAGGCCAGTGCCCCACTGGGGTCAGGTTGCCCTATGATCAGGTCATAGGTCTCCAGGCCCTCTACCTGGCCCAAGATCTGCTCGATCTCCTGGGCCTTGGCGTCGGTGGTGGCCAGGCTGGTGCCGGCCGGCAGCTCGACTCTAGCGCTGATGGCATTGGGCCCTCCGCCCGGCAGGAAGCTGATGCCGATGAAGGGCAGAAGGGCAAAGCTGCCGATGAACAAGATGATGCCGCCGGTGAGGGTGGCGAGGCGATGCCCCAAGGCCCAGCGGAGTATGGGGGTGTACATGCGTTGCAGCCAAATCTCTTCCTCCTCGTCCGGGCCGGGCGATGGGCGGGGTTGCTTGGAGGCAAAGGGAAGCAGCCGTCGCAGCCAGTCGGGGCGGCCGCGCTTCTCGGCTGCTACAGCCAGGAGGTAGCGGGCCAGGAGGGGCACCACCGTCAGGGCCACCAGCAGGGAGGCCAGCAGGGCGATGGTTACGGTGATGGCGAAGGAGAAGAAGACCTCGCCCACCAGCCCTCCGGCCAGGGCCAGGGGCAGGAAGACGGCCACCGTAGTGAGGGTGGAGGCGAAGACGGCTGTACCCACCTCGCGGGTGGCGGTGTAAGCAGCCTCCGATAGCTTCTCGCCCTGACGGCTGTGGCGGTAGATGTTCTCCAGGACGACGATGCTATCGTCGACCACGCGGCCGATGGCCACCGTCAGGCCGGCCATGGTGATTATGTTGAGGGTCATGCCCTGCCAGGCCAGAATGATGAGCGCTATGATGATGCTCAGGGGGATGGAGATGGCGGTCACCATAGTGGTGCGCAGGCCGGTGAGAAAGATGTAGATGACGATGACGGCAAAAAGAAACCCCAGGAGCCCCTCTCGTAGCAGGGCGTTGATTGACTCCTCGATGTAGTCTGACTGATCGAACAGGGTGGCGATCTCTATGTCGTCGGCCAGCCGCTCGTTGAGTTGCTCGAGCTTATCCTGAACGTTGTTGGCCACCTCCACGGTGTTAGCATCGGCCTCTTTCACCACCGAGATGGCCAGACTGGGACGGCCGTTGGTGCGGCTGATGCTGGCGAAGGGGTCGGTGGCTATCTCAACCTGGCTGATGTCGCCCAGGAGAACGGGCGACGCAGCCTCAGAGCTGGCCACCGCCAGGCCGCTGATGTCTTCCAGGGAAGTGTAGCGAGAGGTGGTGCGCACCGGCAGCACCTGCCCTTCGCTGTCGAAGATGATGCCGCTGGGGCTGGAGACGTTGTTCTCCTGCAGGGCCGTGACCACCTGCTCTGTGGTGAGCCCGTACTGGGCGAGCTCCTGGGGGTCTAGGGTGACCCAGACCTGCTGGGCGGCTGCACCCTCGATGGCCACGCGGGCGACACCGCCTACTTGCGCTATGAAGGGCAGCACGTCGCTGCGGGTTATCGTCTCCAGCTCGGAAACATCTCGCTCGCCGAAGACGGTGAAGAAGATGATGGGGAAGTCAGCAAGGTCGATGCGGTCAACGTTGGGCTGACTGGCGCCGCTGGGCAGGACAAGGTTGTCGACGCTGGCCGCGATCTCTTGCTCCATTTTATCCATGTCGGTGCCGTAGTCGAACTCGGCGATGACCACGGATAGGTTCTCGGTGGAGACGGATTGGAGCTCTTTGATCTCGCTGACGCCGGCGACGGCGTTCTCTACGGGTACGGTCACGTCGTCGAGGATGGCGTCGGGGCTGGCGCCGGGGTAGCTGGTAGCCACGGTGACCACCGGAAAGTCGATGTCGGGGAAGAGCTCCATCTTGAGGCGAAATACGGCGAGGACGCCTGCCACGATCACCAGAAGGGTGGCCAGGAAGACAACGGCCGGTCTGCTCAGGGCCAAACGGGTGATGCCGGTTATCCAGTCCACGCGTATTGCTCCTGGCGGCGCAGGGCCCCGACGATGATGGTCAGGGCCTGCTCGATGGTCTGCAGGTCGGCGCTGTCCATGCGGTCGAGGAGCTCGGACAGCCAGTCCTGGTGCGAGGCCCATAGCCTTTCGATGAGCTGATGGCCGTGGGTGGTCAGGCTGTTGACGATGCGGCGATGGTCGTGGCGGTCATGTCGGCGAGCGATGAGGCCTCGCTCCTTCAGCCGCTCGAGCACGCCGTTCATGGTGGGCAGGGAGACGCCCACGGCCTCGGCCAGGCTGCTGCAGTCGAGAGAGCCGTCGACAAAGAGGGAGAAGAGCACCTTGAGCTGGGGCATGGTCAAGTCGACGCGGTTCCAATCGCGGGGGACCTGGTTGCGGGACGCCTTGAAGACCTCCTCGGAGAGGGACAGGATGCGCTCCGTTCGGTCGCGGTCTTGGACGGTCATCGGCATTTATGGCGGCAATACTTAGGATTGTGCTAAGTGTATTCGTCGGTCTTGGTGGAAGTCAAGCCCTCACAGCTTGAATTGCCCTGCGCGAAGGCGCCTTAGGCGGAGGCAATAAGGAAGGCAGCCAGAGCGTGGCTGCCTTCCTTATCGTTACGGCGCAGGTGCCAGTAGGTGATCGATTCTATAGCCGCAGCTTGCCGTGCGATGGCTGCCTTCGACGCTGGCGATGAGGTGCACCCTCTTCGGCCCGAAGCTCTTCGGCAGCCATAGCTCCGAACTCATGGACGTAGCCACAGCAGAGGCAAGAACTGTACGAACCGTACCAGTCCTCTTCCATGATCATGGAGCCACGACAGCGGGGACAGACTCTGGGAGGCGCAGACTGCACCACTACTTCGACCCCCTTCCCTCAACCGCGTCGCCCAGAGGCTGATTCCTGCCTGGCCAAAGCAGGGCCTCGGGCGGCGCAAAAAAAGGCCTTTTGCCAGTAACCGCCGGCAAGGCCTTTCGTGCGCCTCCGAGGTTAGTTGACGGATTCGGGTTGAAAGGCTAACCCTACCCCGACGCTGTCGGGGATTCACCCCAGTATTTGGTCCCCCGTGTCGCCTGTGGCGACTTCGGCGCGGGCGATCGTGACTTCAATCACAATATTATCGCAATTGCAAAAACCTGTCAAGCAGATGCAAATAATCGGCTGTTGGCGGCCTTTGTGCGCCTATGGGCTGACCCTTGACTGAGCAAGGAGCGGATGATAACTTCAGCCCACCGATAACATCCTGGCGACAGTCGGGCCCAGGCGCTAGGGGAGCAAGGCCAGCCGTGCAGCATTACATCGTCCGTCGCTCTCTTCTCAACGTCCTGGTGATCTTCATGGTCATCACCATGGTCTTCCTTGCTCTGCGGGTGACGCCGGGCGACTTCGCCGTGCGTCAGGCGGGGGCCCAGATCCCCGACCGTTCAGCGGAAGAGGCGGAAGATATCGTCCGTCACGACCTGGGCCTGGATAAGCCCATGCCCAAGCAGTACTGGGACTTCGTGAGCGGTCTCTTTCGGGGGGATCTGGGCGACTCCTTCGTCAGCGGGCAGCCTGTCATGGTAGAGCTGAGGGAGCGATTGGCTCCCTCGATTGAGCTGGCGATCCTCCAGGTGGCGGTGGCAGTGCTGGTAGCTGTGCCCATAGGCATTATCTCCGCCGTTCGGCAGGATACGTGGCTGGACTACGCTCTTCGCTTGTTCGCCATCTTCTGGCTGGCCGTACCGTCCTTCTTTGTGGGGGTGTTGCTCCTCTACGGTTTGGCCCGTTGGGCTCACTGGAGTCCGCCCATCACCAACTACAAGGGCTTCTTTGATGATCCTTTTCTGAACGTGCAGGCCATGGTTCTCCCAGCCGTAGCGGGGGGGCTAGCCATCGGCGCTATAATAATGCGGTTCTTGCGTTCGCAGATGCTGGAGGTGCTCCGTCAGGACTACATACGTACCGCTTGGGCGAAAGGCCTGCGGGAGCGAGTGGTAATTATGAGGCATGCCCTCAAGAATGCTCTTATTCCTGTTATTACCGTTATCTCCCTCCTCCTCGCCACCATCGCCAGCGCCAATGTAGTCCTGGAGACCCTCTTTCAGCTGCCGGGCATTGGCTTCTACGTGGTCAATGCCATTCAGCAGTACGACTATCCGGTGGTCCAGGGAGTAGTGCTTCTGGTGGCCGCAGGTCTGGTGTTTGTCAACCTGCTGGTGGATGTCGCCTACGCCTGGCTGGACCCCCGGATTCGCTACGGCTAGCAGTCCGCTGAAAGGAGGTGTCCCCTGCTGGCGGGACACGAAGGGGCCGAGGTGGAGGTCCTCGTTGCCGCGGCGGCGGAGGTTGCTCCGCCGCGACGGCTCGGCTGGCTTTTCCTCGTCGGGCGCTTCATCCGGCGCAAGCCTCTGGGCGCCTTTGGGGTGGCGGTCGTCTTGCTGATGGCAGCGCTCGCCGCCGGTGCGCCCTGGCTCTCTCGGTACGATGCTGAGGAGACATTTCGGGTTGCCAACCCCAGCTATGTGCCTGGTTCGATGCAGCCGGCGGAGAGGTTGGACAGCCGCTCGGGCCCCAGCTTGAAGCACTGGTTTGGCACCGACCAGTTCGGCCGTGACAACTACTCGCGAGTGGTCTGGGGCGCCCGCCGCTCCCTGGGAGTGGGGCTGGGCGCGCTGCTGTTCGCCATCATCTTCGGCACAACCATTGGCATCGTCTCCGCCTACTTCCGCGGCTGGTTCGACATGCTCGTCCAGCGGGTCATGGACTCTATCCAGGCCTTTCCTGCCATCCTGATCCTGCTGCTGCTGGTGAGCCTCACCGAGCGGAATCTGATCACGCTGACCATGGGCTTGGGCTTCGTGGTCATCACCGGCGCCCAGCGTATTGTGCGCAGCGCCGTCCTTTCCGCTCGCGAGGACCCGCACGTGGAGGCAGCCAGGGCCATCGGCTGCTCTCCCTTCCGCCTGATGGCTGTGCACATCCTGCCCAATGTGGCGGCGCCGATAATCATCATCTTCTCTATCGGCATTGCCGGTGTTATCCTGGCGGAGGCCGCTCTGGCCTTCCTGGGCCTGGCGCCTATCGAGCCGCCGTCTTGGGGCATGATGCTGGACGAAGGGCGGCGATACATGACCAGTCAGCCCTCGACCATGCTTGCCGGCGGAGCGGCGATAACCCTGACGGTGATGGGCTTCAACCTGGCGGGGGATGCCCTGCGCGATATCCTTGACCCTCGCATTCGCCTTACCTAGAAGGCTTCTGGATAGGCGAAAGGAGGTGTGACCGTGGCCGACTCGGACTATTGGCGGCGCTTCTGGACTCGGCGGATGTCGCGACGGCGGGTGCTGCGAGCGGCTGCCCTGGGCGGTGCCGGTCTTGCGGCGGCCGCCGTCGTCGGCTGCGGGCAGGAGGAAAAGGAAGCCACGCCAACGGCGCTGGCCAGTCCAACCCCTCCCGCTACTCCCACGCCCTATGTCTACGAGCCCGCGGCCTATCGCGGCGGCACCCTCCACCTGCCGGGCTTAGAAGCCTTTGGGGCCGATACCTTGGACCCCCACCATACCGAGTTCGGGCCGGTCTTCAGTTCGCATTCTGCGGTTTTCAGCAAGGTTCTGAGGTACGAAGACATCGAGCGGGGGGTCATCGTTCCTGACCTGGCAGAGAGCTGGGAGACGCCCGACCCCGACGGACTGACTTACATCATCCGCCTGAGGTCGGGGGTGCGCTTTCAGCAGCCGAGCACCGTCCTGGGAGGCTCGCCCACCGCCGAGGAGAAGGCTGTGGGCGGCCGCGAGCTTACGGCGGAGGATGTGAAGTACAGCTTTGAGCGACAGATGAACGAGGAGAGCCCCCGGCGGGCCCTCTTCAAGCACGCCCATCACTATGAAACCATCGATACCATAGAGGTGGTGGACCCACTCACCCTCAAGATCCGCACCAAGCGGCCTACGGCTCCCTTCCTCCACTTCCTGGCCGATAGCAACGCCTTCATCATCGCCAAGGAGCTGGTGGACGACACCGACCAGATGAACCAGCCGGAGGCGATGCTGGGCACCGGCCCCTTTATGTGGGACGAGCTGAAGCCGCTGGTGAAGTCGTCCTTTGTCAGGAACCCTGACTGGTTCGGCTGGGACGAGCCGGAGCTTGGCAGGCCCTACATCGATGGCTACCAGTCTCATTTCATCTATGACGATGCCGCCATTGAGGCCGTCTTTCGCACCAAGAAGCTGGACGTGGCCTTTCAGGTGAACAACCCCGAGTGGGTGACCAAGCTCAGGGAGGACGAACCTGACCTGATCAGCTACGATATGGGCTTTGCGGCCTGGGTCAAGGCTACCTTCATGGTAGACCAGCCGCCCTACAATGACATCAGGCTGCGGCGGGCGATCCACCTGGCCAGCGACCGGCAGCAGATGCTGGACGCCTTCTGGCAGGGCTACGGCAAGATGCAGGGGCCCGTAGGCTGGGTCCTCAAGCAGTGGGCCCTGCCGCAGGAGGAGCTGCTCAAGAAGCCCGGCTATCGGCTGAGCAAGGAGGAGCGGGAGGAGGACGAGCAGGAGGCCCGTCGACTGTACGAAGCGGCGGGAAGCCCCGACCTAAAGATCACCTTCGCCGATAACCCGCCCTACATCCCTCAGTTCGCTCCCCAGTACAAGCGACAGCTAGAGAAGGTCCTGGGGGCCAAGGTGGAATACGACATATGGACCTACGCTCAGCTTGCGGAAGGTGGGCTCCGGGGCACCGTCCCCTTTGCCTTCGCCTATGACAACGGCTGGATCGACCTGGACGACTGGCTCTATCCGTACTTCCACACCGGCGGACCCAAGAATTCGTTCCACCTGTCGGATCTCACGCTGGACAGTATGCTGGAGGCCCAGAGGGAGGAGTTCGACTTCGAGGAGCGACAGCGGCTTGGCTATGAGATCCAGCACTACCTGCTGGACAACGTTCTCGCTCGTCTGGACTTCGTTTCCGCTATCTGGCTATGGGTGGCCTGGCCTTACTACCGGAATTTCCGGCCGACGCCCTTCTTCGGGAACTCTTTCCTGATGGCCAACGCCTGGCTCGACCAGTCGAATTCCGTTTGGGGAAGCAGGCCGTAAGGCGCCGGGCTCTAGAAGACGGCGGTGGTGCTGCCGCCATCCACCTGGATGGTGGCGCCGCTGATGTAGCGGGCCTTCTCCGAAGCCAGGAAGACAACGAGGGCAGCGATGTCCGCGGGCTCGCCAAGGAAGCCGGTGGGCGTCCTGCTCTCTTCCTCCTTGAGTACCTCCTGGAAGGGGCGACCCTCTCTCTGGGCGCGTGCCTCGAACAGGGACAGGAGCCGCTGGGTGGCGATGTTGCCCGGGCAGATGTTGTTGACGGTGATGCCGTCCTTGGCCACCTCCCGCGATAGCGTCTTGGCCATGCCCACTACCCCCATGCGCACGGAGTTAGAGAGGATCAGGCTATCGATGGGCTGCTTCACGGCCACGGAGGTAATGTTGATGATCCGTCCGCCTTGCTTCCGCAGGTGGGGGAGAGCCTGGCGGATGGTGCGCACGGCGCTGAGGAAGTTCTGATCGACGGCCTTCTGCCACTCCTCCTCGGAGAAGTCGTCGAAGGTGCCCACGGGGGGGCCGCCGGCGTTGTTCACCACGATGTCGATGCGGCCGAAGGTCTCCGCCGTCCGGCGAACCAGGGCCTGGATGTCCTTGTAGCTGGACATGTCGCAGACCGCCGGCAGGACGCGGGCCCCCGTCTGCGAGCGGATCTCCTCGGCGGTGGCCTCGAGGTCTGATTTGCCGCGGGCGCAGATCGCAACGTGGCACCCCTCCTGGGCGAGGGCAAGGGCGATCGCCTTGCCGATGCCGCGGCTGGCCCCGCCCACTATCGCTACCTTTCCGGTCAGTCCTAGCTCCATTTCTCTGACACCTTGCCTTCCAGCGAACGCTGCTCTCCAGGTATGGTATTCGATCTGGCGTCAGTGTCAAATGGCTGGCTCTTTCTTTGACAGGCGAGGGGGCGCTTGCTATAGTCCAGGTGCTTTTATCAGAGGCCACCCATCTGGAGGCGAGGGGAAGCATCGGGCACATCGGGGTCCTGAAGGATGTCGACAGGGGACGCTAAGCGGCAGGCGCTGGTCATTGTCTTCACCGGCCACGGGAAGGGCAAGACCACCGCTGCTCTGGGGGTGATCCTGCGGGCCTGGGGCCGCGGCATGCGAGTGGCCGTGCTCCAGTTCATGAAGGCCAGGACGAGCAACTATGGGGAGGAACGGGCGGCCAAGAAGCTGGGGATCGAGATGATTCCCCTGGGCGAAGGGTTCACTTGGCGCTCCGAGGACATCGAGAAGGACAAGGCCGCTGCCCGTGAGTGCTGGGAGCTGGCCCGCCAGAAGATCGACTCCGGTCAGTACGACATCGTTGTCCTGGACGAGATGGCCTATCCCCTGAGCTACGGCTGGATCCCCGTCGAAGAGGTGGTCGATGCCCTGCGCCGACGGCCGAAGGGCCTGCACGTGATCATCACCGGCCGCGATGCTCCCCAGGAGCTGATCGACTTCGCCGACCTGGTGACGGAGATGCGGGAGGTCAAGCATCCCTATCGGAAGGGGATCAAGGCCCAGCCGGGCATCGACTTCTAAGACGGCGATGATCCGAAGCTGGTCTGGCCAGGACGTGACCCTGCCATGATACCCATCGGCGATAGCCTGCGCGCTCGCACCTTCCCCTACGTGAACATCGCCATCATCATCGCCTGCTTCCTAGTGTTCCTCTACGAGGTGGCCTTCGAGAGCAACATCGACAGGCTCTTCTTCGACTGGGCGGTGGTGCCCGCTGAGCTCACCGAATATCTGGGCAACCCCGGCGATCACCCCCTGCGCGTTCTGTTCACGCCGATCACCGCTATGTTCCTCCACGGCGGCTGGTTTCACATCATGGGCAACATGATCTTTCTGTGGGTGTTCGGCGACAATGTGGAGGATGCCCTGGGGCATTTGCGTTACCTGGCGTTCTACTTGCTTTGCGGTATCGCGGCGACGGCGGCTCAGGTGTGGATAGACCCTAACTCGCCGGTGCCGATGTTGGGGGCCAGCGGAGCGATCGCTGGTGTCCTGGGGGCCTACCTAGTGCTCTATCCTCGGGCTACCATAGCCGCCCTGATAATGCCCTTCTTCTTCTGGACGGCCTACGTACCGGCCTTCGTGCTCATCGGCTTCTGGTTTCTCATTCAGGTCTTCAACGGCGTGGCCTCAATCGGCTATGCCGTGGGAGCCAGTGAGGGCGTGGCCTGGTGGGCACACGTGGGCGGCTTTTTGGCCGGCTTCCTGCTGCTCTGGTTCTTCCGCCCTCGCCGTCCGAGCGCTCGTATCGGCCGGTCGATGTGGTAGGCGGCTCCTACCCCTGATGCTTGGCTGACTCTCCGCTACGCCTCAAACCGGCAGACGGCACTTCACTTGAGCGAGCGGTCTTTGGAAACGCTCTGCTCTGCGGAAGATGCGGCCGATTTGCCGGCGCGAGAAGCTGATGCTTGGGTCTGGCCCCGTTTTGAGTAGGAGAAATCGTTGGAAAACTGCCGGCGAGCGCCGCACCACCTGCAAATGCCCTCGGTCGTGGAGCCATTTGGGTTTCCAAGCACCCAGTGATGGGCGGCGTGTGAACAGGCCGGAGTGGTTGTGGGAATGGCTGCTGCGCTATCTTCGTCTACCATCGTCCACGACCGTAGCCCGATCCGCCTGAACGGCCCCCTGGCCTGCCGCCGCTCTGACGGGGAGGACGTGCTTCATCGACGGTAATGGTGCGCCCGCCGAGCGTCTTGCCGTTTAACTCGCTGATCGCCTGTCGGGCCTCGGCATTGGTGGACATCTCCACGAACCCAAATCCCTTCGAGCGGCCCGAGAATCTGTCCGTGACGACAACCGCTGACTCCACTTTGCCTGCCTGCTCAAACAAGGTCCTAAGTTCGTCCTCCGTGGTCTCGAAGGAAAGGCCCCCCACGTAAAGCTTGTGCGCCATGGATGCTTCTCCCCCTTCGCCGCTTGCGCAGCCAGTAAACAGTCTCGTCTAGTTCCGTATGCGGATCGCGCGACTTCCCCAGCCCGCTGGAAAGGAAAGAGGGGGGCACAGCCCCCCTCTTTCCTTTCGATACCTAGTAACGGTGCGAGGTGCCGGCGGGTTGCCGCCGGAAGCAATCGCTACAGTATACTGGGCGGTCGCCACGGGGCTGGAACGGCACTTCCGTATCCTTGCCGCATTGGGCGCAGACCGTTGGATACATCTGTCGTGGGGACTGTCCGTAGTCGCCGCGTTCGGAACGACGCGCTTGACGGCAGGATGGGCAGCGCTTGGGCTCGTTAGTATAGCCCTTTTCAGCGTGGTAGGCTTGGTCGTCGGCGCTGAAGGTAAAGGACTGACCGCAGTCCTGGCAAGTAAGGGTTCTGTCCTGGTAGCTCATCGGTAACCTCCTTTCGCTCAAAAGTTGGCGATGGCTTGGTCACCGGAGTCCAGGACGCTGAAGGGCGATCCCACGGAAGACTAAACGATCACCACTAGCACAAGGGTATCACAAACGGAAGAAATGGGCAATACTGTTTTGCTGCCCAGCCTAAGCCCGGAACTCGATGCGGGTGAGCAGGCGCCGCTCTACCTCGGCGGTCACCTCTTGCACCAGTGTGCCGGCCGCGCGGCCGAGCAGCCGCTCCAAGATAGCCCGCCGCGGGCGCACGTAGGCCAGCCGTCGCGGGACCTTGCCCAACTCGGTGGCCATGTCGATGGCTGTGTCCAGGTCGCCTAGCTCATCCACCAGGCCTAGCTCCTTGGCCTTGCTGGCGGTGAACATCTCGCCGGTGGCGATGCTGCGCACCTTCTTCGGCTCCAGGTGGCGGGTGCGGGCCACAGCGTCCACGAACCAGGCGTAGTACTCGTCCATGAGGGTCTGAAGCTTCTTCTGCTCCTCTTCGGTGGGCTCGCGGAAGGGCTGGAACATGTCCTTGAAGGCGCCGGCCTTGGTCACGAACACCTTCACTCCCAGGCGTTGCATGAGCTCAGTGACCACCGGTCGGATGGAGATGACGCCGATGGAGCCCACCATCGCCGTGGGGATGGCCACCACCTTGTTGGCGGCGCAGCCCGCCAGGTAGCCGCCGGAGAGGCCCGAGCCGCGGATGAAGGCGATGGTCGGTTTCCTGGCTGCTATCTTGGCTATCCCTCGGTGGATCTGCTCGGCGGCCGCCGCCGAGCCGCCCGGCGAGTCGATATCCACCACTACCGCCTTCACCCGCGCGTCGTCACGCAGGGCGGTGAGTATGCGGTCGTAATCGGGGCTGCGGATGGTCGTCCCCAGGACGCCAAACAGTTCCACGATGGCGATCCTGGGGACCAGCCAAGGCAGACCTATCGGAGGAATCTGGCTCACGTCTCCAACCTCGCAGAACTGGCAATGCCTTGGCCCGCCCTCGGGCGGGCTCTCCAGCAAGTATAGCGCTGACGGACCGGAAATGAAACCGAATCCTGTCGCACATCCTCCATGGCCTGAGCACGCCGGAGGATAAGCCCGATGGCAACAAGCTGCGAATCGTCTTCGGAGAGGCCTCGCGGGAAGAGGGTTCGTCGTGATCGGCGAGACGGGATCGGTGGTGTCAGGCGGCAGGCAGCGATAGGGCGTTCAGCCCTTCGTGCCTTGGCCAGCCCGACCTGTTGGTCGCTAGCTAGACTGGGCTGCTTCGCAGATGATCTTGCCGACGTCTATTACCGTAACCTTGCCGTAGACGGGGTGGCCCAGGATGGCCTTCTGATTGAGGGTGTAGGTGTTGCGTCGCCCCACCTTGCGCTTGCGGATAAAGTCGCCCTCCTCCAGCTCTCGCACGATCTGATAGACCGCGCGCTCTGTCAGGCCTGTGCTCAGGGCGATCTCCCGCAGGGTGGCCTGGCGGTTCTGGACGATGTGGAGGATCACCAGGCCGTGGTTGCTGAGGAAGTTCCACTTCTTGGCCATAGCCCACTCACCCTTCCCTAGAGGCGAAGACAGCGCTTCGCCTCTCTACACCTGCAGCGCCTCCAGAGGGCCAGCGCGAACGTCCCCCGATCCCCGAGTAGCTGGGCCATAGCCAGGGAGCCGAGAAGACACCGCCCGAGGAGGATGACATCGTTCATTAGATAAGCACCATGACCGACATAGGTTTGGTCATATGTTCACCGTACATTCAAGATTTTTCACCATTTTTTCATCGTAGGTATTGACAACCGGTGCCAGGGCTGCTATCTTTGTCTAGTCAATATAGAATTCCAACTCTATATTAAGAGAGTAAAAAACCTGTATTAGTAAGCTAATATTCACCTAGAGAGTTGAACCAATCGATTTCATTATGCAGAAGCAGTACGGCTGTTGTCTAGTGGCACGGTTCTATAGAGGGACTTCTAGGAAAAGCAATCGGGATTTTTTGATGAGAGGATAAGGGGAGACATTTCTTGAAAGGCGTCGGCGTGCACGAGCCTCTCAGCCGGCCGGGAGACGTGAGCGTCGGTGAGCGCATCTTCCAGGACTTTGCCGAGCGCTACCGTCAGTACTTCCCACGAGTGTTTGCCTATGTCTACGGGCGAATACGGGATTCCCAAGCGGCTGAAGACATAGCATCAGAGGTCTTTGAAAAGGCTTTCGTTAAGGCCGATACCCTCCGTCACGAAGAAGCCTTTGGCACCTGGTTGTTCACCATCGCCAGGAATCTCCTTATCTCCTACTGCCGCAGACGCAATCGCTTTGGCGGCCCGGTCAACTACGAGCTGGTAGACTCCTTGGGCGGAGAGGGCGCTCCTGAGGACAGCCTTCTGGAGCGCGAAGAAGTGGCCAAGATCATGGACCACGTGCGGCGCTTCCCGCGCAGAGAGCAGGACATCATCGCTCTCAAGTTCGACGCCGAGCTGACCAACGCTCAGATCGCCGAGATAATGAACCTGAGCGAGAGCAATGTGCGGGTTATCCTCTGCCGCACGCTGCAAAAGCTAAGGAAAGCCCTCCAGGAAGAGATGTAGCTCTCCTCATCCGTCCTCAGTCCGAATCGCGTATTTCAGCAGCCTCGCATCAGGGCATAGCCATGCCCAGCGTGCGGCTGTGCTCTAGGCCGCTGTAAGCTGACGAACGCACTGGACCAGAGTCGGCAGGGAGGTACCTGTCGGCGCCCGCAGGACGATATCGCAGAGTGGGGTCAGGGCTGTCTCGTTGAGGTTGAACTCGATCAGTCTGCCGCCCTTCATCTTCACGTCCTGGGGAAAGCCGGCCGCCGGGTACACTACCCCCGAGGTGCCCACCAGGAGCATGCAGTCGCACATGCCGGACTGGCGGATGCATTCCTCCAGGGCGTCGCGGGGGATGGGCTCGCCGAACATCACGGTGTCGGTCTTGACTATGCCGCCGCACTCCGGGCACCTGGGCGGCAGTTCCTCGATGGCGAAGTCGTCGACGGGCCAGCGGGTGTTGCAGCCGATGCAGCGCAGCTTCACGCGGCTGCCATGGATCTCGGTGATTGCGATGCTGCCCGCTTGCTGGTGGAGGTTATCGATGTTCTGGGTGATGATGTGCTGAAGCTGGCCCATTTGCTCCAGCTCAGCCAGGGCGTAGTGGCCGGGGTTGGGCTTGGCCTGGGCCAGGGCATCGATGAGTTCCCGCATGGGGCCGCTGCTGTCTGACATCTCTTCCCACCACTTCTTGGGGTCGCGTGTGAAGCGTTCGTAGCCTAGCATGTCCGGCTCGCCGTACTTGGTCCACAGGCCATCCGGCCCGCGGAAGGGGGGTATGCCGCTCTCCACCGAATGGCCTGCCCCCACCAGGGCCACAACGTGCTTGGAGTCCACCACCAGGCGGGCTGCTGTCTCTATGGCTTCCTCAACTACATCTTCGCCGGTCATCTCTTCCTCCTGCCTCCCAGGGCCGCGTCCTCTCTCACTCCGGCGGTTCACCTGTCCCGCCGCTCCGAGCCGGAAGCACCTGCACGACGATGGTCCTGTCGCGCGGGCCGTCGAACTCGCACAGGAACACGCCCTGCCACTGGCCGAGGGCTAGGCGTCCCTCGTCGATGGGCACGGTCAGGGATAGGCCCGTCAGGGTGGACTTGATGTGGGCGGGAGCGTTGCCCTCCAGATGCTGGTAGCTGCCCTTGTTGGGGACCAGGGCCTCCAGCCGGTCCAGGATGTCTCGTGCCACCGAGGGGTCGGCGTTCTCGTTGATGATGATGCCGGCAGTGGTGTGCGGCACGTACAGGTAGCAGACGCCATCCTCGACGCCGCTGCGGCGGATGACATCGTTGACCCTATGGGTGATCTCCTCCAGTACTTCCCTGCCCCTGGTGAAGACCTTTATACGCGATAGCACGATCGCCGCTCCTTCCCTTGTGCTGCTCTCCCATTATAGCGTGAACTTCCCTTACCGGCGCTAGCGTCGCTTTCTTGACGCCTGTGAAGCTGTCTGCTACGTTGCCGGCGAGAAGCGATGAAAAGAACGGTGCTGACCATCGCCGGCTCCGATTCCAGCGGCGGCGCTGGCATCCAGGCCGACCTCAAGACCTTCGCCGCCCTGGGCGTGTACGGGACCTGCGCCATAACCGCCGTCACCGCCCAGGATAGCAGGGGGGTGCAGGCCATCCACGAGCTTCCGCCGGAGCTGGTGGCCGCCCAGATCGATGCCGTCGTCGGGGACATGGGCGTGGACGCTGTGAAGACGGGGATGCTGGCCAACGCCGGGATCGTTCGGGTGGTGGCGGAGAGAATGCGACGGCATGACCTGCCGAACCTGGTGATCGATCCGGTGCTTGTCGCCAAGAGCGGCGACCGCCTGCTGAGGGAGGAGGCCGTGGACGTTCTCAGGGGAGAGCTGCTTCCCCTGTGTACCGTCGTCACGCCCAACATACCCGAGGCGGAGGCGCTGGTGGGCCGTCGTCTGGAGACCGACGCGGATCTTCAACGGGCGGCGCAGGAGATAGCGGCGCTGGGGGCGAGGAGCGTGGTGATCACCGGCGGCCACGCCTCGGGGCCGGATGCGGTGGACCTGCTGTACGACGGCAAGAGCATTCGGCGCTTCTCGGCGCCGCGACTGGCCACTCGCCACGGGCGTGGCACCGGCTGCACCTTCGCCTCCGCTATTACCGCCTGGCTGGCGCAGGGCGCGGCCATCGACGAGGCGGTGGCGCGGGCCAAGGAGTACGTGACGGCGGCTCTGGAGCATGCCCTCGCGTTGGGTAAGGGGCCGGGGCCGGTGCATCACTTCTACAGGTTGTGGGAGGGCGGCGATCGTTGACATTTGTTCGCCTGCCTGCTAACCTGGAAGTGCCAATCGAATAAGAGCCGTGCGGGAGCTCGGGTGAGCCGGGCTGAGAGGCCCCGACGTAGTGGGGGCGACCGTCGGAACCTGATCTGGGTAATGCCAGCGTAGGGAAGCGGAAGAGACGCTCTCAACGATGCGCTGCTGGTATACCCAGCGGCGCGATGTTTTTTATGGAGCGTCTCTAGAAAGGAGCCAGCTATGGCCTCCAACGGCAAACCGGTCACTCAAATGTACTATGCCCGTCAGGGCGTGACCACCGACGTCATGCGGCGGGTGGCCGAGAGGGAAGGGCTGGAGCCGGAGGTGGTGCGCCGGGAGGTGGCCAGGGGCCGGATGGTGATCCCGGCCAATGTGAAGCATTTGGCCATGAAGCTGGACCCCATCGGCATCGGCCTTGCGGCGAGCATCAAGATCAACGCCAACATCGGCAACTCCGCCGTCAGCTCCAACATCGAGCAGGAGCTGGAGAAGCTGCGCGTGTCCGTACGCTTCGGCGCTGACACGGCGATGGACCTGAGCACCGGCGGCGACATCGGCGCCATCCGGGTGGCGATCATCAACGAGAGCACTGTGCCCATCGGCACCGTGCCCGTCTACGAGGCGGTGACCCCCGTCGATCGGGTTGAGGACCTTACCGCCGACGACCTGCTGGGGATGATCGAGCTCCACGCTCAGCAGGGCGTCGACTTCATGACTATCCACGCCGGCATCCTTCTGGAGCACATGCCCCTGGCGAGCAAGCGGGTGACGGGCATCGTCAGCCGCGGCGGAGCGCTCCTCGCCCAGTGGATGCTCTATCACCACAAGCAGAACCCTCTGTACGAGCGCTTCGACGACATCTGCGATATCTTTCGTCGCTACGACGTGGCCTTCAGCCTGGGCGATGGCCTGCGGCCGGGCTGCCTGGCCGACGCCAGCGACGAGGCCCAGTTCGCCGAGCTGCGCACGCTGGGCGAGCTGACCCATCGCGCCCGCGCCAGGGAGTGCCAGGTGATGGTGGAAGGGCCGGGCCACATCCCTCTGGACCAGATCGAGATGAACGTCAAGCTCCAGCAGGAGATCTGCGATGAGGCGCCGTTCTACGTGCTGGGGCCTCTGGTGACGGATATCGCTCCTGGCTACGACCACATCACCTCGGCCATCGGGGCCACGGTGGCCGGCCACGCCGGCGCCAGCTTCCTCTGCTACGTGACCGCCAAGGAGCACCTGGGCCTGCCCGACCTGGACGATGTCAGGGAGGGGGTTGTCACCTACAAGATCGCCGCCCACGCCGCCGACGTGGCCCGCGGGCATCCGGGGGCGCGGCGCCGGGACGACGAGCTGTCGCGGGCCCGCTACGAGTTCGACTGGGACAAGCAGTTCGCGCTGGCGCTGGACCCCGAGACGGCTCGCAGCATGCACGACGAGACGCTCAGCCCTGGTGTCTTCAAGGGGGCGGAGTTCTGCTCGATGTGCGGGCCCAAGTTCTGCGCCATGCGGATCTTTCGTGACGCAGGTGAGAAGACGGCGGAGCAGGCCGAGCAGGAGAGGCTGGCCAAGAAGCACGCCAAGTGAGGCTCGGCTGGAAGGAGAACCGTGGCCATGGAAGACTATCTGGAGATCGCTGGCAAGAAGTTCCGCTCGCGGCTGATGGCGGGCACCGGGAAGTACCGCAGCACGGAGGACATGCTGGCCGCCCTGGAGGCCTCAGGCACCGAGATCGTGACCGTGGCTATCCGCCGGCTGAACCTGGACAACCCCAAGGAGAAGACCCTCCTGGACCTCATCGACTGGAGCAAATACACCATCCTGCCCAATACCGCCGGTTGCCGGACGGTGGAGGACGCCCTGTTCACGGCCCGCCTGGCGCGGGAGGTCACCGGCTCCGACTGGATCAAGCTGGAGGTGATCCCCGACCCCAAGTACCTCCTCCCCGACGCGGCGGGCACGCTGGAGGCCGCCAAGGTGCTCGTCGGCGAGGGCTTCACCGTCCTGCCCTACATCCACGCCGACCCCATCCTCGCCCGCCGGCTGGAGGAAGTGGGCTGCGCCACCGTCATGCCCCTGGGCTCGCCCATCGGCTCCGGGCGGGGCATTTTCACCCTGGAAGAGATCCAGATAATCGTGGAGGAGGCCAAGGTACCGGTGGTGGTCGACGCTGGCCTGGGGGTGCCCTCCGAGGCCTCGCTGTCCATGGAGATCGGGGCGGACGCCGTGCTGGTCAATACAGCCATCGCCGAGGCGGCGAACCCGGCCATGATGGCCGAGGCCTTCCGCCTGGGGGTGGAGGCCGGTCGACGCGCCTACCTGGCGGGGCGCATCCCCAAGAAGGCCTACGCCTCCGCCAGCAGCCCCATCGAGGGAGTGGCCCGGCCGGCCGCCGGTTCCTGATGAGGCTGCCCATCCCCTGCCTGACGCTGATCACCGACCGCCGTCTGTGCGAAGGCCTATCGCTGGAGGAGGCGGTGGCGCAAGCGGTCGACGGCGGCGTGAACGTGGTGCAGTTGCGGGAGAAGGACCTGACGGCGGCCCAGCTCATCCCTCTGGCCGACCGTCTGCGGGCGATAACGGAGGACAAGGCTCTGCTGATCGTGAACACTCATCTCGATGTGGCCCTGGTCTGCGCCGCCGATGGCGTTCATCTGCCGGAGAGGGGCCCGTCGGTGGCCGCGATGCGCCGGCTGGCGGGCGATGGCTTCATCATAGGGCGCTCCGTGCACAGCGCGGAGGAGGCGGTGAGGGCCGAGGAGGAAGGCGCGGACTACGTGCAGGTGGGGGCCATCTTTCCTACCCGCTCCCATCGAGGCCTGCCTGCCGCCGGCCTGGCGCTTCTGAAGAGCGTGGCCGCGATGCTGGCGATCCCCATCGTGGCCGTGGGGGGCATCACCGCCGGGAACGTGGAGCAGGTGATGCGAGCGGGCGCCGAGGGCGCCGCCGTCATCTCCGCCATCCTCGATTCGTCCTCGCCGGGGGCGGCGGCCCGACGGCTGGCCGAAGCGGTGTCCGAGGCGGCGGTGCCTGCGCGGAGGAGGAGGGCGTGATCACCGTCACCGTCAACGGCGAGAAGCGAGAGGCGGAGGGCCCCACTGAGCTCATCGCTTTTCTGGAGACCCTGGGAATCAATGTCCGCCATGTGGCCGTGGCCCACAACGGGACCGTGCTCCAGCGCCAGAGGTGGCCGGAGGTTGTCCTTCAGGACGGCGACGTCTTGGAGGTCGTGCGCATGGTAGGCGGGGGCGCTCAAGCCAGGACGAGAAAGGAGCCTTTAGTCATGGACGCTCTGCTTCTCTTGCTCGCCTTCGGCGCCGGAATAGCTGCTGCTATCCAGATACTGGTCAACGGTGCCTTGGGGGAGGAGCGGGGCGTACCGGAGGCGCTGATGGTGTCCGTGACGGTGACCTACGGCTCCGTCGTGCTGTTCATGCTGGTCCGCTTCGCCTTTATGGGTGAGCTGAACCTGAACACCCCAGGCAGGCCACTGTTCTACCTGCTGCCGCTGGCGTTCGTCGCCCTGCTCGCCTTCCTGGGCTTGATGGGCGGCCTGCAGTGGTACTACTTCCTGGGCGGCCTGGCTGGCGCGCTCATCGTCTCTACGCTGGCCTTTGCGGGTCCCCGTATCGGCATCGCGACCAGCAGCGCCGCCCTCATCGCCGGGCAGATGGCCGGCGCCATCCTGTGGGACCACCTGGGGCTCCTGGCCCAACCCAAGGACCCCATCGATGCCCTCAAGGTTATCGGCGCGCTCCTCATCGTCGGCGGTGTCGTACTCGTGCGGGGGGTGTGATGGCAGACGTGGTTATCGTTGGCGGCGGGGTCATCGGCTGCTCCATCGCCTATCATCTAGCCGAGGCTGGCGTCCCGGTGACCATCCTCGAGCGAGGGGAGATCGGCGGCGAGGCATCGGGGGCCTCGGCGGGCATCCTGGCCCCTGTAGAGGTGTCCCCGGGGCCGGACGCTCTCCACGAGCTCTACCTGGCCAGTCTGCGGCTGTTTCCATCCCTGGCGGACAGGCTGCCGGAGGAGACGGGGATCGACATCGAGTACCTGCGATCGGGCGTCCTGCGGCTGGCCCTCAGCGACGCGGATGTCGACGAGCTGCGGGCCCTCGCGGAACGCGAACCGCTGGGGCAAGGGATGGAGCGGGTGGATCGAGACGCGTTGCGCCGCCTGGAGCCGCGGCTGGCATCGACTTGCGGCGGCGTGCACTTTCCCGACCTCTGCCAGGTGAACCCCCATCGGCTGGCTCAGGCCCTGGCCCAGGCGGCGGTCGCCCGCGGCGCGGCGCTACGCCAGGGCGTGACCGTGAGGGGGTTCGTGACCAGCAGTGCGCGGGTGACCGGCGTGCGCACCAGCGAGGGCAGGGTGACGGCCGGGCAGGTGGTTATCGCCGCCGGCTCCTGGACGGCGGCCCTCGGCCGCCGATTGGGTGCGAACCTGCCGGTGAGGCCCATGCGAGGGCAGATGCTGGCCTTCCCCAACTTCTCCTCGCCGATAAGGCACATCGTCTTCTGGCACGATGCCTACCTGGTGCCCAAGGCCAACGGCTTTATCTTCGCTGGCTCGACGGTGGAGGATGTGGGCTTCCGCAGGAACACCACGGCGAAGGGCCTGGCCGGCCTGCGGAGAATGGCCGCCACGCTGGTGCCCAGCCTGGCCTACTCTGAGGTGTCCTCCGACTGGGCTGGCCTGCGGCCGGGCTCTCCGGATGGGCTGCCCATGCTTGGGCCGGTCCCCGGCTGGGAAGGGCTGAGCGTGGCCAGCGGCCACTTCCGCAAGGGGATCCTGCTGGCGCCGATCACCGGTCGACTGATGGCCCAATTGCTGACGGAAGGCAGAATGGAGGTCTCTCTGGGGCCGTTCAGCCCGTCGCGGTTCGCCGCCGGTGCTCGCTGATCCTTTCGGCTAACCGCCGCGCCGCCTCGCGCACGTCGGCCGCGGCGACCACCGCCCCGATTACCGCCAC
>Ga0111179_1001_pt1 | contig 40211 bp, 31 predicted proteins | sample DeeMarSWOR324_28_FD_80226 | JGI IMG/M metagenome (GOLD analysis project Ga0111179, IMG submission 80226) | Dehalococcoidia bacterium SM23_28_2
TACCCTAACTCCCCCTGGGCGGTGAGGGCGGCCTTCCTCAGCGGCCTGATTCCCTATCAGGCCGGCGATCCGACGGCGGCCAGCGCCGCCTGGGAGGAGATGCTGGGCGCTTTCACCGGCTCCGAGCGCTCAGCCCAGGCCCATCTCTGGCTGGGGCAGACAGATCTGACCTTCTTCGGTGACAGCGAGGGAGCATCCGCCCACTTCCAGCAGGCGCTGGAGGACGCCTCCGCCAGCTTCTACGGCCTGCGAGCCGAGGCCTGGCTTGCAGGCCAGGCTGCCGTCGCCCCTCCGGTCGAGCCCGACGAGGCCGCAGCCGTGGCCACCCCTGATTGGGATGCGGCCGAAGGATGGCTAGCCTCCCTCCGGGGGCCGGAGGCCTTGGCAGCCGACCCGTCGCCCCTCGGCCTGCCGACCTGGCAGCGAGGCCTGGAGCTCCACCGGCTGGGCATGAACCGAGAGGCGGCCAACGAGCTCCTCTGGCTCATCGACCAAAGCAGATCGCAGCCCTGGGGCCTCTATCGCCTGGCCCGCGCCCTCCACGACTTCGACCTAACCCACCTGACAGCCCACGCCGCCAGCGAGCTGCTGAAGAGCGCTGACAGCCCTCTGGAGGAGGCTCCACGGGCCGTTCTGGAGCTGGCCTACCCTGCTGACTACCTGCCTCTCATCGATGTCACAGCGGCGGAAACCGGCCTATCGCCCCTTCTCCTCCTGGCGCTCATCCGCCAGGAGAGCTTCTTCGACCCCTCTGCCGCATCTCCCGCTGGCGCCCTCGGTCTCACCCAGGTTATGCCTCTCACCGCCTCGGAGATCAACCAGAAACTGAACATCGAGGATTTCTCCACTCAAGACCTGCTGCGGCCGCTGGTGGGCATCCGGTTCGGCGCGCACTATCTGCGCAGCCAGCTCGATCTCTTCGAAGGCAACCTATTCTATGCCCTGGCTGCCTATAACGGCGGCCCGGGCAACGCCAGCCGCTGGCTCCAGAGCGTTCCCGCCGGGGACATGGACCTGTTCGCCGAGATCATCGACTTCACAGAGACGCGCAGCTTTGTGAAGCTGGTGCTGGAGAACTACGCCATGTACCGCTTTCTCTACGGCGGCGCCAGCCAACCCACCCTCCTCCCCATCTCGGAGTCGTAGACGACCTCCCTGTCTTGAGACAAATTCAATTGACCCCATCGCGAGCCCTGAAGTATAATGGCGGCAGCCTAAGGCAGCGGAGAGAGTTGTGCCCAAGCGAACCTATCAGCCTAAACGAATCCCTCGAAAGCGCAAGCACGGTTTCCGTGCTCGCATGAGCACCCGCGGCGGTCGCCACGTAATCAAGCGCCGACGGCTAAGGCGACGTACGCGTCTCGCTGTCTAGCTTTGGCCTACCGCCATAAGCTGCGGCCATATGAACAAGAGGGAACGGCTGAGGGCACGGAAGGATTTCGTTAGTGTCTATCAAAAGGGTCGCGCCTGGGCCAACCAACTACTGGTGTTGCGTGCCTTGCCCAACGACTTGCCTCACCACCGCTGCGGATTCGTTGTCAGCAAGCGCGTGGGCAAGGCCGTGGTACGAAATCGGCTCAAGCGAAGACTGAGAGAGGGGCTGCGTGCCCAGCCCGTCCAGCCGGGATGGGATTTGATCTTTGTGGCACGACCTCTGGCTGCCGGGGCAAGCTATGACGAGTTACAAGAGGCGATAGTCAACCTACTATCTCGCGCTCGCCTTTTGGACGGGGTTGACCCTGTCTGACAGCAGGCAGGGGAGGAACGATGAGAAAAGCAGTCCTGACAGCCATCGGTTTCTACCAGCGGCACATCTCCCCGACGATGCCGCCTTCCTGTCGCTACCTCCCCACCTGTTCCCAGTATGGCCACGAGGCCGTCCAGCGCTACGGTCTGCTAAGGGGCGGATGGCTCGCCCTGCGGCGTCTTCTTCGCTGCCATCCCTTCAGCGCCGGCGGCTACGACCCCGTTCCCTAAGCCCATCGACCAAGTCGGACAGGCGAGCTTTCGAACGTCGCCTCTGCCAGGAGGAGTAAAATTCGAACTCAGAAGCTCTTAGGGTCGCCCTTTTTCCTGCTGCTGGTGCTGGCGACCCTCTTTCTTGCCACAGCGTGCGCTCGCATCGCCCGGCCCGAGGGTTGGGCAGGGCCGACGCTGGCAGACGACCGGCTGGTGGCCAGCATCGGTCGAGGAGAGCTGGCCGCCATCGACATCGAGGATTCGAGCGGCAGCGTGATCTGGCGCTTCCCTCCCAAGGACCAGAAGCACCCCGACGGCAGCGAGATCGAGCCCTTGGCCATCTACAGCACGCCGCTGGTGGCTGACGACACAGTCTACTTCGGTGCCTACGACGGCTGGTTCTACGCCCTGGATCTGGCCACCGGCGACATCTCCTGGGAGAGAGAGACCGGCGGCCCGATCGTAGGCAGCGCCGCCGTCGAGGACGGCGTGGTCTACGTGGGCTCGGACGACGGCAAGCTGTATGCTCTCGACGCTGAAACCGGCGACCTACAGTGGCAGTTCAAGAGCGGCGATAGCATCTGGGCCACCCCCCTGCTGGCCGATGGCGTCGTCTACGCGGCGTCCATGGACAAGAAGGCCTACGCCCTGGATGCTGCCAGCGGCGAGGAGATATGGCACTTCAAGGCCGACGGTGGCCTACCCTCCACGCCTGTCCTCGTCGACGGCACCCTCCTGGTGGGCGGGCTGGACCGCAGGCTCCGCGCCCTCGATGTCGCCAGCGGCGAACAGAAGTGGGCCTTCAAGGCCGATAACTGGTTCTGGACGCGCCCGCTGGTCCTGGAGGACACCGTCTACGCTGGCTCCCTGGATGGAAAGGTCTACGCTCTGGACGTGAAGGACGGCACGCCCAAGTGGGAGGAGCCTTTCGATACGGGGGAGCCCGTGCGGGCGGCGCCCCTTCTCCTCGACGACGTGCTGCTCATCGCCAACCGCAAGGGCAACATCTCCGGTCTAGATCCCGAAGACGGGCAGGCGGTCTGGGGCCCGATCGAGCTGGACAAGACTATCCTGTCCGATCCGTTGGGCCAGGAAGCGACGGCCTACATCAGCGCCCAGGGCGGCGACCTGTTCATAGTGGACAAGGACGGCAAGACCGCCCTGTTAGAGCTGACCGAGTGAGGTGACTGGGGCGTGTTTCTGTGGAATCTGGTCTTCGTCAACCCCATAACCAACGCCCTGATCGTCCTCAACAACCTGGTCATGGGCAACTTCGGGGTGGCCATCATTCTCTTCACCCTGGTGATGCGCCTGATCACTATGCCCCTTACCATGCGCCAGATACGCTCATCGCGCGCGCTGTCCGCCCTTCAGCCCAGGGTTCAGGAACTCCAGAAGAAGTACAAGGACCCCAAGCGTCGCCAGGAAGAGACGATGAAGCTCTACCGCGAGGCGGGAGTGAACCCCTTAGGCTGTCTTCTGCCCATGCTCGTCCAGTTCCCCATCTGGATCTCCCTCTATCAAGCCCTGAGGATCACAGTGGGTGGAACGCCCGAGAGCGTTGTGGGCCTATCACAGCGGCTGTACCCCTGGAGCTACATCGAGCAGGCGGTGCCCCTGGAGAACAACTTCCTCTGGATGGACCTAGGCGAGCCGGATACAACCTGGATCCTGGCCCTCATAGTGTTCGCCTCCACCTATGTTCAGCAGCGGCTGGCTACCCCACCGACCACCGACCCTCGCACCCAATCCACCAACCAGATGATGCTCTGGATGATGCCCCTCATGTTCGCCTTCTTCACCCTCCAGGTGCCCAGCGGCCTGGGCGTGTACTGGGCTATGAGCAACATAGTGGGTGTTATCATGTACTCCTTCGTATACGGCCCACGCCAGATCAACTGGCGCACCGTCATCCTGCCGCCGTCCGCTGCGCCGGCCGGCCAACAGGCCAGCCGTCGGGCGCAGCCGCCACCGGAAGAGAAAGAGCGGGCAGAGCAGCCTATCGAAGACGCTTTGCCTACGGAGAGTAAGCGCAAGAAGAGGTCGCGACATGGAAGAAGTAGAGGCAAGCGGAAAAACCGTTGATGAAGCCATAGCCTCCGCCCTGGAGCAACTGCAGCTCGACCGGTCCCAGGTTGAGATAGAGATTATCACGGCCGGACGTACCGGTCTGTTTGGCCTCGGCGGTGAGAATGCCCGCGTCCTGGTAAGGCCGAGCACCACAGAGAAGGTCGACTTGGACAGCCCCACCATCAAGATGGCCATCGAGTTCTTGCAGCGTCTGCTCGAGCTCACGGGCATCGACGGCGAAGTGACAACCCGCCTGCCCGAGACCCCCGGCGATGGAATGGGAAGGGCGAGCGCCGTCCTGGACGTAACCGGCGAAGACCTTGGCATCCTCATCGGCCGACGCGGCTCCACCCTGGCCTCCCTTCAGTACATGGTGAACCACATGGTGAGCCGACAGCTCAAGTCGAAGGCGCTGGTCACCGTGGACGTCGAGGGCTACAGACGCCGCCGCGAGGAAAACCTGAAGGGCCTGGCCCTCCGCCTGGCCGAGAAGGTCAAGGGCACCGGTCGCACGATCACCCTGGAGCCCATGCCCGCCAATGAGAGGCGCATCGTCCACCTAGCCCTGGCCGAAGACTCCCAGATCACCAGCTTCAGCCTTGGCGACGGAGAGACCCGCAAGGTCGCCATCTCTCTCAAGCGCCGTTCGACCTAGGCAGGCCGATGGGGGCACCCGATTTCCTGGTCATCGGCCACCTGGCTAGGGACAAGCTGGCCGAAGGCTGGCGACTGGGCGGTTGTGCCGCCTACGCCTCTCTCACCGCCAGCAGGCTGGGCCTGCGTACGGCTGTCCTTACCAGCGCCGCCAGCGATCTGGACCTACCGCTGCTCCTGCCCGAGATCGATGTCCGCTTGGTCCCATCGGAGGAGACCACCGTCTTCGAGAACGTCTACGGCCCTGAGGGGCGTCTTCAATACGTTTGGGCCAAAGCAGGAACGATCGCCGCCAGCGACGTGCCCCCGGAGTTTCGAGAGGCCAAGATCGTTCTGCTGGGGCCGCTGATAGGCGAGGTGGAGGAAGAGATAGCCCGCTGCTTCCCCCGCTCCCTGCTGGCCATCTGTCCCCAGGGTTGGCTGCGCACCGTCCTCCCCGACGGGCGCGTGGAGCAGACGTCGCCCCGCCGCTGGCAGCCGCGCGTCCTTCTGGAGCGCAGCCGGGCCTTGTTTGTATCCGAGGAGGACCTGCTGCCCACGGAGACGGAGGAGGCGTTGGCTCGCTGGGCCACGCAGGTGCCCCTCCTGGTGCTTACACGCGGAGCCAGAGGTGCTCGCCTGTGGAGCGAGGGACGCTGGCGACAGGTGCCAGCGATACCAACGGAGGAGATCGACCCCACCGGTGCCGGCGACGTTTTCGCCGCCGCCTTCCTCAGCCGCTACCTGGAGACGGACGACGCCTGGCAAACGGCCCTGTTCGCCACCGCTGCTGCCAGCATCTCCGTGGAGACGCCAGGTACAGCGGGCATCCCCAGCCGCCGGCAGGTGGAAGAGCGGCTGCGGGCATACGAGGCCAGTACGGATTCGCAGGGAGGATGAGCCATGAACCGCCAACAGATCATAGACGCTCTGCGGGCCCTACCGAGCCAAGTAGAGGAGCTGGCGGAGGGCCTCTCCGAAGACGCCGTTCGCTGGCGCCCAGCGCCGGGCGAATGGTCGATCACGGAGGTCTGCTGCCACCTGCGCGACTTCTCGGAGATCGGCGGCGAGCGCATCAGCCGCATGCTCAACGAGGACGAGCCCTTCCTGCCCTCGTACGACCAGGAGGCCATGGCCCGCGAGCGCAACTACCAGAACGAAAGAATGCCCCAGGCTCTGGCCGCCCTCCGAGCCTTCTCAGGCGGCCTGGCTTACCTGCTGGAGAGCCTCAGCGAGGAGCAGTGGCAGCGCACGGGCCGCCCCGAAGGACCATTGGCAGGCATGCGCCCTGGGGAGAGCGGGCCTGGCCTCATAAGCATAGCCCAGTACGCCCAGCTCCTGGCCGACCACGGCCGCGAGCACCTGAAGCAGATCAAGGCCGTTCGGGGTCAGCTACCGCCAGGCCGATGAGCCGATAGGCCAGCCTGGCCGCCAACTGGGCGTTGGCGAATGGGCCCAATCGAGGCGCCAGCTCCGTCACGTCGAAGCCGACGATTCGCTTTTCCCGAGCCACCGCCGCCAGCAGACCCACCACCTCGTCCCACAAGAGGCCCCCCGGCTCGGGGGTGCCCACCGCCGCCATCTGGGAGGGATCGAACACGTCCAGGTCGATGGTCACGTAGACGTTCTCGCTCAGGCGGGAGAGAACCTCTCGCGGGTCGCCCGCCAGAGCTCGATAGGCCTGAATCGAGAAGAAGGGCAGCTTCCGCTGGCGGATAAGATCGTGCTCCTCACGGGTGGCGCTGCGCAGCCCTACCTGCACCAGAGGGCAACCGTCGTCCAACAGACGGCGGAGGACGCAGGCGTGGTTGTAGGGGGTGCCCAGATACTCCTGTCGCAGGTCGGCGTGGGCGTCCAGGGCAAGGACAGACAGACTGTCGACGCGCTGCCTGTACGCTCGCACGGCTCCCACGGCCAGCGTGTGCTCGCCCCCCAGGGTTGCCACGAGCTTGCCGCCGTCCACCAGCTCGCCCACTATCTCCGCCATCCGCTCCACCATCGCCTGCGGGTCGCCGGTGTGGGGCATCACCTCCGGCAGGGTGTGGATGCCCACCCGATAGGGCTCGCACTCCAGGTCGAAGTCGTACAGCTCCATCTCCTCCGAGGCCTCGATGATCGCTCGCGCCCCCTCGCGGCAGCCGGCACGTCCGCTCACCGTGCTCCCATAGGGGACGGGCAGGATCACCACGTGGGCGCGCTCGAACCGAGCGTACTCCTCGGGGATGGCAGCGAAGTTGATGGGTGGAAAGAAGCGTTCCTGGGCCATCGGCTGTCGCTAGGCTTCAGCCAGGCCCTCAAAGGAGATGACCGCCCGCTGACGGTCGCGGATGGCCTGGGCGCTGCCCTCGGCCAGGGCGCTGACGATGATCGGCAGGGCAATAGTGGCATCGGCCCGCACGGTCACGAAGGTGGCATCGGCCGCCATCTTCCGCCAGGACTGGGCCTCCTCGAAGGTACAGCCCGATAGCCCGCCCCAGTCGGGCTGATCCATGGTGATCTGGATGCCGTACTCATGGCCTGACCCTTCGCGACCGAAGAGATAACCGGCCACCGCCGCCTGCTGGATGAAGTTCTTGGGGGTGCCGCCGCCGATGTAGACGACGCCGCTGACCTTGGCCTGGGTAGCGATGTGGGCCATCTCCACCACATCGGCGATGACGTCGAAGGTGAGGCGAAGGCCGCTGCGCAGGCGACCGTCGGCGATGGCCAGGCCGAAGACGCTGTCTGCCAGGGCCGGGCAGTAGATTGGAACGCCCTGTCGAACGGCCGTCGTCAGGATCCCCTGCTCCTTGGCCACCGGCAAGAGCGCCCGCCCGAGAAGATGGAAGTACTCGCGAGTGGTGTAGGAGCGCGACGGGTCAAGGGTGAGCGAGAACTCGGTGATGAAGCGTTCTCCCTCAGAGAAATCGTGCTCGCTGGCCAGCACGTCGTAGAAGCGATACACCTGCTCGCTGGCCAGGCGGCGGTCATCGGTCTTCTGCTCGCTCTGCCAGTGACGATAGCCCAAGCATTCGTAGAGGTCGTGGTAGAGGTTGGCGCCGGTGCTCACCAGGCAGTCGATGAGGCGGTTCTCGATGAGATAGGCAACCACCGGGCGCATGCCGGCCGGCACCATGGCCCCTGCCAGGCCCAGGAAGATGGTGACCTCGCCCTGGAGCATAGCGTCCCAGATGCGCACCGCCTGGGCCACCTTGCGCGACTGAAAGGCAGTGCCGCCCATACGCCGCACCAGCTCGGCGGCACCGACCTTATCATCCACGGGGAAGGGGGTTACAGAAGAGCCGAACAGCTCATGCACCCGCCGTTCTCCCTAGGGAGATGCCTCGCGAACACCTGCCGGGAACAACACCTCGCTGCACTCCAAGCCCCGGCCCAGCAGGGTGACCCGCGCCTCCCGCAGGGAGAAGGCCTCTCGCACTGCTCCCACCAGCCGGTCGGCGTCAAATGATTTGCAGGAGAAAATGTCGGCCCAAAGGAGGCCGCGTTCGGGGAAGGTATGGACGCTGAGGTGGCTTTCGGCAATGAGCACGAAGCCGGAGATGCCCCAATCGCTAGGCTTGGGGCCCTCATAGCGACAAACATAGGACGGCGCGATCTTGACCATCCCTATTTCCAGCGGAACCCGCTCCAAGAGCGCGCGCACCAGCTCCGCGTCAGCCAGTTTGTGGGCATCGCCCCCGTAGCCATCAATGATTAGGTGCATCAATCCCCCCTTTCGCGCCCTGCCTGGCGGCAGGCAAGATCTCCAGCCGATGGGCCAAGCACGGATGATAGCACAACCCCCAGGGGTACGCAATGGGCCGGGGAAGGGGATAATGCTTCCCTGACTAGCTGAACCCGAAGGGAGCGAAAAGGGGGCTCGTCTCCTTAGCCCCGGCGGCGCCAGCGCGTGCCTTCCGCGGTGTCCTCGAGGGCGATGCCTAGCTCGCCCAGGCGGCCGCGAACCCTGTCAGAGAGCTGGTAGAGCTTAGCCTCCCGTAGCTCATCCCTCAGCTCCACCAGCAGGTCGATGAAAGGCCGAGCGGCCAGCCCTACCTCCCCCTCGGCGAGGGTCAGGCCGAGCACCCCCGCCAGTTCGCGCAGGGCTGCCTGGGCCTCCTCCACGGACTGGCCCTGATCGCGGCCGCGGTTTATCTCCCGCGCCAGGTCGAAGAGGGCGGCCAAGGCCTGGGCTGTGTTCAGGTCGTCCTCCATGCCCTCGATGAAGCGGCTACGGAACTCTTCAGCGTCGAGAGGAGACCCCTTACCCTCGCCGGGCAGGTGGGCAGCCAGGCGAAGGCGCTCGGCGGCCCGTTTGCCTGCTTCCAGGCCCTCCTCGCTATAGGACAAGGGGCTGCGATAGTGGGAATTGAGAACGAACAGGCGGCAGGCGTCGCCGCCATATTTCTCCAGGGCCTCAGCGATAGGGATGATGTTCCCCAGAGACTTGCTCATCTTCTCCTCGCCCAGATACAGCCAGCCATTGTGCAGCCAGAAGCGGGCGAAGGGCTGGCAGCCGGTGTAGGCCTCGCTCTGGGCGATCTCGTTCTCGTGATGGGGAAAGACAAGGTCGACGCCGCCGCCGTGGATGTCCAGGGTTTCGCCCAGGTACTTGACGGACATAGCGGAGCACTCGATGTGCCAGCCGGGACGGCCAGGCCCCCAGGGGCTGGGCCAGGAGGGCTCCCCCGGCTTGGCCGCCTTCCAGAGGGCGAAATCGGCGGGGTCTTCCTTGTTCTCGCCGGGCTCCACCTCTCGCCCTATGTCACAGCGACCGCCGGCCCGTATCGAATCTAGGGTGCGGCCAGAGAGCTTGCCGTAGTCCTTCTTGGCGCTAACCCGGAAATAGACATCGCCCTCCGCCACATAGGCGTAGCCCTTCTCTATCAGAGTGGAGATCATCTCGATCATGTTGGGGATCTCCTCGGTAGCGCGAGGGTAGACGTGGGCCGGCAGGACGTTGAGGGCCTCCATCTCGGCCGCATACTCTGCGATCAGCCGCTCGGTCAGCTCCCGAGGGGAGATGTCCTGCTGGTTAGCGCGGTCGATGATGCGGTCATCGATGTCGGTATAGTTCTGGACGTGACGTACCTGGTAGCCACAGTACTCCAGATAGCGACGGAGAACATCGAAGATGATGTAGCTCATGGCGTGGCCCAGGTGGCTGCGGTCGTAGGGCGTTACGCCGCAGACGTACATCTTCACCGGGCCGTCCGCCTGAGCAAACTCCTCCTTCTTGCCAGTGAGGGTGTTGTAGAGCTTCAAGAGGCGTCCTCCTGGTGTTGGCTGACGGCTGGCTCTCGCTTCAGTTCCTTCTCCAGGTCGGCGATGCGCTTCTCCAGCTTCCTGATTTGCCTTTCCAGCCGCTGAATGACATCCCACTCGGGGTCGGGCAGCTTCAATATCGTGTCATCGCCGGGGTCATGATAGGCCACCACGTGGCCAGGCACGCCCACCACGGTGGCGTTGTCAGGCACGTTGGAGACCACCACGGAGCCCGCCCCGATGCGCACGTTGTTCCCCACGTTTATCGCCCCAATGAGGTTGGCGCCGGCCCCCACCACCACGTTGTCGCCCAGGGTGGGGTGGCGCTTCGCCCGTTTGGTGCTGGTGCCCCCCAGCGTCACGCCCTGGTAGAGATGGCAGTTGTCGCCGATCTGCGTCGTCTCGCCGATAACCACCCCCATGCCATGGTCGATGAAGAAGCCCTCGCCGATCTCGGCGCCGGGATGGATCTCGATGCCGGTGAAGGCACGGCCGACATGGGAAACGACCCTGGCCAGCACGCGCTGACGCCTTTCATAGAGAAAATGGGCCAGGCGGTGGAGTTGGCGAGCGTGAAAGCCCGGGTAGGCCAGAATAACCTCTAGGGCGCTGGTAGCGGCCGGGTCCCGCTCCTGCGCGGCCTGTATATCGCGTCTAATGCTCCGTAAGGCTGACACGGGCTATCCCTCCTGTCCGTGGCTGTCCCTTTCCCTTTGTGGGGTGTCCCGATACGGCGGGGCACCCCTCGATACATATGCAGACCAAGCGACGGCACGTCGCCACGGCCAGGGAAGAACGCGCCCTATGATATACGGTCATACCGATTCCTGTTCCTATCTTTGCTCCAACAGGGCCACAGCCAGAGCGGCAATCGCCTTGCCGCGACCGATGTCGCCGATGCCCTCGTTGGTGGTAGCCTTAATGCTTATCCTCGCTTCGTCCAGGTCGAGAGTGTCGGCGATACGCTGCCGAATCGAACGGATGTGGGGGGCCAAGCGAGGCTTCTCGGCAATGATGGTGACATCCACATTCCAGGCTTTGTACCCCACCTGGGTTATCATCTGGACGGTTTGGGCCAGCAGTTGGCGGCTATCGGCGCCGGCGTACGCCGGATCGCCTGGCGGGAAGAAGCAGCCGATGTCACCGAGGCCCGCAGCCCCCAGCAGGGCATCCATAATGGCGTGGAGGAGCACGTCAGCATCGCTGTGGCCGCCCAGCCCCGTCTCACCCTCTATTTCCACGCCCCCCAGAATGAGTGGACGCCCCTTCTCAAATCTGTGTATATCATAGCCAATGCCTACCCGCATGTCTAACCTGCCCTGCCTTGAGCGAGGAGCGCTTCCACTAGGACCAAATCGGCAGCGGTGGTCACCTTGATGTTCCAAGGCGAGCCCTCGAACACCCTGACCTGATAGCCCAGCTTCTCCACCAGGGCGGCATCATCGGTGGCCTCGCCCTGGGCACGCTGGTGAGCCTCGCGCAGGATGTCGTAGCGGAAGACCTGGGGCGTCTGCGCGGCCCACAGCCGCCCCCTGGAGAGAGTGTGCCCGATGATGCCCGCTGGTTCCACTTCTTTGACTGTATCCCCGATCGGTAGGGCGGCGATGGCTGCCCCCGTCTCCTTCGCTGCCTCCAGGCCGCGCTCGATGAGCTCGGCGGTCACCAGCGGACGGGCGCCATCATGCACCACCACCCATTGGCAAGACGCCAGCGCTTCCAGGCCGTTACACACAGAATCCTGACGCCGTTCGCCTCCCTGGCAGACGGCGGCCACCTTGCCGAAGCCAGCCTCGGCCACCAGCTCTCTTCCCCGCTCGATGTTCTCCAGCGAAAGGACGAGCACCACCCTCTCCACGCTGGGGCAGAGGTCGAAGGCGCTGAGGGTGTGGGCAAGAAGGGGTCCGCCGCCAACGACGGCGAACAGCTTGTCCCCGCCGCCCATCCGCTGGCTGCGGCCGGCAGCAGCGATGATCGCTCCCACCGATTCCTGGCTGGCCGACATAGGCAGGCCCTAATGGACTTACTGGCCGGCGGCCTTGGGCGCAGCAAAGATCATCCGACCAGCCACGGTCTGAAGAACGCGGGTGACAATGACCTCCAACTGCTCGTTCAGGTAGCGGCGGCCGCCCTCCACCACCACCATGGTGCCGTCATCCAAAAAGCCAACGCCCTGGCCGCTCTCCTTCCCCTCCTGGATGATGCGCACCTCCATCTCCTCGCCGGGCAACACCATCGCCTTGACGGCGTTGGCCAGGTGGTTCACGTTGAGAACGCGCACCCCTTCCAGTTCTGCGATGCGGTTGAGGTTGAAATCGTTAGTCATGATCGGGCAGCCCATACTTTTCGCCAGCCGGATGAGCTTGCCGTCCACATCCGGTGCATCCTCGAAGTCAGTCTCCGAAACCCGCAAGGGCACCGGCGATTCCTTCTGAAGGCGACCGAGTATTTCCAGGCCACGCCGACCGCGGTTACGCCTAAGGGCATCGGGGGAATCGGCGATGTAGCGCAGTTCGTCCAGCACGAAGCGGGGGACCACCAATGCCCCCATGATGAAGCCTGTCTGGACAATGTCGGCCATGCGGCCGTCGATGACAGCGCTGGTATCGACAACGATCTGACGAGACACAGGGCCTGTCCCTTTGCCCACTAGAGGAACGTAGCGCGAGAGGAAATCGGCAAACTGCTCCTCCCGGTTGACCATGGCCGCTACGCCCAGAGAGCCTAGGACGGCCATGACCACAAAGGGGACAAGGACACCGCCGACGCCGGGCAGGGTAACGAGGGCCGGCGTCAGGAGGGCCGCTACCAGAAGGCCGGCCACCAGGCCACAGATGCCCAGCACCAACTGGATGGGCTCGAACTGACTAGTCCACTCCTGGAAACGGCGCAAGGGCCCCAGAAAGATGAGGGGCCCCGCTATGATCCCGAAGATGGTAAACAGCACGGGCGGTGCCGCCCAGAAGATCACCTCCGTATTGCCGGTATCTCCCTTGGCCAGAAACTCCCCCATACGAAGGCCCACATATCCAAAGAAGATGGCGCCAAAAATACGGAAAATAAGATTGATGTTAATGAGCATCGAATGATACCTCCCCACCGACCGCCGTTCTCCGCCATAGAGCGGAGCTTGGAGAGCGATAGCCTACGCACACTCCCCCGGCGAAGGCCCCAAGATAATAAGGGCCGGATAACCTACGAGAAGTATAACATACGCTCGTACACGCGTCAAAGTCGCCTGGGCCTAGCTCAAGAATCCCCCCAGGATTTCGATGCCATATTCGCCCGCGGCCGCCATGTACAGATCCTTAATGACCTTCCCGGCCAAGACGGCCAGGAAGAACCGGCCGAGGGGCATGCGAACGACCCCTGCCGCCGCGCCAGCCACATCGAACAGAGGGTTGGGGATGACAGACATCACGAACATAGTGATCACGCCGTGGCGTTCCATCCAGACCTGGATCCGCTTGTACTCCGGGCGCTCCTGGATCACGATACGGCTGCCGTAGCCGGCGGCATAGCCAGTGAATTCGCCCAGAGCCTCCGCCAGGCCGGCGATGATACCCACATAGACGAAGGTGGGTATGCCCAGATAAGAATTGAGGATCGCGCCGCCGCCAACCACCGAGGCGGCTGCAGGGGTAGGCAGGATCATCGAGGCAGCACCGATGAAGTTGATGATGAACACGCCAGCGTAGCCGTAGTCTTTGAGCCTGCTCACCTCTACCTGGAAGTAGAAGAAGGCAAAGGCGAAGACGGTCATCAGAGCGACGACGAAGATAAGAAGCGTATACTCCAAGCGCCAGGCAGCCCATTGCCTGCGCCTCATTGCCGCCTTCTTCTCATTGGGAAGGCTTTTCATACGTCGGACGCTTCTCCCTGTCGCCTTCCCTCACCAACCAGCGACCTGATGCCTGTGCCCAACACGAACGAAGGGACGGGAGGCCTAGCCTCTCGTCCCCTTTGTGCTAGCCTCTCCTTCGCATGCCTACGAGGTTAGCTGACGGGTTCGGCCTGAAGGAGTTAGCCTACTCCGACAATGTCGGAGATTCACCCCGGTGCCCGCTGGTCGGCAGGCAGTTGGTTCCCCCGTGTCGCCTGTGGCGACTTCGGCCACCCTATTCGCCTAGCTTCTCCCAATTTAGCAAAGGCTCTACCTGGTGTCAATCAACGGGGACGATGGGGACGGATCACCAGAACTGGCTCGCCCGTGTGCCTCACCACCTCGTCGGCTACACTACCCATAACCCAGCGACGGAAGCCGGAGCGTCCGTGGGTGGTCATGGCCACCAGGCTGTCGCTGGTCTCCTTGGCGAACTCCACGATCCTGGAGCCCGCCGCGCCGCGGAACACCTCCCACTGCACCGTCAGCCCTTTATTCTTAAGCTGCTTGGCCAGGCCGGTGAGATAGCCAGAGGCCACCACGTCCAGCTGTTGTAGGACGTCACTGGGCACCGACCAGCTATCCGGCGCCATTGAGCCGAAGCGCACAGTGGTCTCAACACCGATCACCTGGATAAGGATAAGCTCCAGCCCCAGGGCCCTGGCTAGCTCCTCGGCTAAGGGGAGAGCCGCCTCGGCAGTGTTGGACCCGTCCAGGGGAACGATGATCTTCGACAATCGGGCGGCAGTCTCACCGCCGCCCTCATCGCGTGGCCTGACCAAGAGGACAGGCTGCTCACAGGCGCGCAGGATCCTGTCGACCCCACTTCCCATCACCCAACGAGCCAGCCCCGAGCGGCCATGAGTAGACAGGGCAATCAGGCCAACGTTCTCCTGCTCGGCGTGCTCCAGGATCTTCGCTGTTGCCCGGCCTCCGACCACTCTGGTCTCGACATCGATTCCTTGCTTACGAAACTCATCGGCCACCCCCGCCAGATAGTTCTCGGCCAGGGGACGGATGCGTTCCATGGTCTCATCGGCATAGGTCTTCTGCTCAGGATCCTCCTGATCAAGTGCGGACTCGGCAACATGGAATAGAATAACGCGGCTATGGAATCCTTTGGCCACCAACATCACGTAGGGCAAGATCGCCTGCGCTACGGGCGATCCATCCAGCGGCACCAATATCTTGTCGAACATGTAGACGCCCTCTCCTGAAATAGTGATGCTGTATAGTAGCAATTGCTGAGGCTGCGAGCAAGCCCTCCAAGGTTGCCGCCCCCGCCGTCGGTTCAGTATGATCAAAGTTCAGAGGCCTTTCCCGCAGCGAGGTGGAAATTTTGACCGTCTTCGACATCGACCCGATTCTCCGGCAGGTGAGCAAGCCCGCCCGCTACAGCGGCGGCGAGTGGAACTCCGTGGTCAAGGACTGGAGCCGCACGCCTCTGCGGGTGGCCCTGGCCTACCCCGATGTATACGACATCGGCATGTCCAACCTGGGCCTGGCCATCCTCTACGAGGTCCTCAACCAGAAGGACGATGTCCTCTGCGAGCGACTATATGCCCCCTGGACGGATATGGAGCAGGCCATGCGCCAGGAGGGCATCCCCCTCTTCAGCCTGGAGACCCGCCATCCCTTGAGCGAGTTCGATGTCATTGGCTTCTCCCTGGGCTACGAGCTGACCTACACCAACGTTCTGAACATGCTCGACCTGGCCGGCCTGCCGGTGGTTGCAGCAGAGCGGCGGCGGGCCCTGCCCTTGGTCATCGCCGGCGGCAGCGGCGCCCTCAACCCTGAGCCCCTGGCCGACTTCATCGATGCCTTCGCCCTGGGCGACGGCGAGGAGCTTGTCCTGGATATCGTCAACTGCGTGCGCCGCTTCAAGGAGAGGCATGGCCGATCGAAGAGGCTGCTTCTGCGGGAACTGGCCGCAATCGAGGGCATCTACGTCCCGCGCTTCTACGACGTGCGTCACCATCCCGATGGCACCGTCGCCGAGCTGAGGCCGATGGATGCGGCCGTACCTCCTCGGCCCCGTAAGCGATTCGTCAAGAAGCTGCTACCGTCGCCCAGGCGGCCCATCGTTCCCTTCGCGCAGATAGTGCACGACCGCGCCGGCATCGAGATCCAGCGCGGCTGCACCCAGGGCTGTCGCTTCTGCCAGGCGGGGATGATCTACCGCCCCCGACTGGAGCGCTCTGCCGAGGAGGTGATGGCCCTCGTCAGGGAAGTGCTGACTAGTACCGGCCATCGCGAGGTATCCCTGTTGTCCCTCAGCAGCACCGACCACTCCCAGATCGTGCCGATGGTGCGAGCCCTGAAAGAGGAGTTCGGCGATAGCATCATCATCTCCCTGCCCAGCCTGAGGGTAGACACCTTCTCGGTAGAGGTGGCCGAGGCAGTGGCCGGGCCAGGTAAGCACGCCATCACCTTTGCCCCCGAGGCGGGCAGCCAACGCCTGCGTCTGGCCATCAACAAGCCGATCGCCGAGGAGGAAGCCCTGCAGGCAGCGGAGGCCGCCTTCGCCCGCGGCTGGACAAGCATCAAGATGTATTTCATGGTCGGCCTGCCCACGGAGACCCCGGAGGAAGTTCAGGGAATCGTCGACCTGGCGGCAAAGGTGAAGGAGATAGGCCAGCGCTATCATGGGCGTCGTGCCCGCGTGCGGGTGAGCACTGCGACGCTTGTCCCCAAGCCGCACTCGCCCTTTCAGTGGGCTCGCCAGAGCAGCGCCGACGAGCTGAGCGTCAGGCACGACCTCCTGCGCAAGGGCTGCAAGCGGGCCGGACTGGAGTTCTCCTGGGAAGACCCAGAGCACAGCCTTCTGGAAGCGGTTATCTCCCGCGGCGATCGTCGCCTGGGGCAGGTCATCCAACGGGCCTGGCAGCTGGGCTGCAAGTTCGATGCCTGGCACGAGCACCAGGATTGGGGCCGCTGGCAGCAGGCCTTCCAGGAGTGTGGCCTCGATCCCGCCTTCTACGCCCATCGCGAGCGGGGGCTGTTCGAGAAGTTCCCCTGGTCCCACATCGATGTCGGCGTCAGCGAAGCCTACCTGCGCGGGGAGTGGCTGAAGACAACGAAAGAGGCAACCACCGCCGACTGCCGCAATGAGCTCTGCAACGTATGCGGCGTGCAGCGGCTGCAAGCGGAGGGCTGCCTGGCCAAGGTCGACGAGCTGACCCGCAGGCAACGAGGTCAGCGAACCCCTCATCTAGAGGAGCCCATGCAGGTCCCCTAGAACGCCGGAGAAGGGCGATCGCCTACTTACCCCATTACGTTGACACCGAAAGAACGCGCTGCTATCTTCGATCCCAGAGAGGTCATGCATGGGCAGAAAGGCTCGAAGGCGCCGCGAGAAGAAAAGAGCTGCCAGAGTAGCCGTAGACGTCAAGGTCGAAGTCTCGGAAGAACCCAAGCTACCCCCAAGGCACCGGGAGAAGAAGAGGCCCACCACACCAAGCAGCCGCCTTCGCTATCAGAAGATTTTGGCGAGTGTGGCGGCGGCAGCGGTCGTCGCTACTGTCCTGATCATCATCAGTCTGGCCCCCTGGGAGAGCGACGGCCAGACCACGTCCTCCGAATTCATTATCCCTTCGCCAAGGTCAGCCGACATCCCCAGCCAGGGGACCACCCTGGGAGACCCGGCCGCCCCCCTCACTATCGTTGAATACTCTGACTTCCTGTGTCCCTACTGTACCCGCGCCGCTCTTGAGACTGTTCCTCAGATAGAGGCAGAGTATGTGGCTACAGGCAAGGCGAAGCTGGTGTTCAAGCATTTCGTCGTTCATGGCGAAGAGGCCGCGCTCGCGGCAGGAGCCGCCGAGTGCGCCAGTGAGCAGGACGCCTTCTGGCTGTATCACGACATGCTATACCTCAACGCGGGCAGGGTTGACTTCACCATCGAGAACCTCAAACAGTTCGGCGAGGAGCTCGGTCTGGACACGGACTCCTTCAATGCCTGCCTGGATTCGCAAAGCTACATGGACAAGCTGGTGGCGGATGTCGATGAGGCTCGCCGGCGGGGGGTCGAAGGCACCCCTACCTTCTTCGTGGGGCAGACCGAGATTGTAGGGGCCCAGTCGTACAGTGCCTTCCAGACGGCTATTGAGGATGAGCTGGCAAGGCTAGTTGAAACGAGTGAAGAAGGGTAAGGCTCAGGTTCTGCCCCCAGTGGGCGACCTGATGAGATGGGGAGCTCTGGCCGTGCTGGCCGTGGCCGGCATGAGTGTATCGGCCTATCTTACCTACAGCCACTATGCCGACCAATCCATAATGTGCGCTGGCCTGAGTGGTTGCGACGCTGTGGAAAACAGCGAGTACTCGAAGCTGGTTGGCATTCCGGTGGCCCTGATGGGCGCGCTATTCTCCGCCGGTCTTCTGGCGCTGGCGCTGAGTCGGATGGCCCGTTTGCCCCTGGCGGAGGAGTGGGCCCCGCTGGCGGCCTTCAGCATGACCCTGAGCGGTGTCGCCTTCGCTGCCTACCTGACGTACTTAGAGCTGTTCGTCATCGAGGACATCTGCATCTGGTGCACTACCTTCGCCGCCATCGTCACTGTTGCCTGGCTGATCACCCTCGTCGATGTCTTAGCGCTGGCCAGAGAATAGGCCCTGAGCGACTGATTCCGCTCAGGGCCCGCTAAGCTCAGGACTACTGGCTAGAGAGACGGCAACTACTTGCTATCTACCTTCTCGGCCGGCTCCTCTTCTGGCTCTTCAGCCGAGGCTTCCTCCTCTGAGGGAGCCTCAGCCTCAGAAGCGACGGCCAAGGTGGATAGCTCCTCGGCCGATTCTTGAGCCACCTCGGCGACCGGCTCGCCTTCCTCCAGTTCCCCTTCCTCGCTAACCGGTTCGCCCTCCTCTAGCTTCTCCTCTTCGCTGGCCGGCTCGCTTCCCTCCGGTTCGGCCTCTTCGCTAACCGGTTCGCCTTCCGGAATCTCCCCTTCCTCACCGGCCAGCAAGCCAGGCGGCGCCATGAGCTCGGCCACTGTTCGCCGCTCGGGCACGCTGATGCGAGCACGGGCAGGAATGAGCTTGCCGATGATAACGTTTTCCTTGAGGCCCTGAAGGTGATCGACAGCACCATTGACAGCCGCCTCGGTGAGGATACGGGTGGTCTCCTGGAAGGAGGCTGCGGCCAGGAAGCTATCGGTGTTTAGGGAGGCCTTGGTCACTCCCAGGAGGACGGGCTGAGCGGTGGCGGGCTCGCCGCCCTCGGCCAGCACCTCCGCGTTCACCTCCTCGAAGTGGAAGCGATCCACCAACTCGCCCGGCAGGAGTTCGGTGTCGCCGGAGGAGTCCACCTGCACGCGGCGGAGCATCTGGCGAACGATGACCTCGATGTGCTTGTCGTTGATGCCCACACCCTGCGAACGGTAAACCTTCTGTATCTCTTCCACCAGGTAGAGCTGTACCGCCTCCGGGCCCTGGACACGCAAGATGTCCTGAGGGTTGACTGCCCCGTCGGTGAGCTGCTGGCCGGCGTTAACGTACTGACCAGTCTCCACGCGGATGCGGGCAGCGGGAGGCACCGCGTATTCCCGCTCCTCTCGTTCCTCATAGACAATGGAGAGACGGTCTGATCGATCCCTCATAACGTGACCGGCCATGCGAGCGCTGATTTCGTTGTCGGCGGCCACGGGCAGCGTCTCTTCCTTCCCTTTCTTAGCCTTCTTCGGCTGGGGCAAGCGAGCCAGGACCGTCCCTCGCTCCACCCACTGCTCATGCTCGATCAGAACCTCAGCCTTCTTGGGCAAAGCGTATTCATCGCGGTACAGTTCGCTGCTTACCACCTTGATGCGCCGAGTGTCGCCCTCGCGTACGATCTCGGCCGTGCCGTCGATCTCGGAGATCAGGGACCCGCCCTTAGGCACCCTTGCCTCGAACAACTCCTCCACTCGCGGCAAGCCGGAGGTGATGTCCACGCCAGCCACGCCGCCGGTGTGGAAAGTGCGCATGGTGAGCTGGGTGCCGGGTTCCCCGATGCTCTGGGCAGCCACGATGCCCACGGCCTCGCCCACCCCCACCAGCTTTCCACGGGCCAGGTTGCGACCGTAGCAAGGGGCGCAGATGCCTCGCTTGGCCTGACAGGTCAAAGGCGAACGCACGTGCACCCGCTGGATGCCCAAGGCCTCGATACGGTCGGCCACTTCCTCGCTGATCTCCTCACTGCGGCCGACAATCAGTTCGCCTGTCTCGGGGTCGACCAAGTCGGAGGCTGCCCAGCGGCCAATGATCCGCTCCCGCAGAGACTCAAGTACGCCCTTCTCGGACGGCTCCGCCAGCCAGATGCCGGCGGTAGTGCCGCAGTCATCCTCCAGGACGATGACCTCCTGGGACACGTCTATCAGGCGGCGGGTCAGGTAGCCGCTGTCGGCAGTACGGAGAGCGGTGTCGGCCAGCCCCTTGCGGGCGCCGTGAGTGGAAATGAAGTACTCCAGCACTGTCAGCCCCTCACGGAAGCTGGAGCGGATGGGCAGGTCAATGATCCGGCCGGAGGGGTCAGTCATGAGGCCGCGCATGCCAGCCATCTGGCTGATCTGGCTGATGTTACCTTTGGCGCCGCTGACGGCCATCAGGTAGACGCCGCCGTAGCGATCCAGTCCGTCCTGAATGACAGCCTGCACCTGCTCGGTGGTCTGACGCCAGATGGCCACTGCCTGGTCGTAGCGCTCCTCCTCAGTGATCAGCCCCATCTCGTACTGCTGCTCCACCTCGGCGATGCGAGCATCGGCCTCCGCCAGCAGCTTGTCCTTGTCCGCGGGCACCTTCAGGTCGTTGATGGCGATGGTTAGGCCGGACTGGGTGGCATAGTGGAAGCCAACGTTCTTGACGGCGTCGACCATCTCGGCGGTGCGCTCCATACCCAGCTTGCGGTAGCACTCCGCCACCAGATCCTTGAGAGCCTTTTTGTCCAGAACCTCATTACGGAGACCGAGCTCTTCGGGCAACACCTCGTTGAAGATGATGCGGCCAACGGTGGTATCGATCAGCTCGCCGCCCGTCTTTGCGTCGCGCACCTTGACCTTCGCCTGCAGATCCACCAGGCCCAGGTCGTAGGCCAGCTTGGCCTCCTGGAAGCTGCCGTAGACCCCCTGCGGGGGAATGCCCGGGCGGTACTCGCCCTTGGCCTTCGGCTTGACCAGGGTGAGGTAGTGACAGCCGAGGACGATGTCCAGGGTAGGAGCTACCGTAGGCTCGCCGTTGCTGGGCAGGAGCAGGTTCTCAGCCGATAGCATGATCTGACGCGCCTCGGCCACCGCAGCCCGCGACAGAGGTATGTGTACCGCCATCTGATCGCCGTCGAAGTCGGCGTTGAAGGCGGCGCAGACCAGAGGGTGGATCTCGATGGCGCTACCATCGACGAGGACGGGCTCAAAGGCCTGGATGCCCAATCGGTGAAGGGTAGGCGCTCGGTTCAGGAGGACGGGCCGCTCTTTGATGATCTCATCGAGGATGTCCCATACCTCCGGCCGAGCCCGCTCCACGACCCGCTTGGCCGACTTGATGTTGTGAGCCAGGCCGCGCTCTACCAGGGCCTGCATCACAAACGGCTTGAACAGCTCCAGAGCCATCCGCTTGGGCAAGCCGCACTGGTGGAGATTGAGCTCCGGCCCGACGACGATGACCGAGCGGCCGGAGTAGTCTACCCGCTTGCCCAGAAGGTTCTGGCGGAAGCGCCCCTGCTTCCCCTTGAGCATGTCCGATAGGGACTTTAGCTTGTGGTTACCGGCGGTGGACACAGCGCGGCCACGGCGGCCGTTGTCGATGAGAGAGTCCACCGCCTCCTGGAGCATTCGCTTCTCGTTGCGGATGATGATCTCCGGCGCTCCCAGCTCCAGCAATCGCTTCAGGCGGTTGTTGCGGTTGATCACCCGCCGATAGAGGTCATTGAGGTCGCTGGTGGCGAAGCGGCCGCCGTCTAGCTGCACCATTGGCCGCAAATCGGGCGGCAGCACCGGCAGGACGGCAATAACCATCCACTCCGGTCGGTTGTTGCTCTTGCGGAAGGCCTCCGCCACCTTCAGGCGCTTGGTGGCCTTCTTGCGACGCTGGCCGCTGAAGTTCTGGATCTCCTGACGTAGTTTGAGCACCAGCCGATCCAGGTCGAGACGCTGAAGGATGTCCAAGATGGGCTCAGCGCCCATGCCCGCCGAGAAGACGCCCGGATAGGCCGAAGCCATCTCATGATATTTGGGCTCCATGAGGAGACTGACAGCATCGTCGCGAATGGGGTCCTTCAGCTCCTCCAGTTCCTCGATCTTCAGGCAATACTCCTCGGTGATGGTCTGCCGCTCTTCCTGCACCTTCTGGCGCAGCGGCTCTAGCTCCTTCCAGGCGGCATCGCGTAGCTGCTGAATCTGGGCATCGGCCAGAAGCTCGGTCTCGCTGCGCCGCTGGGCGAATAGGTCCTCTAGCTCGGCTACCTGCTTCTCCGCCTCCGCGCGAAGCTGATCAGCCGCCTCGGTAGTGACCGTCTCACCCTTGGCAATGATAATTCTCTCCCCCAGGACCAAGTCCTTGGAGGCCGACTTGTCCTTGCCCTTGGTTATGGCCCTCTGGATGGTGGCAGTCTTCTTCTTGAGGCTCTCCACACTGCGGCCCATCTCTTCGTCCAGGCGAGCCAACTGCTTGGCTCGCTGGGACTCCGCCTTGCCGATGGCCTCTTCGCAGGCAAGCTCTTTGGCCGCTATCTCCTCGCTGTACTGCTTCTCGCGCTCGGTCGCCGTTGCCTCCATCTCCTGGCGCAGAGCCTTGATGGCCTGATCACGGGCGGCCTCGTCCACCTTGGTGACGATGAACTGAGCAAAGTAGAGAACCCGCTCCAGACTACGGGGCGACATGTCCAGAAGGAGTCCAATGCGGCTGGGCATGCCCTTGACGAACCAGATATGGGTTACCGGCGAGGCCAACTCGATGTGGCCCATGCGCTCGCGGCGCACCTTGCTGCGGGCTACCTCAACGCCGCACTTGTCGCAGATGATGCCCTTATAGCGGACCCGCTTGTACTTGCCGCAGTAGCACTCGAAATCCTTGGTGGGCCCGAAGATCTTCTCGCAGAACAGCCCGTCCTTCTCCGGCTTCAGAGTGCGGTAATTGATGGTCTCCGGCTTGGTTACCTCCCCATAGGACCAGGAGCGAATCTGCTCCGGCGAAGCAAGCGATATACGGATGGCATTGAAGTCGTTTACCTCAAGAACCAAGGAGATCCTCCCCCTCGAAGCCTGACAAGTTGATGCCCAACTCTGGAACCTCCGTTGCCGACGTATCAGCCAAGGTCACTCGTTCCTCTTCCTCATTCAACACCTCCACCGCCAGGCAGAGGCTCTGCAATTCCTTCACTAGCACCTTAAAGGACTCCGGCACCCCCGGCACGGGGATGTCGTCGCCTTTGACAATGGACTCATAGGTCTTGACTCGACCCACCACATCGTCGGACTTAACGGTCAGGATCTCCTGGAGGACGTGAGCGGCACCGTAGGCCTCCAGGGCCCACACCTCCATCTCGCCGAAGCGCTGGCCGCCGAACTGGGCCTTGCCGCCCAGAGGCTGCTGAGTGATGAGGGAGTAGGGGCCGGTGGAGCGAGCATGGATCTTGTCCTCCACCAGGTGGATCAGCTTCATCATGTAGATGTATCCCACCGTAACCGGCTGGTCGAAGGGATTGCCGGTGCGTCCGTCGTAGAGGTTCTGCTTGCCGTAGATGGGAGCAGCGGCGCCACCCCCTAGCAGGATCTTCTCGGCGCGAGCCTCCAGATCCTTCTCTGGCAGGCCTCGCACCTTCCTCTTGCCCTGCCCTTCCAGCCACAGCTCCAGGCAGGCGCGCTTGGCCTGGCCGGGCCGCACGTCGTCGAACACCGCCTGGCTGTCGTAACCCCGCTCGGCAAGCCACTGGGAGACCTTCACCGTATCCACGTTCTCGCCGGCATAGTTGTCCCCGCCGTTGGGCTGTGGCAAGAGAGCATCGGCCTGCTCGACAATCCAGGTGCGGGCGAGGGCATCCTCGATAGTGAGAGGGTTGCCGCCGTCGAACACCGGAGATAGGGCGCGGAAACCAAGGTTCTTCGCCGCCCAGCCCAGGTGCGTCTCCAGCACCTGGCCAACGTTCATACGGCTGGGCACGCCGATGGGGTTGAGTATAAGATCCACCGGGGTGCCGTCGGCCAGATAGGGCATGTCCTCCACCGGCAGTATGCGGGCGATGACGCCCTTGTTGCCGTGACGCCCGGCCATCTTGTCGCCTTCGGCGACCTTCCGCCGCTGGCCGATGCAGACACGCACCATCCTGTTGACCCCCGGCGATAGCTCGTCGTGGCTGTCGCGAGAGAAAACCTTGACGTCGATGACCTTACCCCGCTCGCCGTGGGGTACCCGCAGGGAGGTGTCCTTCACCTCACGGGCCTTCTCGCCGAAGATGGCCCGCAGGAGCTTCTCCTCGGCGGTCAGCTCCGTCTCCCCCTTGGGGGTGATCTTGCCCACCAGGATGTCGCCCGCCTGCACCTCGGCGCCGATACGAACGATACCCTCTTCGTCCAGGTTACGCAGGCTCTCTTCGCCCACGTTGGGAATGTCGCGGGTGATCTCCTCCGGACCCAGCTTGGTATCGCGAGCCTCAAGCTCGTGCTTCTCGACGTGGATAGAGGTGAACTTGTCGTCGCGGGCGACGGTCTCAGAGATGATGATGGCATCCTCGAAGTTGTAGCCCTCCCAGCTCATGAAGGCGCAGAGGAGGGTCTGGCCCAGGGCCAGCTCGCCCTGGGCAGTGGAGGAGCTATCGACCAGAGGCTGGCCCTTCTCCAGCCGCTGGCCCTTGGTCACGATGGACCTCTGGTTCACACACGTCCCCTGATTGGAGCGCACGAACTTGCCCAGCTCGTAGGTCTTCTCCTCGCCGTTGTCGTACCGGACGCGGATGTGGCGAGCGGTGCAGGTCAGCACCACGCCGTCATCCTCGGCGAAGACGGCCTGGCCGGAATCGATGGCCGCCTGGCGCTCCATACCGGTGGCCACCAAGGCCACCTCCGGCTGCACCAAGGGCACGGCCTGACGCTGCATGTTGGAGCCCATAAGGGCCCGGTTGGCATCGTCGTGCTCCAGGAAGGGGATAAGAGAGGTGGCCACCGACACGATCTGCTTGGGCGAGAGGTCCATGAAGTCCACCTGCTCCGGCGCAGCCGTAATGAAGTGGCTGCCGAAACGGGCCTCCAGCTTGTTGCCCAGGAAGTAGTTGTTTTCGTCCAAGGGCTCGTTGGCCTGGGCCACCACGTAGCGCTCTTCATCGTCCGCCAGCAGGTAGATAACCTGATCGGACACATAGGGGCGGATGGGGATGGTTGTGGCCGGCAGCTTGGCCAGCTTGGCCGCCAGCTCAGGGTTCACCTGGCTGCCAGCAGTGGCCACTGTCTTGTCCTTCTCGTTGACGACATCCTGGCGCAGGAAGCGCCCTACCAGATCAGGCGACTTGTTGGGCAGCTCCCGCACCACCTTGCGGTAGGGCGTCTCGATGAAGCCGTACTCATTGACGCGCGCGTAGGTGGCCAGACTGCCGATGAGGCCAATGTTGGGTCCCTCCGGTGTCTCGATGGGGCAGATGCGGCCGTAGTGGCTGTGATGGACGTCGCGCACATCGAAGCCAGCGCGGTCGCGCGACAGGCCGCCCGGGCCGAGGGCAGAGAGACGCCGCTTGTGGGTCAGCTCGGCCAGGGGGTTGGTCTGATCCATGAACTGGGAAAGCTGCGAGCCACCGAAAAACTCCTTGACGGCGGCCACCACCGGCCGGATGTTGATCAGCGCGCTGGGGGTAGCGCTCTCAGGATCGGTGATCGTCATCCGCTCCCGTATCACCCGCTCCATGCGCAAAAGGCCGATGCGGAACTGGTTCTGGATCAACTCGCCCACCGTGCGCACACGGCGGTTGCCCAGGTGGTCGATGTCGTCAGGCTGGCCCTGACCGTTGTTCAGGCGAATGATCTCGCGGACGATGGCTATGAGGTCCTGAGGCACCAAGATGTGAGTGTCCGGCGCCTTCTTGTAGCCCAGGCGCCTGTTAAGCTTGTACCGCCCTACCTTGCCCAGGTCGTAACGGCGAGGGTTGAAGAATAGAGCGGTGAGCAGGCTACGCGCGTTCTCCAGAGTGGGCGGGTCGCCCGGACGGAGTCGGCGATAGAACTCCAGAAGGGCTTCCTCCTTGTTCTGGAAGGGTTCCTTCTCCAGAGTGGCCTGAATATAGCGGTGGTCCGGGTTGGTGTCCACCGACTTGCACATAGCCAGGACGCGCTCGTTGGTACCCAGCTGAGTCTCGTCCTTGATCTGGGCATCCTCGTCAATGGCGCGCAGGAGGGTCGTGATCGGGATCTTGCGCTTGCGGTCTACTTTGACGGAAACAATGTCCTTGTTGCTGGTCTCGAATTCCAGCCAGGCGCCGCGGTTAGGAATGAGCTTGGCGTAGCAGAGGTCGCGGCCGCTGGTGGCATCGCGCTCCAGAGTGAAGTAGACGCCCGGCGAGCGCACCAACTGGGAGACCACCACTCGCTCGGCGCCGTTGACGATGAACGTGCCCTCAGCGGTCATGAGGGGGAAGTCCCCCATGAAGATCTCCTGCTCTTTGACCTCGCCGCTCTCCTTGACAACGAGCTGAACATTGACCCGCAAGGGGGCGGAATAGGTCATATCCCGCTCGCGGCACTCAGCCTCGCAGTACTTGGGCTGGCCGAAGTCGTACTGGCCGAAGCGCATCTCCAGTCGGCTGCCGGTGAAGTCCTGAATCGGCGAGATCTCGTCGAGCAGATCCCTTAAACCCTGCTCCTGGAACCAGCGGTAGGAATCGAGCTGTACGAGTATCAGATTGGGAACCTGAATAACTTCGGGTATGCGAGAATAGGACTTGATCGATTGGGACACAGTATCCCTTTCCCGGGCAAAGTCCCTGGCTGTCGTCATGTACAAAAACCCCCTAAGGGCAGCTAATGTCCGCGGCCCCTCTCGTGGCTAGAAACACACAAGCGGCTATGCTGAATAGCTAACAGGGGAATAGAAACTTGGGGAATATACGTCCCGCCATCAAAAAGCTATTCTACCCTATCTTTCACACATTTGTCAACTCTTCATTCCTAAAAGACTCCAATCCTTTTCCGTCCACCGTTCGCTCGTGGTATAGTTACGTTGTCTACCAGACAAACCCTCGCTCACCAGCGCCGGCCGGAAGCAAATAGCTTTCGGCTTTCTTCTTCCTGCATGCCGTTTGGGCCCGGCAAGAGGCTCGCTCGCTGGCTTCATACCGTTTCCCGCGTCCCTTGTGCTATATTGGTGTTGGCTAGCAGAGCGAAGCAAGGAGAGATTATGTAGTGTATCAGGAGTTGCGTGTATTCAGCGGCAACGCTCATCCGGAGCTTGCCAAGGACGTCTGCGGCTACCTGGAGACGCCTCTAGGACAATGCGAGGTCTTCAAGTTCAGCAACGAGAACATCTTCGTGCGCTTTTGCGAAAACATCCGCGCTCGCGATGTCTTCCTGGTTCAACCCATCGTCTCCCCGGTAAACGACCGCCTGATGGAACTATTCGTCATGATCGACGCCGCCAAGCGGGCATCGGCGGGCCGGATCACGGCCGTCGTTCCTTACTACGCTTATGGGCGCAGCGATAAGAAGGACCAGCCGCGTGTGCCCATCACCGCCCGTCTGGTGGCCAACTTCCTGGAGACGGCCGGAGCTGACCGCCTGCTGACGGTAGACCTCCACGCCGGACAGATCCAGGGCTTCTTCAACATCCCGGTGGATGAGCTGACCGCGCTGTACATTATCAGCCGCTACTTCAAGGAGAAGAACATCGCCAACCTGACGGTGGTGGCCACCGATGTGGGCGACGCCAAGCGCGCTCGCAATGTGGCCGGTCGCCTGGATGCCCCGCTGGCCATCGTGGAAAAGCGCCGACTCGGTAACGACCAGCGGGCGGAGGTTGTCAATATCATTGGCGAAGTCAAAAGCAAGAACGTTCTCATTGTGGACGATGAAGTGGATACCGGAAGCACTATGGTAGCGACCATGGAAATACTACGGCAGCACGGAGCCGTCGACATCTACGTTTGCTGCACCCACCCTGTGCTCTCCGGCCCGGCCATCCAGAGGATCGAGCAGGCACCCATCAAAGAAATGGTGGTGACCGACAGTATCCCCCTGCCCGTAGAGAAACGTTTGCCCAATATCACCGTCTTGTCTCTGGCACCCCTGCTGGGGGAAGCCATACGACGCATCCACACCGGCCATTCGGTGGGAGAGCTGTTCCAGTAAGGGTTGGTCATGCTCAAGTGGCTCAAGGGTGTTATCGGCGAGAGCAGTGAGAAGAAGCTGGAGAAGCTTCAGCCGCTGGTCGACAGGACCAATGCTCTCGAGGAGGAGGTAGCCCCCCTCAGCGACGCCGAGCTGAGAGGCAAGACCGACCAGTTCCGCCAGCGCCTGGCCGACGGTGAGACCCTTGATGACATCCTGCCGGATGCCTTTGCCGTCGTGCGGGAGATGGCCAAGAGACGCCTGGGCGAGCGCCACTTCGATGTCCAGCTCTTGGGAGGCATCGTCCTTCATCGGGGCGACTGCGCCGAGATGAAGACCGGTGAGGGCAAGACGCTGGTGGCCACCCTCCCCCTCTATCTCAACGGGCTGGAAGGCAAGGGCGCCCACCTGGTGACCGTGAACGACTACCTGGCCAAGCGAGACACGACCTGGATGGGCACCATCTATCACAACCTGGGCCTGTCGGTGGCCTGCCTCCAGCACGACTCCGCCTACATCTACGACCCCGGCTTCAACGCCGACAATCCCAGCCTACGCCACCTGCGGCCAGTGCCGCGCCGCGAAGCCTACCTGGCCGACATCACCTACGGCACCAACAACGAGTTCGGCTTCGACTATCTGCGGGACAACATGGTGGTCGACCTCTCCCGGGCCGTCCAGCGGCCAGAGCACCCCCACAACTACGCCATCGTCGACGAGGTGGACAACATCCTCATCGACGAAGCCCGCACCCCCCTCATCATCAGCGGCCCCGCCGAGGAGACCGAGGAGGTCTACCGCATGTTCGCTCGGCTGGTGCCCCGCCTCCAGCTGGAAGTGGACTACACCATAGACCACAAGACCCGTTCGGTGTCCCTCACCGAGGAAGGGGTGGCTAAGCTCGAGAAGTGGATGAACATCAAGAACATCTACGACCCCGAGAACTATCGCCTGACCCGCTTCCTGGAGGCTGCCCTCAAGGCTCACGCTCTCTACCAGCGCGATCACCACTACGTAGTGAAGGATGGCGAGGTCGTCATCGTCGACGAGTTCACCGGCCGCTTGATGTTCGGCCGCCGCTGGTCGGATGGGCTTCACCAGGCGGTGGAGGCCAAGGAGGGCGTGCGGGTGCAGCGGGAGAGCGTGACCTACGCCACCATCACCCTTCAGAACTACTTCCGCCTCTATGAGAAACTGGCCGGCATGACCGGTACCGCCTACACCGAGAGAGAGGAGTTCCACACCATCTACCGCTTGGACGTGATCCCCATTCCCACCCACAGGCCGATGGTCCGCCAGGACAACTCCGATTTCATCTACCGCACGCCGGAGGCCAAGTTCCGAGCAGTGGTGAAGGATATCGAGGAGGCACATGCCACCGGCCGGCCGGTGCTGGTGGGCACCGTCTCCATCGAGATCTCCGAGCACGTAGCTGACCTGCTCAAGCGGCGCAGCCAGTGCAGCTACTCCGAGTGCGGCCAATACCATGACGTTTGTCCACTCAAGGAGCCTCAAGTGCTCAACGCCAAGCACCACGAGCGCGAGGCCCAGATCATTGCCCAGGCCGGCCGCTCCGGCGCCGTCACCATCGCCACCAACATGGCCGGCCGTGGCGTCGACATCATCCTCGGCGGCAACCCCGGCCGCCTGGTCGAGGAGATCCACCGCAAGAAGGGCATCGACCCCGATACCGCTCCCCCTGAGGAGCTGGAGCGCATCCGGCGAGAGGCCCGCGAGATGTGGCAGAGCGACCACGACAAGGTAGTGGAGGCTGACGGCCTCCATATCATTGGCACCGAGCGCCATGAGGCCCGCCGCATCGATAATCAGCTTCGCGGTCGTGCCGGTCGTCAGGGCGACCCCGGCAGCTCTCGTTTCTTTGTCTCCTTTGGTGATGACGTGATGCGCCGCTTCGCCCCCGAATGGGTAGGAGGCATGATGGGCCGCCTGGGCATGGATGAGGACATGCCCCTGGAGAGCCGCATGGCCAGCAAGGCCATCGAGTCCGCCCAAACCAAGGTTGAGGGTCATAACTTCGACATCCGCAAACACGTGGTCGAATACGACGACGTGATGAACACTCAGCGCGACCTGATCTACACCGAGCGGCAGAAGATCCTGGAAGGAACCGCCCTCAAGGCCAACATCCAGGAAATGATCACCGAGGAGATCAACGAGGTGGTGGGCTCCTTCGTCGCCGACCAGCAGCAGGAAGAGCGGGACATCAAGGGGCTGCTCACTGAAATGAAGGCTATCATGCCGCTACCGCCTCACTTCACGCAGGCCCACTTCGCGGACGTGCCCCGTGAGGCCATAGTCGAGGAGCTTCTGGCCCACGCTCAGGAGGAGTACGAGGCAAAGGAGCAGAAGACAGGTCCCGATAACATGCGCACCCTGGAGCGCCTAGTGATGCTGGGCACTATCGATAGGCTGTGGGTGGGGCACCTGACAGCCCTCGATGAGATGCGCCAGGGCATCGGCCTGGCCGGCTATGGTGGCCAAGATCCCCTAATAGCTTTCAAGCGGGAAGCCCATGACATGTGGGAACAGCTTATGACCCACATACGGCGCAACATAGCCCGCAGGATATATCACGTGACCTTGAGCCCTCAGACCGCACCTGCGCCGCGGCGGCCGGCAGCGGTGGCGGCGCAGGCAGGCAGACGGAGGGCAGCAGCGGCCGGCCGACCCGAAGGTAAACCGCCAGCAGCGCCCCGCAAGGTGGGCAGGAACGACCCCTGTCCCTGCGGCAGCGGCCTCAAGTACAAAAAGTGCTGCGGCAGATCGGTCTGATTGACTCTGCGATCCGGATGAAGAGAGCGGAAACACCCATGAGCGGCATCGCTGACGACGGCAAGGCAGTAGAGGTCGGGCAACTGTTGCCCGAGCTGTGCCAGGAGGTGGCGAACGGCAAGCCCTGGTGCATCGCCCTCCTGCAAACCGTCGCCCGCTGGCCCCTGCCCGGGGAAACGGTGGGCAAGCGTCACTACCGCTACCTTGTCGGCGGTGAGGCCTTCGACTGGCTTCTACTGGCGGAGCGCCTATGCGAGGCGGTGGGTGACCTCATCCCTCGGCAAGAGCACGAAGCGCTGGTATTCTTCGGTCAGCTGCCCATCGACCTCAGCGAGGAAGAGTTCCGCCACCTCATGGGCCAAGCCAAGTATCGGGCTCACCTCAACTACTTCTACGGCGTCATCCTGGAGGAGATACTCCAGTTGGTGATCGAAGAGGATGTCCGCAAAGAGCAGCGATCGCGTGTGTGGGAGAACCACCTGTCGGTAGACGAGGAAGCCTTCCGGCGCCTCTATGGAAGCTCCCACCGAGAGCTGTTGTGTCAGTTTCGGCGGGAGCAAGATACGACCGATAACACCACCGTCTCTCTGACGGAGGTCAAGGAGTTCACCTACTGGTTGTTCAAATATCGTCTAAACTACTGCGATCCGGCCAAAGTGGCTAGCGACACCCACCGCGCTCTGGGCATGCTCCGCCGTCTTGAGCCGTGCCGGACGCGCTGCTTGGGCAACGCTCTTCGGGAGCCCCCCAGCGTCATCGAGATCCCTTAGCGGCTGAACCAACAGAGGCCACGGCCGCCGCACAGTCTGTGCGGCGGCCGCTCCAGCCCCACAGATTGCCGTCTACTGCTCCCTGAAATTGATTATGTCGCCGAAGTACTCCCAGGTGCCCTTGCCATTCTCGTCTATGCCAGCAATCAGCAACTTCATTTGTTCGACCCCGTAGTGGTCGTCCTCGCTGAGGTCGATGAGGATGCCCGGTATACCGATGTCGCCCTGGTAGTCATCGAAGATCGTGTGGACGGCGTCCATCAGGCCCTGTCGTGTCAGGTTGTCACAGGTAGCGCGCAGAGCCTCGACGGTCAATTCCCCCACCAACTGGCCTTCGACGGTGAAGTTGCCGGCGGGCATGTTGCCGTACTCGTCCATGATCCGATGGTGCTCGGCTATCACCGGGTCATCGGTCCAATCCGCCATCTTGTTGCCCTGGAGGGTGATAACCCCCTCCATGAGCTCCGGCGATGCATAGTCGAACATCATCGCGTCTGCATTGACGTAGCCAATGAAAAACTGGGGATGCCAGCCCAGGCGGTCGGACTCCTTGATCAGCTGAGCACATCCCGGCGGGATACAGGCGCCGTGCACCACCTCAGCTCCGGAGTTCTTCAGGTTGATGACCTGAGACCGAACGCTAACGTCAGTGGGCTCATAGGTCTGCTCGGACACTATCTCGTTCTTCTCGGGGTCCAGGCCGTTCTTCAGGCCGGCCAGCTCGTCCTCGCCGAACTCGTCGTTCTGGCCGAAGAAGCCCACCTTCTTGCCGGCGTAATTCTCCGAGATGTACTTGCCGATGATTGTCCCCTCGACATAGTAGTCCGGCAGGATGGCAACCGACCAGGGATGCGCCTCAGGATCAGCAGCCCACATGTGAGCCCCGGACATGATCCACAGGTCCGGTATCCCCTTCTCGTTCAGGTCATCCCAGACGGCAGCGTGGGCGGCAGTCCCCAGACCAGCGATCATGGCGAAGATGTGGTCCCGCTCCAACAGCTTGGCGACCGCTTCCACCGCCCCCGACGGCAGGTACTGATCGTCCTCCACCTTGTAGACGATCTCGCGACCGCAGACGCCCCCTTCCTCCGCATTGACGTACTTGAAGTAGGACCTTACGCCGTCCAGCACGGGAGCGTAGGCCGCCCCCATAGTGCCGCTCAGGGCGAAGTGGGCACCGAGGATTATCTCAGTATCGGTGATGCCTTCGTCCGGCCCCGCCACGGTGGGGGTCTTGTCACCAGTGGGGGTCTCGGCAGCGGCAGGAGTGCCGGTGGGGGTTTCCTCCCCCTCCTCATCATCCCCGCAAGCCACCACCAGCACCAAGAGCAAAGCCGCTATGCCGATCAAGCTGAGCCACATTCTACCTAGCTTCCACATAGCTGCACCAACATCCTTTCTTGGCTACTCTGCGCCTGCCCGTTTCGCTCATGTGCTGAGCTTGAAATCGATGCCTTAATCACAAACGAATGCTTCATCATTGTACCCGAAAGGCTCCGCCCCATCCACCACCCCTTCACCTGTAGAATCACCGCCACCTCCGACGAAAGCTCCCTCCTAGACGCTGTCGCCGCCCTTCTATCTTTCGGCGTCTGAACGCTCATCGGAGGCATCCTCCGAGGTGACAAACCCTGGCGGTCCTCTTGAGCCCCTGAGGGCCCCCACCCAGCGACCATAGCCGCGTGTCGCCCCTCGCACAAGTGCCGGCAACCACAAGCTATAGGTAATCGCCAGGGCCACGACCAGGCCAACGATAATGCCCAGCGATCCGCCGGCCAGTTCGCTCACCGCAATGGCAGCGACAATGCCCAGCGCTGGCCCACCCAGGGCAACTCTACGCTCGCTGGGCTTCCTGAAAGCCAACCACATCTGAAAGCGGCGGATGGCTCCCGCCATACCGTAGGGCATGATGGTCACCACTACGATGAGCAAACCGCCGTACAGGGCCCAGGGGACCTGCTCAGCCATCGGCCCCTCGCCTAGCGGCAAGAAGTCCGAGATGTCGTCCACCATCTTGAAGCTGATAGCACCCAAAATGGAACCCAGAATGGAAGCCAAGCCGCCCACAACAATGGTGGTCAGGAAGTTTATCGACCGCAGGACGTTGAAGCTCTCCGGAGCGATATAGCCCACAATCTGAACGTAGGCGGCCCCAGCGATGCCGGCGAAGATGGCGCTGATGGCGAAGGCTATGGTCTTGTAGCGAGGCACGTTGATGCCCATTGACGCCGCCGCCACCTCGCTGTCGCGGATGGCCACGAAGGCCCTGCCCACTCGGCCACGGATAACGTTCCAGGCAATCAAGGTCATGACCACGGCGAGGAATAAGGCCACGAAGTAGGACCACTGGTCCTGGGTCACCATATCTCCGATGAAGCCGGGCGCGGTTGACCAATCCCCCCTCACGCTGATCCCCTGCGTGCCGTGTGTCAAGCCATCGTACTTCTTCAGAACCTGAGGAGCCGCCAGGGCCAGGGCCATCGTAGCCATGGCCAGATAGGGGCCACTCAGCCGAAGGGCCGGAATGCCGACGGCTAACCCCAGGGCACCGGAGACGACGGCAGCCGGGATTAGGACCGCCCAGAAGGGCCAGCCATGGTCGGCCATCAGAATAGCCGCTGTATAGCCGCCGGTGGCCACGAAGGCGGTGTGGCCCAAGGAGATCTGACCGTTGTAGCCGGTGAGGATGTTAAGGCCCAGGGCCACCAGCACCCAGACGCAGGCGATGCTGGCTTGAATGGTGCGATAAGTGCCGAACCGCATGGGCAGACCATCCGGCAAGGCGTGGCTGAAGGGCAACCAGTAGATCAAGAAGAAGGCAAGAAAGGCGAAGCCTAAGATCCTCAGCAACAAGGGCGAGCTTAGTCGCATCACACCCGCCTCAGGACGCGCTTACCGAAAATACCGGTCGGTCTGATCACCAACACCAAGATGATGATGAAGACGGTCACTGTCAGGGCCATCTCGGGCCCCAGCCATTCCTTGGGAGTGTAGGTCCCCACCAGGCTCTCGGTTACGCCGATAATGAGGCCTCCCACGACCGCCCCAAAGGGGCTGTCCAAGCCTCCCAAGACGGCGGCGGCGAAGGCGTAGAGGAGCACGGCCAACATCATGGGGGGCTGCAGCAGAACAATGGGGGCAACGAACATCCCCGCCACTGCCCCCACAGACGCCGAGAGAGCCCAACCCAGAGTTAGCATGCGACCAACGCGGATGCCCATCAGCCGACTGGCCGTCGCGTTCTGAGCGGTGGCTCGCATCGCCAGGCCGAGAGGGGTGTACTGGAAGAAAACATACAAGCCAATCATGATCAGCGCCGCGAAAAGCATGATCGCCAGGTCATGAACGCTGAGGACAACGGCCCCCAGCTTGACCGTCTCATCATTAATGGGATAGTGGCTAAAGGCTTGGGGCTGGCCACCCCAGACTATGGTTGCTACGTTGCTGAAGATGGCGAATAGGCCGAGGGTGACGATGATGACGTTCAGGGTGGGCGCTCCCTCCACCGGCCGTATGACCACCCGCTCGATCAAGGCGCCGAGGCCCCCCGCCATGAGCAGGATCAAAATGAAGACGAGCCAGTAGGTCCCCCAGTGAAGCATCGTCCAGGCCACGAAGGTGGTGAACATGGCCATCTCACCCTGAGCGAAGTTGATGACGGTGGTGGAGCGATAAATAAGGACTAGGGCCAGGGCCAGCAGTCCGTAGATGCTGCCGGTGGCCAAGCCCGCTGCCACCTGCTGCAATAATTCGTCCACTTCGCCTCTCCCTGGTCCCTAGTAACCCAGATAGGAGCGCCGCACCGCCTCGTCCTTCTGCAGGTTCTCGCTGGTGTCCGCCAAGACGATTCGGCCCGTCTCCAGAACGTAGCCCCGATGGGCGATGTCCAGGGCGAGGCTAGCGTTCTGTTCCACTAGGAGAATGGTCATTCCTTGGGTTCGGTTGATGGTCTCAATGATGCGAAAGATCTCCTGCGTTACCATGGGGGCAAGGCCCATGGACGGCTCATCGAGCAGGAGAAGGCGCGGGTTAGCCATTAGTCCGCGGGCGATGGCCAGCATCTGCTGCTCGCCCCCGCTGAGCGTACCTGACATCTGCTTCCTTCGCTCGGCCAGGATGGGGAAGTGCTCGAATACCTGGTTGAGAGCCGCTTCGAAGTCTCGTCTTCGCCGCCGATATTGCCCGATCTCGCGCGCCGCGTCTCGAATGCCGCCGGTAGCGGCATGGAACAGGTCATGTCGAAGTCGGCCAAGTGGAGACAGATCCTCACGGTGGACCCGACGTCCGTCGCCGTGAGCTCTGGCGAACCTGGAGTAGGCCCCCAGCCTTAGATTCTCCAGCACAGTGAGTTCGCTGAAAAGCTGCCGCCCCTCGGGCACGTGAGAGATGCCAAGGGCGACGATCTCCTCCGCCGACATACGGTCGATCCGCCGCCCCTCGAACTCGATGGCGCCCTCCTTGGGTCGAAGCAGGCCCGATATGGCCCGCAGGGTGGAGCTCTTGCCAGCGCCGTTGGCCCCGAGCACCGTTACGATGCTTCCCTCCTGCACCTCCAGGGAGATGCCGTGGAGGGCAACGATGGGCCCGTAGGCCGCGATGACATCGCGAACCGCTAACATGTTCTCTACTCGCCCAGGTAGGCCTCAATGACGGCGGGGTTGCTTTGCACCTCCGCCGGCGTCCCCTCGGCGATCTTTCGGCCGAAGTTGAGGACGCAAATGCGATCGGAAATGGGCATGACAAGCTCCATATGGTGCTCAACCACCAGGATGGTCACCCGGAATTCGTCTCGCACGCTCTTAATGACTTCACCTAGGTGCCCCAGCTCTTCATGGCTGAGACCGCTCGCTGGCTCGTCGAGAAGGATCATCCGTGGCCTGGCGACCAGCGCCCGTGCCAGCTCCACATTCTTCTGAATGCCGAAGGAAAGGGCGCCAGCCGGTATGTTCTTTACCTGCTCCAGGCCAAGGAATTTAACCACTTCCTCCGCCGTATCCCGCGCCAACCGCTCCTCTCTCCACGACGTCGGCAGACGGGCGGCGCAGGCAAACACCTCTCGAAATGCGTGGATGGCGGCGTTGGCGTGTCGCCAGAACAGGCCCTTTCGGAGGGGTGGGGAGAAGCGACTGTGCTGGCCCACCAGCAGGTTCTGTATGACGGTCATAGTCTTGAACAGCTCTACGTTCTGGAAGGTGCGAGCGATACCCGTGTTCACAACGTCGTCCGGGCCCATCTTCACCAGATCATAGTCATCGAAGCGAATACTTCCCCGGTCGGGGTCGTAGATACGGCTTATGCAGTTGAAGAGGGTGGTCTTGCCAGCGCCATTGGGCCCGATGAGACTTACGATTTCGCCCGGATGAACATCAAGCGATACGTCGTCCAGGGCAATGATCCCACCGAAGGACCTAGTGAGCTCGCGTATCTCTAATCCAGTCACAACCCTAGAGAAAAACTACTGTTGGCATGTCTTGCAGGGCGTTTAGATTCAGCCCCGAATATAATAATGGTTTTGTCTTTAGGCGCAAGTGCTGCCGGCAATAACTGTCATAAAATTGTTCGAGAAATAACCTTCTACATGGGCCAGCGCCCGAATTGGTTTGACGCAGACATGCACGAATATTACAATGCTAACACCTAGGGCGGCAAGCCTATCCCCACTGTCCGGGGCAAGTCTGCCGCCCTGTGTCGTGCTTGCATGACGCCAGGCAGGGAGCCGCTGACGATGACCAGCCAGGCCAAGAAAGGCGGCCACAGCCCTCATCCCGAGATGGCCAAGGCCTACGACCCCAGCCAGGTGGAGGAAAGTCATTATCGCCTCTGGCTGGACGGAGGCTACTTCGCCGCGCGCATCGACCCCGCGAAGCAGCCCTTCACCATTATCATGCCGCCTCCCAATGTTACGGGCGAGCTGCACCTGGGCCACGCCCTCACCGCCACCCTCGAGGACCTCCTTATCCGCTGGCATCGCATGAAAGGCGAGCCGACCCTCTGGCTGCCGGGGGTCGACCATGCCGGCATCGCCACCCAGAACGTGGTGGAGAAAGAGCTCCTCAAGGAGGGCCTCAGCCGCCACGACCTGGGGCGCGATGGCTTCCTGGAGCGAGTCTGGGAGTGGGTGGGCAAGTATCGCCACATCATAAGCCAGCAGCATCAACGGCTGGGCGCCTCCTGCGACTGGGCTCGCGAGTGCTTCACCATGGACGAGGGGCCCCAGAAGGCGGTGCGCACTACCTTCGTCAATCTCTATCGCGATGGCCTCATCTATCGGGGCGAGCGGATCATCAACTGGTGCCCTCGCTGCCAGACCGCCCTTTCCGACCTGGAGGTCGAGCACAAGGAGCACGCCGATCACCTCTGGTACGTTCGCTACCCCCTTCTGGACGAGGGAGGAGAGCCCAGCGGCGAGCACATTACTATCGCCACCACCCGTCCGGAGACCATCGTCGCCGACGTGGCGGTGGCGGTGAACCCGGATGACCCTCGCTACAAGGAGACTGTCGGCCGCACGGCACTTCTGCCCATCATGGATCGTCGCATCCCCGTGGTTGGCGACGCGGCGGTCGATCCCGCCTTCGGCACCGGCGCCCTGAAGATAACGCCCGGCCATGACCAGGTGGACTTCGAGGTGGGCGAGCGCCACGGCCTCTCCACAATCGTGTCGGTGGCCCCCGATGGCATGATGAACGAGGAGGCCGGCCCCTACGCCGGCCAGGATCGCTTCGTCTGCCGCGAGGCCATCGTGGACGACCTGGAGGTCATGGGCCTGATGGAGAAGATCGAGCCCTACGGCCACTCCATCGGCCACTGCCAGCGCTGCGACACGATCATCGAGCCCATCGTCAGCCAGCAGTGGTTCGTGAGTATGAAGCCCCTGGCAGAGCCGGCCATGGCGGCGGTGAAGGACGGCCGGATCAAGATCGTCCCCCGGCGGTTCACCCGGGTCTACCTCCACTGGATGGAAAACATCCGCGACTGGTGCATCTCTCGCCAGCTCTGGTGGGGACACCGCATCCCCGTCTGGTACTGCGACGACTGCGACCAGATCACGGTGGCCCTGGAGGACCCCAGCCAGTGCGAGCACTGTGGATCATCCAGCATCCGCCAGGACCCGGACGTCCTGGACACTTGGTTCTCCTCGGCGCTCTGGCCTCACTCCACTCTGGGCTGGCCGGACGACACGGAGGACCTGCGCTATTTCTACCCCACGAGCGTAATGGAGACGGGCTACGACATCCTCTTCTTCTGGGTGGCCCGCATGATCATGACCGGCCTGTACAACACCGGCGACATACCCTTCCGCACCGTCTACCTGCACGGGCTTCTGCGCGATCGCTACGGCCGCAAGATGACCAAGAGCCTGGGCAACGTGGTCGACCCGGTGGAGGCGGCCACCAAGTACGGCACGGATGCCCTGCGCTTCGCGCTGGCCACCGGCGGCGCCCCCGGCAACGACATGCGCATCTCCGACGAGCGGCTGGAGGGCGGACGCAATTTCGCCAACAAGGTCTGGAACGCCGCTCGCTTCGTGATCACCAGCCTGGCAGACGAGCCGGTGGAACCGCCGAAGCCAGGTCAGCGGGATGACATGCCCCTGGAAGACCGCTGGATCATGTCCCGGCTACAGAGGGTAATCGGCGATGTCGAGAAGCTGCTCTGCGCCTTTCAGGTGGGCGAGGCCGGTCGCCAGATCCATGACTTCTTCTGGGGCGAGTTCTGCGATTGGTTCATCGAGATGGCCAAGGTGCGCCTGAAGGCCGGCGACCCTTCGCCGCTGCCGCTCCTGGCCCACGTGCTGGACGTCAGCCTTCGCCTGCTCCATCCCTTCATGCCCTTCCTGACGGAGGCCATCTGGCAGAACCTGCGGCCGCACCTGCGCCAGCCGGAGGCCGAGGCCCTGATCGTGGCCCCCTGGCCGAAGGCATCCAAGCGCTGGCGGAACACGGAGGTGGAGCGGGGCGTCCAGGTAGCCAGCGTTGATCTCGTACGCCGCGTTCGCAACATGCGCACAAGGCACGAGGTCAGGCCCGGGACGAGGATCTCCGTGTCCGCGGCACCGAACCCTGCTCTCCCCGATGAGCAGAGAGAATGGGTGTATCGCTCGCTCCAACGAACGGCAGCGGTTAACGCTTCTTTGATGGTGGCCCATCTGACTGTCGATCAGACCCCTGCCGGAGCCGCTGGCATGGACTGGGTGACGGAAGTTACGGACTGGGTGTGCATTCAGGTACCGTCCACTGCGCTCATCGACGTCGAGGCCGAGCGGGCCCGCCTGCGCCGCCAGGCGGAGGAGGCGGAGGCCGATGTCCGGCGGCTGGAGCCCAAGCTGGCCAACGAGCAGTTCCGCACGCGCGCTCCGGCGGTGGTCGTGGGCAGGGAGGAGGAGAAGCTGGCCGCTGCTCGCGCCCGCCTGGAGGGCCTTCGCGCGCGGCTGGAGGAGCTGGCGTAGACCTATGAAGAGTACGGCAATGACGAAGGGCCTGAGCACATCCGCTCAGGCCCTTTTTCTGTCCGACGGGCTCGCGCTCTACAGGACGGGCAGGTAGCGCTTGATCTCGTAGTCGGTGACGTGGCGGCGGTAATCGCTCCACTCGATGAGCT
>Ga0111179_1018_pt1 | contig 33021 bp, 25 predicted proteins | sample DeeMarSWOR324_28_FD_80226 | JGI IMG/M metagenome (GOLD analysis project Ga0111179, IMG submission 80226) | Dehalococcoidia bacterium SM23_28_2
GCCATCCGCGAACGAGCTCGTCAGAAGACGGGCCGGGAAGACCTAATGGTGGCCGTCGGCGCTACCCACAACCATTCCGCTCCGGACATGACTGGCGCCTACGGTGGCGTGTCCAGACGCTACAAGTGGCTGATCCACGAGCGGGCTTCGGACGCCGTGGCGGAGGCAGTGGCCGACATGGCGGCGGCCCACATCGGCTTCGCCACGACCCGGCTGGAGGGCATCGTCAGGAACAGGCGCGATCCGGAAGGGGGGCCGGTGGACGAGGAGGTGGCGGTGATGGTGGTCGAGGGGAAGAATGACGACGCGCTTGCTGTGCTGGTCAACTTCGCCTGCCACGCCGACGTCCTGGGCCGACGCAATACGCTTATCACTGCCGACTTTCCAGCCTATCTCCGTCGCGATCTGGAGAGAGAACGCGGCGGAACGGCCATTTTCTTCAACGGCGCTGAGGGAGACATCCATCCCTGCCAGAGCATCGAGGACCCCGACGATGAGAAGGGGCTGCGCACGTTCGAGGAGGCGGAGGCGGTGGGCTCAGCCATCGCTAAGGCTGCCCTGGATGCTCTGGGGAAGGCGAAACTGACCTCCGATGTGGCCATCGACCTGCGGGTTGCCTATCCGGAGGTGCCGATGGACAACCGAAGGCTGAGGATCGCCAGCCTGCTGCGGATAATCCCCCGCAAGCTGCGCAAGGGTCGCGTCCGCTCGGAGATGTGGGCGGTGAACATCAACGATGCCCAGATCGTGACCCTGCCCGGCCAGTTCTTCTGCAAGCTGGGGCTGGAGCTAAAGGAGCAGATGAAGGGGCGCTACAAGTTCCTGTTTGGGCTCACCGCCGACGATCTGGTGCACGTGCTGCCGCCGGACGAGTGGGACCCCAAGCGGAAGGCGGTGGAGGAAGCGCTCTCCCTGGGCGTGAACACCTGGGCGGCCATCAAGGAGCAACTGCCGCCGCTTTAACGGCTGCCGATGGCCAGGCTTGGAGGCGAAAGCCTGATTCGTGGGAGGTTTGCCATGCGGTTTCCATGGCACTATCTGCTGGCCGTCGCAGGGCTGCTCGCCGCTCTCCTGCTACTGGCGGCCTGCGGCGGCGAGGGGGAAGAGGAGGCCACTACTCCGACGCCTAGTCCCATCCGAAGAGGAGGCCACTACTCCGACGCCCAGTCCCATCCCTACGCCGACGGCGACGGCCACTCCCACGCCCAGCTCTATCCCATCGCCGACGACTGGGCAGGCCACGCCCACCGCGGCCCCAACCGGCGGGCGCGTGCCGATGTTCCGTGGCGACCCCGCTCGCAGCGGCGTGAACCCCGGTCCGGGGGTTGAGCGCTCGCCCACGCTGCTCTGGCGCTTCCAGACGGACGGCCTGGTCTTCTCCTCGCCGGCGGTGGTGGACGGTGTAGTCTACATCGGCAGCGACGACAAAAACGTCTACGCTCTGGACGCGGCTACGGGTGAGGAGCGCTGGCGCTTCGAGACGACCGGCTGGGTCGGCGGCTCGCCGGCGGTGGCGGAGGGCGCAGTCTACATCGGCAGCGCAGGCTTCCTTCGGGGTCTCTACAATGTCTATGGCCTGGATGCCGACACAGGAGAGCAGCGCTGGCGCTTCCACGCAGGCAACGAGATTTGGTCCTCGCCGGCGGTGGTGGACGGAGTGGTCTACATCGGCAGCGATGACAGCCACGTCTATGCCCTGGACGGCGTCACAAGAGAAGAGATCTGGAGCTTCAAGGCGGACTATTGGTTTCGGTCCTCGCCGGCGGTGGTGGACGGAGTGGTCTACATCGGCAGCCTAGACAGCCGCGTTTACGCCCTGGACGCGGCGACGGGGGAAGAGCGCTGGCGCTTCCAGACGGGCGACAGGGTTGGCTCCTCGCCGGCGGTGGTGGACGGTGTAGTCTACATCGGCAGCGACGACAGCCACGTCTATGCCCTGGAAGCGGCGACGGGAGAGGAGCGCTGGCGCTTCCAGACGAGTGGCGCCGTTGGCTCCTCGCCGGCGGTGACGGACGGTGTAGTCTACGTCGGCAGCGACGACAGCCACGTCTACGCCCTTGACGCGGCCACGGGAGAGGAGCGCTGGCGCTTCCAGACTGGCGACAGCGTCGGCTCCTCGCCAACGGTGGTCGATGGTGTAGTCTACATCGGCAGCCAAGACAGCTACGTTTACGCCCTGGACGCGGCGACGGGGGAAGAGCGCTGGCGCTTCCAGACGGGCGACAGGGTTCGCTCCTCGCCGGCGGTGGTCGATGGTGTAGTCTACATCGGCAGCTACGACGGCTACGTCTACGCCATCACTGAGGAGTGATGGGCCCAAGGTGGGAGCCCGCGCGCTAGGTTCGTCGCTCGCTAGTATTCGGGGAACGTGACTCCTTCGAACCAGATAGCCACGGCGGTGGCTAAGTCGGGCGGTCCGAGGTTGGCCTGGCTGTCGACGATGACGTCGAGGAGGGCGGGCTTGCCCGAATCCACCGCTCGCTTCAGGGCGGGGGTGATCTCCTTGGGGTCCTCCACTCGCTCGCCGTACCAGCCGGCGGCCTCCGCCATTTTGTCGTAGCGCACGTCGGTGAAGTCCACGCCGATGTAGCGCTTGGCGAAGGAGCCATCCTGAGCGGCCTTGATCATGCCGAAGGCCCGGTCGTTGTTCACGATCATGACCAAGTTCGTCCCCAGGCGGGCGGCGGTCTCTAGCTCTTGGACGTTCATCATGAAGAAGCCGTCGCCGCAAATGGCATACACCGGACGGTCGGGGCAGATGAGCTTGGCAGCGATCGCCTTGGGAAGGCCGTCGCCGCCCTGGCCGGAGTCGCCGGCCCAAAGACAGGTGCCCGGCTCGTAGATGCGGGTCAGGTAGTTGGTCCAGACGGTCGTGTTGCCGCCGTCGGTGACGAATAGGGCATTTCGGGGGAAGAAAGTGCGGGCATCCTTCACCACGCGCAGGGGATGGATAGGGACCGCATCGGAGCTGCCCAGGTTCTCGAAGTTCTGTAACCAGGCGGCCTGAGTGGCTCGGTATTGGGTCAGTTGAGGGCTCTCCTCTCGCGGCTCAATTAGGGTGTCCAGAACGGCGTGGATGTCTCGCACAACCGCCTTGGCGTCGCCGAGGATGGCCAGATCGACCTGTCGATTCTCGCCCAGGCTCTCAGGGGCGGTATCGATCTGGATGATCGCCTGCTCGCTTGGCTTACCCCACATCGGCGACTTTCCCCAGAAGTCGAAACCCCCCAGGCGCGAGCCGATGACCAGCACTAGGTCGGCCTGGGAGCGGGCGAGGATGGATCCCAGTCCTGGAGGGATGAGGTACAGAGGATGATCCTCGGGGATGGTGCCACGGGCAGTGACGCCGGTGGTCATGGGGCACCCCAGCAGTTCGGCCAGGGCGATGATCTCGTCGGACGCGCCTGACCGCAGCGCCCCTCCGCCGGCGTGGATGACAGGGCTTCTGGCCTGGGCCAGCATCTCGGCCGCCTGCTTGATCAGTTGGGGGTCGCCGCTGGCGGCGACGGTGGCGCGATAACGAGCGGGCGGCAGGATCTCGATGTCTGCTTCTTCGCCCTCCTCGAAGAGGACGTCCACCGGCAGGTCGAGGTGAACGGGCCCCGGCCGACCGGTGGTCGCCTGGCGAAAGGCTTCCTGTACCATCTCTGGGATTCGCTTCCAGTGGGAAACGACAGCATTCCACTTGGTGATCGGCCTGAACAAACCGAGCTGGTCACATCCCTGAGTGGAGCCGTGGTCGGGGTAGGATTTCCAGGTCTGGTTCTGGGCGGTCAGCACCAGGATGGGTATGCTATTGACATAGGCCTCGTAGACGCCGGGCACGAGGTCCACCGCTCCTGGGCCCACTGTGCCCACGCAGACGCCGACCTTTCCGGTGAGCCGCGAGTAGGTGTCGGCCATGTGGGCGGCTGCCTGCTCGTGGCGGGTCATGATGAACTCCAGCCCTTCTTCTCGGCCGAAGCGATGTATGGCATCCAGAAGGGTGGTTAGCTGACCGCCGGGGATGCCAAACACGAAGCGTGCGTCCTCCTGGATGAGACATTTGACCAGGACATCAGCTCCCAATATCTTGCTCACAGCGTCCTCCTTCCTGCCCTCCCAGATGATCGATGACTGAGCCGGGCTTGTCAAATAGCGGCAATGGGGTTCTAGTGACTCGTCATACGGCAGGGGCTTCAGGGGCTGAACGACCAGATGACTCCGTAGGGTTGGGTGACGAGGACAAGGAGGGAGTCGAACTGCTCCAGTTGGGCGAGTTCGCTTGACCCCTGCCTGTCGGGGATGAACCGGAGCCAGGACTGGTCGGGCTTTAGAAGGTAGATTATTGCAAACTGGTCATTGATGGCTTCCGTGGCCGATTCTATGTCCTGCGGAGGGCCGCCGTAGCAGACGCTGTTCCATCCCGACCCCAGGCTGACGCTCGTGAGGGCTGTGCTGGAGGTTTCTTGCTCCCAAATAGCGTCGCTGCCCATGAGGATGAACAGGGAGTCGTAGGGGCTGAGGGTTTTGAGGTTGCTGGCTTCCGGTCGGCCGGCGAACCACCTGTCGAACTGCTGATCGGGCCTGAAACGGTAGATGGCCACGGCGCTGTTCAGCACGTTAGCCAGAGCCGTTTCGGTGGGCCGCTGTGGGCCCCTGTAGCACACAGCGTTCCAGTTGCGCACGAGCGGAACGGTGGTGGTGTTCACCGGCGGAGGCGGGCCTGGGTACAACTCGGGGCCGAAGCCGGCGAAGAGGGCATCGGCATCGCCTTGGTAGGCGTCGGAGGTGATGCCTGCGACCACGGCGATGGGCTCATCGGAGGTGATCACCGCCGCTCCCTCGAAGTCGTCCGGTAGCAGGGCGTCGGTATGCTGGTCGAAGATCTTGGAGCTTGCCACAGTGTCGCTGAAGGACAGGGAGCCGCCCTCCAGTTCGTTGCTGTGGTAGGTGACCTGAATGTTGGCTGTATCGCCATCGGCGACCTGAACTTGGAACCAGGAGTTCCAGCCAGCAGCAGCGTTGAGAGGACCCTTCCAGCCCGAATTCTTATAGACCACCGGTAGCCAGACCTTGGTCGAGGCCGTCGACTGGGGGATGCCCGCGAAGGCCCCGAAGGAGGCCTTGCCGGGGACGGCGGAGGCCATCGTCTGGACAACCGCCAGCAACTGCTCACCAGTGATGGTGGCCGAGCCCACGAAGCCGTCGGGTAGGTCGGCCTCCAGGGCCTGGTCGATGACGGTGGAGGCCTGCACCACGTAGGTCTTGCGAAGGGAGCCATCGGGATCGGGAAGGCGTTCATCGCAGCAGTACGTGACGCTCACTTCGGTCGTCTGGGTGGGGTCAGCAGTGCTGATGGAGAGCTTGGTGTTCCAGCCCGTGGTTTCACCGAAGTTCTTGAACACGAGAGGCACGAGGACAGCGGTGGACAGGTCGCCTGTCCCCGAGGGATCCCAGCCCAGGCCCTTGTAAGAGGCGAGGCTGGGCTGCTGGCTGTTGAAGATATCGGCGCCGGCCGCCAACAGGGGAGCGGGGGTTGCCTCCTCGGCGTTGCTTACCGTCTCTACGATGAGGGAGCCCTCGAACTGCTCCGGGAGTTCCTCGGTCATGTTGGCCTGGTTGCGCAGGATGGTGCCTCCTGCCGGCAGGACTCGGCCGCCATTGGGGCACTGGGGGTCGGCCACAGCATCGACCGCCGGCTCGCTGAAGGCCACCGTGCCGTCGTGGCTGAGATAGGTCATCTGCACACAGGCGATGGTGGATGTGCTCACGTTCTGGATGGCGAAGCGTGTGTTCCACGCACCGTCGGGTCCAAAGCGGCTGTAGATGAGCGGTAGGTAGACACGGCTGGAGCCGACCGAGAGGCCGTTGTCGGCACCCAGGGAGAGGGCGGGTCTCTCTCCGATAGACTTGAGGACGACGGTCTTTATCGGCTGATCAGCGGTGACCACGGCAGAGCCCGCGAAGCCGGAGGGCAGTTCGGGCTGCTGGGCTTGCTCGAAGAGGGTGGAGGCGCCGGGAGAGAGATCGTCCACGCTGTCCTGGGCGACGCGGAGGCCGTCAGGGTCGTAGTAGTCGACAATGACCGAAGCGGGGAACAGGCCGGCGTTCTGCACCCAGAAGGAGCTGTTCTCCACCCCCAGGGTGTAGGGCTGGCCTACAGGCTGGGCTCTAAGGCCACGGGGAGGATTAATGATGACCAGGATCGCCAACAGCGAGAGGAAAGCACCAAGGCCTAGCGCTATCCAGAGTCGTCCCCTCATGGTCTACTGCATCTTCTTCCACAGCGAGACTTGATGCCTTATCGTATCCTGGCTACGTTGGCAAGTCAATTCTGCAAAAAAGGGGGAGGGGTGCTCCCAGCGGCCGGTAAGTCTGGAGAGCACCCCTGCGGAAGGAACGGACATCGATGTGCATCAAGGGGGTGACTTGCGCACAGGCGGTGAGCGCTCGGTTAAGGACAACACGTCTGTAACCACAGACAGGTTGACTACTCGTTTCATCTCCTTCGTTCCTTATTTGGCTGACCGAACCGTTGCTCGGTCGGTCCGCTCACTATCGCTGCCCGCTGTTGGCGGTTGCCGTTGGTCAGACTAGGATAAGCCTGGGTCGTGCATTCTGTTCATTCCTTCGAGACGAAGGAATGTAAGATGGCTCAGGGGATATGGAGAAAAGGGAGTCGCTGCCTCTTGGGCTGACGTCCCTTTTCGATCAGAACCTGGTGCGACAGTGCTAGGCTATCACCTCCTCCCTGCTGCGCCGTGCAGGCCCGCGACGGTGGGGGTGCGGCAGTCCCTGAGCGGGTCGGCCGGGCACGGCAGTCCCTTGATGGGAGTGCCCCGATAAGGAGCCAGCAGGGAGGATGGAGACTACAAGAGGGAACGCCGGAACAGGTCCCCCCGGTCGTGCCGTGGCCGAGTAGACCCCTGGCCGGGTTCCGGCGTTCGCAGATGAGGCGTCGGTCACTTGTCCCAACCTCCTTCGGCGGCTCGGCAGCCGTAGCCTTTCGGCTTTAGGCCCGAAGCTTTGCGCCTCGCCCTTTCGGGCGGTTTGCCTTTATCGGGAGTGTGGGCACTCCGCTCGACGTTGCCTGGTTAACATAACCAGGGCTGCACAGATAAGACATCGGAATCGCGCATCTGTTACAGGGAATGCGTGTTAGGTTGGTAGAAAATCGTAGCTTCGGTGGCAGGAGATATGAAGTGAGCGCTGTTTTGGTGGGGATGCGGGGGCGGGTGGCGCGCTTAGTTAGCGCAATCAGTGAACGATTGAGCTTGCTGGCAGCGCTTCGGGGAGCCGACGGGCTATTTCTTTTCCCAGATGAACTCGCAGATGGGGTCGCCCTTGGGGATCGCCTTGGTCAGGACCCACCTGTATTGTGGATTGATGACCTCGGCGATGCCGTCGCATATGGGCTGGAAGGCGTAGCAAACATCAACGGGGAGGTTCTGGAACGGGCAGGCGGTAACCTGTTTCACCACTCTCTCCGAACTGGCGTCGGTGGGCTTGCCCACAACCCGCAGCACCTGCTCCTCCATCAGGTGGGTGATGGCGGAGAGGGCCAGGGCATCCTTGCCGGTGATGCCCAGCTCAGGTGCCAGGGAGGCGATCTCTTTTCCGAGCTGCTTGAGGGAGGGGTAGACGATCTTCTGGGCCTCCTCTGGACCAAATCTGTCCACCATGGCCTGCATCAGCGCGGCGGCGGCCTGACCCAGAAGGACCACCGCCTGCTGGTGGGCCACCTCTGGAGGCAGCCGTGGGACCTGTACTTCGGTCATAGCCTTCACATCCCTTCCGTGTTCTTCTGCGGCATCATTATACCCCAGGTCTATTCATACCCCACTTCCGGGGAGAGGGCGATGGTACTGGGCATGAAGGTTCCGCTGCCGCGGGCGATTTCCCGACCGTCGGAGTCAACCAAGACGGACTCCGCTATAAACAGGCGTGCGGAACGGTAGACTACCCGGCCGGTCGCCTTCATCTCCCCTTCCGAAATGGGGCGGGTGAAGTACAGGTTGAAGGAGGCGGTCAGCACAAAGACGTCGTCAACCAGCGAGCTGACGGCGAAGAAAGCGGCGTCATCGAGCGCTTTGAAGTACACCAGGCCGTGGACGGCACCGCCTGCGTGAAAGAACTCCGAGCGGACAGGGATGGTCACCTCCGCACGCCCTTCGCTCACTCGCATCGTCGGGGCGTAGTACTTGTTCACCGGCGCCGAGGCATACATCCGCTCCAGCTTTCGGTAATGCTCTTCCTTGGTCAACTCGTACCTCCTTCTACGTGCGGCCAGTGCTGCGCGGACTGTGGACTCGATTGCGCCCCGGTGTGGGTTCATTGCCGGGGCCGTTCTCGACGCTCGCCGCTGGCAGCAAGCATAAGGCCGAGTGAACGATTCGCTACGGGTTCGGAAGTGGTGGTTTCTGGGTGGGGGCGAAGCCGTGGCGCATCGTGTTCTCGGTTACGGTGCGGGGCTCCATGAACTGCCGGAGGTAGTCAGGCCCGCCGGCCTTGGAGCCGATGCCGGACATGGCGAAACCGCCGAACGGCTGGCGGGCGACCATGGCACCCGTGCAGCCGCGGTTGATATACAGGTTGCCGACCCGGAACCGCTGGCGGGCCAGCTCGATGTGAGAGCCGCTGCGGCTGTAGAATGAGCCGGTCAGCGCATATGGCGTATCGACGGCGATCTCGATGGCTTCCTCCACGCTCGAGGCGCGCAGCACGGCCAGTACGGGGCCAAAGATCTCCTCCTGGGCGATGACGGCCTGCGGGTCCACCTCGCCGAAGATGGTCGGAGCGACGTAGTAGCCTCCGTCCTCGGGGGGCGTGCCCTCGAATAGGACGGACGCCTCGCCGCGGCCGATCTCGATGTAGCGTTCGATTCCGGCCTTGGCCTCGTCGGTGATCACCGGCGGCACAAATACGGCGGGGTCTTCGGCCGGCCCGACACGCAGGCTGCGGGTGGCCTCGACAACCCTTGAGAGCAGGCGGTCGTATATGGCGTCCAGGGCGATGACGCGGCTGCAGGCGCTGCACTTCTGGCCGGCGTAGCCGAAAGCGCTCTTCACGATGCCAAGGACGGCCTGATCGAGGTCGGCGTCGTCATCGACGATGATGGCGTTCTTGCCGCCCATTTCGGCGATGATCTTCTTGATCCCTCTCTGGCCCTCTTTCGTCTGTCCGGCCTTCTCCACGATCCACAGGCCCACCTCGCGGCTGCCGGTGAAGGCGATCATGTCCACGTCGGGATGCTCCACGAGCGTCGCTCCCAGCGCGCCGCCAGGCCCGGGCAGGAACTGGACTACGCCAGGCGGCGCTCCCGCGCGGCAGAGGATCTCGATCAGGCGGGCGGCGATCCGCGGCGCCGGACTCGCCGGCTTGAGGATGACCGTGTTCCCGGTCACGAGCGCCGCCGTGAACATCCCGCAGGGGATGGCCAGCGGGAAATTCCAGGGGGAGATGATCGCCGCTACGCCGCGGGGCTGATAGCGGTAGTCGTTATACTCTCCGGGCAGGGAGAGCAACTCCTGGGGATCGCCCAGGGCGACCGCTTCGCGGGCGTAGTACTCCAGATAGTCGATGGACTCGCTGACATCGGCGTCGGCCTCTCGCCAGGACTTGGCCTCTTCCAGGACCTCGATGGCGGCCAGATCATGGCGCTCGCGGCGCATGATGGCCGCCGCGTCGAATAGCACCTGTGCGCGCTCTCTTGCCGATCGGTCTCGCCAGGCTGGGAAGGCCTGTCTGGCAGCCTCGATCGCCTGGCGGGTGAGATCGTCGTCCGCCTGTCCCACGTCGCAGATGACCTCGTCGGGGCAGGCCGGGTTCACGCTCGGCTGCCGATCGGAGCTTTTCACGTAGTCGCCAGCCACGAGCGGGTCGCAGGTCTCGGGAAGGCGGGCCCTGAGCTGTTCGATGGCAAAGGCGAAATCCTGGCGCTCGCGCGTCGTGTGGAAGGCGGTATCGGGCACGTTGCGGAACGGACCGGGGACGTCGGTCGGCCGGACACGGGGGATGGCCGCCGAGGGTGGTCCCGCGGCTGGCGTCACTGCTGGCGGGGCCAGCAACTCGGGGATGGGGGCTCTCTCCTCGAACAGCTCGAAGAGCCAGGACTGGCTGGAGGCGTTCTCCAGCAGCCGTCTCACAAGGTAGCCCATGCCGGGGATGAGCTCGCCCACCGGCGTGTAGATGCGCACTCGCTCGTAGGAGGCGATGGCCGCCTGCAGCGCCTCTGCCATTCCATACAGAAGCTGGAACTCGAGGGCACGAGGAGGCAGCCCTCGCTGCCGCGCGGACACCATGGCGTGCGCGACGGAGCGCGCATTGTGGGTGCCGAAGGCGGGAAGCAGGTGAGGGTAGGCGTCGAGGAGGGCCTCCGTGCAGCGCTCGAAGTTGGCATCCGTCTCCGCCTTGCTCTCGAATACAGGGACGGGCCAGCCGTGCTGCGAGTTGACTATCCGCTCCTCATCCCAGTAGGCCCCCTTGACCAGCCGGATCGTCAGTGGGGCGCCGCGGGCCTTGGCAAACTCCGCCAGTCCGCGAAGGTCATCGAGGGTCTCAAACAGGTAGGTCTGCAAAGCTACGCCCACGTGCGGGTAGCTGACCAACTCCTGCTCCGCTAGAAGGTCGCGGAGGATGCGCAGCGTCAGCTCCTTGTGCTCGTACTGCTCCATATCAACATTGACGAAGGCCCCGGCTTCCACGGCTCGGCGCATGATCGGGCGAATGCGTTCGCGAACCCGCTCACCGGTGTCGTCCGGCGCGGCCGAGTTGAACTGGGAGTAGAGCGATGTCAGCTTGATGGACACGTTGAGGCGGGGGACGGTGCCCCACGGCGCCTCGTCGAGGGCGGGGTTGGCAGGCCAGGCGCGGACAACCCGGTCGAGCGTGTCGAGGAGCTCGAGGTAGCGGGCCTGGTATTCGTCCGCCTCGGCCTCGCTCACCGTGGCCTCGCCCAGCAGGTCCAGCGAGAAGCCGAGGCCGTCTGCGTGCAGTTTCTCCAGGACGGGCACGGCTTCCTGGGCCGTGCGACCGGCTATGAAGCGCTGGCCGACCTCAAGGACACTGCGCTGGACGAGATGGGCGAGGACGGGCCGGGTCAGTGCGCTGGAGGCGAGGGCGGTGCCTATCCGGCGGGGGAGCAGGCTGAGCTCCTCGCCGCCGAAGTAGTCGCGGAAGTGGCTGACTATGGCATCTTCGTCCTGGAGCATGGGGAACACGTCGACGAAGCGCAGCACCTGCGTCTTGAGCGCCTCCTCGGCCACCGCCCGACGAAGGAGTTGCTCGTACCACCACTCGCCCTCCCAGAGGTGGGGGCGATGGCGGTCCATCACTTCGATCAGGTCGCGTCCCAGACGGTAGATCTCTTGCTCGGTCTCGTGGCTGGTCGTCACTCTGTCTCACCCAAACAAAGGCGTGGAGCGCCTACTCTTTTGTTTTAGGCCGATTATACACCGGCTTCCTATTAGGCGCGATTGTGCCGGCTATCTGCAGTTCTGTGAGTAAGACGCTTCTGAAACCCAGGTGTTTCGGCGGCTGGCCTGTGGAGACAAGATGAGGTGGTCGCCTACTTCGCGAGGCGACCACCTGGCTGAGTGGCGCTATCGGTGTCTGGTCTCGATTCTTGCCGCAACGGCAGGATCGGCGCGGGCGATGAATGCGTCCGCCGAGAGGGGGGGACTAGCCGATGGGGCCGCGGGCTATTACTTCTCTTTGTCGCCCTTGAAGGGCTCGCGGAGGACGACCTTGACGCCAGAGATCGTGCCGGTGACCACGTTGCGCACCTGCTCCACGGCGGTGCTGCTGACCTTGCCGGCGCCCTTGATGGCGCCGCTGGCCGCTGCCGAGGCAGCCTCTTCGGCACTCATGCCGACCTCTTTGGCGCCTTGGATGGCTCCTTCCACTGCGCCCTTGGCCGCCGATGCCATGTCGCCGCCCACGTCGCCGACGGCCTTCACCGCCGCCTCCGCGCTGGCGCTGATCGCCTCCACCGAGCCGGTGGCGATCTCCTTGGTTCCTCTGATCACGCCGAGAACCGCATTCTTGGAGGCAATGCCCACGTCGCCGCCGACCTCCGCCACGCCCTTCACCGCCGCGCTGACCGTGTCGAAGATGAGCCCTAGCGTCTCGTTGGTGATCGCCCGCACACCTTTGAGAGCGCTCACCAGAGTGCCGCTGACGGTATCGACCACCGCTTGGGCCACGTCTCCGACGCCGCGGATGGCGCTCACGACGCCGTCCTTCACCGAATCGAATATGCTCTTCTTCTCCTCAGCCATCACAAGCACCTCCACTTACTTGACCGATTACAGCCCATGCGAGATTTGCGAATCTAGCTTAACGAAGGGCACCGATCTTGTCAAACGCCACGCTGAGGCCATCACAGGTGGGCCTTGTACCACTCGATGGCCTCGCCGCAGGTGCGCTCCATGCCCTCGCCTTCATAGCACTGGAAGTGGGTGACCCCCTCCACGAGCACGAACTTCTTCGGGTTGCCGGCGCGCTCGTACATGCGCTTGAGCTCGTCCGCCGGACAGATGACGTCGTGCTCAGCGGCGATGATCAGCAGGGCCCGGGGCGCAATACGGTCCACCACCGATATCGGGCTGAACTCGAGATGCGCTTCCACGTACTGGAGGAGGATCTGGGTCTTGAGGTGGGGCATGGACGTACATCCCTCGTCCGGTCAGCACCCGCTGCCTGCGGTCTTGTTCGATCCCCCCCTTCAGCGCCTCCACCTGCTGGGGGTTCAGGGTGCGGGTAGCGGAGGTGAGGCCGTCGGCGATGCCGATCTGGGCCACCACCGCCTTCACCCGCTGGTCGAAGGCCGCGGCGTAGACCACCAGCCCACAACCGTAGGATGTCCCCCACAGGCCGATCCGCTGGGGGTCTACCTCCGACCGGCTGCGGACGTAGGTCACGGCATTGCGGATGTCCTCCGCCTGCTCCAGGGCCAGCAACCTGCCCCGCTGGCCCTCGCTGGTGCCGAAGCCGCGGTAGTCGAAGGTGAGGGCAACCCATCCCTGGTCGGCGAACCGCTCGGCGTACGCCGGGAGGATCTGCTCCTTGACGCCGGTGAAGCCGTGGGCCAGTACCACCGCCGGCCTTTGCTCCCCTTCCTTGCGGTCATCGGGAAGGTACAGGTGCGCGGACAGCCGGCACCCCTCTGAGTAGAAGGCGACATCTTCTCGCTTCATGGTGTCTCCTCCGATTGAACGTCATCGACCCGATTTTGGGTTGGAGACCGGATAGGGCGGGCTCAACCCTAAACGATACTAGAGTGAGCGCCGTAGAAACAGGGGTGACACCTAGAAGCGTGGCGTCATGCGCACTACCGGAGTGCTGGCGCCTGGGCTGCTAATCGTCTGACAGGCTGGGGGCGCTACTTGTGATTCCGCCTATCAGCGGCTCATAGGCAAAGCACACAGCTCGCCGGAAGGCTGCCATACCATCATCGTTCCGGCTGAGCCATTGTCCCGGTCTAGCCAGGAGCTGCCGGCGAAAACGGGCTGTCCTCGTGGCCGAAGGTGCTTCGGCTCCAGCTCAAGGGGGTCAAACTCGTAGCCACAGTTCTCGCAGGCGTAGAAGGGCCCCCACATATCGGATAGTTCGAATAGAGAACTAGCACAATGGGGACAAGTCCCGGCAGAAATCAGCGCTGAGTGACGCATCGAAACCATTCCTTCCCCTTCCCGTGAACGACCGAATGATGGGCCGGTTTCAGGGCGGCAACCCCCGTCTGGACGCAAGCCAACATCAACCGCTGCATCCCCCCGGCCTTCCACCTCAGGTTACCGGCACGCATAGTTAAGCTTGTTGGGGCTTACATCGCGTGCACAACGAGAGACGCTAGAAGTCCTGTGGATGTTACGAAGATCTGGCACTTAAGGGTTTCATAGTGGTGAAAATGGAGGTGGTCTACCATTCAGTGCCGGCCGCCGGCTGCGCCGCGCGTAGACGACGGTGGTAGTGATATACTGCTCTCCACAGCCCTCAAGCTGAATCGAGAGCAGGGAGGCCGCGATGGGCGCCTTGTTCCTTCTTGTTCGCCTTCTGGTTGTCGCCTGGGCGGTGATATCCGCCCTGTGGCTGTACCTGCTCGCCCAGCGGTACAAGGGCACTCGCGCCTGCCCCTACGCCGGGCGCTGGATCCTGGACAATCTGCCCCGGCGAGTGATCCAGCCGGTGCGCTCGACGGTCGACAGCTTTCACGTAGCCGAGGGTCAGACCGTCCTCGAGCTGGGCCCGGGCTCCGGCTATTTCAGCGTCGAGGTCGCCCGCAGGGTTGGCCAAGAGGGACGGCTGGTGTGCGTGGACATCCAGCCGAAGATGATAGAAGCGCTTCGCCGCCGTCTGCTGCGAGAGGGGGTCGCCAACGTCATGCCGATGGTGGGGAATGCGTTGGCCTTGCCCCTGGCCGATCGCTCGGTTGACCGCGCCTTCCTGGTCACCGTCCTGGGAGAGGTTCCCGATCGGCCGAGGACGCTGGCCGAGCTTCGGCGCGTGCTCAAGCTGGGCGGCATCCTATCGGTCACTGAGACCCTGCCGGACCCCGACTATCAGTTCCCGGATGTCGTGCGCGATCTCTGCCTGGCGAGCGGCTTCAGGTTGGTGGAGCACCGTCGGCACCTTCTGGGCTTCACGATGAACTTCGCCGCAGACGAAGGGGCTCCTGCTCCCTGACCCTGCGGGCGGTGAACGCTCCCAACCGACGCGACCCCTGGCCGCTTCTGTGCTAGATTGACATCCTGAGAGGGGCGGTGAGCGGCGTCTTCCCTGTCTTGGGTAGACAACAGGAGGTTGAAAGTTGAGCACGCAAGTGAACCATACAGCCAGGCTCAAGAAGATCCAGGCCAGGATGGATGAGCAAGATATCGATGTATTGATCGCCACCAGGCTAAGCACCGTGGGGTACGTCTTCGGCGCCTTCGTTCCCTGGCGGGGCGTCGCCGTCATCCCCCGCGAGGGCGAGCCGCAGCTATACGTGGTGGGCCTCGATGCCGAACGCGTGAGGGACGACAGCTTCTTCAAGAACGTGGCCGCTGCCGCTCCCCTGCCGGGGATGGTTCTGTGGGACCAGATTGTCTCCTATCTCAGAGGCAGGGGGCTGGAGAAAGCGCGGATAGGGGTCGAGCTGGGCCACTCACCGATCAGGATAGAGACGTTTCTGCTGGCCAGCGAGTACGAGCTCCTGAGGGAGGCCTTCCCCCAGGCCACCTTCAAGAACGCCACCCACCTTTTGAACGAGATATTCATCATCAAGGATGAGGCCGAGGTCGAGTCCTTCAGGCGGGCGGCCGAGATCTGTGATTTGGGGCTGGGAGTAGTGCTCAAGGAGCTGAGGGTGGGCATGACGGAGACGGAGGTGGCGGGCATCGCCGAATACGCCATGCGGAAGGCCGGCAGCGAGCTCAACTGGACGTTTACCGGCGGCCAGGAGATAGGCTCCGGCCATCGAGCGGCCTACTACTGGGGAGGCTGCACTCCGCCTACCAGGAAGCGGATCGAGCGCGGCGACCACGTGATCCTCGATGTGCACGCCATGTACAACCTGTGCCTGGGAGACCTGGCTCGCAATGCCATAATGGGTCAGCCCACGGCCGAGCAGCAGGAGCTATCGGATGTCTTTGTCGCTGCCTGCAACCTGTTGCTGGAGAACCTGAAGCCGGGGGCAACATACGGCGAGGTGGCGGACAAGGTGGACGCCTTCTTGGATAGAACGGGCTACAGGCAGTATGCTCTGCCGGGCTACGGCCATGGGATAGGCATACTGGGCAACGAATGGTTCCCGGTGGTGATGAATTCCGATGTGCCCTACGAGTCGAAGGGAGACCTGGTGCTCCAACCGAACATGATAGAGATCGCCGCCCTGGTGCTGAACAAGCCGGGGGTAGGAGGGCTCCGGATGGAGATGTCGGTGCTCATAACCAGGGACGGGAACGAGCCGTTGAACAAGGTGCCCTTCGAGCCGGCGGTCATCGAGCGGTAGCCGTTAGAGCGGGCAGGAAGGGAGCAAGCCATGCGATTCGTCGTGCTGGGCGGCGCAGGAGACATGGGCAATGAGGCAGTGCGCACCCTCGCCAATCATCCAGATGTGAGCGAGGTGATGGTGGCCGAGCTCAACCTGGCAGCGGCAGAGCAACTGGCCGCCGAGCTTGGCGGCCCTGTGCGGGCCTGCCGAGTGGATGCCACTGACCACCAGGCGCTGGTGGAAACCATTCGGGGTTATGACGTGGCCCTCGGTTTTGTTGGCCCCTTTGTCTACTTTGAGGGGCCCGTGGCCCGGGCGGCCATCGACGCTGGTGTGCACTACGTTAGCATCGCCGACGACTACGAGGCAGCACGGGAGGCCCTGGCGCTGGACGAGGCGGCCAAGAAGGCAGGGGTGGCGGTGCTCACCGGCTTGGGCAACTGCCCCGGCCTGACCAACCTGGTGGCCAAGAAGGGGGCCCAGGCCATGAGTCAGCCTCGCCGCATCCACATCGCCTGGTTTGGCGGCGCTGACGATGCCGGCGGCTATGCCAACTATCGCCATGCAGTGCACATCTTCTGCGGCAAGGTGCCCTCCTTCCAGGGCGGGCGAGAAGTGCTGGTTCGCTCCGGCAGTGGCAGGGAGATAGTGCAGTTTCCGCCGCCCTGTGGTCGCCTGCCGGTCTACCACACTGGGCACGCCGAGCCGGTTACGATCCCCAAGAATATCGCCGGCCTGGAGACGGTGACCCTCAAGGGCGGCATCTGGCCGGGCTGGCTTGCCCGGGCGGGCATCCTGCTGGAGCGCGTGGGCCTGGTGCGCGGCGACCGAAGTCAGAAATTCTGGGCCGACTTCTTCTATCGCCTCCTGCCGCGGCTTCCGAGCGGGAAGTGCACGGTATCTGGCTTTCGGGTCGACGTATACGGGGAGGAGAACGGCCGCCAGGCGCACCGCTGGTACACCTGCGTGGGGCGGATGAAGTGCATCACCAGCATCCCGGCTGCCCTGGGAGCAGTGACACTGGCCAGAGGGGAGATCAGTGAGCGGGGCGTCTTTGCCCCGGAGGCGGTTATCGACCCTGCGCCTTTCCTGGCCGAGCTGGAGCCGCTCGGCGTGAAGATCGAGGAACACGAGGGGTAGATAGCCAAGACGCTGTTTGATGGTCAAGGAGGCATTGCCATGGGGACGGTGATGGATCTGGCGGAGAAGATGTGGAGCGGAGAGGTCACCACCGATGAGCATCACGCTTGGACCCCCGTCGGCGACATCGAGGAGATCGCGGAGGGGGCGATCTTCTACCGTTCCTTCGCCAATGTAACCGCCTTCGAGACAGAGGATGGCCTGGTGCTGGTAGACACTGGTGCTTACTTCAACCAGAGGCAGACCTTCCAGTCCATTCGGTCGTGGTCGAAGGCGAGGCTGAACACCGCCGTCTACACCCACGGCCACGTGGACCACGTTTTCGGCGTGCCTCCGTTCGCTGAGGAGGCCGGCGAGCGCGGCTGGCCACGGCCGCGGGTGGTCGGCCACGAGGCGGTCGCCGCTCGCTTCCAGCGGTACATCCTGACGGCTGGCTACAACAGCATCATCAACACGCGCCAGTTTGGAGCCGATGCCTTGAGGTCAACCAGGGGCAGCGAAATGGCGCCGCCGCTCACCATCCAGTGGCCGACCGAATACACCTACCCCGACACCACCTACACGCGTTCCCTGGCGTTGACGGTGGGTGGAGAGCGGTTCGAGCTCTATCATGACCGCGGAGAGACCGACGATCACACGTGGGTATGGGTACCTGACCGGAAGGTTCTCTGCCCGGGCGACCTCTTCATCTGGGTGGTGCCCAACGCCGGCAACCCCCAGAAGGTGCAGCGCTACCCTTTGGAGTGGGCGCGGGCCCTTCGCAAGATGGCGGCGCTGGAGGCAGAGGTGCTCTCGCCGGGGCACGGCGTGATCGTGGTCGGCAGGGAGCGGGTGCAGCAGGCCCTGACCGATACTGCGGAATTCCTGGAATCGCTGCACGATCAGACAGTGGCCTTAATGAACCAGGGCGCGACTCTGGATACCATCGTGCACACGGTTCGCCCACCGGCTCACCTCGAGGGGCGGCCCTACCTGCAGCCGGTCTACGACGAGCCGGAATTCATTGTGAGGAACATCTGGCGGCTATACGGCGGCTGGTACGATGGCACGCCCTCGCATCTGAAGCCGGCACCGGAGGGGCGGCAGGGAGCGGAGATCGCCAGTCTGGCCGGCGGGGTGCGGCCGCTTGTCGAGCGCGCTCGACAGCTGATGGCCGACGGGCAGCTAGCTATGGCCAGCCACCTTGTTGACTGGGCGATGGCGGCCGAGGCGGACAACGCCGAGGTGCACGAGGTGCGCGCTGAAGTCTACTCTCGTCGCGCCGACGAGTCGCGAGCGACTATGACCCGCGGCATCTTCCGAGCGGCGGCATGGGACTCGCGGACGGCGCTCGAAAGGCAAGAGGTACAAGACTAGAACAACTCTGAGCATGCCAGAGATTTCTGGTAACGATTTTCTATTGACAATGGCTCGCCTGGCGATAAGATGTTGTCTAAGTAATGGGAGAGGAGGGATTTTACAGCTAACCTAGCATTTATCTGCTCGTCACAGGGATTGGGGCAGAGGTGGAGAGGGTTGGAATCGTCCTTGGGTGGTGCAGAGGCAACATCAGCGGCTATCGTCATTTTGTTCTTCATGTAATCCCCGAAGCAGCTCCTGAGGACGCTCCCCGTATCTCCCACCTGTTGCCCGAGCATCTGTGATGTTGACGCCCGCCATTTGGTGAGCGGGCGGTTGGGCTGTACTTTTGTGCGCTCGGCCAGAAGGAGGGGACCGCTGAAAGGGCAAGCGGCCAACGTGTGCACGCCTGCTGACGCGCTTGTCTACTGTCGGCAGCTCGCCGTGAGCCACTACGAGAACTTCACCGTGGCCTCCTGGCTGCTACCCAGCGCGCTTCGTCAGCATGTCTATGCCGTCTACGCCTTCTGCCGCCACGTGGACGACCTCGGCGACGAAGCGCCGGGCGACCGGCTGAAGCTGCTGGACGACTGGCAGGCCGACCTGGAGCGCTGCTACGACTCGACGCCCAGTCATCCCATCCTCGTGGCCCTCCAGGAGACTATTCGCTGTTTCGCGATTCCGCCGCAGCCCTTCCTGAAGCTCATCGAGGCCAACCGCATGGACCAGCGGACAAGCCGCCATCGCACCTTCGAGGAGCTCCTCCACTACTGCGATCACTCGGCCAACCCTGTCGGCCACCTGTTCCTGTACCTGTTCGGCTACAGAGACTCCGAGCGCCAGGGGTTCGCCGATGCTACCTGCACCGCTTTGCAGCTGACCAACTTCTGGCAGGACATCGCTGTCGATCTGGGCAAAGGCCGGGTGTACATACCGCAGGAGGACATGGCCCGCTTCGGCTACTCCGAGGAGGAGCTGAAGGGCGGCATCGTGAACGATAGCTTCCGCGTTCTCATGGCCTTCGAGGTCGACCGGACAAGGGAGTTGTTCGCCAAAGGGCTGGGCCTGCTGGACATGGTGGATGGCCGTCTGAGGGTCGACGTCAAGCTGTTCAGCCTGGGCGGCCTGGCTGTCCTGAAAGCGCTGGAGAGGAGCGGCTACGACGTCTTTCGGCGAAGGCCGCGGCTCTCCCGCTGGCAGAAGGCGGGCCTCTTTGTGCGCGGCCTTCTGCTTGGCCGGCCGAAAGTGAAAGCCGGGAGGGTGTGAGTGGTGGAGGGTTCATTGCAGGCGGCCTATCGATACTGCCAGGAGCTGGCCAGACGGGAAGCGAGAAACTTCTACTACGGCTTTGTTCTCCTGCCGCCAGAAAAGAGGCGCGCTATCTACGCCGTCTACGCTTTCGCCCGGCGCTGCGATGACATTACGGACGACAACCTGGAGCCTGAGGAGAAGGTCCGACGGCTGGCTGAATATCGTCGCTCGTTGGGCCAGTGCCTGGGCGGGCATCCTTCTGGCCCTGTCTTCCTGGCCCTGCGGGATACCATTCTCCGATTCCGTATTCCGGCCGAGTACTTCTGGCAGCTCATGGACGGCGTGGAGATGGACCTGACCGTGCGTCGCTATCCCAACTTCGCCGAACTGCGCCGCTACTGCTACGGCGTCGCCTCCACTGTGGGGCTTATCTGCATCGAGGTCTTCGGCTACCGGGAAGGCGAGCAAGCCCGCCAGCACGCCGAAGACCTGGGCATTGCCTTGCAGCTTACAAACATCCTGCGGGATATCCGTGAGGACGCTGAGAGGGATCGCATCTACATACCTCAGGATGAGATGGAGCGCTTTGGCTGCTCGGAGACCGAGATCCTTGAAGGCATCGCCAGTGAAGCGTCCGTGCGCCTCATGCGGTTCCAGGTTGAGCGAGCGCGCGAGTACTTCGAGCAGGGACGAAGGCTGTTGCCTCTCCTCCCTCGCCGCTCCCGCGCCTGCACGGCCGTCCTCCAGGGGATCTACAGCCGGATCCTGGAACGCATCGAGGCCCAGCCATCCACTGTGCTGCGAGAGCGGGTCAGCCTGAGCGGCGGCCAGAAGCTGGCCCTGGCCGGCCGGGAGCTTGTTCGGAGCCTGATGGCATGAGCGAGGGAGGGCCGCGGGTGGTCATCGTCGGTGGCGGTCTCGCTGGCCTGGCGGCGGCCTGCGGGGTGGCGGATCGGGGATACAGCGTCGCCCTCGTCGAGCGGCGGCCCTCGCTGGGTGGGCGTGCCTGGTCCTTTTCCCACCCCCAGGGGCAGGGAGAGGTGGACAACGGCCAGCACGTGTTCCTGAAGTGCTGCACCTACTACATCCGCTTCCTCCAGAAGCTGGACGTTTGGGACAAGACCCACATGCAGAAGCGGTTGCGGGTGCCCGTCGTCGATTCCCACAGAGGTGTCAGCAGCCTGGAGAGCTCTCCCCTGCCCGCTCCCTTCCATCTCCTGCCTTCCTTCCTGCGCTTCCGTCATCTCTCTCCTCTGGACAAGGCGCGGGCGGCCTACGCTATGCTCTCTATCCGCTTCACCGACCGGACGAAGAGCGATGAGCTCGATTCGATCAGCTTCTATCGCTGGCTGCGAGAGCACGGCCAGAGCGAGGCGGCCATCGACCGCTTCTGGAACCTGATCGTTCTGGCTACGCTCAACGATGATGTGCGAATGGTCAGCGCTGACCTGGCGCTGATGGTCTTTCAGGAGGGTTTCCTCAAACGCGCCGATGGGGCCAACGTTGGCTACGCGACGGTGGGGCTTACCAGCCTGATCGGCCGGGAGGCCCGCCGCTACATCGAGGAGCGGGGCGGCCGTGTCATTTTGGGCCAGGCGACGCAAGAGCTTCTTCTCGAGGGGGAGCGCATAGCGGGCGCCAGGCTGGCCGACGGCAGCATACTGCGAGGGCAGTGGTACGTCTGCGCGGTGCCTCACCAGGTGCTGCTCGCCGTCATTCCGCCCGGCCTTCGCGGCGATCCCTTTTTCCGGCGGGCGAGCGAGCTGGCCACAACCCCCATCATCAACATCCACCTGTGGTATGACCGGCCGGTCATGGCTCTCGACTTCGCCGCCTTCATCAACAGCGAGGCGCAATGGGTGTTCAACAAGAGCAAGATGTGGCATCTGGCCGGCGACGGTCAGTACCTGGACATTTCCCTCAGCGGCGCGCGGCAGTATATCGACCTACCCAAGGAAGAGCTGGTCGAGCGCTTTGCTCGCGAGCTTCGCAGGCTGTTCCCCAAGGCTCGCCAGGCGCGGTTAGAGCGCTGGCTGGTGATGAAGGAGCGGCAGGCCACGTTCGCTGCGGCGCCGGGCTCCGGCGGATACCGCCTGCCCTGTCGTACGCCCATCGATAACCTTTTCCTGGCGGGCGATTGGACGGCTACGGGGTGGCCGGCGACCATGGAGAGCGCCGTCCGCAGCGGCGTTGCCTGCGCCGAGGGAATAGCGCGCCTGGCGTCTCGGCCTGAACAGAGAGGGGGTGATCAACAGCGCTTGGAAACGACTACCGAGGGCTCAGAGAGAAGCAATCTTCGTTTATCATCCATCGGGGGCAAGGCATGAAGATCAAGAAAGCCAAAGCCCTAGGCTTTTGTTTTGGAGTGCGCCGAGCCATCGAGGTGGTGGAGCGAGGGGTGGAGGAGTACGGGCCTATCGACAGCCTGGGCTCAATAGTGCACAATCCGGAAGTGGTTAAACGCTTGGCTGCCAAGGGCGTTAACGTAGTGGACGGACTGGAGCGCATCCGGAAAGGCACGGTTGCCATCACCGCCCATGGAGCGAGACCGGAGGTGATGCATGAGGCGGCGGCGCGAGGGCTGCGCCTGATCGATGCCACCTGCCCCATCGTGCGCAAGTTGCAGAAGATGGCCCAGCGTCTGCAGGGCGATGGCTTCCAGGTGTTGATCTACGGTGACGCAGATCATCCGGAGGTGCAGGCCGTCCTCGCCTGGACCAACGGCGATGGCTGTGCCTTGCAGAACCCGGAGGCGCCGCTGGCGCTTCACGGACGGAGGGTGGCCCTGCTCGCGCAGACTACCAAGAGCGAGGAATCCTTCACTGCTTTCGTGGCCAAGTTCATGACCAAAAACATCGGCTGCATAAACGAGCTGCGGGTCATAAACACCACCTGTCCGGAGACCGAGGAGCGTTACCAGGCGGCGCGTGGGTTGGCCAAGGAATGCGATCTCATTATCGTCGTAGGGGGCAGGAATAGCGCCAATACCCGCAAGCTGGCCGAGACCTGCATGGCTACCGGCGTGGAGACTCGGCAGGTGGAGACGGCGGCCGAGATCGATCCTGCCTGGCTGGCGGGCAAGGAGTCGGTGGGGGTGACCGCCGGCGCTTCTACCCCCGACGAGTCCATCGAGCAGGTTGTGGAGCGCCTTCAGGGGCTGGCCGGTGAGAATCGGGTACCGGTGAGCGAGCAGAGCGAGGAACAACGGGAGGCCGTAATGGGCGTGAAGTTCTCCTTTCGCAGCTTTACGATTCGCACGGACAAGGGGCCCCAGTTCATCGACGTCACCGATCGGGTCGCCGGTCTCGCTCAAGAGTCAGCCATCCATAACGGATTCGCCATCGTCTTCACTCGCCACACGACGGCGGCCATTCGCATCAACGAGAACGAACCCTTGCTCCTGCGTGACATGGAGGACTTCCTGAAGAAGGTCGCGCCTTCCCATGTGCACTACAACCACAACGACTTCAGCCGTCGTACAGTGAACATGAACGACGGCGAGGAACCGAACGGTCACTCCCACTGCCAGCAGTTGCTCCTGGGGGCGAGCGAAGCCGTTCCTATCGTCGATGGCCGGCTCCTACTGGGACAGTGGCAACGCCTCTTCCTAGTCGAACTCGACCGAGGCCGAGAGCGGGAGGTCGTGGTTCAGCTAGTGGGAGGCTAGGGTGGCACTGCCCAGCCTTTTCGCCCGCTATCGCAGCGAGCTGGGGGAGTATCTCCGTTCGGCTCTACCGGAGGGGAGCCCGGCGCTGCTCTATCGCATGATGCGCTACCACCTTGGCTGGGAGGACGAGCAGGGCCGTCCCCTGGCTGGAGAGGCGGGGAAGGCTCTCCGTCCCACTCTCTGCCTCTGGGCCTGTCAGGCAGTGGGCGGCGACTGGCGAACCGCTCTGCCGGCGGCGGCTGCCCTGGAGCTGGTGCACAATTTCTCTCTCGTGCATGACGACATCCAGGATGGGGACAGAGAGCGGCGCCATCGGCCGACGGCCTGGAGCGTGTGGGGCGAGCCCCAGGCGATCAACGCCGGCGATAGCCTGCTGATCCTGGGCCGTCTTGTCACCTTGCGATTGGGGGAGAGAGGCGTGGCTCCGGCCAGGGTGATCGAGGCCTGCCGCGTGCTGGACAGGGCTTGCCTGACGATGATCGAGGGGCAGTGCCTGGATATCAGCTTCGAGGATCAGCGGGAGGTGAGCGTGGAGGCCTACCTTGACATGATCGCCAGGAAGACGGGCGCTCTGCTGGGGGCCTCCCTTCATCTGGGCGCTCTGGTGGCCGTCGATGACGAGCCGCTGGTCGAACGGTTTGCCCGCTGTGGCCAACTCCTCGGCCTGGCCTTCCAGATCCGCGATGACATCCTGGGCGCGTGGGGCGCGGCCGATGTCACCGGCAAGCCGGTGGCGGCCGATATTCGCCGCCGCAAGAAGTCGCTGCCGGTGGTCTATGCCATGGCGGCGGCCGAGGCTGCTGAGCGCGAGCAGTTGCTTCGGCTCTACAGCCAGGGGGCGCCGAGCGAGGAGGAGGTGGGCATTGTGCTTGGGCTGCTGGACAGGCACGGGGCCTACGACTACTGTCAGCAGATGGCGCAGGAGCGTGTTGAGCAGGCCCTGGCGGAGCTGGCACCGATAGACATGGATCCGACAGCCCGACGCGAGCTGGAGGAAGTGGCCAGCTTCCTGCTGGAGCGAGACTTCTAGGCAGGCGGCGAGCGGACCGACATCGAGGGGAGTTGCATGGCCGGACAACCTGTGGAGCTGACTCTGAGGCTGGCCCGCTACCTTGTGGAGAGCAAGATCCGGCGGCGGCGCCGCTTTCCTCTGACGATGATCCTCGAGCCGCTGGAGAAGTGCAACCTGACCTGCGAGGGCTGCGGCCGCATCCGGGAGTACGCGCCGGTCATCGACCGGATGATGACGGTGGGGGAGTGCCTGACCGCTGTGGAGGAATGCGGCGCGCCGGTCGTCTCCATCGCTGGCGGCGAGCCCTTGATGCACCCCGACATCGACCGGATCGTGGAGGGCATCGTCCGCCAGAGGCGCTTCGTTTACCTGTGCACCAATGGCCTGCTCATGAAGGGGGCGCTGACAAGCTTGAGCCCCTCGCCTTATCTCGCCTTCGTCGTCCATCTGGATGGCCTGCGCGAGACCCATGACAAGTCAGTCGGCCGCCGGGGCGTCTACGACGTGGCGGTCGCTGCCATTCGGATGGCGCGACGGGCAGGCTTCCGAGTCTGCACCAACACCACCCTCTACAACGGCGTCCAGCCGGGGGAGTTCCAGGCACTGTTCGCCATGCTCACCAGGATGGGCGTCGAGGGGATCATGGTCTCGCCGGCGTTCTGGTTTGAGGATGTCGGCGCGAAGGATATCTTCCTGGCCCGTCAGCAGGCCATCGAGTTCTTTCAAGCCATCCTTGAGGGATGCCGAAACGGCACCCGCTTCTACAACAATCCGCTCTATCTGGATTTCCTCCAGGGCAAGCGCCGCTACCAGTGCACGCCGTGGTCGGTACCCACTCGGACGCCCCTCGGCTGGCGGCAGCCCTGCTATTTGATCGCCGACCAGCACGCGGGTACCTTCGCTGAGCTCATGAGGGGCACCCCCTGGCGCAACTACGGCTTCGGTCGAGATCCTCGCTGCGCCAGTTGCATGATGCACTGCGGGTACGAGGGCTCGGCCATTCTGGAGGCTTTGGAGAAGCCGGCGGCGGCCTGGGAGATGGCGAAGCGAGCGCTTTTCTCCTCCAAGTAGGAGGGAAACGATGATCGCCATCGTTGCCGCTCTGGATGCAGAGCTATCGGCCCTGGGGAGAAGGGCAAGGGTCAGGCGCGTCCCTTCGCCTTCCTGGCCGCTCATCGGCGAGGGAGCGCTCGCCGGCAGGCCGGTCTTGCTGGCGCGGACGGGGATGGGCGCCGCCTGCGCTCGGAACGCCACCGCCGTTCTGATGGAGCGCCACAAGCCGGAGGCTGTCCTGTCGATCGGTTTCGCTGGCTCCGTAACGGCCGAGCTTCGGGCGGGCCATCTGGTCATCGCTCGTCAGGTATACGTTCTGGAGGAGCCAATTCATGAGGAGCCGCTGGCGATGTCCAACGGGCTGGTCTGCGACCCTGCGCTGGTGGAACTGGCGGTAGCAGCGGCTCAGAGAAGGAAGCTGGCCTTCAGTCAGGGGGTCGCTCTCACCGTTCCCCAGGTGGTCGGCCAGCCGGAGGTCAAGTGGCGAATCGGAGACAGCTTGCCGGTGGAAATGGTGGAGATGGAGAGCTATTGGGTAGGGCGCGTTGCCGCCGATCAGGACGTTCCATTTCTCGCCGTGCGAGCGGTGCTGGACGAGGTCGGTGACCGCCTGCCGGACTTGCCCAACCTGATCGACGAGACCGGAGGCGTCGCCAGGCGGCGGGCGTTGCGCCAGCTCCTCCGGCGACCGCAGGAGGCGCCGGGCTTCATCCGCATGGCGGCCAGGGCCCGCCGGGCGAGCGGCAGGCTGGCCGTTTTCGCTGAAGGTCTCCTGGACGCGCTCGCCGCTTCGGATTACGTTGGGAGGCCACAATGAGGGAGACTCAACGGGAGACCGCCTCTGGCAGGAGCGTTGCCGGTGTCTCTGAGGCCGTGGAGGTGGCCATCCAGCGTGCCCAGGACTATCTGCTGAGCATCCAGTACCCCGAGGGCTATTGGTGGGGCGAGCTGGAGACCAATGTCTGCATGGCCGCCGAGTATCTGCTGCTGACTCACTTCCTGGGTGCGGCCGACCGTCGGCGCTGGGACAAGATCGTCGAGTACCTGCGGCGCCAGCAGCTCCCCGACGGCACCTGGAGCATCTACCACGGCGGCCCCAGCGACCTCAACGCCACGGTAGAGGCCTACTTCGCCCTCAAGCTGGCTGGCGTCTCCCCAGACGAGCCGTCCATGGCCAAGGCACGCCAGTTCGTCCTCTCGCGGGGTGGTGTGCCTAAGGTTCGCATATTCACCAAGATCTGGCTGGCTCTCTTCGGCCAGTGGGACTGGCGGGGGGTGCCCGTCCTGCCGCCGGAGCTCATGCTCTTGCCCTCCTGGTTCCCGATCAATATCTATGAGTTCGCTTCCTGGGCGCGGGCGACTGTCGTCCCCATGCTCATCATCCTCACCCGTCGGCCCGTTTGCCCGATCCCTGGCGAGGCCCACATCGACGAGCTGTATCCGGCCCCGCGCGAGCAGGTGGACTATTCGCTTCCCAAGAGCGACAGGCTGCTGAGCTGGAAGACCCTCTTCCTCACTACGGACAAGCTCCTCCGTCTTTACGAGCGCTGGGGCTGGAAGCCTTTCCGCCGACGGGCCGCCCGCGCTGCCGAGGAGTGGATCGTCGAGCACCAGGAGGCAGACGGGAGCTGGGGCGGCATCCAGCCGCCGTGGGTCTACTCCCTCATCGCCCTCAAGGTTCTGGGCTACCCACTGGACCACCCGGTGATGGCCAAAGGCCTTGAGGGGTTCGAAGGGTTTGCCATCGAGGACGAGGAGACCTTCAATCCTCAGGCCTGCCTGTCCCCCGTGTGGGACACCTGCCTGGCGATGAACGCCCTGCTCGACTCGGGCCTGCCGGCGGATCATCCGGCGCTGGTGAAGGCCGGCCGCTGGATGCTGAAGGAGCAGATCCTCAGCGGCGGCGACTGGCAGGTGAAGAACCGCAAAGGCCCGCCCGGCGGCTGGGCCTTCGAGTTCGCCAACGACCTCTACCCGGATACGGACGACGCCGCCGAGGTGATGATCGCCCTTCTGCGCACTCGCCTGCCCGAAGAGGACGAGAAGGCTCAGGCCCTGGAGCGAGGCCTTCGGTGGCTGCTGAGCATGCAGAGCAAGAACGGCGGCTGGGGCTCGTTCGACGTCAACAACACCAGGCGGATCATGACGCAGATACCCTTCTGCGACTTCGGGGCGGTCATCGACCCGCCGAGCGAGGATGTCACCGCCCACATCGTGGAGCTTCTGGGCCAGATGGGCTACGACAAGACCTTCCGGCCTGTCCGGCGCGCTCTCGCCTATCTGCGACGCGAGCAGGAGCCCGACGGCTGCTGGTTCGGCCGCTGGGGGGTGAACTACGTCTACGGCACGGGGGCGGTGCTTCCGGCCCTGGAGGCCGTCGGCGAGGACATGGGACAGGAATCCGTTCGCCGGGCTGTGCGCTGGCTGATCGAGCACCAGAACGAGGACGGCGGCTGGGGCGAGACCTGCGCTTCCTATGCCGATCCGGGCCTGCGGGGCAAGGGCGCGAGCACGGCCTCCCAGACGGCGTGGGCCCTCCTGGGGCTGCTGGCCGGCGGTCAGGGAGCCAGCGAGGCCGCCTTGCGGGGCATCGGCTACCTGCTGGAGACCCAGGCGGAGGACGGCTCCTGGGACGAGCCCGAGTTCACGGGCACGGGCTTCCCGCGCGATTTCTTCATCAACTACCACCTGTACCGCGACTACTTCCCCCTGATGGCCCTGGGGCGCTATTGCGAGCTTGCGGCCACCACCCGTTGACAGATAGGCCACCGCCGGATATGATGGCGCTGTCCTATGCTCTTTCGTAGGCTCTCTTCGCGATAGGCCGGCCTGGAGGAAGGTACGTTGTCATGAGAAGGTCGGCCCTCGCTCTGCTTCTCCTGACCGCTGTTGCTGGTGCCCTCATCCTATGGGCGAGGCCCGCCGCTCAGGCCAACCCCGATACCACATTCACCGTCAACAGCACCGCCGACCCCGGCGACGGCACCTGCGACGCCACCGAATGCACGCTACGCGAGGCCATCGCCGCCGCCAATGCCAGCGCCGGCACCGACACGATTGAGTTCAACATCGCCGGCGCAGGCCCCCATACGATCAGCCCCGGCAGCGCCCTGCCCACGATCACCGACCCGGTGATCATCGATGGGACGACCGAACCGGACTTCGCCGGCACGCCCGTCATCGAGCTGGACGGGAGCGGCGCGGGCGATGACGTGGACGGGCTGAAGATCACCGCCGGGAGCAGCACAGTACGGGCGCTGGTGATCAACGGCTTCGACGGTCAGGGGATCGAGCTGTCTGGCAGCGGCGGCAACACCCTCCAGGGCAACTACATCGGCACGAACGTCGCGGGCACCGCTGATATGGCCAACGGCACAGGCGTTCGCATTAGCTTCATCATGAACAACACCATCGGGGGAAGTGCAGTCGGCGAGGGAAACGTCATCTCGGGCAACGTGAGCGACGCCATGTGGATGAGCGGGGCTAGCAGCAACGTGGTGATAGGCAACTACATCGGCACCGATGCCACCGGTTCGTACGCTATCGGCAACGGGAACGGGGTGGACATCAATGAGACGGCTCAGAATAACACAGTCGGCGGCGCTGGCGAAGGCGAGCGCAACGTGATCTCCGGCAATACCTTCAGCGGCGTGGCCATCGGTGATGGCACCAGCGGCAACGTTGTGAAAGGCAACTACATTGGAACCGATGCCACTGGCCACAATGGGATAGGAAACGGAATGGGCGTGTGTATCTGGGCTAACGCCGCGAACAGCACCATCGGCGGCACAGGAGCCGGAGAAGGCAACGTTATCGCCTACAACACCCTGGACGGCGTGCAGGTGCAACTATTCGCCATCGGCAACACCATCCGCGGCAACTCCATTCACTCCAACGGCGACAAGGGCATTGAGTTAGTAGACGGCGGCAACACGGAACTGGCGGCGCCGGTCATCGACGGCCTGGGCGGCTCCGTCCACGGCCACACCAGCCCCAAGTGCTACCCCTGCACGGTGGAGGTCTTCTCCGACAATGAAGACGAGGGGCGCATCTACCACGGCTACACCACCACCAACAACGACGCCACGGGCACCTGGACGTATCCCGGCACCGCCGGAGGCCGCAACGTCACGGCCACGATCACCGACAGCGCGGGCAACACGTCCGAGTTCTCGGATCCATTCCCCTTCCCTGTCGGCGGCATAGCGGAGCTGCCGGGCGCCTCGGATTCGGCGACCCGCAACTACATCGGCCTGGGCGCACTCGCCGCTGCGGCGCTGCTCGCTCTCGCCGCCGGCGGGTGGTACGCTGGGAGACGCTGGCTCAGGTAGACGCTACGTGAAGCCGGCGAGGCTTGGACATGGGTCGCGAAGGCAAGGCCAGGCGGCGCTCCAAGAAGCCGGCGCCTCTCTCGGCGCGAGAGCGTGTGGCCGCTCGGCCGAAGGGCGGGGGCCGCCTGCGGCACTGGATCGCCGTACTTGTGGCGGTTGCCATCCTGATCTCCGTAGTCGTAGTCACTCTCCTCAGCTTCTACCGCTCGGACCAGCCAGATCAGCCGTCGGCAGTCCCAACCGTGGCCGGCCCTGAGGACGGGCCGCGAGCGGTGATAGTGGACGGCCACCGAGCTGCTGGTACAGGCCGGATATGGCGTGGACTACTACCCGGGCGAGCAGGTGACGGTGGAGTTCTACCGCCATCTTCCCAGCGAGGGCCATGAGCTGGTCATCCTTAGAGTGCACTCGGCGCTCGGTAGAGTTGGCGACCAGCCGGCGGACTGGGTGACCCTCTTCACGGCCGACTCGTACGACACGGCATACTACCGCAAGGAGCGGGAGGAGCAGCGGCTGAGCAGGGTCTCGTACTACGAAGACGGCCCGCCATACTTCGGCATAATGCCGGACTTCGTCAAGTCGAGCATGAAGGGCGACTTCCAGGACGCGACAGTGATAATCATGGGCTGCGACGGGCTGAAGTCCGACACCATGGCCGAGGCGTTCGTGCAGAAAGGCGCGGCGGCCGTTGTGGCCTGGGACGGGCTGGTGTCATCGGAGCATACGGATGCTGCAACGGAACGCCTGCTGGAGCGCCTGCTGATCGACGGGCTGACGATAGAAGAGGCAGTGACACAGACTATGACCGAGCTTGGGCCCGACCCATCGTACGGTAGTGCCCTGCAGGTCTACCGCTGAGGCCAACCGGGGCAGCTCACGTCGGCGGCCTGCTGACCAAGGCCTCACATAGACACGAAGGCCGTCCTTGGGGGCGGCCTTCTCCTTTCCGCCGTAACAAAGGCCCATCGAGCGCGTCAGAAAAATAAAAGGCAAGCAATAGCGATGTCGATAACGGCAGACCAGAATGCGGACGGGCGTCCTGGCGGGCACCCTCCCACGGCGGTTCAGTGCGCGCTGGCGGTGGTGACCGCTGGCCTGGCCGTGGCTGCGGCGATGCTGGCCCTAATCGGGACGGCCCAGGCCGGCAATGTGGACACGTCGCTGGAGGAGGAGCCATACCTGCAGGACTCCGCCTCCGTAATCTCCGATGTCCACGGGGTGCCCAGTTGGCCCGGCCAGGCGGCGAGGGAGGCGTGTGCGCCTGTCTCCTCGGGCAGCTACAGCGGCAGCCTTCGGCTGGAGGGCGAGGCTGCTACCGACGGCCTAGCGCTCACCGCCAGCATCGATGGGCGGGCCTGGGGCACGGCGATCATCTCCGACGGCCGCTACGCCATGGACATACCGGGGGATGCACCGGCGAGGTCGCCGTGCTTCCCTGGCAGCGGGACGATCGTGTTCAGCCTGGACGGCTATAGCTGCATGCCGGCGGAGGAGGATGAGATGGGGAGAGTGGCATGCAGCTACCAATCCTTTACGCCGGGCGATCACGATGTGGATCTGGTCTGTCTGGCTGCAACCACCTCGGCCCCCGAGCCCTCGCCAGAACAGGTCACCACGGCCGCTGCTGTGCGTATTGACGAGGCGAACGGCCTTCTGGAAGCGATCGCAAGGTATGGGCAGCTCTGGCAGGCTCACTCCGAGTCCACCGCCGCTGGGGCGCCTGCTCCACCGACTGACGAGGCGAGCGGCTTTGTGGACGCGATCGCAAGGTATGGGCAGCTCTGGCAGGCCCAGCCCGAGTCCACCGCCGTCAGCACCCCTCTTCCGCGTATTGACGGGGCGAACGGGCTTCTGGACGCGATCGTGATGTATCGACAGTTCTGGCAGGCTCAGTCCGAGTCCTCCGCTGCCATGGCCGCCTTCGTCAGCGGTCTGATCTCCTACCAGGCTGGCGACGCGCAGGGGGCGAGGACAGCCTGGGAGGGGATGCTCGGCGCTTTCCCCAGCCCGGAGGAGCGCGCTCAGGCCCATCTCTGGCTGGCGAAGGCAGAGCTGGCTTTGACGGGCGACAGCGAGGCAGCCTCCGCTCACCTGCGGCAGGCGCAGGAGGCCGCCCCCAGGAGCTTCTATGCCCTGCGGGCCGAGGCCTGGCTCGTGGGTCAGGGTGCCGCTCCTTTCGCTGAGCGCGAGGGCGCAATACGGCCCCCCGCTGATCCTGACTGGGATGCAGTCGAAGAATGGATCACTTCCCTTGCAGGGCCGGAGGCGATGGTGGCTGGGCTCTCGCCCTTCGACCTGGAGGCCTGGCAGCGGGGCCAGCAGTTTCATTGGTTGGGCATGGAGCGTGAGGCCACCAGCGAGTTTCTCTCGCTCATCGACCAGAGCAGCGCGCACCCCTGGAGCCTCTACCGCCTGGCCCGGACCTTTGACAATCTGGACATGACCCATCTGGCCGCCCGTGCTGCCAGTCGTCTGCTGGCGAAGGCCAACGTTCCGCTCGAGCAGGTTCCTCGCGCCCTCGTGGAGCTGGTCTATCCCTTCGCTTACCCATCTCTCATCGAGACGGTCGCCGCCGAAAACGAACTGTCGCCCCTTCTGCTCCTGGCCCTGATCCGCCAGGAGAGCTTCTTCGATCCTCTGGCTGGTTCCTACGCTGGCGCTCTTGGCCTCACCCAGGTGATGCCGTCCACAGGCCAAGGGATCGCGGCGGATCTGAACGTCGAGGGCTTCTCGGCTTCAGACCTGCTGCAGCCCGAGGTGAACATCCGATTCGGTGCCCACTACCTGCGCAGCCAGCTTGATACCTTCAACGGCAACATCTACTTCGCTCTGGCTGCCTACAATGCTGGCCCGGACAGCGTCAGACGCTGGAGACAGGGCCTCCCGACCTCAGACATGGGCCTCTTCGTGGAGCTCATAGACTTCGCCGAGACCCGCAGCTACGTGAAACTGGTTCTGGAGAACTACGCCGTCTATCGCTTCCTCTACGGCGGCGCTGACCATCCCACCCTGGTGAGGATCCCCCGCTCGTAGACGGGCCTGCCCCTGCCCGCGGGTTCATACCCTCGTCTGGCGCCTCGTCAAAAGCTGCGAAGCCATCGTAAACGCCGTAACAAAGCCCTACCGGCCGCGTCGAAATAGTAAAGGCCAGCGATAGAGATGTCGATAGGAATATGAATCGTCTCCGGGACGCCGATTTCCTCAAGTGGCTGTACCCCGGCATGCACATCAAGCGCTGGCTGGCGCTGCTGCTGCTGGGGGTGGCAATAATGGGATT
>Ga0111179_1005_pt1 | contig 30294 bp, 26 predicted proteins | sample DeeMarSWOR324_28_FD_80226 | JGI IMG/M metagenome (GOLD analysis project Ga0111179, IMG submission 80226) | Dehalococcoidia bacterium SM23_28_2
CACTACGAGATCTCCAACTGGGCTCTCCCCGATCGCCACTGCCGCCACAACCTGGCCTACTGGCTGAACGAACCGTATCTGGGCTTGGGAGCGGGTGCCCACTCCTGCTTCGGCGGCTTCCGCTTCGCCAACGTCAAGGACCCGCGACGGTACATACCGATGGTGGAAGGGAGCGCGAAAGCCAACGCACGTCCCGCCGAGGGTCTCGGCTGCTTCCTGGCGAGCCTGGAGCACATCGCTTCCGTCGAAGAGATGACGGCCGCTCGCGCCATGGCCGAGACGGTCGTCCTCGGCCTGCGCCTGACAAGTGGGCTTCCGCTGGAAGAGTTTCGCCGCCGCTTCGGGCAGGAGCTGATGTCCGTTTACGGTGCTGAAGTGGAGGAACTGGAAGCCCTCGGCCTCCTTGAGCGCAGCAACGGCTGCCTTCGCCTTAGCGCTGGAGGACGGCTCCTGGGCAACGAGGCCTTCCAGCGCTTCCTGCTGGACTAGGCCAGGCCGAGCAGTTCCTTCACCGCCGTCAGCAGCGGCCCGATGCCCGGCTCGTAGTCCGGAGGAGCGGAGCCCAGCGGGTCGGGCGCGAAGGGATTGCCCAGCAGCACGTCGAGGCAGGCGCGCACCGACCAGGCCAGCGAATCGCCGCCGTAGCCGCCCTCAAGAGCGAACAGCAGTCGTCCCTGGCACGTCTCGTCCGCCACCGCCTGCAGGATCAGAGTCAGCGCCCGATAGCCGGCGCAGCTCAGGCGCATGCTGGCCAACGGATCCTTGAAGTGGGCATCGAAGCCGGCGGAGACGAGGATGAGCTGGGGCTGGAACCGCCGCAGCACGGGCACCAGCACCTCCTCAAAGGCCCGGCGATACTGGTCATCGCCGCAGCCCGCCGGCAGGGGCAGGTGCACCGTGGAACCGCGGCCCTCGCCCTCACCTACCTCCCGCCAGGAGCCGGTGCCCGGATAGAAGGGCGACTGGTGAGTGGAGAAGTAGAGCACGGACGGATCGGCGTAGAAGGTGTCCTGGGTGCCGTTGCCGTGGTGTACATCGAAGTCGACGATGGCCACGCGCTCCAGGCCCCGTCGCGCCTGGGCGTGTTTGGCGACGATGGCCACGTTGTTGAACAGGCAGAAGCCCATCGGCCGGTCGACTGTGGCGTGGTGGCCCGGCGGCCGCACCAGGCAGAAGGCCGAATCGATCTTGTCGGTTAGGATAGCATCCACCGCCTGCAGGCAGCCGCCAGCCGCCCGCAGAGCCACGGCATACGATTTGGGGCAGACCGCCGTGTCCGCCTCCAGCCAGCGCTGGCCGGCCTCGGTTGCCTCTCGCACCCAGCGGATCATATCCGGGTCGTGCACCAGCTCCAGGTCCGCCTCGCTGGCATCGACGGCAGTGACAGGCGCGAGAGAAGAGAGCAGCCCGCACTCCTCCAGGAGCGCGAGAACGGCGAGCAACCGGCCCGAGTTCTCCGGATGACCGCCCGTGTCGTGTTCTAGGTAAAAGGGGTCGTAGACCCAGCCTACGCGTGCCATATTCCGTCTCGCTATTCCATGGTAGCAAACGCCTCCCCCAAGTCACAATGGCCCTACCCAACGAAGGCCTTTGTTCCCCCTCCTGCCTATGCTATGATCGGCCCGCGAATCGTCCAGCCCATGCTTCCTCACGACAGCCGTCCTAGGGCATAGACCAGATGTACGTCATAGGCACCGCTGGCCACGTCGATCACGGCAAGTCGGCCCTGGTGAAGGCCCTGACCGGCATCGACCCCGACCGCCTCCAGGAGGAGCGGGAGCGGGAGATGACCATCGACCTGGGCTTCGCCTGGCTCGAGCTCCCCGGCGGCCAGGAGGTGAGTATCGTCGATGTCCCCGGCCACGAGCGGTTCATCAAGAACATGCTGGCCGGCATCGGCGGCATCGACCTCGCCCTGCTGGTCATCGCCGCCGACGAAGGGGTCATGCCCCAGACCCGCGAGCACCTGGCCATCCTCGACCTGCTGGACGTCCGCCGAGGCGTCGTCGCTATCTCCAAGAAGGACCTGGTAGACAGCGACCTGCTATCCCTGGTGGAGGCCGAGGCCGCCGAGGTCATCGACGGCACTACCCTCGAGGGCTCGCCCATCGTGACCTGCTCCGCCGTCACCGGCGAGGGGCTCCCGGGGCTGATGGAGGCCATCGAGAAGGCGCTGGCCGAGATGCCTCCCAAGCGTGACCTGGGCCGGCCCCGCCTGCCCATCGACCGCGCCTTCACCGTCGCCGGCTTCGGCACCGTCGTCACCGGCACCCTCGTCGACGGCTCCTTCCGGACGGGCCAGGAGGTGGAGATCGTCCCCGGCGGCCTGCGGTCGCGTCTCCGCGGGATGCAGACCCACCAGCGCAAGCTGGACGAGGCCTCGCCCGGCCGCCGGTTGGCCCTGAATCTGGTGGGCGTCTCCCCTCGCGACCTGCAGCGGGGCATGGTGGTCACTACCCCCGGCTGGCTCCGCCCGACCACGGCCGTCGATGTGCGCCTGCGGGCGGTGAGCTACCTGCCCCGACCCATTCGCCACAACCTTCAGGTCTCCTTCCACGCCGGCTCCAGCGAGGTGAGCGGCCGCCTGCTCCTCCTCGATCGCGACGAGCTACCGGCCGACCAGACGGCCTGGGCCCAGCTCCGCCTGGAGGAGCCGCTGGCGGTGGCCGCCGGCGACCTGTTCGTCGTCCGCTCGCCCAACGATACCCTGGGCGGCGGCAAAGTGGTGGACACCCACGTGCGCCGTCATCGTCGCTTCCATCAGCCCACCCTAGAGACGCTGGAGAAGCTGGACCGCGGCTCCCCCGAGGACATGGTGCTCGTCGCCCTGTCACGCCTGGAGCCCTGCGAGGTGGGCCAGCTTGCCCGCCACACGGAGCTGGCTTCCGACCAGGTGCTGGCGGCGGCCGCCGGCCTGGTCGAGGGCGGCCGCGCTCTTGTTCTCGGCGGCCGGAAGCTCGACCCCAGCTCGCTCCTCTACAGCGCCCAGGGGTTCGCCGATCTCAGCGCGCGCGTAAAGGAGACCCTCTCCACCTTCCACCGCCAGCGCCCCCTGCGCCGGGGCGTCGCCAGGGAGGAGCTGCGCAGCCGCCTGAAGCTCGACCCGCGGGCATTCGACGCGGCCGTGGCTACCCTGGCCGAGCGAAAGGAGGTTCGCGAGGAGGCCGGCACGCTTGCCCTGCCCGAACACGCGCCGAGCGTGAGTCCGGCCGAGCAGGCCGCCGCCGACGCCTTCCTCGCCTCCCTGCGGGCCAGCCCCTACGCGCCGCCCACCCACGGCCGTCCCGATGCCGAGCTCCTGGCCTACTTGGAGGAGAAAGGCCAGATCGTGCGGGTGGCCGACAACGTCGCCTTCGCCAGCGAGACCTACAAGGAGATGACCGCTCGCATTGTGGAGCACCTGAAGGCCGAGGGCACGATCACCCTCGCCCAGGTGCGGGACATGTTCGCCACCAGCCGCCGCTATGCCCAGGCTCTCCTGGAGCACCTGGACGAGCAGCGCATCACCCGTCGCGTGGGCGACGAGCGCGTCCTCCGCCGGCCGGAGGGCAGCTAGGCGGCAGGAGATAGATGGGATGGCAGAGACGAATCTAGCAGCCGTCTGTGGAATCTACTGCGGACGTTGCAGCTACCTGGGCAAGGAGTGCAACGGCTGCACCGCAGAAAAGGGCAGAGTGTTCTGGACAAAACTGGATCAAATCCCCTGGGACGTGTGCCCAATCTGGAAATGCTGCGCAGAAGAGCGAGAGCTTGAGCACTGCGGTCTCTGCCCCGACTTGCCCTGCGCAACGTACCTCGATCTGAAGGACCCCAACGACCCGCAGGCCGATCTGCAAAAGAAGGAAAGCATCGAAAGCCTCAGGCGTCGCGCCAAGCTCGGGACAACTGGATGGCTCGAAGAGCAAGAGAGGCTGCCCGAGAGCCGAAGGCCTTCTGCCACCGACTAGACGCTGCGAAGAGGCGATATGCCGCGGGCCTAGCCTACAGCTTCCGGTGGGCGAACCACTTGCTCTTCTCTTGCCGGCGCTTGCCATGCCGCCGCGTGGGCAGCCAGTCCAGGGAGCGCCAGTCGCCACGCCCTGGCATTCCTTCGCGGATGCTATGGTCCTCCCAGTGCTGGAGGACTTCGGCCACCTTGTACTCCTTGCGGCCGAGGCGGAAGGTCACGGGAGCGCCCGCAGGCTCTCCACTCAACTCCACCTCGATGGGCTTGCCGATGAACTCGACGGGCATAGGCGACCCTCAGCAGGCGGCCCTAGCTGCCGGGCACCGGCGCCAGCCTGGGGAACAGCCGCCGGAAGATGCGCAGCACGTCCCCCTCCTCCCAGCTCACCAGGAGCTGGCTGGCCACGAAGATGGAGCTGTAGGTACCGCTGACCACGCCGATGAGCAGCACCAGCAGGAAGCTCTGAATGGTCACACCGCCCAGCAGGAGCAGAGCGACGATGGTCATTACCAGGGTCAGAGAGGTGTTCAGCGAGCGGGCCAGCGTCTCGGTCAGGCTGGCGTTGACGATCTCGGCGAACCCCACCCCCGGGTTGCGCATCACATTCTCGCGTACACGGTCGAACACGACGATGGTGTCATGCACGCTGAAGCCGATGATCGTCAGCAGCCCGGTAATGAACATCGTGTTGATCTCCATCCCGAACACCTTCCCCAAGATGGAAAATGCGCCCACCACCACCAGCGTATCGTGGAGCACGGCGATAATGGCACACACGCCGTAGCGCCAGGGCTTGGGCAGATGGCGGAAGGCCCAGATTATGTACAGCAGGATGCCCACCGCCGCCGCTACCACCGCTATGGTCGCGTTGCGGGCGATCTCCCGCGAAACGATCTCGGACACGGAGGCAAAGTCCCGCACCGTCAGCGCGCCAAAGCGATCCTCCAGCCCGCTCTCGATCGCTTCCCGCTCCGAGGGCATGGCCGGCCCCACCGGCGGAACGTCGGCGATCGCCTCCAGTTCGCCCATGCGGACGATGAAATCGCCCTCGGTCGTGCGCTGCACGCGCGCCTCGTCATGGCCAAGGTCGGCCAACGCCGACCGCAGGTCCTCCGCCCCCACCGACTGCTCGAAGCGAATGGTCATGCTCGTGCCGGCGCCAAACTCGACGCCCGCCTTCAGGGCAGGAGGAACAAGCAAGGAAATGATGCCTGGAATCAGGACCACCAGCGACAGCAGGAAGTACCAGCCGCGGCGATGCACGAAGTCCAGAAAGCCCACGCCCTTGGCCGGCGAGGGATTGGAGGGGGTCGGTGCAGGAGCAGCAGGCATCCGCGCCCTCGCCCCGGTAGCGAACCACTCCATGCGCTTGGCCAACGCCGTTCCCACCAGCAACCGCAGGAAGGTCCGGGTGACGACTATGGCCGAGAACATGCTCACCGCCACACCGATGGCCAGAGTGAGCGCGAAGCCCTTCACCAGGCTGGCACCGAACTGGTCGCCGAACCACCACAGGATGCCGCAGGTGATGAACGTCGACACGTTGCTATCGCGGATGGAGGGCCAGGCGCGGGCAAAGCCGGCATCGATGGCCGCCACCAGACCGCGGCCGGCCCTCAGCTCTTCTTTCATACGTTCGAAGATGAGAATGTTGGCGTCCACGGCCATGCCCACCGAGAGGACGAAGGCGGCGATGCCGGCCAGGGTGAGGGTCACCGGTATGAGCTTGAAGATCATCAGGATGACCGAGATGTAGGTGACCAGGGCCATGCTGGCCAGGATGCCCGGCAGACGGTAGTAGAGGATCATGAACGCTATGACGGCCAGGATGCCTATCTCGCCAGCCTGCACGCTCCTGCGCACCGACTCATCGCCCAGGGTGGCGTCCACCGTGGACTCCTGGATGACCTGCAGGGGCACAGGCAAAGCACCCGAATTGAGCTGGATGGACAGGGTACGCCCTTCCTCCACGCTAACGCCTGTGATCACCGCCTTGCCGCCGGCGATCACCTGCCTGATTGTGGGTGCGGAGATGATGTCCTCGTCCAGGAAGATGGCCATCGGCAGGCCAACCAGCCGACCGGTGAGCTGCTCGAAGAGGTCGGCTCCCTCAGAGTTGAACTCGATGGCTACGAGCGGCTCGGTGCCCATATCCAGGCGCACTTCGGCGTTGGCCTTCAGGAAATGCCCCGTTAGGGCCTTCTCCTTGCCATCGCTGCCGATGCCCATGGCCGCCACCCACTGAACCTCGCCTGTGGCTGCGCTCGCGCCCTCCGGCACGCAGAACCACGCGTGTTCACCCTCCCCCTCCTCGCCGGCCACCGCCACCAGATAGGCCGGCTGCGGGTTACCCGATACATCCACTGTGTCCGGCGGAACGGTGACCGTCTCGCCCGCGTCACCTAGGCAGACGATGTTGCCTTCCTCGTCCCGCTGTGGCTCCTTGAACTCCAGCTCGGCTGTCCGGCCGATGAGGTCGCGCGCCTCCTCGGGGGTGATGCCCGGAAGCTGCACGGCCAACCGGTTGGAGCCCTGGCGCTGAATCTCCGACTCGGCGACTCCCCAGGCGTTGACCCGCCTCTCGATGATGTCCTTGGCCCCCTCCATGGCGTCGTCCCGCTGGTCGGGGGGCACCTGGCTGGTGTCAGCTTCCAGCAGGACGTAGGTGCCGCCCTTGAGGTCGAGGCCCAGGCGCATCGTCTCCCGATCGAAGTCGCCGACTTGCACGCCTTGCCCCTTCGGCCAGGGGAAGAAGTCGGGCAGATAGCGCCCGGGGTCGGAGGGCCACACAATGACGATAGCAAGAGCGGTAAGGATGGCGATGAAAGCGAATGTGAGAAGATTTGTGGTGTTGCGCATTAGAGCTTAGTCCCTATCTGTTCTAACTCCTGGCGGGCCAATGCCAGGGCTTCCTCCCTCGTAGCCACCTCGCCCGCTGCCTGAGCCTCCTGCACCGCCTCCAGCAATCGCCCAACCAGCGGCCCGGGCGACAGGCCAAGGGCCTCCATCAGATCGTGGCCGGTAACCAGCCTCGGTGGTGCTGCCAGCTCCTTCTCCTGGAAGCGCCAGGCCAATATATAGCCTACCACAGACAGATGAGCCCGCCAGTCGTCCCAGTCCAGGCGAGGCCCCACCGTGGCCAGGTGGTCGGCCAGGCTAAGGAAGAGCACATCGATGGCCGCCTCACCCGTATCGCGAAAGTAGCGATAGAGAGCGCGACGGCTGGGCGGCCCGTCCCGGGCTATCTGGAGCGGTCGCAGGTGCTCCTTGACCATCGCCTCCACCTGCCGCACCTCGGCCCCGCTGAAGCGCAGGCGCCTGGCCACCGCCGTCGACCTTCGAGCGCCCACCTGGGCATGGCCGAAGAACCGCATGCGGCCGCCGTCTTCAATGGTTCTGGTCTCCGGCTTGGCGACGTCATGGAGGAGAGCGGCCAGCTTGAGAAGAGCCGCTCGACTATGGCCCTCGGAGACCTCCTCCTGGAAATGCCCCTCAACCGCCGGGAACTCGTCCATCTGCCTCCATAGCTCGCGCCACAGACGGGCCCAGTGCCCATCGGCGGGCTCCTCCGAACTCAAGAGCGCATCCAGGGCGGCCACCGCCTCCAGGCTATGTTCGAACACGTCCCACTGGTGCTCCTTGGGCTGCTCCTCACCCCTGGTGGCCGTTACCTCCGGCAGAATGGGCTCGAGAAGACCCAGGTTGTCGGCCAGGCGCAGGCCTGGGGCCGCCCGCGACGTGGCCAGGATGCGCATCAGCTCGTCGCGCTGGCGCTCAGGAGCCGCCCGCGACAGGAAGGACGCGTTCTCGGCCATGACAGCCGCCGTCTGAGGGTCGAGGCCGAAGCCCAGCTCGGCACACAGGCGCACCGCTCGCAGCAGCCGCAGGGGGTCGGCGCGAAAGGCCTCCGGCCGCACCATCCGCACGGTCCCTTCGGCCAAGTCCCGCCTGCCGCCGTAGGGATCAATGATCGATGGCTGCGCCTCGCCCGCCAACGCCTCGACACGGACCGCCATGGCATTGATGGTGAGATCGCGCTCACCCAGGTCGGTCTCTATGTCCGCCCGCAGGGGCAACAGGTCGAGGCTGCGGACGGCCTTCTCGGCGGGGAGGACGATGCGAGCGGCCTTATGCTCCTCGTGCAGGCGCACGAAGTGGCCGGCCAGGGCATCGGCCAGTTGGCGGCCCACCGACAGGGGATCGGCGACCACCGCCACGTCCACATCGTGGCTCTCCCGCCCAAGCAGCGCATCCCGCAGGAAGCCGCCCACCACATATGCCTCCACGCCCTGGGAATCCAGAAAGGAAGCGATCTCAGCGAGGACGGCTCGGGTCTGGGAGTCGACGCGCAAGCTATCCGCTTCCACCTCTAGTAGCAGGCCGCTGGCCTTACAGTTCAGCGGCCCCCTCCCCTTCCGTCTCCGTCGCCGTCTTTCGTAGCTCGTCCATGCTCTCCAGATGGTCGATGTAAAGGACACCGTTAACGTGATCGATCTCGTGTTCCAGAGCCTGAGCCAGGAGGTCATCCTTGGCCTTTATGCGCACCTGGCGACCCTGAAGGTCCCGGCCCTTGACAGTCACGCTCACCGAGCGGGTGACCTCCGCCCAGTAGCCGGGAACGGACAGACAGCCCTCCACCACCCTCCGCTCACCCGACCGCTTAACGATCTCAGGGTTGATGAGGGTGATGACCTCCTCCCCGGGGATGCCGATGACCACCACCCGCAAGGGCACGCCCACCTGAGGCGCTGCCAGGCCCACGCCGCTGTTCTCATGCATGGTCTCGATCATGTCCTCAACCAGCCGCCTGATGGAGCCGTCCACCTGCGGCACTCGCTTGGCCTTCTGATGAAGAACGGCCTCACCCAGTACCGTTATGGGCCGAGTCGCCAAGACAAGACCTCCTCCTCCCAAGCAATCGCTACTATTTTAGGACATACTATGCCTACTGTCGCCCCCGTAGGCAGATACAGCCGCCGGCGGCGCCGGGCCTCATAGCAGGCTAACGGGGTCTACATCCACCGTCCAGCCCTGAGGGAAGGAGAGCTCCCGCAGGAGCTCGGCAGGGTCGTCGCCCCGCAAAAGGATCTGCCAGCGATGGCGACCGCGCATCTTGGGCACGAAGGAAGGAGCGGGGCCCAGGATGTCCAGATGGGGAATCCCCCGGACGTCCTTCTCCCGGCGTAGAGTCTGGGCAAGGCGAAAGGCCTGCTCCTGAGCGTACAGCGGGTTGGTGTGGGCGAACACCAGCCGCGCCAGCCGCCCGAAGGGGGGATAGCCCAGACGCCGCCGCAACATCGCCTCGTGCTCGTAGAAGGCGGCGTAGTCGTGGCGGGCAGCCGCCTGGATCGCCCAGTGCTGAGGAGTGTAGGTCTGGATGATCACCCGCCCGCCCAGCGGCCCCCGACCGGCCCGGCCGGCCACCTGCTCCAAGAGCTGAAACGTGCGCTCGCCGCTGCGATAGTCGGGCAGGTTGAGGCTCACGTCGGCCGAGATCACCCCCACCAGGGTCACCGAGGGCATGTCCAGCCCCTTGGCGATCATCTGGGTGCCGATGAGGATGTCCGCCTCCTTGGCCAGAAAGCGGGCCAGGATGCGTTCGTGGGCGCCCCGATGGCGGGTGACATCGCGGTCCCAGCGCAGGAGGCGAGCCTGAGGGAAAGCGCGGGCGGCTTCCTGCTCCACCTTCTCGGTGCCGATACCCATGAAGCGAATGCGAGGGCTGCCGCATTGAGGACAGCGATCGGGCAGGCGCTTCCCGCGACGGCAGTGATGGCAGATGAGCCGCCCCTCGCTGGCGTGATAGGTGAGGGAGACGGCGCAACGAGAGCAGGTGGGGACGTAGCCACAGTCGCGGCACTGAACGAAGGTTGCGGCGCCGCGACGGTTCAGGAAAAGGATGACCTGCTCGTCGGCGGCCAGGGCCTCGGCCACCGCCTGAGCCAGCGAGCGGCTGAAGATGCTGCGATTGCCCGCCTTCAGCTCCTCGCGCAGGTCCACCACCTCCACCTCCGGCAGCGGCCGCACGACACAGGAGCGGCCATCGCCGGAGACCAGCGGCTGCACCCGCTCCCCCAGCTCCAGCAGGCGATAGCTGCCGGAAATGGCCCGATAGTGGCTCTCCAGGTCGGGCGTGGCGCTACCCAGCACCAGGACGGCCCCCGTCAGCTCGGCCAGCTTCTCGGCCACCCGCCGAGCGTGGTAGCGAGGCGCCGGGTCCTGCTGCTTGTAGGTCCACTCGTGCTCTTCGTCCATGACGATCAGGCCCAGGTCGGGTTGAGGAGCGAAGACGGCGCTACGGGGCCCGATGACCACCGCGTAGTGGCCGTCGCGGATGCCCCGCCACTGGTCGAACTGCTCGCCCAGAGAGAGGCCGCTGTGCATCACCGCCACCCGCTCAGGAAAGCGCTCGGCGAAGCGACGCACCGTCTGCGGCGTCAGGGATATCTCCGGCACCAGGACGATGCCCCGCTTCCCCAGGGCCAGCGCTTTCTCCAGCGCTTGAAGATAGACCTCCGTCTTGCCGCTGCCGGTGACGCCGTGCAGAAGGAAGACGGAGGGCGGGCCGCCATCGCCAGCCACCGAGCGCTCCAAAGCATGAGCGATCTCTTCATAGGCTGCCTGCTGGGCCGCTGTCAGGACGGGCGGCTCGCGGGGAGGGTACGAGCTGGCCGCCAGCGGATCGCGCTCCACCTCCACCTCCTCCAACGCCACCAGCTCTCTGTCCACCAGCGCCTTCAGCCCAGCCCTCGTGATGCAAGTGCGGGCGCGCAGTTGCGCAGTGGGCATTAGCGGCCCATCTTCGGCCAGAGCCGCGAGGGCCGCCGCCTGCCGCCGCTCGCTGGCCGACTCGCCCAGCTCCTTGGCCCGCTTGCGGGCCTCCCTGGGCTTCACCAGCAGACGTACGGGGGGCACCAGCTTCGGCCTCACCTTGGGGCGGGCCAGCTCGTAGGTGCGCTCGACCAACTCTCGCCGCACCAACTCCTCCACCGCCGCCGACAGGCCGCGCAGCTTCAGCTCCTTGCGCAGCTCCTCCAGCTCCACCCGCCGACGGCCAACCACCTGCTCCAGCACCTCCCTCTGGCGAGGCGTGAGCTCCAGGGAGGCTACCTCCTCGGCGGGGACCAGCGCTCGCAGGAGGGTGAGGGGCTTGCGCCGGAAGCCCGGCGGCAGCATGGGGGCCACGCAGTCGAACAGGGGGGCCAGGTAGTAGTCGCTGATCCAGCGGGCCAGGATGGTGTGATGATGCGAGATCAGCGGCCGCGATTCCATGGCGGCGATGATGTCCCGCGTTTCGGGGTAGGAGGGCTCCTCGGTCACCTCCAGCACGATCCCCTGGAGGGTGCGGTTGCCGAAGGGAACGTACACAGCCTGCCCCACTGCCACTGTCTGGCCGGCGGGCAGCGAGTAGGTGAACGTGCGACGATGAGGCGCAGTGGAGTTGACCGCTACTTCCGCGAAGGGCATAGCCGACCCATCCCAGGTCAATATATCACCGCCCGATCGCAGATCAAAACGGGGGCTGTCATCACAGCCCCCGCGTTTCTCGCTCTGTCTGTGGAACTATTCGGCCTCGGTCTCCTCTTCCTGCTCCTTGGCGCTCGCCTTCCGCCGCTCGGGAGGGGCCCTGCGCGCCTCCTTGATGCGGGCGGCTTTGCCCGTCAGGTCCCGCAGGTAGTACAGCTTGGCCCGGCGCACTTGCCCCCGCCGCGTTACCTCCACCTTCTCCACCCGCGGCGAGTAGATGAGGAACGTCCGCTCCACTCCTACGCCGTGGGTCATCCGCCGCACGGTGAAGTTGGAGCTGCTGCCCGCGCGGCGCTTGCGGATGACCACCCCTTCGAACACCTGCGTGCGCTCCCTATCTCCTTCCACCACCTTCACGCTTACCCGCACGCTGTCGCCGGGCTGGAAATCCTCGATCTCCGGTCGCTCTTTCAGTTCTACCAAGGACGTTATATCGGTCATGGTTACCCTCTAGTGAACTACTGATTGGGCAGGTTCGTCAATAGCCACTGCCGCTCTTCGTCGGTCAGATCAGCTCTGGCGAGCAGGTCGGGCCGCCGTTTGGCTGTGCGCAGGAGGCTCTGCTGACGGCGCCAGCGGGCGATCTCGGCGTGATTACCGGACAGGAGCACCTCCGGCACCTTCATCCCCCGGAAGTCGGCCGGCCGCGTGTACTGGGGATGCTCCAGAAGGCCGTGAGCGAAGGAATCGTCGGCCGAGGACAGGGGCGAGCCGAGCGCCCCCGGGATCTGGCGCACCACGGCGTCCACCACGACCATGGCCGCCAGCTCGCCGCCCGAGAGCACGTAGTCGCCGATGCTGATCTCATCGGTTGCCAGGTGCTCATGCACGCGAGCGTCCACGCCCTCGTAATGCCCACAAATAAGGATAAGCCTATCGTGGCCGGCCAGCTCCGCCGCTACCTCCTGGCTGAACAGCCTGCCCTGAGGAGTCAAGAGCACTATCGGCCCCCGCTCCGGTGCCTGGCTCTGAACGTCTTCCACAGCGGCAAACAGTGGCTCCGCTTTCATCAACATGCCTTGCGTGCCGCCAAACACGTAATCATCCACCGTGCGATGCTTGTCGCTGGCGTAGTCACGGATGTCGTGGAGAAAAACCTGCACGAGTCCCTTATCCACCGCCCGCTTGACGATGCTCTCCTCGAAGGGGCCACGAAACATGCCCGGGAAGATGGTGAGGATATCGATGCGCATGACGCCCACTATTTCTACAGCCGCTCGGCGCCCTCGCCTGTGGCCGGATGGTCGCCCGCCTCCCCCCGCAGCATCTCCAGGGCGTGAGCCAGCACCGGCAGGATATAGGCCAGGTTCTGACGCACCGCCCGCTCGCTGCCCGGCAGGTTCACGATCAGAGTACGGCCGCGCACGCCAACCACCGCTCGACTAAGCATCGACATCGGCGTATGGCGCGCTCCTTCCTGGCGCAGCGCCTCGGCCATGCCCGGCACCAGCCGGTCGACGATCTCCAGCGTAGCTTCAGGGGTTACGTCTCTTGGCGCGACGCCAGTCCCGCCGTTGGTGACGATCAAGGCCAGGTCCGCCTCATCGGCCCACTCCCGCAAACGAGCGGCGATGATCTCCCTCTCGTCGGGCACCACCTCATAGTGCTCCACCATTGCCTCCAGGGAGGCCAGCATCTCGCGGACGGCCTCGCCGCTGGTGTCCTTCCGCTCGCCGCGCGCTCCTTTATCGCTCACTGTGAGGATTCCGACCCGCCAGGCCATAATCATCCCTCGGCCAAATTTTTTGAAGTTCCCACAAAATTACTCGCGGATTACTCGCGGAACATACTTGACAAGAAAACCGTGGGTGATATGATACCCACAAAGTGGGAGAAGGTGGGAGGTTGTGGGGCTTCCTCCCTTGAAGCGGAGGACTGCGAGACCTTCCCTCCTCCCTTGTTGTTGGCCCGTCGATAATACCACAAGAACCGACCCCGGGGGAAGTCCCCCTATCGGCAGGCCAAGAGGAGACCTGAGTTGACCTTTCGGGGCATCTATGAGCACACCCTCGACGACCGCGGGCGGGTGGCAATCCCCGCACGCTACCGCCATCTGTTCGGCGAAGGCCTCATCCTCGTGCGGGGCGAGGACGGCTGCGTCGAGGTATACACGCCCCACGACTACGACGTGACCTCCGAGGCCTACACTGTCGACCCCGTGACCACCCCGGAAGGCCGCGACACTCGCCGCAACCGCTTCGCTTACGCTTATGACGCCGAACTCGACCGCCAAGGGCGAGTCGTTGTCCATCCCTTCCTGCGACAGTGGGCCGATCTCAACGGAGCGGTCATCATATCCGGCCGCGGCGATTGCCTCGAGATATGGAATCCTCAGCGCTGGGCCCATCGACCGGGCCCAATGGGCCAGGCTCAGGCAAAGGAAGGCATGTAGCAGGCAGGAAGGCAGTGAACACAACGACCCAGCCGACAGTAAGTCACAAGCCGGTCATGGTTGGTCAAGTGCTACGGGCACTGGCCGTCCAGCCCGGAGGTCGTTATGTCGATTGCACTGTCGGCGGAGGCGGCCACGCCGAGGCCATCCTGGAGGCCGCCTCGCCAGGCGGACTCCTCCTGGGCATTGACGCCGATCCCAGGGCCCTTCAGGCAGCCCACAGTCGCCTTGCCCGCTTTGGTGACGCTGCCCTGCTGGTGGAGGGCAACTTCCGCGACGTGCAGGCCATCTGTAGCAGCCGCGGCTTCGACCCCGTGCACGGCATCCTCTTCGACCTCGGCCTGTCTTCCCTGCAACTGGCTGAGGAAGGGCGCGGCTTCAGCTTCCAGATGGAGGCCCCCCTGGACATGCGCTTCAGCCCCCAGCAGGAGATCACCGCAGCGGACATCGTCAACACCTACAGCGAGAAAGCCCTAGCCGACCTCCTCTGGCGCTACGGCCAAGAGCTTCACAGCGGTCGCATCGCCCGCCGCATCGTCCGCGATAGGCCCCTGGAGACCACAACCCAGTTGGCTGAAACGGTGGAGAAGGCCGTGGGGCATCGCTACCGTCGCCTCCATCCCGCGACCCGCACCTTCCAGGCCCTGCGCATCGCCGTCAATGAGGAGCTGGACAACCTAGCGGCTGCTCTGGAGGGAAGCCGCGACCTGCTGGGCCACGGAGGGAGGCTGGTCGTCATCAGCTTCCATTCCCTGGAGGCCGCCATCGTTAAGAACTTCTTTCGTCAGGAATCGCACGACTGTATCTGCCCGCCGGATGTGCCGGTCTGCGTGTGCGACCACAAGGCCAGCCTGAAACTGGCAACCCGCGCTGCCGTCAGACCCGCACCGTCGGAGGTGGAGGCCAATCCCCGCTGCCGCAGCGCTCGCCTGCGGGCGGCGGAGAGGCTATAGCATCATGGCAAGAGCACATACGGCCACCGCCGATGAGCGTCACGCCCCGCCCGCCAAGGGGCGGCCTATCCCCATGGCGGCGGTGCTGACCATCGCCCTGGTGGCCATGGGCCTGGCCGCTTTTCTGCCCCTGCTTCAAAGCAGCCATTTAACCAATACCGGCCACAACATCCGCGAGCTGGAAGGCCAGCGGGACGACTGGCAGGCCCGAACCCACGAACTGGAGGCAGAGATCGCCTCCCTGGCGGCTCTGGACCGCATCGAGAAGGAAGCGCGCGAACGTCTGCACATGCAAGAACCAGAGGAGAAGCTGTACATCACGGTCGACGTAGCCGCACCAGAGGACCAACCTGTCCCTGCGCGCTTCCTGCCTCCTACGCGCCAGCCCGCCGAAGAGCACCAATCCTGGTGGCAGTCCCTCCTGCATCTGCTGCCTTTCCCATAAGTAGGAGCCTAAGTGATAACAGCACTCATAGACAACGAAGGCACGCCCAACCGAGAGGAAGAGGAATTCGAGAACTAATGTTCTGCAAGCGGACGGACGGTAAATAGTGGCAGGGCAAGGCAACGGCATCTCCAGACGGCTGGGGTTAGTGATCGTCCTTCTCCTCATAGCCACCCTCGGCCTGGTGGGTCGCCTGGCACACCTCCAACTCTTCAGCCACCAGGAGTACCAGGAGCAGGCTCAGGACGAACACCAGGGCAGCCTGGCCTTGAACCCCCGCCGTGGGGCCATCCTCGACAGCAACGGCTACCCCCTGGCCGCCAGCATCGATGCCTACGATGTCGTGGTGGATAGCCAGGTGTGGGACGACCCTGCCCGCGCCCAGCAAAGGGCTGAGGCCCTAGCCGATGTCCTCAACCGGCCTCCGCAGGATATTCTCGACGATTTGAGCACGTCCATAACCCGCGAGGTCACCGTCGGCCGCGGGCTGGACTATCAGGGCAGCCTGCGCGTGGAGGACCTGGGCCTGCCAGGCGTCAGGCTAGTTCGCACTGGTCACCGTGTCTACCCAGAAGGGAATCTGGCGGCGTCTCTGATCGGGTTCATTGGCCGGGACAATGTCGGCCTCACCGGCCTGGAGGCCGACTACGATCGTGACTTAAGGGGCGCCGCCGGTTCCCTCTCGTACGAGCGCGACGCGCTGGGCCGTCAGATCGTCCATGGCTACAGCAAGCGCGTACCGCCCGAGCCAGGAGCAGACATCGTTCTTACCATAGACCGCTATATGCAGCGCCTGGCCGAGCGGGAACTGGATGCCGCCGTCGAGCGGCATGAGGCCAGCGGCGGCACGATCATCATCATGGACCCCCGCACGGGGGCCATCCTGGCTATGGCCAGCCGCCCCTCTTTCGACCTGACTAACCTCGACCTCAGCGATGAGAGCATGATGGACCTGTACCGCAATCGGGCCATCATCGACCTGTATGAACCGGGCTCTGTGTTCAAAGTGATAACGATGGCCGCCGCCCTCGACGCTGGTCTGGTTTCGCCCGAGAGCGTCTACGTGGACGAAGGCGCAGCCCGCGTCTCCGGCTGGACCATCGTCAATTGGGACTACGGCACTCATGGCACCCAGACGGCCACTCAGATTCTAGTGAAAAGTTTGAATACCGGCGCTGTCTGGCTCAGCGAGCTCCTTGGATCGGGCCGCTTCTACGACTACGTCCACCGCTTCGGCTTCGGCCAGACTACGGGCGTCGGCCTATCAGGGGAGGCGGCGGGACAAGTGCGGACTCCCGCCGAAGACGACTGGTCAGAAGTGGACATGGCCACCAATTCCTTCGGCCAGGGGATCAATGTCACCGCCCTGCAGGTGATCGCTGCCATCTCCGCTATTGCCAACGACGGCAAGCTGATGCAACCTTATGTCGTGCAGGAGATCCGTCGCGGCGATGAGCGTCAGGTGTTCCAGCCACTCGAAGTCCGCCAGGTGATCACCGCCGAAGTGGCCAATACGCTCACCCACATGATGAACGCTGTGGTAGACGGCATCACGGCCATCTACGCCATCTCTGTACCGGGCCATCAGGTGGCCGGCAAGACGGGCACGGCATCCATCTCCATCCCGGGCGGCTACAAAGAAGATGCCTATATTGCCTCCTTCGCTGGGTTCGTTCCCAGCGACGACCCTGTTCTCGCCATGCTGATAAAGATCGACGAACCCAAAGACGTGCCCTGGGGCTCAGCGGTATGCGCCCCCGTCTTTGCTCGCATGGCTCAGTCGATCCTAGATTACCTCAAGGTTCCACCGGCGCCGGAGGCTCTGGTACATGAGAGCCCTTAGCAATAAGATCGGGCCATGCAAACCATTCAAGACATAACGGGCGCTCTCGGCTCCCTGCTGATCGCGGTGAGCAGAGCCATCGAGAAGCGATCGTTCACCGGCGTTGCCGTTGATTCGCGTCAGGTACAACCCGGCCACCTGTTCATAGCCCTGCCCGGCGAGCATCGCGACGGCCACGAATTCATCGACGACGCTATCAGCCGCGGGGCAACAGGAATCATCACTCAGCAGCCGCCGCCGTCCGACATGCCTCAGGAGGTCTCCTTCTTCCGGGTAGGCAACACCCTTACCGCCCTCCAGCGCCTGGCCGCCTACTGGCGAGGCAAGCACAGGGTGAAGGTGGTGGGCATTACCGGCAGCGTCGGCAAGACCACCTGCAAGGAGATAACAGCCGCCGTCTTGAGCTCAGCCTATAAGGTGCTCAAGAGCGAGGCCAACCTGAACACGGAGATCGGCCTGCCCCTGTCGCTTCTCCAGCTCCGACCGGAGCACGAGCGGGTTGTGCTGGAGATGGGCATGTATGGCCCGGGCGAGATTCGTCTCCTCTGCCAGATAGCCCGCCCTCAGATAGGCGTAGTCGCTAACGTCGGCCCCGTGCACCTGGAGCGCCTGGGCACCCTGGAGGCCATCGCCGCGGCCAAGGCCGAGCTGGTGGAGAGCCTGCCGCCCGACGGCTGGGCGATCCTCAACGGAGACGACATTCAGGTAGCGGCTATGGCCGACCGCACCAGTGCCCGCGTTGCCCTCTTCGGCGAATCGCCGCAGTGCTCCGTGCGAGGCGCTGTTCTGTCCACCAGCGGCCTGGAGGGCATCACCTTCCGCCTCACCTGCGACAATGAGTCTGAGGACATCTCAGCGCCCTTGCCCGGCCGTCACAACCTCTACAATGCCCTAGCAGCCGCCGCCGTGGGCCTGGCCGATGGCCTATCCCTTCAGGAGGTAGCCGCCGCCCTGGCTGCCGCCGAAGTTCCCCTGCGCCTGCGAACCTTCGCCGGCCCTAAGGGCAGCACCATCCTGGACGATACCTACAACGCCAGCCCCACCTCCATGCTGGCCGCCCTCGACCTCCTGGCTGAGCTCCCCGGCCGCCACCTGGCCCTTCTGGGCGACATGCTGGAGCTGGGCAGCTTCGAAGAGGAAGGGCACCGCCTGGTGGGGGAGCGAGCAGCTCAGACCACCAACTTTCTCTACACCCTCGGTGAGCGAGGGCAACTCATCGGCGAGGCCGCCAAGGCGGCCGGCCACCAGAACGTGCAACTCCTGTCCTCCAAGGAAAAGGCAGCGGCAACCATCCGCGAGACATTGAGCGAGGGCGATCACCTGCTGGTCAAGGCCTCGCGGCTCATGGCTCTGGAGACGGTAATCGAGGAACTGACGGGCTGACATGGTTCGAGCCCTAATGCTGGGAGCGATGGCTTTTGCGCTATCGGTGGTAGTGGGACAGCCGCTGGTCGAGTTCCTGCGGCGGCGAAGGCTGGGCAAGGAGATCAGCTCCGACGGCCCGACTTCGCACATGGCCAAGGCCGGCACGCCCACCATGGGAGGCGTGCTCATCTTCTCTATGGTCCTTCCCATCACCCTGGCCGCCAACATAGTCGAGCGCCTGTCCATCCTGCTGCCCCTGGGGACGATCGTCGCCGCCGGCCTCCTGGGGCTGGTCGATGACCTGCGCACCATCGTCGGCAAAGCCAGGACAGGCCTCAACAAGCGCCTCAAGGTCCTGCTGCTAACCGCCCTGGGCCTGACCGCCGCCCTGGTCCTCTACTTCTCTCTGGACGTGGAGGACGTTAAGATCCCCTGGGCCGGCGAGTTCGACCTCGGCCTCGGATACATACCGCTGGCAGTAATCATCATCGTCTTCACCACCACCGCCGTGGCCATCACCGACGGTCTGGACGGCCTGGCCGGCGGCACCAGCGCCCTCGCTTTCCTGGCCTACGGCGTCATCGCTCTGCTCCAGGAACAGACCTTCCTGGCCACCTTCTGCTTCACCGTCGTGGGAGCGACAGCCGGCTTCCTCTGGTACAACAGCTATCCCGCCCAGGTGTTCATGGGCGATACCGGCGCCCTGGCCCTGGGCTCCTCCTTGGCGGTGGTCGCTCTGATGACCGGCCACTGGTTGCTCCTGCCCGTCATCGGCATCGTCTTCGTCCTCGAGGGATTATCGGACGTTATCCAGATACTCTACTTCCGCCTCACCGGAGGCAAACGCATTTTCAAGATGAGCCCGCTGCATCATCACTTCGAGCTGCTGGGCTGGTCGGAGCCCCAGGTGGTGATGCGATTCTGTCTTCTGGGAATCGTAGGCTCCCTGCTGGGAGTGGCCCTGGCGTCGCAGGTGTAGACGGGACTATGACAAGCCAGCACGACTTCAAAGGCAAGCAGGTGACGGTGGTCGGCCTGGGGATCGAAGGGGTGGACCTGGTGCGCTTCCTCCATACCCGGGGCGCCCGCATCACTGTAAGCGACGCCAAGCCCGCCGAAGGACTCGGCGCCCGGCTGGAGGAGATCGCCGGCATCCCCGCTCGCCTGTCGCTGGGGGCCAACGACCCCCAGGATCTGCTGGCCGCCGACGCCATCTTCGTGTCCCAGGGCGTGCCTCTCGACTTGCCGGCGCTGGCCGAGGCCCGCCAGCAAAGCATACCGATAAGCTCCATGTTCAAGCTCTTCCTAGAACTCTGCCCAGCGCCGGTGGTGGGCATCACCGGTAGCAGCGGCAAGACGACCACAACCGCCCTGGTGGGGGAGATGTTCCGCTGCGACGGCCGCCCCCACTTCGTGGGGGGCAATATCGGCGTCGGCCTGTTGTCGCATCTGGCCGACCTCACGTCGGACACCTGGGTCGTCCTGGAGATCAGCCACACTCAGCTCCAGCTCCTGCCGGAGCGCAACCTCAACGTGGCCTGCCTACTGAACATCACTCCCAATCATCTTGACCGCTTCTCCTGGGACGAGTACCGCCGCCTCAAAGCCAGAATCCTCCGCCACCAGAGTGGCGACGACTACGCCGTGCTGTCCTACGACGACAGGGAGACGCGCGCCCTCGCCGAGCGGGCCACGGGCCAGGTGCTCTACTTCAGCGTGGGCTCGGAAGTCCCCGGCGACGGCGTCTTCCTCCGCGACGGCTGGGCCGTTTCCAGACGGCACAACCGCGAAGAGAGACTTTTCCCTATTGACAACCTCAGCCTGCGAGGCCGCCACAACTGGGGCAACGCTGTGGCGGCGACCGCAGTAGCCAGCGCTTGCGGCCTGAGCCCGCAAGCCATCGCCCGAGCAGTGGACGGATTCCAGACGCCGCCCCACCGCCTGGAATCCGTCCGCCGGCTCGGCGGCGTCGCCTACTACAACGACAGCATCGCCACCACACCCGAGCGCACCCTGGCCGCCCTGCGCTCCTTCAGCGAGCCGCTGATCCTCCTCCTCGGTGGGCGCGAGAAGCACCTTCCCCTGGAGGAACTGGCCGAGGAGGCCTGCCGCCGCTGCCGGGCGATCATCTTCTTCGGCGAGTCGGCGCCCGTCCTAGAGGAGGCTGTACGGCGAGCGGCCGACCGCCAGCCAGCCGACGACCGGCCCAGGCTGACGCGGGTGGCGAGCCTGGCGGAGGCAGTGGCAGCCGCTCAGGCCCTGGCCCAGCCGGGAGACGTGGTTCTCCTATCGCCTGCCTGCACCAGCTTCGACGCCTATGACAACTTCGAAGAGCGAGGAGCCGATTTCCGTCGATTGGTCCTGAACCTAGCTCAGGAGGTGGAGCGATCGCCACGCTAGAGACAGGCCGCCTGCGACCGGGCGCTCCCGACTACATCCTGATCCTGGCCACCGCCGCCCTGCTGGTCGTGGGCCTGTTGGTCGTGTACAGCGCCAGCTTCGCTGTTGGCCACCTGGAGTATGGCGACACCAACTACTTCATCGCTCGCCAGGCGGCCTTCGCCCTGGTGGGGCTGCTGCTGCTGTGGGTGCTCATGCGCCTCGATTACCACTACCTGCGGCCCCTGAGCATAGGCCTGATGGCTATCGCGCTGGCGGCCCTGCTGGCCGTCCTCCTGCCTGGCGTCGGCGTGGAGCAGAACGGCGCCAAACGCTGGCTTGCCCTCGGGCCCCTGCCGCCCATTCAGCCATCGGAGTTCGCCAAGCTGTCCATCATCGTCTACATCTCCGCCTGGCTGGCCAGCCGTAGCCGTGGCGACGACATCAAGCAATTCTGGGCGGGCTTCCTGCCTTTCGTCCTGATGGTCGGCCTGGTGGCCAGCCTGGTGGTCGTCGAGCCCGACATGGGCACCACCATCATCATCGTCCTCACCACCTGCACCCTCTTCTTCGTGGCAGGAGCGCCCTCCAGGCACCTGCTGCTGCTCATCATCGGAGCCGGTCTCATTAGCTGGGCGATCATTTTCCTGGCCAACTACCGACTGGAGCGGATCCTCACCTTCATCTCCCCTGGAGAAGACCCGGAAGGCTCCGGCTTCCAGATCCGCCAGCTGCTCATCGCCCTGGGCAGCGGCGGGCCGGCCGGCCTCGGCTGGGGGGCCAGCCGCCAGAAGTTCTTCTACGTGCCCGGCTCCCACACCGACGGCGTCTTCGCCATCATCGGAGAAGAGCTGGGGTTCATCGGTGCCGTGGCGATCATTGCCCTCTTCGCTTTCTTCATCTATCGAGGCATACGGACGTCCCTCAACGCCCCCGATCCCTTCGGCGCCTACCTGGCGGTAGGCATCGTAAGTTGGATCGCCTATCAGACGCTGATCAACATAGGCGGCATCACCCGCTCCATACCCCTCACAGGGGTACCCCTGCCCTTTGTCAGCTACGGCGGGTCATCCTTGATGGCCGTCCTGGCCGGAGTGGGCGTCCTTCTGAGCGTATCCCGCTACGGCCGCGATAGGGGCTACCTGGAGCGGGAAATGATCCGAAGGAAGAGGAGATGAAGGTTGTCCTCAGCGGCGGCGGCACCGGAGGCCACGTCTATCCTGCCCTGGTCGTAGCCACAGCCCTCGCCGAGGAACTGGGCGAGGGCAAGGACTTGGACGCCCTCTACATCGGCACGCCCAGCGGCATCGAAAAGGAGCTGGTGACCAAAGCAGGCCTGCCCTTCCGCGCCGTAACCGCCGGCGCCATCCGCGGCCGCTCACCCTGGGGACTGGCCGCCAGCCTGGTCAAGCTGGGCAGAGGAGTGGCCCAAGCGCGAGAGGTCATCGGCCAGTTTCAGCCGCAGGCCATCCTCACCACCGGCGGCTACGCCAGCGTGCCCATGGCCCTGGCCGCCCGCACCGCCGGTCGCATTCCCCTGGTAGTCTACCTGCCCGATGTCCGCCCCGGCTGGGCGGTTCGCCTCATGGCCCGCCTGGCCCAGCGGGTGGCCGTCAGCAGCGATCGTTCCCTCTCCTACCTACCTCGAGCGAAGACAGTGGTCACCGGCTACCCCGTCCGGCCGATCTTCTGGCAGGTAGACAAACCGGAGGCTCGCCGCCGCCTTGACATCGACGCTCGAGAGCGCGTCCTGTTCATCGCCGGCGCCACCCACGGCGCCCGCACGCTCAACCGCATGGTCGGCGACCATCTCCCTCAGTTGCTGGAGTTATGTCACGTGATTCACCTGAGCGGTCAGCGCCATCAACCGCCGCTGGAGCGCCTGCGCCGCGACCTGCCCGACCGCCTGCGAGACCGCTACCACCTGTACGGCTACCTGCACGAAGACCTGCCCTGGGCCATGGCCGCCGCCGACCTGGCGGTGATGCGCGCTGGCGCATCGGTGATGGGAGAGCTGCCGGCCATTGGTCTGCCCGCCATCCTCGTGCCCTATCCCTACGCCGGCGGTCATCAGCGCTTCAACGCCCGTCTCCTGGCCGATGCCGGAGCAGCCCTGGTGGTCGAGGACAACAAGCTGAACGGTCTGCTCCCCCTGATGGGCGAGCTCTTGGCCGACGATGCACGACGGGCCACCATGGCCGAGGCCGCCCGTCGCCTGGCCCGCCCGGACGCCGCCGCAAGCATCGCTCGCCTGCTTCTGGAGGTGGCCAGGTGAGGCCGAAGGGCATTCCCCAGCGCGTCCATCTGGTGGGCATCGGCGGCATCCACATGTCGGCCATCGCCCACGTCCTCCTCGCCTGGGGTCATCAGATTTCCGGCTCCGATCTCAGGCTGTCGCCCCTCACCGAACGCCTGCAGGAAGAAGGAGCCACCATCTACCAGGGCCACGCCGCCGACCACCTGGGCGACGCCGAGCTGGTGGTCTACACGGCGGCCAGCCAGCCCGACAACCCCGAGCTCACGGAGGCCAGGCGCCGTGGCCTGCCTATTCTCCAGCGAGCGGAGATGATCGCCCGCCTGCTGGAGGGGCGCCAGGCCATCGCCGTGGCTGGCAGCCACGGCAAGACCAGCACCAGCGCTCTCATCGCCCTCATGCTCAAGGAGGCCGGCTATGACCCCACCTTCCTGGTGGGCGGCGAGATAGTCGACCTGGACACCAACGCCCACGCCGGCCGAGGCGAGCACATCGTGGTGGAGGCCGACGAGTTCGCCGGCGCCTTCCTTCACTACCGGCCGCAGGTGGCGGTGGTCACCAACATCGAGCCCGATCATTTGGACTTCTACGGCAGCTTCCAGCGTCTGACCGATGCCTTCCGGCAGTTCATGTCCCAGGTGACGGCCGACGGCTTCGTCATCGCCTGCGCCGACGACCCCACCATCCGCGACATGCTCGCCCATCCGGAGGCCGAGCCGCCTATTCAGGCTACGGTCATTCGCTATGGTCTAAAAAAAAACGAAGGATTTTTCCCCGAAAATCTTTCGCCAAAGGGTATATGCGGGTATACTTTTCTGCTAAAATACGGCAAAGAGTCCTACACGGCCTTCGAGACCAATTTGGCAGGGGGCCATCAAGTGAATAATGCCCTGGCTGCCATCGTTGTGGCGCGTGTTCTCGGCCTGCCCAAGCCGGCCGTGCGGGAGACTCTCGCCCGCTTTCGAGGCGTCAAGCGACGCTTCCAGTTCGTGGGCGAAGCGGCGAGCATCACTATCATGGATGACTATGCTCATCATCCCACCGAGATCAGCGCCACCATCGCCGCCGCCCGCCAGCGCTTCCCTGGCCGCCGCCTGGTCTGCCTCTTCCAGCCCCACACCTACAGCCGAACCCGCTACCTCCTGGACGGCTTCCGTACCTGCTTCCAGGAGGTAGACCAGCTTCTCATCGCCGAGACCTACGCCGCCCGCGAGGAGCCCTCGGCGGGCATGAGCGCCCAGGAGCTGACGGAGGCCATCGACAGGCCGCCGGCCACCTATGTCGGCGGGCTGGAAGAAGCGCCGCCAAAGGTGATCGAGTCCCTGCGACCGGGCGATGTCTTCTTCACCATCGGCGCTGGCGACATCGATCAGGTAGGACCGAAGGTCTTGGAGACACTGAAAGAGGAGCCGTGGACAGCGAGTTCCTAGCGGAGTTGCGCCGGGCAGCACCCGTCCGCCTGGCCGAGCCGATGTCCAGCCATACCACCTTCGGCATCGGCGGGCCGGCGGATGCCTATGCCGCCGCCGAATCGGAAGGGCAACTACAGGCGCTGGCAGATATCGCCCAGCGCTACAGCTTGCCCTCCTTCATCCTCGGCTCGGGCAGCAACGTCCTGGTGGGCGATGACGGCATCCGCGGCCTGGTCATCGAGAATCGCAGCGGCCGCGTCGATCAGCCCATCCGCCAGGGCAACGGCAGCCTGCTGATACGCGCCGAGTCCGGGACCAGCCTCGCTGGTCTAGCGCGGCGGTTCGCTCAGGCCGGTCTGGCCGGCCTGGAGTGGGCCTGCGGCATCCCCGGCAGCCTGGGCGGAGCGGTCATCTATAACGCCGGCGCCTACGGAGGATGCCTGGCCGACTGCCTGCGCAGTGTGCGCGTCACCAATAGCAGTGCCGAGGTAGAGGCAGTAGCAGCCAGCGATCTGGCCCTCAGCTATCGGGCCAGCGCCTTCACTCGCGGCCTGCTTCAGGGGAAGGTCCTCCTTTCCCTCGATCTGATGCTGCACGAGGGCGACGCCCAAGCATTGACCGCACGAGTGGCCGAGCTGGACGCCCGCCGTCTGGCGGCCCAGCCACGAGAGCGCAACGCCGGCTCGGTCTTCAAGAACACCCTCGAGCATCCCGCCTGGTGGCTCATCGATCAGGTGGGCCTGCGGGGCCATTTCATCGGCGATGCCCAGATCTCGCCCAAGCACACCAATTTCATTGTCAACTGCGGCCAGGCCCGCGCCGCCGACGTTAAAGCACTGATGGACCTGGCCCAATCGAAAGTGGAGGAACGCTTTGGCGTTCGCCTGGAGCCGGAGGTGACCCTGGTGGGGGAGGGATTCGGTGGCTAGGGGAAAGCGGCTGCGAGTGGGCGTCCTCTTCGGCGGTCGCTCCGTCGAGCATGAGGTGTCGGTTATCTCCGCCCAGGGCGTGATGGCCGCCTTCGACCAGGATCGCTTCCAGGTGGTGCCAATGGGCGTCACCAAGGACGGCACCTGGCTCACCGCCCAGGAGACGCAGGCCGCCCTGGCCGCCATCAGAGGCGAGCGCCTGGGCGCTTTGGAGAAGCCCGCTGGCCGCGGCCTCAGCGGTCAGATTCTAGCCGCCCTCCGGAAGATCGACATCCTGTTTCCGCTGGTGCACGGCACCTACGGTGAGGACGGCTCTCTCCAGGGGCTCCTGGAGATCCTGGGTATTCCCTACGTGGGAGCCGGCGTCACCGCCAGCGCCGTGGGTATGGACAAGGCCCTCCAGCAGATGGTCCTCCGCCAGGCGGGCCTACCCCTGCCCAACTCGCTCGTCGTCGGTTCGCCCCAGTGGAAGAACGAAAAGGCCGCCGTCGCCCGCCAGATAGAGCAGGAGCTGGGCTACCCCTGCTTCGTCAAGCCGGCCAGCGGCGGCAGCAGCGTGGGCACCGTCAAGGCCCGCACGCGGGAAGACCTGGCCGATGCCCTGGCCGAGGCCTTCCGCTACGATCGCAAGGTCATAGTGGAGCAGGCCATCGAGGGTCGCCACATCGAGTGCAGCGTCCTGGGCAACGATGACCCCCAGGCCTCACCGCCGGGGGAGATCGTCTTCGCCCGTGAGTTCTACGACTATGTGGCCAAATACGAAGACCCCCGCACTCGACTGATCATCCCCGCCGAGCTGCCGCCGGAGGTGAGCGAGCGGCTGCGGGCCCTGGCCATCGCCGTGTTCAAGGCTATCGATTGCGCCGGCATGGGACGGGTGGACTTCTTCCTCACTCGAGACGGCCGTGCCTACGTCAACGAAATCAACACCATACCCGGCTTCACCCCCATGAGCATGTATCCCAAGCTGTGGGAGGCCGCCGGCCTCTCCTACACCGACCTGATAAGCCGCCTTATCGAGCTTGGGCTGGAACGCCATCAGGAGAAGCAAGGGCATGTCTAGAGACGACTGGCAGCCAAGGACGCGACGTCTACTCCAGGGCCACGTGCTCCTGGAAGCGGACGAGGAGCCCGGCGGCCCACGGCTCTGGCGGCGGCTGCTGGCCCTGCTCTTGGTGGCAGGCCTGATCGGCGGCTGTGTGGCCCTCTACTTGACGCCCGTCCTCCGGGTGCAGGAAGTCCAAGTGACGGGAGCCCAGACCCTGGACGCTCGCTCCCTGGCGAAGCTGGCTGACCTTGAGGGCGCCAGCATGTTCACCGTCCCTCTGGAGGAGGCCGAGGCCCGGCTGGTCGTCCTGCCCATGGTCAAGTCAGTGAAGGCCGAGCGGCAGTGGCCACACGCCGTTCGCCTGGTCGTCGAGGAGAGGCAACCCTGGAGCTACTGGTACACGCAAGATGACGAGTACGTCGTGGATGCTGAAGGCGTCGTCCTGGAAGGCGTCCTGCCTCCGCCGGACGCGCCCGTCATCTACCACCTGGACGGCTCAGCCAAGTTCAAACCGGGAGACGTTATCGACGCTGACGCTGTGCGCCTGGCCCACCAACTCCTGGATTCTCTGCCCGACTCCCTGGATGTGGGCCTGGTGCGCCTGGAGTATGGCAGCCGCGAGGGTCTGTCCCTACTGACCAACGCCGGCTATCGAGTCATCGTGGGCGATAGCCACGGCCTGGAGTACAAACTGGCCGTGTGGCAAGCCCTCGATCAGCGGCTCGGTCACCAGCAGATGGAGGGACACGTACTCGACCTGAGGTTCGGTGATAGACCCTCCCTTCGCTGAAAGGGGGGAGAGAGATGTATCGAAACGGTAACTTCGCCGCCGTCGACGTAGGAAGCACCAAGGTGTGCACCCTGGTGGGCGAGGTAGTCGCCGAGGGGGAGATGCGCATCGTGGGCGTGGGCATCTCTCCTACCGCTGGCATGAACCGAGGGATGGTGGAGAACATCCAGCAGGCCACCGAGTCCATCCTCAACTCGGTAGAGAAGGCCGAGAAATCCAGCGGCACCCGCATCGTCTCCGCCCAGGTGAGCATCAGCGGCAGCCACATCAACTCGATGATTAACCGCGCCGTCGTGGCCATCCCCGGCCGTAACCGACCCATCGGGCCGGAGGATGTGGGCCGCGTCCTGGACGCGGCAGAGACGGTGAGCATCCCCAGCGATCGTCAGGTGCTGCACGTCATCCCCCGCTACTTCGTAGTGGACGGTCAGGAGCACGTCAGCGACCCCGCCGGGATGCACGGCCAGCGTCTGGACGTGGAGACGCTCATCGTCACCGGCAGCGTGTCCGCTATCCAGAACCTCACCAAGTGCGTGGAGGGGGCGGGCGTTCAGGTGGAAGACCTGGTGCTCAGCCCTCTGGCCAGCGCCGAAGCCGTGCTGGAAGAGGAAGAGAAGCGGCAGGGGGTGGTGCTGGCCGATATCGGCGGCGGTACCACCGGCGTTTGCGTCTTCGCCGAAGGCACCCCCTTCCACACGACTATCCTGCCCGTGGGCGGCTATCACCTCACCCACGACTTGGTGGCCGGCATCAGGGCGCCCTTCGATGCTGCGGAGGAGGCCAAGACCCTCTACGGCCACGCCATGCCCAGCACGATCGACGCCGAGGAGATGGTGGAGATCGACACCTTCGGCGCCGATAGGCGCAAGAGCGTCTCCCGCCGCCGCCTGACGGAGATCCTCCAGGCCCGGGTAGAGGAGATCTTGGAGATGATCTACATGGACGTGCGGCGGGCCGGCTACGACGAGCTGCTGGCCGCCGGCCTCGTTCTCACCGGCGGCTCGGCAAACCTGGCGGGCATGGACGTTCTGGCCGAGCAGGTCCTGCGGATGCCCGCTCGCATCGGCGTGCCGCGCGGCCTATACGGTCTATCGGACATCCTGGCCAACCCGGCCTATGCCACCAGCGTAGGTCTCCTGCACTGGGGCCTGAACCAGACGCAGCCAAACGGCCGCGGGCACGGGGTGAGCCAGAAAGCGCACGGCCCTTCCTGGGGATGGCTGCGCAGCATCGGTCGTTGGTTCAAATTCCTTTTGCCTGAATAGCAAACGAAACAGATATGGGCAGCAAGAAAAGGGGAAAGGAGGCAAAGGTGGCGAACAGGGTAGATACTGAAGGACTGCCACCAATCAAGGTGGTGGGAGTGGGTGGCGCCGGCTGCAATGCCGTGAACCGCATGATCCAGGCCGGCGTCAAGGGCGTTCAGTTCGTGGGCGTTAACACCGATACCCAGGCCCTGATGCGCTGCGACGCGGAGTCGAGGCTGCGCATCGGCGACCGCCTAACCAAGGGCCTGGGCGTGGGCGGCGACGCTGATCTGGCTCAGCGAGCCGCCGAAGAGAACCGAGACGAGATCCTGGATGCAGTACGAGATGCCGAGATGGTGTTCATCACCGCCGGCATGGGCGGTGGCACCGGCACCGGTGCCGCTCCCATCGTCGCCGAGGTGGCCAAGCAGGCCAATGCCCTAACGGTGGCCGTGGTGACCAAGCCCTTCTCCTTCGAGGGGTCGCGCCGCCGCCTTCAGGCCGAGAACGGCATCTCCATGATGCGCGACCGCGTCGACACCCTCATCGTCATCCCCAACGACCGCCTGCTCTCCATCTGCGACCAGAAGACCAGCCTCGGCGAGGCCTTCCGGGTGGCCGACGACATCCTCCGCCAGGGCATCCAGGGCATCTCCGAGCTGATCACCACTCCCGGGGACATCAACCTGGACTTCGCCGACGTGCGGCGGATCATGAACGAGGCCGGCCCCGCACTGATGGCCATCGGCCGCGCCGGCGGCGAGAATCGAGCGGTGGAGGCCGCCAAGGTGGCTATCACCAGCCCCCTCCTGGACGTCAGCATCCACGGCGCTCGCGGCGTGCTGTTCAACATCACCGCCTCCACCACCCTCGGCCTGCACGAGCTGAACATGGCTGCCCAGGTCATCGCCGAGGTAGTGGACCCCGAAGCCGAGATCATCTTCGGCACCGCCACCGACCCCGACCTAGGCGACGAGGTTCAGATCACCCTCATCGGTGTGGGCTTCACCACGCCGGAGACATACGAGGAGCGAACGCGAGAGGAGAGGCTACGCCAGCTCAGGGCGGATTCTCTGGAGCAAGGCATAGTAGATACGGAGCTACCAAGTTTTTTGCGACGCCCGGTGGTCCACCGCTAAGGGGTAGCGGCCCACCGGGCAACGGACACTGACAAACTCTAGCGCTTCTACCACCAGCGCCACGGGCAGCGGGCTTGGCCGGGGCCAAAATAAGCCCGCTGCCCCCTTTTTTCAAACCCCGCCCTGGCCACAATATGTTGAGCTTAAACGCTTGACATACCCAACATATTGTGGTAATCTATCTCCTGCCCCCTGGGTGGTAGAGATCATGAAGTGCCCTTATTGCGGCTTCGAGGACTCTAAGGTGACCGACTCGCGGGCCATGGAGGGCGGCATCCGCCGCCGCCGCGAGTGCCTCTCCTGCGGCCAGCGCTTCACCACCGCCGAGCGCGTCGAGCTGGGCGGCCTGATGGTGGTGAAGAAGGACGGCCGCCGCGAGGAGTTCTCGCGGGAGAAGCTCCTGCTCGGCGTGCGCAAGGCCTGCGAGAAGCGGCCCATAGCGCAGGGGGCCGTCGAGGCCCTGGTGGACGACGTGGAGACGCAGGTGTACGCCCAGGGCAAGGCGGAGGTGCCCACCAGCCTCGTCGGCGAGCTGGTCATCGACCGCCTGCGCGACCTGGACGAGGTGGCCTACATCCGCTTCGCCAGCGTCTACCGCGCCTTCCGCGACATGGACGACCTGAAG
>Ga0111179_1004_pt1 | contig 29137 bp, 25 predicted proteins | sample DeeMarSWOR324_28_FD_80226 | JGI IMG/M metagenome (GOLD analysis project Ga0111179, IMG submission 80226) | Dehalococcoidia bacterium SM23_28_2
CGTGGGTATCGGGCAAGGACATCATTTTGGAGGTGCTACGCCGCCAGACGGTGAAGGGCGGCCTGGGCCGGGTCTTCGAGTACGGCGGGCCAGGCGTGGAGACCCTCTCCGTGCCCGAGCGGGCGACCATCACCAACATGGGGGCTGAGCTAGGCGCCACCACCTCCATCTTCCCCAGCGACGAGCGCACCCGCGAATACCTGCGCGCCCAGAAGCGCGAGGAGGTATGGCGCCCCCTGGCCGCCGACCCCGATGCCGAGTACGACGAAGTGATGGAGATCGACCTCAGCACTCTGGAGCCGCTTATCGCCTGCCCCTCCAGCCCCGATTCGGTCATCCCCGTGCGCGAGGCGGCGGGCACAAGAGTGACGCAGGTCTGTGTGGGTAGCTGCACCAACTCCTCCTATCACGATCTAATGGTGGTAGCCAGCGTCCTCAAGGGCCAAACCGTGCATCCCGGAGTGAGCATGACGATAAGCCCCGGCTCGCGCCAGGTATTCACCATGATCGCCCACTCCGGCGCCCTGGCTGACCTCATCGAGGCGGGCGCCCGCATCCTCGAATCCGCCTGTGGCCCCTGCATCGGCATGGGCCAGTCTCCACCGACCTTCGCCTGTTCCCTGCGCACCTTCAATCGCAACTTCCCCGGTCGCAGCGGCACCCCCGAAGACCAAGTCCACCTGGCCAGCCCCGAAGTGGCAGCCGCTAGCGCCCTGCGGGGAGTCATCAGCGACCCTCGCGAGCTTGGCGACCCGCCCCACATCGAGATGCCGCGGGAGTTCTTCATCGACGACTCCATGATCATCCCACCCGCCGAGAAGCCGGAGGAGGTGGAGGTCATCCGCGGGCCGAACATCGCCCCCTTGCCGCTGGCGGAGCCGATGCCGGAGGCCATCCGCGGCGAACTCCTCCTCAAGGTGCGCGACAACATCAGCACCGACACTATTCTGCCAGCGGGGGCGAAGATCCTGCCCCTTCGCTCTAACATCCCTGCCATCTCAGAGTACGTGTTCAACTACGTGGACTCCACCGTTCCCCAGCGGGCCAAAGAGGCCGGCACTAGCATGATCGTTGGTGGATCCAACTACGGCCAGGGCTCCAGCCGCGAGCACGCCGCCCTCGCTCCCATGTATCTGGGGGTCAAGGCGGTGTTCGCCAAGACGTTCGCCCGTATGCACCACACCAACCTGATCAACTTCGGCATCCTGCCCCTGCGGTTCATCGACGAGGCAGACTACGAGCGCCTGAACCCCGGCGACGTGCTGGAGATCCCCAACGTGCGACAGGCGATAAAAGACGGCAACCAAATCACGGTACGCAACACCACTCAAGGATACGAATTCACCGCGCGGCACGACCTAACGCCGCGCCAAGTGGAGATTGCGCTGGCTGGCGGGCTGCTGAACAAGGTTCGCAGCTCCCAGAGTTAGGCCAAGCGAAAGGAGGCAAGCCGCTATGCGCAAAAAGGTAACCATCGTCGGGGCTGGCGCCACCGGCGGATCGATGGTCGAGATCCTTCAGGCGAAGGGCTACTGCGACATCGTCGTCGTGGACATCATCGAGGGCCTGCCCCAGGGCAAGGCCGGCACCAACGACTGGAAGGACACGGCCGGCTCGGACGTGGTGGTGATCACCTCTGGCTCTCCCCGAAAGCCGGGCATGAGCCGCGAGGACCTGGTCAACATCAACGCCAACATCGTGCGAGACGTAGCCAAGAAGGCCGTCCAGCACTCCCCCGATGCGATCATCGTCGAGTTCGCCAACCCCATGGACGCCATGTGCCACATCGCCAAGCAGGCCACCAACCTGCCTCGCAACCGCATCATCGGTCAGGGCGGCATGCTGGACAGCACCCGCTTCCGCACCTTCCTGGGCTGGGAAGTGGGAGCATCGGTCAAGGACGTCGATGCCTATGTGCTGGGCGGCCACACCGATGCCACCATGGTCCCCATCGTCAGCCACGCCTTCATCGGCGGCATCCCCCTGCGCCAGCTTCTCCCCAAGGACCGCATCGACGCCATCGTTGAGCGGACACGCAAGGCGGGGACGGAGATCGTGGGCCTGCTGGGCACCAGCGCCTGGTACTCCCCGGCCTGGGGCACAGTAGAGATGGTGGAATCCATCCTGCTGGACCGCAAGCGCATCTTGCCCTGCAGCATCCACCTGGAAGGCGAATACGGCATCAAGGGCTCCTTCGTGGGAGTGCTCGCCCAGCTAGGCGCCAGAAGGTTATCGAGGTCGAGCTGGAGCCGGACGAGCTCGCCGGCCTGAAGAAGGCCGCCGACGCCGTGCTCGAGCTGGTCGGCCTGGTTAAGTCCTAGGTGGGGGACTAGCCGAGCGGAATCGAGGCGACATGCGCGATATTGACTGCCAGACCATCAAGGAAACGTTAGCGCGCCTCTGCCAGGAGGCGACCGCCTACCTGCCGGAGGACGTCCTCCAAGCGCTGAAGGAGGCTCGGCAGAAGGAGGAATCGCCCCTGGGCCAGAAGATCCTCGACCAGATCCTGGAGAACGCCGAACTGGCCAGGAAGGAGATGCTCCCCCTCTGCCAGGACACCGGCACGACAGTGGTCTTCCTGGAGATCGGCCAGGACGCCCACATCGTGGGCGGCAACCTGAGCGATTGCATCGCGGAGGGCGTCAGGGAGGGCTACGATAAGGGCTACCTGCGGAAGTCCATCGTGGACAAGCCCTTCTCCGCTCGCGTCAATACCAAGGACAACACACCGCCCGTTGTCCACACCGAGATCGTGCCCGGCGATAAGCTGAAGATCCAGGTGATGCCCAAAGGCGGCGGCTGCGAGAACATGAGCCGCCTCGCTATCCTGCTGCCCGCCGAGGGGAAGAAGGGCGTCACCGATTTCGTCCTGCGAGCGGTAGAGGAGGCGGGCGGCAACCCCTGCCCGCCGATCATCGTTGGCGTGGGGATTGGCGGCACGGCCGAGATGGCCATGTCCCTGGCCAAAAAGGCCCTCACCCGCAAGGTAGGCAAACCGAACGCCGACGCCGAGACGGCGGAGCTGGAGCGGGAGCTGCTGGAGAAGGTGAATGCCCTGGGCCTGGGGCCACAGGCGGTGGGCGGACGGATCACCGCTCTGGCGTTGCACGTGGAGGTTCACCCCACCCATATCACTTCCCTGCCGGTGGCGGTGAACATTCAGTGCCACAGCGCCCGCCTGAAGGAAGCCGTGCTATAGAAGGGGAGACCGAACATGGACATCAAGCTTCCCCTGACCGACGAGATCGTGGAGAAGCTCCACGCCGGCGATGACGTGCGCTTCACGGGGGTGATCTACACTGCCCGCGACGCTGCTCACCGGCGGATGGTCGAGGCCCTGGACAAGGGCGAGTCGCTGCCCTTCGACATCCACGGCCAGGTGATCTACTACGTAGGGCCAACGCCGGCCAAGCCCGGCCAGGTCATCGGCTCGGCGGGGCCGACCACCTCCATGCGGCTTGACCGCTTCACGCCATCCCTGCTGGCCGCCGGCCTGAAGGGGATCATCGGCAAAGGCGGCCGTGGCCAGGAGGTGCGAGACGCCCTCAAGCAGTACAAGGGGGTGTACTTCATCGCCGTCGGCGGCGCGGGCGCCCTGCTGGCCCGCCACATCAAGAAGGTAGACATCGTGGCCTACGAGGATCTGGGCACGGAGGCCGTACGCCGCCTGGAGGTGGAGGACTTCCCAGCCATCGTCTGCAACGACATCTACGGCGGCGACCTGCTGCAGGAGGGAAAGGCGCGCTACAAGCTATCCGTGACTTAGATCGCTTGCCAGCAGGAGGTCATCACCAGCGCCGTCGGCCTAAGAGCTGGTCTGCGTAGAGCAGCGGAAGGAGCAGCACAGCGGCCCAGGCGTATCCGCCTACCACGTCGCTGGGCCAGTGCACGCCCACGTACACCTGGGCCGGGCCCGACAGGACCAGCATGAAGGCGCACCAGCCGAGGAGCGCCGCCCTCAGGATGCTGGGCAGGGCTATTCGCAACGACAAATACAGCGCGAAACCATAGAGCAGAGCCGGGCTCATCACGTGCCCTGAGGGGAAGGAAGGGCTGGAAAAGCCGGCCCGCTGGTCGACGAGGTCCTCCGTCGGCCGCGGCCTGTCGACCAGCTCCTTCAGGCTGTGCTGGAGAAAGGGCAGCACTACCAGGCCGAGGCCCAGCAGCAGGGCTTCACGCCGTCTGCCTATCAGCCAGAGGACGACGGCAACCGCCCCGCCTGTGCCCAACACCACCTCCGTGCTCCCAACCGCCCGCACCAATCGCGACACGCCTATGCCGGGGAACAGCGAACCCTGTATCCACTCGGTGATATCAAGGTCGCCGGGCAGCCGCGAGTGCAGACCGGCCAGCACGCTCAGCACGATCGCGCCGACAAGCAGGACTAGCCAGATGCCGCCCCACAGGGCCGCTCCGCTCAAAGACCTCCACGGACGAACCACTGCGTTCATGGGGATGATTCCATCACTGGGAGCGAACGACGGCTCCAGGCAGCCGCACTGCGTCGGCCTGCCGACCCTATTGTACCGCGAGGCCTCAGGGGGGCTATCGGCTGGGGCAGAATGCGATCACAGCCCCAGCTTGTCGAGGGCGCTCTTGACCGAGACGGCGTGGCGGTCGAAGCCCAGGTCCGGAGGGTTGATCCCCAGGGCCAGGCCGATGAGCTGGGTCAGGTGAAAGACGGGCATGTTGATCCTGGTACCACGCTGCTCGCCGGCCTGAGGCTGCACGCCGTCGAGGTTCATGTGGCAGAGCGGACAAGGGGTGACCATACAGTCGGCGCCCTTCTCCTTGGCCTCCAGAGTGTGGGTGCCGACCATGGCCGCCGAGTTCTCATCGTTGACGCCGACCAGAGGATAGCCACAGCACAGGGTCTTGCCGCGGAAGTCCACCGCCTCCGCACCCAGGGCCTCGACGAGCGACTCCAGACACGTCCTGCGCTCCGGGTGCTCGTCGAAACCCAGAGCGGCCGAGGGGCGAACGAGATAGCAGCCGTAGAAGGGCGCGACTCGCAGGCCTGCTAGAGACCTGACCACCGCCTTCCTCAACTGCTCGAGGCCGTAGTCCTCTACCAGAACCCAGAGGAGATGCTTCACATCCACATTGCCGCTGTACTTCATCCCCTGCTCCTCTAGGGTCTGGTTTATCTGCGCCAAGTAGTTCGGCTTCTCCTTCAACCTCTTCTGGGCCTGACTAAATATCCCCTGGCAGGTGCTACAGATGGTCATGAGGGAGAGCTCCATGTCCTCCACCATGGCGAAGGTGCTGGCGTTGAGGGTATCGGCGTAGATGAGGTCTCTCCCTTGAAGGATGCCCGAGCCGGTGCAGGGGGCGAGGCTCAGGTCCTCCAGCTCGATCCCCAGCTTGTCACAAACAGCCACCGCAGTGATACGCAGTTCAGGAGTCCCCTGTCGAGGCACGCTACAGCCAGGCCAAAAGGCGAACTTCATCCTCTAAACCTCCCTAGACCCTAGAGCCAGCTCGATTCGCGCACTGTCTTCTCGAATTCAAGGGTGTGGCGAGCGCCGAGGTACTCTTCATAGCCTTGTTCCAGGGCCTTCCGACGCAGGGCAAGGATCTGCTCCATAGGGGCGACGCCCTTGGGACAGACCTCCAAGCACACGTTGCAGCGGGTGCAATCCCAAATACCCTCCTGACGGCTAAGGGCCAGCAGGCGCTCAGCATCAGCAGCGTCCCGCGGGTCGCCCACGAATCGGTAGGCCTTGGCCAGGGCTGCTGGCCCCAGGAACGTCTGCTCGGACGGCTTGCCCAGCTCCAGCTCCGTCTCCAGCACAGTGCAGTCGGAGACGCAGGAACCACACATGATGCAGGCCGCGATGTCCGTCAGAGAGCGCATCGCTTCATGGGGCACCAGGTACTCGCGCTCCGGAGGAGGCCCCTTGGGCTGGAGCCAGGGCTCTACCGCTAGCACCTTCTGCCAGAAGGGAGCCATATCGGCCACCAGGTCCTTGACAACGGCCATGTTGCCTACAGGCTCTATCACAACCTCCTCGCCGTCGGCTGCCACCTCTTTCATCTTGGTCTTACAAGCCAGGCGCGCTTGCCCGTTGATGCGCATGGCGCAGGAGCCGCAGATAGCACTGCGACAGGAGCAGCGCATAGCCAAGCTATCGTCCAGGTCATCGCGGATCTGGAGGAGGACGTCAAGAACGGTGGCGTAGTCGGGAACCTCCAGGGCGTAGGACTGATAGTGGATGCCGTCCCCCGACTGAGGATCGAAGCGACGGACTTTCAGCTTGGCTTCCATCTAGTAGACCCTCCTCTCTGGCTGCCAGCGCGTGATGCTAACGGGAGAGTAATCAAGGCTGGGGCCCTCCGGAGTGTACCGGACGACGATGTGCTTCAGCCAATTCTCGTCGTCGCGCTGGGGGAAATCGCGGCGGAACTGGGCGCCGCGGCTCTCTTTGCGGTGGCCAGCGGCCAGGGCCATAGCCTGCGCCAGGTCGAGCATGTTGCCCAGCTCCAGATGGAACAGGAGGCTGGTGTTGAAAACCCGACCCCTGTCCTGAACTCCCACCCGTTGGTAGCGCTCCTTGAGCTCCGCCAGCTTGGCCACCACCGTTTGCAGGCCCTCCTCGTTACGGAACATGCCTACGTACCGGTTCATCGTCTGGCCCATCTCCATCCGGATGCTGGCAACGGAGTCGGCGCCGTCGGAGCGGTCGAGGATCGCCTTGATCATCTCCTGATCACGGCTGACCACCGTCGCGGAGACGTTGGCTGGAGCAACACCGCTGACGTACTCGGCAGCAGCGGCACCGGCACGACGGCCGAAGACGACCGTCTCCAGAAGCGAGTTGCCGCCCAGGCGGTTGGCCCCATGAACAGTAACGCAGGCACACTCGCCGGCGGCGTACAGGCCGGGCAAGAGGGTGACGCCGTTGACGTCCGTCTTGATACCGCCCATGACGTAGTGCATGCTCGGCCGAATGGGTATGGGTTCATCGATGGCGTCCACACCGGCGATGTCCATGGCCAGCTCGTGGATCTGGGGAAGGCGCTCCAGGATCTTCTCGCGGCCCAGGTGACGCAGGTCCAGAAGGATGAACCCGTCGACACCTCGCCCCTCATCGATCTCCGTCTGCTCAGCGCGCGAGACAACATCACGCGAGGCCAGCTCCATCATCTTGGGCGCGTACTTCTCCATGAACCGCCCGCCCGTGGAGTTGAGCAGATAGCCTCCCTCACCCCGTGCCCCCTCGGTGACGAGGATGCCGTTGCGCAAGGCGGTAGGATGAAACTGAACGAACTCCGTATCCATAAGAGCGGCGCCAGCGCGATAGGCCAGCGCCTGGCCGTCGCCCGTGCTGATCAGGCTATTGGTCGAAGGCTCGTAGACGCGGCCCAAGCCGCCCGTGGCCATGATCACCGCCTTGGCACCGAAAGCCTCCAACTGGCCACTGCGAATCTCCATGGCCAGCGCACCGTGGCAGGCACCGTCTTCGATAATGAGCGAAGTGGCAAACCATTCCTCGTAGACGCGTACGCCTGCCTCCAGCAGTTGTTCATGCAACACGTGCAGCAGGACCTGGCCGGTGATGTCGGCCACGTAGCAGGTGCGGGGGAAAGCGGCGCCGCCGAAGGGCCGCTGAGCGATGCGACCGTCATCCCGCCGGCTGAAGACGGTGCCCATGCGCTCCAGCTCAATGATGTCTCCCGGCGCTTCTTTGCAGAAGATCTCGATGGAATCCTGATCCCCCAGGTAGTCGCTCCCCTTCACAGTGTCGAAGGCATGCTTCTCCCAGGAATCGTCCTCGCCCAGGGCGGCATTGATGCCTCCCTGAGCCTGGGTGGAATGGCTCCTGACGGGATGAACCTTGGACAGGACAGCCACATCGACACCCTTGCGGCGGGCTTCCAGGGCCGCCCGCATTCCTGCTAGACCAGCACCGATCACTAACACGTCATGCGATAACACGGCAGCACCTCCAAGTGGTTTATGAGTGTAGCACCTCAGGCGAATCTGTTCAACCTTGGACCTAAATCCTTTGATGCCTGTCTACAGCCCATAGGCCAACAATAGTCTTGGCGTCGCAGATCTCCCCCCGCTCGATTAGCTGCAGGGCCTCGGACAGAGGCAAGCGCACCACCTCGATGTTCTCGTCCACATCGGCCTTCAGGGCACTGGGCTCCAGCTCCGTCGCCAGGTACAGGTGCATGTACTCATCGCAATAGCCAGGGGAGGCGAAGAAGCTGCAAAGGCGCTCCAGCCGGCCGGCCCGCTCGCCTACCTCCTCCTGGAGCTCCCTCTGGGCGGCATCCTCCGCGCTCTCGCCAGGGTCGACGCCGCCGGCAGGGATCTCCAGAAGCGACCGCTTGGCGGGTAGACGGTACTGGCGCACCAGAAGGACATTCCCCTCACCGTCGAGGGGAACGATGGCTACGACGGGAGCATGTTCCACGACCTCGCGGACGGTCGAACGGCCACTGGGGAGATTCACCCGATCCACCCGCAGGCTCAGCACTCGCCCCTCGTACAGGCGATGGCTTTCCACCACTTGCTCCTGATCCGAGGGGTTAGGAGACGCCTGCACCAGATCTTGCCCTTAAGAAGGAGATGAAGCCCTAAGCTCTATGGTGACGGCCGTCTCGTCGCAGTTGGGGAACTTGGGGCAGCGGAAGCACTCGCCCCAAACCTTGCGGGGCAGGGACATCACATCCGCCTCCTGGAAGCCCAGCTTCTGGAAGAAGCTAGGCTGTCGGGTCAGGGCGAAGACAGTGCGAATGCCCAGAGCGCGTGCTTCCTCAAGGCAGGCCTCCACTAGCAGAGCGCCGACGCCCTTATCGCGCCATTCATCAAGCACGGCAACGGAGCGAATCTCTGCCAGGTCCTCCCACATTATGTGAAGGGCAGCGCAGGCTACCAGCCGCCCGTTGTCATGCACCACCAGGAAGTCGCGCAACTGCTCGTAGATCTCGGCCAGAGGGCGAGGGAGCATTTCCCCCAGAGAGGCAAGACTGCTCACCATATCCTGAATTGCAGGAGCATCGGCCATGGTGGCCTTCTCGATGCCAAACTGCTCGCTCACTGCTGCCCCCTCACAAGTCCTCTTCGCCCGGCCGCGTGAAGGCCCCGGAGGCGTTGGACACGTTCAGCCAGCCCAGCCGCTGGCTGAGAGCAGCATAATAATCGAAAGGCGAACCCAAGCGCAAGAAGCGCGCAAGATGAGAGCTGTGAAACACGCGCACCCCCTGGCCCTTGGCCAGTTCCTTGTTCACCTGCCCATCCACACTGAGGATGCCCTTCTCCTCGCTGGCCACCCGCAGCTCGATCACCGCCGAAGAGGGCAGCACCAGCGCTCGAGCGACGGCGAGATGAGGCGCGACAGGCATAAACACCAACTCGTGCGCCTCGGGGTGAAGAACGGGACCCCCCACCGATAGCAGGTAAGCGGTACTGCCGGTGGCCGTGGCCACCACCACCGCATCCCCTCGGTAGTAACCCAAGCGCTTGCCATCGACAGAGGCCTCCACGTGCACCGCCCGCCCAGGAGCACCGCGGCCAACCATGATGTCGTTGAGGGCGTGATACCTCCCGCCTTCAGCGGCAGGAGAGCCCGGCGCCTCCAGAAGCTCGCCATGGAGAAGCGTACGCTCCTCGATGCGAAAGCCGCCCTCCAGTATCTGGGGGATCCTGGCCAGCGCCTCCTCGGCTTTCAGCTCGGCCAGGAAGCCCAGACTCCCCATGTTGATCCCGAGCAGCATCGTGGGCTGCAGTATGATCAACCGAGCTGCCCAGAGCATCGTCCCGTCGCCGCCAACGCAGATCAGGAGCTCGGTGTCCTCCAGATTGCGCCGAGCCTCCTCCTCGTTCCAGGCAGAGGTCAGCCAGACCGTATCCACGTGGGAGGCAAGGGCTTCCTTCACCTCCTGGGCCAACGTCTGAGCAGCCGGCCACTGAGGATGGAAGAAGATGCCCACCTTCTTCACGAAACGCTCCCTCCTTCTCCCTCCACCCTCGGCGGGAGGAGCAGAAAGAAGAACTCCTGATTGCCGGCTGGCCCCAGCAGAGGAGAGGGGGTCAGGCCAAGCATGCGGAAGCGCTGCTCGATCGTCCACGCCAGGAAGCGCCCGATCAGGCTAGCCAGGAGCAGAGGGTCGCGAACGACCCCTCCCCTGCTCACCTCCCGCCGGCGGGCCTGGAACTGGGGCTTGAACAGAGCGATTATCTTTCCTCCCGGTTTCAGCAGTCGGGCTATCGCCGGCAGCACCTTCTCCAACCCGATGAACGACACGTCGACGGTAGCCAGGTCCACCCTCTCCGGCAGCGAGCGCAGGTAGCGGACGTTCACCCGCTCCATGGGCACCACCCGCGGGTCCTGGCGGAGGCGATAGTCCAGCTGGCCATAGCCCACATCCACCGCGTAGACACAACGAGCGCCGTGCTGGAGGAGGCAATCGGTGAAGCCGCCGCTGGACGCCCCTACATCCACCGCCACCAGCCCTTTCACATCGACAGCGAACGCCCTTAGAGCGTGCGCCAGCTTTTCGCCGCCACGGCTCACATAGGGAGCCCCGGCAAGCAGACGGACCTCGGCCGCCTCCGGAATGAGCGTCCCCGGCTTGACGATCGCCCTGTCTCCAACCAGCACCTTGCCGGCCAAGACCGCCGCTCGCGCCTTCTCCCGGCTCTCGGCCAGACCTATCTCCACCAATAGAACATCCAGGCGACGCTTGGCCATGAAACGCAATTCAGCATAGGCGGGAAAAAGGACAAAGTCAAGGCGAATCCCGACCTCTCCAGATGGGCAACGCCAACCGCCGGACGGTAGGAGTGGGAGAACGAACGCTAGCTGGCGAGCCAGTCGCCGCTTGTGCCGGTTGAGAGAGGCCTACGCTGCTGGACGCTGCCGATGGGTCGACCCACGGCCAGATACCCGGCGATTCAGGGGACTCACCTGCAGCTCAACTACCACCGTCGTACCTCTACCTGGCTCTGAGCGAATATCGAGCGCACCGCCTAACAGCCGGGCCCGTTCGTGCATCCCAAGGAGCCCCAGCTTCCCGGTCGCAGCCAAGTCGCCCACACCCCCGGGCAGCTTGAAGCCGTGGCCATTGTCAGCCACCTTCATCTCAATCCCGTAGTCACGCGCTTTCAGAGAAAGAGCGGCTTCGCTGGCACCGGAGTGTTTGCCTACGTTTCGCAACGCCTCCTGGGCAATGCGAAAGAGGAGCAACTGCGCCTCCTCAGAGAGCTTCGGCAGGCTGCCGTTCACCTCCACGCGCGCTTCTATTCCATACTGCTGGGTGAGGTCATCGGCCAGCCATTCCAGCGCAGGCACCAGGCCCATATCGTCCAGTATCCGCGGTCGCAAGTCCTGAGCCAATCGCCGGAGCTCCATCAGGGCTTCTACGGCGGTCCCCCGCACCTCCTTCAGCTCGCCCGCCACTTCCTTATGGCGCCACCTGCTAGCGATCAAGGCCAGGCTGTCGAGGCGCTGGGCCATCAGCAGGAGGGACTGGGCTGTCTCATCGTGAAGCTCCTGAGCGATGCGCTGTCGCTCATGCTCCTGGGCTCTGGTGACCTGCTGCAAATAGAAGTTCAGATTCTCCTGCAGGCGCTTCTGTTCCGTGATGTCCCGGGCGATAAGCTGGAAGGCTCTGGGCTGGCCGTCGCTCACGAGTAGACCGGTGGTCAACTGGAGACGCGCCGACGTCCCATCCTTCTTGATTATCTCCTGCTCGTAGGGCCCATTCGTGGGCTCGCCCGAGAGCAGCTTCCCCCGGATCTCCCTGGCCTTGCTCAGGCCTTCATCCGAGAGGAAGTCCCTGACGTTCATGCCCACTAGTTCCTGAGCAGTATAGCCTGTCACCTCTGCGCAGGCCTTGTTGGCCATGGTGATCCTGCCCTGCATGTCCTGGAGCCAAATACCATCGTGAGCATTCTCGAATATCTCCCGATAGCGCTCTTCCGACAGGCGCAGCTGTTCGGCCATCACTCGCCGTCGCTCCCGTTCCCTCCGGAGTCGCTCAAAGCCAAAGTTGATCACGGCACCGGCAGCGACTACACCGCTCACTTCTCCCAGCGCATCGACGCGATAGTCCGAGCTAAGGAGGGCATTGGGCAGCATGATGACCAGGGCCAGTACCGAGCCGGTAAGTCCGGCCTTCATCCCGAATAGGAACCCCAGATAGGTGATCGGCAGCAGAAGGAAGAGGCGCTCCACAGCGTGCCGCTCAAAGCCCAGCACGGAGCTGGGAGCCTCAATGTTCAGGAAAGGCAGCAGTTGCTCGGGATAGTGGAGGGGAATGGTCACCAGGAACATCGCTATCGCAGCGAGGAGCTCCACGCTGCGGACAGCCTCCAGCAGTCTCCCTGGGATCCGTTGCTTCATTGCCATCTGTCGCACCGTTGTCTGGTCGAATACGTCCTAGGGCTCTTCCTCCAGAACCACCCAACCCATCCTTAACCCATAGAGGACAGCTTCGGTGCGTGATCCCACTCCCAGTTTGTTGAAGATGTTCACCAAGTGAGCCTTGACGGTGGGAACACTGAGGACAAGCTCGCTGGCAATCTCCTTGTTGCTGTGGCCCTTGGCGGCGAGCTGGAGTACCTCCAGCTCTCTTCCCGTAAGGGGTTCCTCACCGTCCAACGGCATGGGACGAGGTGTCGAACGGCCAGCCCGAGCGAGCAGCCTGGCCGCTACCGCGGGGTGAAGCACTGCCTCCCCGGCGTGGACCGATCGAATGGCCTGGATAACCTCCCGGCCCGTGGCGTTCTTGAGGAGATAGCCGGCAGCGCCAGCATCCAGAAGACCGAGCACGTAGCGGTCGTCGTCGTAAGCGCTGAGGATCAGCACGGCAGTGGTGGGGTTGGTTCTCTTGATCTGCTTGGTAGCCTCAATGCCATTGAGGCGGGGCATGACGACGTCCATGAGGACGATGTCAGGCTTCAGAGCCCTGACCGCCGCTACGGCCTCATGGCCGTTGCCTGCTTCCCCTATCACCTTTATGTCTCGTTGTTGTTCCAGAAGGTTCCGCATGCCCTCACGGAGCACCGGATGATCATCCGCTAGCACCACGGTAATCGGTTCCAAGGCATAACCCCTAGCGAATCGTGAATGCCTTCACGACCTATTCTACACCTTCTGGCGGCGCCTGTCACTGGACTATAGTTCTACAACCTTCGTCGCTTTCGCGCCGAAAGACTGAGGAAAATTAGGCTTTCGGCTGAAGCAGATAGGGAGTGCGGAAGGTGAAAATGTTCACGAAGGCAATTGAGAGGAGGCAATACCATGAAAGACAAGGCATTCATCTTCTACGGCAACCCGTGCACCATCTGCCTGGCGGATGCTGAGGTGCAAAGCTTCGAGGACGCCAAGAAGGGTGACTGGAAGCCCTGCCCGTTCTACCGTGAGGGGCGCGGCTGCTCTTCTTCCTCCTGCGGATGCATCCAGCTCGCTGGCGTCAAGATGGCTCGCTATGTCCTCCAGTTCTACAGTGAAGCGTCGGAGGAGGCCCTCGCTATAGAGAAGGCGGAGTTCCAGCGGAGAGCGCCCCTTCCTCCCAAGCGAGTGGAGGCCTACATCGATACCCCGGAGTACAACTACCGCCGGATCACCGACCCGGAGCTCGTTGTCCAGCGTGTTTGGGAATATGCCCAGGCCGTCCTGGACATCAAGCCAGGGGAGCGTGTCTTCCGTGCTTCGGAGGAGGATTGGGCAGCGCCCGTGGCTGTCGAAGCCGAGGCGGCCAGCGGCGAGACGGAGGAGGCCGAGCCGCCCACTCGTCGCGTAGCATAACCATCCTCACCCACGCCGGGCTAACACGACTCTCAGCGAGTCGGTAACTGGCTGGGAGTGCCAAGAGAAGGGACAAACTCGTCATGGAAGGACAAGAGCGTGTTGTGCCGCTTCGACGCACGGATGAAAGCGGCAATGGTCAACGCCCGCTTTCTGGCTTTATGTTTCGGGGGCAGGCCCTGTCCATGCCCGTCGCCCGACCGCGGGGAGGCCTACAAGCGAGGCGAGTGCGGCGGCCCACCTGGGCAGTCCTCTCGCCGACCATGCTTGATGTGGCCACCAGCATCACCGGCGCCGGCCTGGCCGCCTTCCTCTTCATGCACATGGGCTTGCTCTCCAGCGTGCTTATTGGCGCCGGCTCCCTGGACGCGTTGGCCGAATTTCTGGAGCGCTACTACCTGCTGCATGTAATGGCGCCCCCTCTTATCCTCTTACTGCTGGTTCACGTCGTACTGGTGACGCGCAAAGCGCCAACCACCTTCCGCCAGCAGTGGACGCTGGTGCGCCAGCTGCGTCAAATGGGGCATCTCGACACCTGGACTTGGGCCTTTCAGGTGGTTAGCGGAGCAGCACTGATGGTTTTCGCCTCGATTCACCTATGGGTGTCTCTCACCGAACTGCCCATCGAGGCGGCAAAGAGCGCCGAGCGCGTCTCCGGGTTCCTCTGGTTCGACATCCTCTTCGTGCTCTTCGCCGTAGGCCACGCCTGTGTAGGTCTCTACCGTATCGCCGTCAAATGGGGGCTGCTGTCCCGCCGTGGAGCCTATGCGACACTGGTCACACTGACCGCCGTTGTTTTGGCGATAGAGTTCACTATCGTAACAACCTTCTACACTCTCGGAGGCGGAGCATGACGACCATTATGACCGATGTCCTGGTGATCGGCGCAGGCCTGGCCGGCGAGCGCACAGCTGTCGAGGCGGCCGCGCATGGTCTTCAGGTCATTATGCTATCGTTAGTACCACCGCGACGCTCCCACTCCGTTGCCGCTCAGGGTGGCATGCAGGCCGCCCTGGGCAACATGGCCAGGAGCGCCGGCGATTCCCCCGATGTTCACTTTGAGGACACGGTGAAGGGCGCCGACTGGGGATGCGAACAGGATGTGGCCCGCCTGTTTGTCAACCTGGCGCCAGTGGCTATTCGTCAGATGGCCCACTGGGGGGTCCCCTGGAGCCGAGTGGTGCCTGGGCCGAAGCGACTTCCTAGCGGCGATATCGTCGAGGAGTCGGCCGAGAAGGAAGGGCTTATCGCCGCCCGCAACTTCGGCGGCACCAAGAAGTGGCGAGCCTGCTTCTGCTCCGACGGTACAGGGCACTCCCTGCTCTACACCATGGATAACGTCGCCCTGCAGCTCGGCGTCCAGGTTCACGACCGAACAGAGGCCCTGGCCCTGATCCATGACGGTGAGCGATGCTACGGCGCCGTCGTCCGGGACCTCCGCAATGGTGAGCTGCGCACCTATCTGGCTCGGGCCACGGTCATCGCCACCGGCGGCTACGGACGTATCTACGGCCAGTCCACCAACGCCGTCATCAATGACGGCACGGGAATGGCGATAGGGCTGGACACAGGCGTCGTCCCTCTGGGGAACATGGAGGCCGTACAGTTCCATCCCACCGGCGTCGTACCGGGGGACATCCTGGTTACCGAAGGATGCCGCGGTGACGGCGGCTATCTGCTGGACAAAGACGAACACCGCTTCATGCCCGACTACGAGCCGGAGAAGCAGGAGCTCGCCTCTCGGGACGTGGTCAGCCGGCGCATGGTCCACCACATGCGCCAGGGCCACGGCGTGGAATCGCCCTACGGACCCCACCTCTGGCTGGATATTCGCCACTTGGGCAAGGATCACATAGAGACCTATCTCCGCGATGTCGCTGACATCTGCCGCGATTTCCTGGGCGTCGACCCGGTGCACGAACTCATTCCGGTACGACCCACCCAGCACTACAGCATGGGCGGCGTCCGCACCGACATCGGCGGCCGTGCCTATGGCCTCGTCGGCCTATACGCCGCCGGCGAGGCGGGATGCTGGGACCTCCACGGTTTCAACCGCCTCGGCGGTAACTCCGTAGCGGAGACGGTGGTCATGGGCATGGTGGTAGGCAGAACCATCGCCCAAGACCTCGCCGGCTCGGATTCCTCTTTCCCCGACTCCGCCGTTCGTTCTGCATGGGCGCAAGTGGAGCAGCGGATGCGTGCTCTCGCCTCTTACGGCCTGGAGTATGTCTACGACCTGCGTCAGCAAATGTCGGATATCCTAATAGAGAAGGTGGGAGTCTTCCGCAACGGCGAGCAACTCGTCAAGGCTGTAGAGGAACTTCAGGAACTGCACGAGCGATCCAGGAATCTGGGGCTGCGCTCCAGCGGACGGGGACCCGACCCAGAGGTTTCAGCGGCCCTGCGCCTGCCTGGCATGATCCGGCTGGCGATTACCATCGCCTACGGGGCGATGCAGCGCACCGAGAGCCGCGGAAGTCACTACCGGGAGGACTACCCTGCCCGAGACGACACGCTCTGGCTCAGGCGAACCCTGGCAACCTGGCCAGATGGCGCTGACGTACCGCGCCTCAGCTATGAGCCCGTCAAGATCACAGAATCGCCCCCGGGCGAGCGCGGCTACGGCGAAACGCAAGCGGCGAACAAGAAGGAGGGCATCCGTGGCTAACCGCACACTCACTTTCTCGATCTTTCGTTACAATCCTTACGACCCGGAATTCGGGCCGCGGATGCAGGAGTACATCCTGGAGGAGACCCCCAGGATGACCCTGTTCACCGCCCTGACGCGCATTCGGGAGGATATGGATCCCTCCCTCCAGTTCGACTTCGTCTGTCGGTCAGCGGTTTGCGGCTCCTGCGCCATGCTGGTCAACGGCCATCCCAGGCTGGCCTGCCGCACGCGCACCGACCAGCTCCCCAAGAAGATCATTCTTCATCCGCTTCCCTTCTTCCGCCTGATCGGGGACCTCTCCGTGGACACAGGAAGCTGGTTCGCGGAGATGGCCCACCGCGTCGAGTCATGGGTGCACACCCCCAAGGCTTTTGACCCCAATGGGGAAGAAGACCGCATGTCCAACGATGAGGCGCTGGCTGTCTACGAGCTGGAGCGCTGCATCGAGTGCGGCTGCTGCGTCGCCGCCTGCGTCACCGCTCAGATGCGGGACGACTTTTTGGGAGCGGCCGGCCTGCTACGCATTGCCCGCTTCTGGATCGACCCGCGCGACCAACGCACCGATGCTGACTTCTTCGATGTGGTAGGAACCGATGCCGGCGTCTTCGGCTGCGTCGGCCTGCTGGCTTGCCAAGACTATTGCCCGAAGGACCTGCCTCTGATGGAGCAGCTGGCGTACTTGCGCCGCAAGATGCTGCTCGCCAGTATCCGCTCAGCGGGGGGCAAGAAGAAGGAGCGACAGCCAGAGGAGCATACGAAGGTTCGCTAGACGGAACCTGTCCGCACCGTCTCCGAGCGCTTGAGCACCGCGAGGGGCCTCGCATGTTACGCTCGCCAGAGCGCAAGTTGTGACACTCGTCGCGCGGAATCAGGAGACGTCAGAAAAGCTAGCCGGAAAGAAAGGCCAGGCTACGCCGTCTCGTCGCGGGCCTCTTCTTCAGCCAACGGCTCCACCGCCTGGCCACCACCGCTGAGAAGGATGGGACGCCGGTGGCCGCGAATGGCCTCCGCATCCACCACGCACTTCTTGATATCGGGATGGGAAGGGATATCGTACATTACGTCTAGCAGCGTATCCTCCACCACCGTGCGCAGACTGCGCGCGCCCATCTTGTGACTGAGCGCCCTCTCGGCCGCCGCCTCCAGAGCGTCATCGGTGAACACCAGCTCTACGCCATCCAGAGCAAAGGAACGCTGGAACTGCTTCACCAGGGCATTCTTCGGCTCGGTAAGGATGGCCATCATGGCCTCCTTGTCCAGCGATTGCAGAGGCACGATCACCGGCAGGCGGCCAACGAACTCGGGGATGAGGCCGTAATCCAGGAGGTCATCGGAGGACACCTGGCCGAGGATCTCATCGCGAGCCTTAGCGGCGTCCTCCTGAGCGAGGCCCGCTCGAAAGCCCAGGGAGCGCTTGCCCGTGCCCAGGCGCTTGTCGATCACTCCATCCAGCCCCAGGAAGGCACCACCACATATGAAGAGGATGTTGTTGGTGCTGATCTGGATGAAGTCCTGGTGAGGATGCTTGCGACCGCCCTGAGGGGGCACATTGGCTACGCACCCCTCGACGATCTTCAACAGGGCCTGCTGGACACCCTCTCCTGATACGTCGCGGGTGATGGATGGATTATCGCCGCTCTTGCGGGCGATCTTGTCGATCTCGTCGATGTAGATGATCCCCCGCTCGGCGCGGGCGATATCGTAGTCCGCTGCCTGGATAAGGCGCAGGAGGATGTTCTCCACGTCCTCGCCCACATAGCCGGCCTCGGTGAGGGCAGTGGCATCGGTGATGGTGAAGGGGGCATCCAGAATCCTGGCCAGAGTACGAGCGAGAAGGGTCTTGCCACAGCCAGTCGGACCCAGAAGCAAGATGTTGCTCTTCTCCAGCTCGATGTCAGCCGACCGGCTTCCGGCAGCGATACGCTTGTAGTGGTTATAGACGGCCACCGACAGGACCTTCTTGGCCTGCTCCTGACCCACCACGTACTCGCTGAGCTGCTCATAGATCACCTTAGGGGGCGGAACGCGCTGGAAGGGAACCTTGCCGCTGCCAGTCCGGTGAACAGCCTCTTCTTGCAGGATCTCGTGGCAAAGCTGAACACACTCGTCGCATATGTACACAGAGCCGGGCCCAGCGATCAGGCGGCGCACCTGCTCCTGGTTCTTGCCGCAGAAGGAACAAGAATACTGCTGCGAACGGCTTCGGCGAGAACCTGCCATAGCTCTCTATCGCTTTCTTAACAGAATCGACCCCCGCCTATTATAGCAGACGCACACCTTTCCAGGTAAGTAACGGACCGCCGGGAGAACAACGGGTTAAAAATGGTCGCCCTCGACCGAAGTGCCTCCAAAAGGCTCACTTACGGCTTCGCCAGGATCTCGTCTATGATCCCATATTCTCTTGCTTGGTCGGCGTCCATGAAGAAGTTGCGGTCGGAGTCGCGAGCGATGCGCTCAGGGTCCTGACCGGTGTGCTTGGACAGGATATCGCGGATCACCTGCTGGTTGCGCAGTATCTCCTTGGCATAGATCTCGATGTCGGCAGCCTCTCCGGTAGCCCCGCCACGCGCCTGGTGGATATGAACCGTGGAGTGAGGCAGGGCATAGCGCTTCCCCTTGGTACCAGCTGACAGAAGGACGGTAGCCATGCTGGCGCACATCCCCACGCAGATGGTGGCGACGTCGCAGCGGGCCAACTGTATCGTATCGTAGATAGCCAGCCCAGCGCTGATCGCACCGCCAGGCGAGTTCATGTACAGGTTGACGTCCTTTTCGGGGTCCTCTCTCTCCAAATAGAGAAGCTGCGCAATGACGAGATTGGCTATCTGATCATCGATGGGCATACCCAGGAAGATGATGCGCTCCTTGAGCAGAAGCGAGTAGATGTCGAAGGCGCGCTCCCCCCGAGGGCTAGTCTCCACCACATAGGGAATGACCATGCCAGGCATGCTGTCCATAAGCCTTACTCCTTGCTGACGACTTCTCTCTTGCCGATTTCTTCCTCTGCCGCAGGCGGCGGTGGCACATCCTCTCCCGAAGCGCTGGCCACCAGTCGATCCACGGTCTTGCGGGTGAGAAGAGAGCGTTCCAGGGCATCACGGCCGCCAGCGCTGCCAAAGATCTTCCGCACTTCGTCCTCTCGCGGCCCCGATGAGATCGCCAGCCGGTCGATCTCGACATCGATGTCCTCTTGGCTCACCGAGATCCCCTCCGCCTTCGCCACATCGTTCAGCACCAGCGAGCGCTGGATCCGCTCCACGGCCTGAAGGCGCAACTCCTGGCGCAACTCCTCCTCTGACTTGCCCACATGCCTCAGATGAGGCTCGATGTCCCCACCTCCGCGGGAGTTAGCCCACTCACGCAGCAGGTGCTCCGTCTCTCGCTCCGCCAATACCGGCGGAAACTCCACAGAGGCGCCAGCCACTACCTCATCCACTACTCTGTCCCGGTAATGGGCCTCCGCATGCTGCTCGGCCAACTCCCGCAGGTCTGACTCCAGCCGCTGTCGCAGCGCCTCCAGGCTGGAGAAGCCCTCCCCCACATCGGCGGCGAAGGCGTCATTCAGCTCCGACAGCTTCTCCTCCTTGATCTCCCTCACCAGCACCGTGCACATGCATGTCTTGCCCGCCAGCAGCCGCTGGGGATGGTCCTGGGGCACATCTATGCTGAACTGCTGCTGAACGCCCTTCTCAGCCCCCATAAGGTGCTCGACGAATCCTGGCGCCAAGACAGGCACCCCCGGACGCAGGCGAATCTCGGCATCGTCCTCGGAGGCGACCGTGCGGCCGTCCACGCTGACCCGAATGTCTGCTCGCACCAGATCACCCATTTGCAGCGGCCTGTCCACAGGCTCCAGGATGGCATACCGGTGACGCAGCTCCTCCAGCTTCTCGTCCACCTGCTCCTCGCTCACCGTCACCGGCTCTCGCTCCACCCTCACCTCACGGTAGTTCCCCAGGTCAACGCTGGGACGAACGGCTACCGTGGCCTTGAAGATCAGCGGTTCCTGCTGCACCACCTCGACGCTGGGATAGTCGATCGCGTCGATGTCCTCCTCCTCGACGGCCTCGTTGTAGGCCTCGGGGATCAGCACCCGCAGCGCCTCCTGCATGACGGCGTCGCGCCCTATGTAGCGCTCCAGCATGTGCCGCGGCGTCTTCCCCTTGCGGAAGCCGGGAACCTCCGTCTTCAGGGCCAATCGCCGATAGGCCTGCTCCAGCGATCTCTCCAGCCGCTCGGGCTCGACTTCGATCTGGAGGACGACCTGGCTCTCGGGGATGTGTTCGGTGGATACCTTCACTCTATCCTATATCCTCCGCGAAGTATTATAGCATGCCGCCTTCCTACGAGGGAGTCGCCGACCTCACCCTCGGCGCGGGCTCAGAACGTCGTTCAGGGCGTCGCCCAGGAGGTCGGGGGCGAGGAGTGGCAGCCCAATAAGGCGATCGCTCCTCCTGCGCCGGCAGGTGGTTAGCCGCCGGGCATCTCGCAGATGACCGGCTCCCCGCTGCCGTTCAGCGCCAGCAGGGCATCGAACTGGGCGACCTCTCCCATGGTCGACTGCTGGTCGCGACCGCGGATCCACCGCTCGAACTGATAGGTCTCCGCATCGAGCCGGTACATGACGACGATATTGTCCTCGCCGAAGCAATCGGCCACCTCCTGCGCGGAGCTCTCGCCCGTCCAGGCGAAGTTGGCCCAACTCCCGGCAGGGATCGTCACCGTCCGAGAAGACACCGGCGACGGGGCAGGCATCTCGCAGGTGGCCGCCTCCCCGCTGGTGTTCAGGGCCAAGAGCGCATCGAACTGGGCGACCTCTCCCATGGTCGACTGCTGGTCGCGACCGCGGATCCACCGCTCGAACTGCTGACTCTCCGCATCGAGGCGGTACATCACGACGATATTGTCCTCGCCGAAGCACCAGGCCACCTCCTCAGCAGGGCTTTCGCCCGTCCAGGAGAAGTTGGCCCAACTCCCGGCCGGTATGGTCACCGTCCGTGTGCCCGTAGGCGTGGTCGTGACCGTGGCTGTGGGCGTAGCCGTAGGTGTGGGCGTAGGCGTAGGCGTGGGCCCGGGGCAATCGCCCGGCGCGATGAACGGATCGAAGTCGACTAGCCCCTGCGCAGGGTCGTCCACCTTGTGGTAGATCTCCTGCTCGATCTCCGCCGCCGTGCACAGGTCCCAGTTGTTGTACTCGGCGTTCACGTCAGCGGTGGCGCCATCCATCTCCACCAGATAGTTCAGGTCACCCAGGACACCTCCACAGGTGACGAACGTATTCGCATCGCTGGGGCTGCCGCCGATGGTCGCCGTCAGCCCGAAGGCATCACTCGGGTCCCAGTCGGAAAGCTGGATGGGGACCCTGATCTGGGCGAAGGTGTTTTGGCTGATGGTGACAGAGGTGCTGAGGGCGCTCTGCGGCGTTGCATCGATCCCGTAATAGTCCGCGTCGCTCAAGATGTTATTTGTGACCGTGACCGGATTGCCGGAGACGTACAGCGTGGAACTGGCGGTGCCTGCCGATATCTGGTTGTTCTGCACCTTCAGGTCGTTGCCGATGGCGCTCACCGTGCCGTTAGTCACCACGTTCCCCCCGATCGTACCTCGGTCGCCCTCGAGCCCGAGAGCGGTACCACCACCGGCGTCGACGGTGTTGCTCCACAAACCGGAGTCGTCGCACATGCAGCCTATCCCCCCACCATTGTCGTGGACGTTATTCCTGAAGATGCTCACGTTAGTGGGATGGGGAATCCCGCCCGCTGACACCGCCGACGATGTGGCGTTGTGGATCTCATTGTGCTGTATTGTAACGTTGTTCCCGTCGCCCACAATGCCAGACGTAGTGAAAACCCACCCTGGAGGCGGGGTGGCATCCAGGTCCAAACCTTCGAAGGTCACGTTGTCAGCGCTGATATCAACCATGGCGCTGGATCCGCCGGCGCCGTGGTGAACAGTGGCCACTCCATCGTCCGCCTCGGTGGCGCCCGGGCCCGTAATCGTCACGGAAACGTTGATGACCAGCGTGTCCTCCGTGTAGTCGCCCTCGCAGACGCGGATCGTGTCGCCAGCGTTCACCGTACCCAGAGCGTCCGTGATGGTGTGGTAATCGGGCGCTCCCGGCTTAGCACAGTTCTGGAGCAGGTCATCATCGACCACGTAGGTGTACCCGACCGCGGCGACCGGCGATGTGACGGTGGGAGATACCATCAGAGCAAGTACGAGGATCAGCAGATAGAGAGCGCCTCGATGCAACACAGTGAGAGCTCCTTTCGAGACACCGCTGCCCGCCAAGGGCAACGGCCGGTCTGGAGGGTGTACCTCCGCAGCGGCATTATAGCATGCCGCCTTCCTATGAGCCCGGCCATTTGGCTCAGCCTCGCCGCGGGCTCAGGACGTCGTTCAGGGCGTCGCCCAGGAGGTTGAAAGCGAACAGGAGGAGGGCCACCACCGCCGCCGGCACCAGGAGGAGATGGGGATGAGCTCGCAGGCTGCTGAGATCGCTGCCGGCGGCGATCATCGCCCCAAAGCTGGGATGAGGATACGTGATGCCGATGCCCAGCCAGCTCAGCAGGATCTCCGTCCCGGCCATCGCTCCCAGGGAGAAGGTGACGCTGACGATGATGATGTTACCGACGTTGGGGAGCAGGTGCCGGGCAAGAATACGCCCCACCGAGGCGCCCGACGCGCGCGCCGCCAGCACGTAGTCGCTCTCCCGCAGGGAGAGAACCTGAGAGCGGATAAGGCGAGCGATGCCCACCCAGCCGAACAGGGCCAGGGCGCCAAACACCAGGAAGTAGTCGGGGGCACCCGCTTCAACCAGACCGCCGGCAACCGGCCACGATTCGAACCTGTCGAACAGGTCCTCGACGCGCGGCCGGATGGTGGCAGTGATCAGAAGCAAGAGAAGGATGTCGGGGAGGGCAAAGAAGGCATCGGCCACCCGCATGATGACGTTGTCCAACCAGCCGCCGACGTAGCCGGCCAGCAGGCCCAGCCCTACCCCCAGCACCAGGCCGCCGGTGAAGATGGCGGCGGCGCTGATGATGACCGTGGTCTGCGAGGCCCAGATGACTCGACTGAGCATGTCGCGGCCCAGGCGGTCGGTGCCCAGGGGATGGGACAGGCTGGGGCCGGCAAAGGTGTTGTCCAGGTCCTGCTCGTTGTAGCCGTAGGGCGTCACCCAGGGAGCAAGGAGACCGGCCAGGTAGATGACCACGATCGCCACCAGGCAGACCATCGCCAGCCGCTTGCGCGCCAGCCGCCGCAGGGCCGTCCCGCCCAGGCGAGGGTGGGCCTCTTCCATCGGCTCCCCTACGGTCAGATCCGCATCCGTCATGCTAGTACCTCGGCCCTCCCGCTCCTAAGCGGACGCGGGGGTCGATGAAGCCGTAGGCGATATCGGTGACCAAGTTGGCCACGATGAAGGCAGTGGCCGTTATCAGGGTGACGGCCATGATCACGTCGTAGTCACGGTTGCCCACGGCCTCCCAGGTGAACTGGCCGATGCCGGGGATGCCGAATAGCGCCTCCACGAACAGGGAGCCGCCCAGCAGACCCACCAGGGCGAAGCCAACGATGGTGGTCATGGGCAGAAGGGCGTTGCGAGCGACATGGCGAGTGATCACCACGATCTCCCGCAGGCCCTTGGCCCGCGCCGTGCGCACGAAGTCCTCGTCCAGCACCTCCAGGGTCTGAGCGCGCATCAGGCGGGCCACGCCGGCGATGCCCGGCAGTGATAGGGCCAGAATGGGCATGATGATCCGCTTATCGAAGATGCCGATCTTCATGCCCAAGATGTCTTTCTCCACCCAGCCGCTGCTGGGCAGCCATCCCAGCTTGAGGGCAAATATAAACTGCAAAACAGGTATGGTGACCAAGACAGGGACAGACCTGAAGAACAGAAAACCGCCGATCGTTAAGGGGTCCTGCCAGGTTCCCTGCCTGAGAGCCGCCCAGATCCCCGCCGGAATGCCGATGGCGAAAATGATGATCAGAGCCACCAGGTTGTACTGGATGGTGACCCACATCTTGTCGAAGATAATGTCCTTCACGGGCACACCCAGATAGGTGAAGCTGGTGCCCAGGTCGCCGTGGAAGACGTCCCACATGTAGCGGCCGTACTGGGCAAAGAAGGGGTCATCCAAGCCCTGCTCGTGGCGAATCGCCTCCACCCGCTCGGGATCGTGGTATTGCCCCTGCAGGATCTCCACCGGGTCGCCCGGCCCGAAGCGGCCGAGGGCGAAGGTAACCAGCGACACCGCCAGAAGGACGAACGGCGCCCAGATCAAGCGCCGCACTACGAAGGGGAGAATGCCCTGCATCTTCTCTTACATGTCGCCGTCGCGAGCCTACTCCTCTATGTAGACGTAGCGCATCCTGGGGATGACGAACGGAGGAAGGGTATAGTCCTTGACGTAGGGCTTGATCAGCACGTTGAACTCGTCGTGGAACAGGGGTATCCAGGGCACGTCGTTGACGATGATCTGCTCCGCCTGCTGATACAACGACAGCCGCGTGGCCTCGTCCGCCTCCGCATCCGCCTCCTCCAGCAGGCGATCCACATCGGCGTTCGCATACTGGCTGTAGTTGGTGGTGCTATCGCTGTGGAACTGGATCGTCAAGAAATTCTCCGGGTCAGGGTAGTCGGCCACCCAGCCCATTTCGAACATCTGGTACTTGCCCTCATGGACATCGTGGAAGAAGGTGGCGGTCTCCGCCTGACGAGTGGAGATCTCAATCCCCAGGTTCTCCTCCCACATGGCCAGAATGGCCTCGCTCACCGGCCCCACGCTGGCTCCCCGTCCCGAAGAGGCGATCTCGATGTCGGGCAGACCCTCGGGCCCGCCGTAGCTGGACTCCGCCAGCAGTTGACGCGCCTTCTCCGGATCGAACTCCAGACCCTGGAGGTCCTCGTTAAAGCCGGGGATGCTCGGCGGCAGGATGCCATCGGCCTCCACCACTGCATCCAGCAGCACTACCTCGATGAGCTTGTCCTTATCGATGGCATGAGCGAAGGCCTGGCGCACTTTGAGGTCATCGAAGGGCGGCGTCTGCACGCTGAAGCCGATGTACCAGATGTCCATCCGCGGCGCCTCATGAAACTCCGCATTGAGAGGCTCAGCGGGGTCGCGCACCCGCTCGATGTCATTCAGGCCAACGCCAGTGACATCGAGCTCATCGTTCTCGTACATGGTGATAGCAGAGCCGCCGCCAAGGGTGTACACCAGCCGACCCAACAATGGCGCTCCTAGGTGATAGCGGCTGTTCGGCTCCAGAACGATGCGCTGTCCCAGGTCCCACTCCGCCAGCTTGAAGGGCCCGGTGGCGTTGGGCTTGCGCTGCCAGTTGGTGCCGCTGAAGCAGGTGCTGCCCTCCACCTGATTGCGATCTACGACAAAGGCGGTGGGATAGGTCAGCTTGGCCAGGAAGGAGACCTGGGGAGCGTCGATGGTGATGTTAAGGGTGTAGTTGTCCACCACCTCGATGCCTGTGACCTCTTCGGCCTCACCGTCAACGAACTCCTCAGCCCCCACGATATCGCCCAGGTAGACTTCGCCCACCGTGGACTGCGTGTCAGGGTCAAGGGCCCGCTCCATGGAGTACTTGACGTCGCTGGCCGTTACCTGACGATCCCCTTTGTGAAAGAGGACGCCGCGCCGGAGATAGAAAGTGTAGACCGTGCCGTCGTCGCTTATGTCCCACCTTTCAGCAATGTCCGGCACGATCTGGAGGTCGCGGTCGATGGTCACCAGGCCGCCGAAGACCTCCACGATGTAGTTGGCGGAATCGACATCGCTGGCGCAGGCGGGGTCAAGGGTCAAGGGGTCTCTGCCCAGCAACCGCAGTTCGCCGCCAGCGGCTGCGGAAGGTGTCCCCGTGATCTGGGCGGCTGGCGTCCCCTGGGATGACTCCTCCCCATCGCCACCGCCGCCGACCAGCGCCGCCACCACACCAACGACCACGGCCACCGCGATGACCAAACCGCCCAGAACCAGAACCAAGTTCCTCATCGCAACCCAAGAAGCCTCCGCCCGGCAGGCGACAGTCTTCCCCTACCGATGACGGAAGCTAGCCCACAAAAGTTACACCGCAGGAACAGCCTCAAGGAGATTCCTTCGGGACTACCCCCGGCCTCAGCGCTATGTGCAGCTCTGCCAGTTGGGCATCGGACACAGTGGAGGGAGCGCCGAACAGGGGGTCGGAGGCGGTCTTCGTCTTGGGAAAGGCGATCACCTCCCGAATGTCCCGCTCGCCGGCCAGGATCATCACCGTGCGATCAAGGCCGGTGGCGATGCCGCCGTGGGGCGGCGCACCGTATTCGAATGCCTCCAGCATGTGGCCGAAGCGGTACTGGGCCTCCTCAGGCGAGATGCGCAGCAGGCTGAACATCTTCTCCTGCACGTCGCGGCGATGAATTCGGATGCTGCCGCCGGCTATCTCCCAGCCGTTGCAGACCAGGTCGTAGGCGCGCGCCCGAACGTGACCCGGGTCGGTATCCATGAGGGGCAGATCCTCTTCTTTGGGAGAGGTGAACGGATGGTGCACCGGATCCCAGCGCTCCTCGGCCTCGTTCCAGTCCAGAAGGGGGAATTCGGTGACGAAGCAGAAGGTGAAGACGCCCTCATCGACCAGATCCAAGCGGCGGGCCATCTCCCGCCGCAGGCCGTCCAGCGCCTGGCAGACCTGCTCCTCCTGATCGGCCACCATGATAATCAGGTCGCCGCGGTTGGCCCCCGCGCGGGCAGCGATGCCCCGCACCTCCTCCAGGCGAAGGAAACGGTGCGTGGGCGAGTGGAACTCTTCGGCGGTCAGCTCCTCCACTGGCCCTTCGCCGGTCAAGCCGATGGATATGAGCCCCTTGCCGCCCACCGTCTTGACGAAATCGGTGAGCTCGTCGATCTGGCGGCGGCTGAGGACGGCACCGCCGGGAGCGCAGATGGCCCGCACCACACCGCCGGCGGCCAGTGTCTGCTGGAAAACTTCAAACTCCGATTCGGCCAGCAGGTCGGAGATGTCCACCAGCTCCATCCCGTAGCGCAGGTCCGGCTTGTCTGTGCCGAATCGACGCATCGCCTCGTCGTAAGTGAAGCGGGGGAACGGCTTGGGCAGCCGCACGTCAGGCCGAATCGTCTCCACCATCGCAACGTGGAGGTCCTCCATCAGATTCAGCATGTCATCTTCGTTTATGAAGCTTATCTCCATGTCCAGCTGAGTGAACTCCGGCTGGCGATCGGCCCGCAGGTCTTCGTCGCGGAAGCAGTGAGCGATCTGGAAGTAGCGCTCGAACCCGGACACCATTAGGAGCTGCTTGAGCTGCTGGGGCGACTGGGGCAGAGCATAGAAAAGGCCGGGGTTGACGCGGCTGGGCACCAGGTAGTCGCGCGCCCCCTCGGGCGTGCTCTTGATAAGAATGGGCGTCTCCACCTCTGTGAAACCTCGGTCGCTGAGGAAGTTGCGAATGAACCGAGTCACGTTGTGGCGGAGGATCATATTTTTGTGCATGCGCTCACGCCGCAGGTCCAGGTAGCGATAGCGCAGTCGTAGCAGGTCCTCAACCTCCGTATCCTCGTTGATATAGAAGGGCGGCGTCTTGGATGGGTTGAGAAGGGCCGCGCCCTGGGCGCGCACCTCCACCTCGCCGGTGGGCATATTGCGGTTCTCGGTACCCGACGGCCGCCGCGCTACCGTGCCCTTCACGTGGAGCACGTACTCGTTGCGCACATCGCTGGCCACTTTGTGGGCCTCCTCGGCCCCTTTAGGATTGAACACTACCTGAACGATGCCTTCGTGGTCGCGCAGGTCGATGAAAATGAGGCTGCCGTGGTCGCGGCGGCGGTGTACCCAGCCGGCCAGGGAGACCTCCTCGCCTTCGTGTTCGGCGCGCAATTCGCCGCAGCTACGAGATTTCAGATACGTTTTCATGATACCCAGAGTTTCGCATTTCCCCTAGCCAAAGTCAACGTTGCTGCCCCTCAAAGGCGGTGCTACGATGCGAGTAGGTATCATGAGCGAGACAAGAGTCAGCCTGTACATCCACATCCCCTTCTGCCAGGCCAAGTGCTCCTACTGCGACTTCAACTCCTACGCCGGGCTGGAGTCGCTAGTCCCGTCCTACGTGCGCGCCCTGCTCGCCGAGATGACGCTCTGGCAGCAGCCCATCCAGGGCATGCAGGCGGCCACCGTCTTCCTGGGCGGCGGCACCCCCAGCCTGCTGCCGCTGGCAGATATCGAGCGCACGCTGACCGCCCTCCGCCAGCGCTTTCGCCTGGCCGCCGACGCCGAGGTCTCCTGCGAAGCCAACCCGGGGACAGTGCACCGCCCCTACCTTCGAGGGCTACGCTCGCTGGGAGTGAACCGCCTCAGCCTGGGCGTGCAGAGCTTCCACGATGACGAGCTGGCCGTCCTCGGCCGCATCCACAGAGCAGCGGAGGCCAGCGAGGCCTATCGCACGGCGCGGCAGGCGGGCTTCGACAACGTGAACCTGGACCTGATCTACGGCCTGCCCGGCCAGACAATGGCCGCCTGGCGGCAAACGGTGAGGGAAGCCATCGCCCTGCGGCCCGAGCACCTGTCGCTGTACGCCCTGACGGTGGAGGAAGACACCCCCCTGGCCGACGATGTGGCCCACGGTCGCCTGCCCCCGCCGGACGCCGATCTGGCCGCCGATATGTACCTCTGGGCCGAGGATGCCCTGGCGACCGCC
>Ga0111179_1009_pt1 | contig 28889 bp, 30 predicted proteins | sample DeeMarSWOR324_28_FD_80226 | JGI IMG/M metagenome (GOLD analysis project Ga0111179, IMG submission 80226) | Dehalococcoidia bacterium SM23_28_2
CGTTGTCCATCCCGCCACCCTGAGCGTAACGAAGGGCCCCCCTTCACATAACACGCTATGCCCTAATGCCGATGCACCTCGCCGAGCGGAATACAAGAAGGCCCTCCGCCAGCGGAGGGCCCCCATCTTCTAGCGAATCGTTTCTACTTGTTGGCTTCCTCCTCGGAAAAGCGCTGGACGCTGACACGAGCGGCGATATTCTCGGCAATGCGCATGAACACCTGCGCCACCGGCGAGTCGGGGTCGCGCTCCACGATGGGCACGCCCTGATCGGTGCTGGTCTGCACCTGGGCGTCCAGAGGGATCTCGCCCAGGAAGGCCAGCCCCAGCTTCTCCGCCGCCGCGCTGGCGCCGCCGTGCCCGAAAATGTCCGTTCGCTGGCCGCAGTGAGGGCAGAGGAAGTAGCTCATGTTCTCGATGATCCCGAACACGGGCACGTTCAGCTTTCCGAACATCATCACCGCCTTGGTGGCGTCCTCCAGCGACACGCTCTGGGGAGTGGTGACGATGGCCACACCGGCGATGAGCGCCTCCTGGGCCATACTCAAAGGAGCGTCGCTGGTGCCCGGCGGCAGGTCGACGACCAGATAGTCCAACTCGCCGTCGGCGGCCCAATCGAGCTCGTGGAGAAGCTGCCGGATGCCGCTGCCGATCAGGGGGCCTCGCCAGATCAACGCTGCGCCCGGTTTTAGGAGGAAGCCGATAGAGACCACGCTGACGCCGTAGCGCGTCACCGGCGCAAGGCCCGTCTCAGCCTGGTAACCATGCTCGATGCCGACCATGGTTGGGATGTTGGGGCCGGTGAAGTCGGCGTCCAGCAGGCCCACGCGTGCCCCGTGCTTGGCGAGGGCGACGGCCAGGTTGAGGGCGACCGTGGACTTGCCCACGCCGCCCTTGTTGCTGGCAACGGCGATTACGTTTCGCACTCCCTGTACCGGGCGCGGGCCGCTGGGGCGCGAGTGGGTTCGCACCTCGGCATCCATCTTCACATCCACGCTCTCAACGCCAGGGACGCTGCGGACGGCCTCCTCCGCCCTGCGCTGAAGCTCGTCGCGCAGGGGACAGGCGGGGGTGGTGAGCACGAACCTGAAAGCCACCTTGCCGCCGCTGATCTTCAGGTCGCGGATCATGCCCAGGCTCACGATGTCCCGACGCAGTTCGGGGTCCTCGACGGTGCTCAGGGCGGCCAGGATGGCCTTCTCACTCGGGCCCTGTTTGCCTTTTCCTTTTTTCACCGATACCTCCTATTCGGACGCTCTCACTTTCGGCGAGGAAGAACCCCGGCCTCTACGATGAACCGGCAGCAGTCGTCACCACGGCTCTGACACTCGGCTGACCGCACCTCGCTGTCCAGCAATCGGCTGAACAGCTCCAGATGCCAGACGCAGACCTCATCCTGGCTCTCGGCCACCCTGCGATAGGGGCAATTGTAGGCCAGGATCTCGAAGCCCTGTTCCAGCTTGCGCCACTCGGCGAATCCGCTCTCTGCCTCCAGGATGTCGACCACCGCCGCCACTCGCTCCTCCAGGCTCTTGCCTTCCAGCCGCCGAGCGTACTGGCTGGCGATCCTGCGGGCCAGCTTGCGGAAAAGGAGGGCCTTCTTCTTGGCTGGGGAGAGGCCTTCGAGCTCGCTGCTGTCCAGCAAGGCCACCTCATCGATGAGCATCTCGGCCAGGCGGTCGTAGCACTTGGGGAACGTCTCCTCGGCCTTATCGGTGAGCGAGTACACGAAATGGGGGCGGCCGGTGGGACGGCGCGCCTCGCGGGCGACCACGAGGTTATCCCGCTCCAGGGTGGCCAGATGCTGGCGGACGGTCATCCGCGCCAGTTGCAGCGCGGAGGCTAGCTCGTCGACTGTACTGCCCGCGCTGCGCTTGAGCAGGGCGAGGATCTGGCTCTTGGTGCTCTGTAATGCCATCGTCTCCGCAGTTGGGGAATAACGACCGCCGGGAACTTTGCGGGCGTCTCCTGCGTTCATAGTATAGCGCAAGGTCGACTCTGTATCGATATTAACAAAGGTGTGGCGGTTGCGCAAGTGAATACAGTAAATATGGCGATAAGCTTGACAGCGCGCCTCTTCTGGAGTACGATCTACTGAAGGCCGTGTAACGTACATATGATGAGAGGCGTCTAATGATAGCGGGTTGGAAAGTGGAGACAAAGATGAGAAGGGCTGCAGTCACTCAGCCTGAAGAGACGGTCAAAGACGAGAGTCGCTGTCGTCATCATTGGCTGATCGAGAGCCCTCAGGGCCCTACGAGCCTGGGGGTCTGCAAGCTGTGTGGTGCTCGCAAGGAGTTCCGCAACTCGGTGGCTGACTTGTTGTGGGAGTATGAACCGCTGTCCGAGCTGTCCCACGGCCAGTGGGGGAAGTCGCGCGATTTCCATGCCCCCACAGGGGCGGGAACGGATGATGATGGCTCCTCGGCGGGGATGGCAGCAGCAGGAGGCAGCCGTCTGGTGTAGGACGAGCGTGGCAGTGCTAAGGGGGCGCGCCCGACATGGGTGCGCCCCCTCTTTTTGTAGCCTCAGAGGAAGGCGCTGGTATAATGACGCCAGCAGGAGGGAAGTGTGAACCTCTCCGTCGAGCTGGCGCCCAAGTGCAAGCGGGGGCTTCTTCTGGCCAACCCGGTGATGGCTGCCTCCGGCACGTTCGGCTATGGGCTGGAGATGGCCAAAGATCTGGACATCCAGCGCCTGGGGGCCATCGTCTGCAAGGGGACTACCCTCCGCCGACGTCGCGGTAATCCTCAGCCGCGGATGGTGGAGACCGCCGCGGGCATGCTCAACTCCATCGGCCTTCAGAACATGGGGGTGCAGGCGCTCGTTCGCGACATCGCTCCTATCTGGGCCACCTGGCGAGTGCCGGTCGTCGTGAACATAGCCGGCGAGAGCATCGATGAATACGCTCGCCTGGCGCGCAGATTGGACGGCGTCGCCGGGGTCAGCGGCCTGGAGCTGAACATCAGCTGTCCGAACGTAGCCAGCGGTCTGGAGTTCGGCAGCGACCCGGAGATGGCTGGCGCTCTGACCGCCGCTGTGAGGCAGGAGACCACCCTTCCTGTCATCGTCAAGCTCACTCCAAACGTGCAAGATATCGTCGCCGTGGCCCGGGCCAGCGTGGAGGCCGGCGCCGATGCCCTCACTTTAATCAACACGTTCCCTGCTATGGCTATCGATGTGAAGAGCAGGCGGCCGGCCCTGGGTTGGACCTTCGGCGGCCTTTCCGGCCCGGCTCTCAAGCCCATCGCCCTGCGTTTGGTCTACCGGACGGCGGCGGCCGTGGAGGTTCCCATCATCGGCTGTGGAGGGATCATGACCGGCCTCGATGCTATCGAGTACATGATGGCGGGGGCCACTGCCGTTCAGGTGGGCACTGCTACCTTCCTCAACCCGCGAGCGACCCTCGATGTGCTGGAGGGCATTGAGAGGTTCATGGAGGAAGAAGGGGTGGACGATATCTCCCAGCTGGTCGGCGCTGCCAGGGTGTAACGAAGTCCCTTCTCGTCGCGTCTCACTTAACGGGTGACCCTGATGAGTTATGAAAAGTTGCGCCGCTATGTTGCCTCTGTTCTGGCGCGGGCCAAGGGTGAAGGGGGCCAAGCCCTAGCCGAGTACGGCTTGGTGCTGACTCTGATCGCCCTGGTGGCGGTTGCTGCGCTGACCGCTATCGGCCTGGCCCTCACCGGCTACTACGAGGCTTTCGTCGCCGCCTTTCCCTAACGACAGCCTTTGTCCCTTCGCTCTACCCCAGTCTCAAGGGTGCTGCCGTCCGTGGTTGCTTGCCCTTGACCCCTTCACAACCCTGGATGTACGCTGAGCCTGGTCGGGGTGTAGCTCAGCCAGGCTAGAGCGCGTGGTTTGGGACCACGAGGTCGGCGGTTCAAATCCGCCCACCCCGACCAGACTGTGTTCAGTGTAGGAGGCAAATGGTGGCCATGGGCAAGCTCGATGGGAAAGTAGCGATCGTCACCGGCGGCGCGTCGGGCATCGGCAGGCGGACCGCCGAGCTATTCGTCGAAGAGGGGGCCCAGGTCGTCATCGCTGACCTCAACGGCGAGGGCGTGGCAGCGATGGTCGCCCAGCTTGGCGACAAGTGCGCCGACGGCGTGCAATTGGACATCCGTGATGAAGAGGCCGTCAGCCGGATGGTGGACCAGGCATTTCGGCGCTTCGGTCGGTTGGACATCGCCTTCAACAACGCTGGCCTTGGGGGCTTCTGGCCCATCCACCTGTACCCACTCGGAGACTGGGAGCAGATCGTCAGCGTCTGCCTCACCGGCACTTTCCTCTGCATCAAGCAGGAAGCGGCTCGCCTAATCGCCCAGGGGCAGGGCGGAAGCATTATCAACGTCGCTAGTGTCAACGGCATCCAGGCTGCGGAGGGCTTCGCCGCCTACTGCTCGGCGAAAGCTGGGGTGATCATGCTCACGAAGGTGGCCGCGCTCGAACTGGGCCGGCACAGCATCCGGGTGAATGGCATCGGCCCGGGCGTCGTGCAGACGCCTCTCACGGACTTCTTCTTGAGCGTCCCCGGCGTCGAAGACGGATTCGTCCAGGAAGCGCCCATCGGCCGCATCGGCGAACCGGAGGACGTTGCTCGCCTCGCCCTCTATCTGGCGTCCGATGAATCCGCGTGGCTGACCGGCCAGACCCTCTTCATCGACGGCGGTCTCTCCCTCAAGAAGTATCCTGAGCTGTTCAGCTATTTCCACCTATAGCCTGAGAAGCGAGCTCAGGTCTGCGGGGAATTGACTCGTTCGCTTGCGGCCTTGCATCGGTTGATGCTATGCTGAGCGTGGAGGGAACGCAGGGAGGAAGCTATGCCGTCCTTGATCTTTCAGACGTTAGGGCCCCTCGAGATAATCCTCATCGTGGTGGCCATTATTGTCGTCTTCGGGGTGGGCAAACTGGCCGACGTGGGAGGCGCCTTGGGGCGCTCCATCCGCGAAGAGCTAATCGAGAGCGTTTGCTTCTATAGGATAGCGAACAAGCCAGCCGTGCGCTGGCTTATTCTGTCCCTGCGGGTGCTTCTTCCTCGATGGTCACCGACAGGATCTCGTCGCCGGGGGGTGCTGTGCGGTCGCGGGGGTCTCTCGGCGTGAGGGATTGGACGACATCCATGCCCTCAACCACCTGCCCGAATACCGTATTGTGGCCCTCTAGCTCGGGTAGGTCACGGAGGGCTATGAAGAACTGGCTACCGTTGGCCACCTGGTTCTGATCCTCGGCCATAGCCACCGTTCCGGCGACGTGCTCCTCGTCGTTCGCTTCCGTGGGCAGGGTGTAGCCAGGCCCATCTTCCCCTATACAAGTGACAACGCCGCTCGCCCTGCACGCAGGGTCGCCGGCCTGGGCCGCCAGTTCAGGATCGACGTAGTGGAAGGTGAGGCCATCGTAGAAGCCATCGCGTGCCAGGAACACGAAGTTGTTCACCGTTTGTGGCGCCTCATCGTCAAACAGCTCCAGGCGGATGATCCCCCTCTCGGTCTCGATCTCAGCGAAGTACTGGTTATTGGTGTCGATGATCATCCCCGGCGGCTCGGCGTAGGTCTTCACCTGGTATGGCGTGGCTTCGGGAGAAGGTTCCTCGGCTTGTGCCGTCGCCGTCGCCGTGGGCGTGACGGTCGGTGCTGAACTGCTGCCGCCGCCTCCCATGGTGCCCGACATAACGGCACCCAGGCCTACGCTGCCGACGATGCCCACGAGAGCGATGATGTAGAAGAGGCGAACGTTGAACAGCAGGGATACAGGGAAGGGAGGCTTAGCCCGCGCCTGGGAAGCCAGCGACTCTCGCCTCAGCTTCCCTCGCAGTCGCCCTCGGCGACGTCTTTCTCTGCCCAGAGCTGGTCACTCCTTTGTCGATGGTACCCCCGGCGGGACTCGAACCCACGCACCCGGCTCCGGAGGCCGGTGCTCTATCCGACTGAGCTACGGGGGCTCGCTTAAATGATAGCCCGGTTGCCCCTCTCCGACAAGTCTGCCCAGCGAAAGAGGGGCTACATAAGGTAGCGAAGCCACACATAGGCGGTGGCTATGAGCAGGGAGACCATGGTCACCAACACGCTGTAGCGCAGGAACTGGAGAAATGTGACGCTGTAGCCAGCCCGCTCGGCCACGCCGATGACATATACGTTGGCCGCAGCCGCCACGGGGGTGAAGTTGGCTCCCAGACCAGCGCCGAGGGCCAGAGCCCACCACAGGGGGTTGCTGGCCGACTCGCCGACCGGCAACCCCGCGCTCACCTCGCGCACCACAGGGATCATGGCCGCCGCATATGGTATTTGGTTCACAATGCTGGAAAGGATGCCCGTCGGCCAGAGAATGAGCATAACTGCCGCCGACAGATGCCCGCCGCTGGCATCGGCCATTCTCTCGCCGATATCTTCCAGCAGCCCTACCTCCTCCGCACCTCCCACCACCATGAACAGGCCCACGAAGAAGAAGATGGTGGGCCACTCCACCTCCAGCAGCGCCTCACGAGGGTGCTGACCGCTGACAAGGATGAGGGCGGTGGCTCCACCCAGAGCCACCGTGGCCGGCTCGTAGTTAAGGGGTCCGTGGATGAGAAAGCCTATGCCCACTAGGACAAGGATGACCAGCGATTTGTACAAGAGGCCACGATCGGTCAGGACCTCGTCCTCGTCGAGCTCCATGATGCGGTGCTCAAGCTCGGGGCGTGTTTGCAGTTGACGGCCGAAAAGGAGGAATACCATGACCAAGAAGACGGCCATGACCAACAGAATGACTGGCCCAAGGTGAAACAGGAAGTCCAGGAAGTCCAGGTCAGCGCCGCTGCCGATAATGATGTTGGGTGGGTCGCCGATGAGGGTGGCAGTGCCGCCGATGTTGGAGGCCATGATGATGGTCAGCAGGAAGGGCACCGGATTCACCTGCAGAATGCTGGCCACAAACAGGCTCAGAGGTGCCAGGAGGACGACAGTAGTAACATTGTCCAGGAAAGCGGATGCCACTGCCGCGAGGATAGCCATGAACAGAAGAATTCGCAGGGGATTCCCTTTGGCTAGCTTGGCCTGCCTGATGGCCAGCCACTGAAAAGCGCCCGTTTTGCCCAGAATGTTCGCTATGATCATCATTCCGATCAGGAGGAAGATGACATTGAAATCGATAGCGGCGAAGGCCTCTTCCTGGTCGAGGATGCGAAAGGCGATCATCAGCAGACCGCCGGCGAGGGCGGCCGCTGTCTTGTGAATTCGTTCGGAGATGATGAGGAAGTAGGTAACGGAGAAAATGAGGGAGGCCAGCGCCAGGTCGTTCAACCGCCTCCCTCCGTGCTACCTTTCTGCCGGGGCTTCTGACCTGGGCCTCTCTCGGCCCACTTCCGATGCTTATGCAGCCACAGTCGCACGAGCTGTAGGCGACTTAGACAGGCCACCACCCGCATTTCCTCGTCCACGACGGGCAGGCTGTCCAGCTTGTTCTCATGCATACGGATAAAAGCATCCCTAGCGCTGTCTTCCCTGGTGAGGAAGATAGGAGGCTGCATCAGCTCCTTGGCCTTGCGGGCGCGGCTGATCTTGCCGAACTCCTCGATATTCTCGAAGGCCCGCAAGCCTACCAGGAACTCCTCGGGGGCCACATGCAGAAAGAGTTCGGCCAGGAGCAGGTGCATGGGGATCACCCCCACCAGGCGCTCCTCGGCATCTACCACTGCTGCCGTGTGGGTGCCTAGATTGGCAGCCATGGACTCGGTCACCTCGAGGAGCTCGGCCTCCTCGTTGACAACGCAGGCCGAGATGCCCACTCGGCCTAGGGCCTCACCCACCGAGGTCTCGCGGGTGATAGCCTCGGCCTGCTCCTGCAGAGGCCGGCTGTCGAGCGATTCCTCTTTGTCTTCAGCCATCGCCTTCTCCAATCGCCATGCCTAGCGCCGATTATATCACGCCCGCCGACCGGCCCCTGTGGCCGGGTCGGCATTCAGTTCAGGTTGACAGGCCCCTAGTGTTTCGGGCATGCTGGCAAGAGAAAAACAATGGAGAGCGGTCAATCATATTTCGACAAGAAACAGGAGCGATTTCAGGAATTATGCCAGCGAGTTCTGGCCGAACGTCGTCTGATCGTTGCCAGCAATCGAGGACCGGTCGATTACACCCTAGCTTCCGACGGCAGCCTGCGCGCCCAACCAGGTAGCGGTGGGCTGGTCACCGCCCTCAGCGGTGTCGGGCGCTTCGTCCCCCTCACTTGGGTGGCCACCGCCATGAGCGATGGGGACCGTCGCCTGGCCAAGGAGGCTGACGGTCGCATAAGGGCGCCCCTGCCCGATCAGGAGATCTACCTACGTTTCGTGGTCGTCCCTCGCTCTGTGTTCCATCGCTTCTACTCGGTGTTCTCCAACCCCCTTCTGTGGTTCATCCAGCACTACATGTGGAATACTCCCCGCACGCCCAGTATCGGCCGGCCTGTGTACGAGGCCTGGGAGCAGGGATATGTGCCGGTCAATCAGGCCTTCGCTCAGGCGGTGGCAGAGGAGGCGGCTGGTGAGGGCCACACGCCGTTCATCGTCCTTCACGACTACCATCTCTATCTGGCACCCGCCGAGGTTCGCCAGCTTCTACCCGACGCACCCATCCTCCATTTCACTCATATCCCCTGGCCAGGGCCGAGGTACTGGAGCATCCTGCCGGAGTTCATGCGGCGCGAGATTCACCAGAAGATCTGCGCCGCCGACATCGTCGGCTTTCAGACCATGCGCGATGTGCGTGATTTTCTCGCCTGCTGCGAGGAGTTCCTGAAGGGGGCCAGTGTCGACCATCGAGCTTGCACGGTCGCTCAGGACGACTGGTTCACGCGCGTCACCTACTATCCCATCTCTGTAGACGCTGCCGGTCTATCGAGCTTCGCCGTTTCCCCTGAGGTTCGAGAGCATGAGGAAAGCTTGAGCCGACTGCGTCGGGAGATAACCATCGTGCGGGTGGACCGTGCCGAGCCAAGCAAGAATATCATCCGTGGCTTCAGGGCCTACGACCATCTGCTGGATCGCTATCCCGACCTGCGCCAGCGGGTCGTCTTCCTGGCCTTTCTGGTGCCCTCCCGCGGTGAGGTGTCCATCTATCGGACCTACGCCCGCGATATGTTGGACCTGGCCCAGACAATCAACGGCAAGTACGGAGACAGTGAGTGGCAGCCCATCCACATCTTCTATGAGGACAACTACGCCCAGGCTATCGCCGCTATGCGTCTCTACGACATTCTTTTGGTGAACTCTCTCATCGACGGCATGAACCTGGTGGCCAAGGAAGGGCCGCTGGTGAACACCAGAGACGGGGTTCTGATCCTTTCCGAGATGGCGGGCGCTCACGAGCAACTAGGGGAGTACGCCTTGTCGGTTTGCCCCACCGACTTGGAGGGCACTGTGCGCGCTCTCTACGCGGCCATCAATATGCCTGCCGAGGATAAGAGACGGCGAGCCGCCGCCCTCCGTCGGGCTATCCAGGAGGAAGACATTACCTTCTGGCTACAGCGCCAGTTCCGCGACCTCATGGCCGTTTCCCGCCAACGACACTAGCTATCTCACCCAGCAGCCACTCCACGCCGGGGACGCCGTCAACCCAGTAGTCGGCCTCCTTTGTTATCTCTTGCCCGGCCTCCGAGTTGGCGACGGCAACGGCGGCGCCCTTCACTCTGGCGTCCTGCCGCCAGCGGCGCAGCACCCTGAATGCATCCACATCCGTCAGGTCGTCTCCCAAATAGAGAACGCCAGCCAGACGATAGGTCTCCATTAGGTGGACGAGGGCTGTGCCTTTGTGCACGTCCAGAGGAGGACCCAGTTCGAAGACCCGCCGCCCTGGTCGTACGCGCAGACCTTGCGCCTCCCAGGGAGCTAGCGCCTCCATGATGGCAGCACGGGCGGTCTGGGCGTCGGCACACATGCGGTAATGGAAGGCGAGGATGGGCCCCTTGTCTTCCAGGAGAACGCCGGGCAGGTGAAAATGGGCGGCCAGCTTCCTCTTCGCCTCCTGGATCATCGCCTCGTAGGGTGCTGCCTCAGCCAGCGTCTCCTCTCGGCCCTGTTTCCACCAGGACAGGCCGTGGTTGCCAACGTAGACCAGGCCCTCGAGTCCCACCATACGGCGGGCAACCTCGGGCGCACGTCCGCTTATCGCCGCTACCACCTCCACCCGCTGCGCTATCTCACCCAGATAGCGACGGCAGAGGGGGGTGACCGCCGCCGCGTCCGGCGTATCGACTATGGGGCTGAGGGTGCCGTCGATATCCGTCGCCAGACCGAAGGGGCGCTGGGCGAGGATCGGCTTCAGGGGGCCGACGTCGTCGAGGCGAACGGTCATCACGGCTAGAAGGATAGCACACCCTCGGCTCACCCCGCTGGGTTGCCGAGCCGAGGGCAACGCGCCCTCTCAGCGCCGAGGGGTGTCAGGATGAGGAATGCAGCAGATGAAGCGAAGGATCTCCGAGCCCGTGTTCATAAAGCAGTGTTCCTCATCGCCGGGCACGTAAACCGCATCCTCGGGGGCCAGATCCCATTCCCCTTCGCTGCCGCGCAGCTTGCCCCGTCCGGAAAGTATGAACACCTCGTGCTCCCACCAGTGGTAGTGAAAAGGCGTGGAGGCGCCTGGCTGCACCTCAAACACCCTCATGGCGAAGTGAGGAGCGCCGTCCTGGTCGGAGATGACCAAATGGAGGGCTACCCCCGGGATCTCCGTGTTCGGGGAGACGTCTCGGTAGTTGCAGACCTTCATCGTGGAGCCGACTCCTTTCATAGCGACTGGTCGTGCTATCGATCCTAGCGGTGTGCCATCGAGTGTCAAGAGGGGGTGAGTGAGTGTCAATGCACGAGGGCACGTGTATAATGATGCAGATCAAGGGCTGCAATCCGATCGCATAGGGGGAAGGGACCATTGCTTGACTACGTAGACGTAGGACCAAGACTGCTCAGCCAGTACGAGCCCATTGTTGGCGAGGAGACGCTGGAAGAGATAAGGGATTTGGCAGCCCCTCTTAGGGGCGCGCGTGTGGCTCATATCAACGCCACAACCTATGGTGGCGGCGTCTCCGAGTTGCTGAGATCGCTGGTGCCCCTCTATCGTGGCCTGGGCATCCACTGCGACTGGAAGATCATCTCGGGCCGGCCGGACTTCTTCGCCGTCACCAAGTCCTTCCACAATGCTCTCCAGGGTTCGCCATACGAGCTGACGCTGGCTGCCCAAGAGACTTACCTCATGTGGAACACCCGCAATGCGCAGCTTCTGGAAGAGGGATACGACTTCATCGTGATCCATGATCCGCAGCCGGCCGCCATCCGTTACTTCAAGGGGCGAGCGGGGGCGAGGTGGATCTGGCGGTGCCACATCGATACCTCTGCGCCCAACGAAGCCGTCCTCGACTTCATGCTGCCCTTCCTTCTGGAATACGACGCTATTGTGTTTACCATGGACAGCTTTGTACCACCGCGGCTGAGGAATCAGAAGTTGGCCACCATTACTCCAGCCATCGACCCCCTAAGCCCCAAAAACATGGCGCTTCCCGGAAATCTTTGTGAGGAGATCCGTGCCTGGCGGGGCATCGATCCTCGCCGCCCTCTGGTGACCCAAGTCTCGCGGTTCGATCCCTGGAAGGACCCCATGGGCGTTATTGACGTCTACCGACTGGTGCGCAAGGAGGTGCCCGGACTGCAGTTAGCCTTATTGAGCACCATCGCTCATGATGATCCAGAGGTCTGGGATATCTACAAGGTGCTTGTGGATGAGGTTAGGGGTGACGACGATATCCACCTTCTCACCAATCTCATCGGTGTGGGCGACATGGAGGTGAACATCTTCCAGCTTTGCTCCGATGTGGTCCTTCAAAGGTCGATCCGTGAGGGGTTTGGCCTGGTAGTCTCCGAGACGATCTGGAAGGGCACGCCGGTGGTGGCCAATCGCGCTGGCGGCATCCCTCTCCAGATGGGCGATGGGGTGGGAGGTTTCCTGGTGGAGAGCACCGAGGAGTGCGCCGAGCGAACCCTGTATCTACTTCGCAATCGCCAGGAGGCAAGGAAGCTGGGGCTGGCTGGCCGGGAGAGAGTACGCCAACGGTTCCTCATCACCCGCCTGCTCGCCGACGAACTGCGTCTGTTGTCGAGCCTGGCGCTGCGCGCAACTTAGGGGCCTCGCGCCAGCGCAGAAGAATCTCAGCTCGGAGACGGTACGCCTAGCTCTCGTCCAGCAGTGCGCGCAGGCGGGCTCCGTACAGCGGGTCGGGCCCCATTTCGGCGGCGGTTTGGTCGACGGCGTCTGCCACGGGTAGTTCCTCGACCAGAAGCTTCTCCAGCAGGAGTAGGGTGCCCGCATCGCTGTGGCTGGCGGAGACGGAGCGGGTCCAGCTCACGAAGGCACTGGCCCCCTTGTCCAGGAAGGCCTGAGCTGTCCGCTCGGAGCGTAGGCCATCGCAGCCCATCATCACGATCAGCGTGTCGTCGAAGCTGTCCCGCATGCTGTAGAGGATGAAGTCGGGCGCTATGCCAAACAAGGGGGGAGCGCCTTCATAGTACTCGGCCTTCCCCAGACGCCCGAGCGGCTCGTCGGGGTACTTGTCGCGGCTATAGGGCTCGCCGGTGAACAGGCTGACGTACTCCCGCTTGGTCTTCTCTCCGGTGGCGACGTCGGTTTCCTCCGCCATGCCGGAGTGAACGCGGAGGATGAGCAGGTCGTAGTCGTGGGTGGGCAGATCGCGATAGAAGTCCACCGTGATCTCCTCGCCCGGGTAGTAGTCCACGGTGTATCCGGCCTCCTCCAGAATGTCGGTGGCCGAGGCGGCGAAGTCGGGGTTAGGCTGGGTCAGATCGAGCTGATCAACAATTGCGGCGGCCCTGCCGCCGCTCTCAGGGCCGCCGCCAATCACGCCGCTGAGGAGGAGTCCAGCGGCGAGGGACATGGAGATAATAGCTACGATAACCAGGACGACCGCCGCCTTGCGCAGGCGACCGCCCTTCCTCTGATGCAGTTCCTCCTTCTTCTGAGGGCGCTTCTTCCGGCTACGACGGCTCATATCGGAGCCAGCATAGCACAGGCACCCCTACCGCAACTATCCCTTCGACAAGCTCAGGACCGGCTTCTCCTCGCGTACCAGCCGCCCGCTGCGAGCGCTGGCAGGAGAATTCGTCCGTACTCCATGGCTGCGCCCTTAGCTCCGCGCGTCCCGTACCTATCTGCCGCCGGTATGTCGTGCCTCGGAGCAGACATATTTTACATATCTGTATAAATTTGTCAAGGGGTCGGAAGGACAAGTTTCGAGGAATTTTTCGGGGGATGGATGCACGTAGAGAGCTGGTGCGGAGTCAGGAGGGGGCTAGGCTCAGACGAGCGCGTATCTCCGCCTCGTCCAGGCCGTCCACGGACACCACCTTCTGCCGCGAGGTCTCTCCGCGGACGATGTGCAACCGTCGTCGCTCTACCCCCAGGGCGGCGGCCAGCAGGCGCAGCGTCGCCTCGTTGGCCTTGCCCCGCTGGGGCGGGGCAGCGACCCGAAGTCGCAGCACGTCTCCCTGCCAGCCCACAACGGCGTCGCGGCTGGCGCCGGGGCTCACCCGCACGGTAATAGATGCCATTGCTCTCGCTGCTATCCGATGACGTACCGGCGGAAGAACTGGGTCACCGTCTCCGCCAACTCCATCTCGTAGCTCCACCAGAAGTGGTCGGCGCCGCTGATGATGGCCGTCTGGCAGTGCGGCCCTATCGCCGCCGCCAGGGCGGGCAGACTGTCGGTGGGGGAGAACTCGTCGCGGTCGCCCGATACGAGAAGGGTAGGACAGCGAATGGTCAGGTCTGGCAGAGCCTGGCCGAAGGAGGGGAGGGAGATGGCGGTCACTGCTGCCAGCCGCTCGTCGGCCGCCGCCAGGGCGACGTTCGCTCCGAAGGAGTAGCCGATGATGCCCACTTTGCCTTCGTCCACCCCGGGCAACTGGCGCAGGTAAGCGAGGGCAGCAGCGGCGTCGGCCCGTTCGCCCAGGCCGCCGGCATACTTCCCCTCGCTGCGTCCGACGCCGCGGAAGTTGAAGCGCAGAGCGGCGATGCCGGCCTCGACCAGAGCCTGGCAGACGGCGGCGACCACGTTGTTGTTCATGTCGCCACCGTACAGGGGATGAGGATGGCAAACGACGGCAGCAGGGAAGAGGCCGGAGGCGGACCCGGGCTGGTGGAGGACGCCCTCCAGGGTGAGGCCCTCGCTGGTGAAGGTGATCGCGCTGGTGGCTGTTTGCTGCAAGTGCTCGCTCTCCTCCTGTCAGATGGGAAGCGAGTGGAATGCTCGCTGGACAACCTCCGGCAGGGCCGGATGCACGTAGATGGCTTGGCTGATCGCCTCCGTGGTCAGGCGCATCCTCACGGCGTTGGCCACTTCCTGGATCAAGATAGACGCCTCGCTGCCGATGATGTGGCAACCCAGGATCTCTCCCGTCTCCCGCTGAGCGATGACCTTCGCGAAGCCATCCTTGTCCTCGATGGAGAAGCCGTAGGCGGTGTCGTAGTACTTGTAGGTGCCGGCGACATAAGGCAGGCCCTGCTCTTGGGCCTGTCGCTCCGTCAGGCCAACGCTGGCTACCTGCGGCGAGGAGAAGATGGCGTGAGGCATGGCGTGATAGTCGACGGGCATCTTGTTCTCAGAGTTGAGGATGTTTTGGGCCACGTGAGCGGCCTCAAGGTCGGCGCTGTGCTTCAGCAGATAACGCCCCACGATGTCGCCCAGCGCCCAGATACCGGGAACGTCCGTCTCCAAATACTCGTCGACCTTAATGAACCCCCGGTCGTTCACTGCTACCCCCGTCTGCGCCACGTCCAGCAGATCGGTGTTCGGCACTCGCCCCACCGCCAGGAGGAGAGCATCGGTGGTCAGGGTTCGCTGTTGCCCATCGGAGGCCAGCTCCAGCGCGATCGTCTCGCCGTCGCGGTAGGCGCGCCTGACGACGGTGTTGAGCAGCATGGTGAACCGCCGCTGATAGACCTCCGTGAACAGGGCGGAGACGTCGTCGTCTTCCAGCCGGAGCAGGCGCGGGCGACGGTGGACGATGGTTACCTCGGTTCCCAGGGCGCCGAAGAAGTGGGCCAGCTCGGCGGCGATGTACCCTCCGCCGACGATGGCCAGCCTTCGGGGCTGCTTCGGCAGGCGGAGTGCTTCGTCGGAGGTTACGAAGGGAACATCGGTCAGGCCGTCGATGTCCGGCACTCGCGGCCGCGTCCCGGCGGCGATCACGATCGTCTCCGCCGTGATGCGCTTGCCGCCCACCTCCAGGGCCTTGCGCCCCACGAACCGGCCGGTGTCTTTGAACACAGTGATGTTGGGATGCTGGCGGTTCGCTTCCTCTATGGCCTGAGCGTCGGCGTCGATCGTGTTGGCCACTCGCCTCACGATGAAGTCCCAGTCCACGCCGGACACCTGAGCGCTGATCCCGAACAGATCTGCCCGCCGGATCGTCTCCATGACGTCGGCGCTGTGGATCAGCATCTTGGAGGGGATGCAGCCGCGGTTCAGACACGTGCCACCGAAAGGCCCGTGCTCCACCACGGCGACCGCCAGCCCGAGGTCGGCCGCTTCCGATGAGACCGTCAGGCCGGAGCCCGAACCGATGACTATCAGGTCGAACGACTGCATGGCACACCCCTCACAGGATCAGTGCCCTTTTTCGTCCTGGTGCTGACACTCAGGACAGCGGCTTGGTCATGGCGAGGTCTTCGTACGCCTCGATTGCCTTCTCTCTCATCGCTAGCATGAAAGCGCTCGGGTCCAGGCAGGCCTCCGGACCATACACGCCTCCTTGCTCGACGGTAAGCTCTTTGCGGGCAAGCATCTGCACACCTGCGGACAGGCAAAGGGCGGTGGCTTCCCGCATCTGGCCGACGCCACACACCATCCGGTGCACCCTTGCGCTGCCCTTCTCGCCCCAGATATCGACGCGCAGGGCTCCCGGCGCTGGCCGCTGTCCACCTGTGAGGCGCTCGATGGGCGCAAACAGGCGAGCTACGCGATCAATGCGGCTCTCGCTGGCAAACAGGCCTCGGCGGGCGAGCCCTATGAGCAGGCTGGCACCTCGGCCAAAGCCCATGAAGAAGGTGCACTCCTCCACCCCGGGGATGAAGCGGGGAACCGTCACCGGTTCGCTGTGGCCCATGTTCCACACCCTGATACGGCCGAAGCGTGGGAAGTCGACTACCCGTTCTTCGCTGCATGCGGGGACCATCACTTGTGTCCCCTCGCGCCAGACGGCCACTTCCCCGCTGATGATGTTCAGCATATGCTTGAGCACCGCCTCGCCTCCGCCGGCGTTCAGGGGCTGAAACACGCTCACGTCCACCCGCCGTGCTCTGTCCATCTGCTGGGCCAGGTAGCGGATGCACACGTTGGACAGGCCGGGGCTGGTACCTAGTCCGGTGATAATGATGCGTCCCGCCTTTCGGGCAGGCTTGTCGAACTCGCTCAGCACCGCCTGGGCGGCGCTCCACTCGTCGCAGATGCTGGCGTAGTCGACACGCGCTTCGATGGCTGCTCTAACTAGCGGGGCCTCGAACCGGTAGAAGGGGCCCAGGGTGGAAGCGGCCACATCGTGGCCGTTCATTGCCTCGACGAGAGCGTTGTGGTCATTGGCGTCCACTGCCTTGACGTCCACCCGAGCGCCCTGGCCGCGCAGGCCGGCGGCAAGCTTGTCGGCCGCAGCGACATTGTGGTCAGCGATAGTCACCTGCTCGACGCCGGACGCCATCACCAGATCCTCGACCGCCCTGCTGCCCACGTCTCCGGCGCCTCCGAAAACGATGATCTTCATACCTCCCCTCCTTCAGCCTGGGTCGCAAGCATGATCGCTTACCCTTACATTACATCATACAGCCGCCTGCTCCGTCCCCGTCAGACAGTTGTCGGAGCCTGGCAGGAGGATGAAACCGAGCGCTAGGTCGATGCCGTGCGCAACCGATCACGCAGTTCCGCCAGCAGCTCGCTCTGGACCTGCGAGCGGTTGGCTTCGGTCAGCAGTATGACCTCCGCTTCAGGACGCGCCTTGACAGCGTCTGCCCAGGCATGAGGGGCCAGCATGATCGTCCCCAGTATGGGCTTCCCACTCTCCAGGGCCGATAGCACCGCCTGGCGGAATCGGTTGGAGAACAGCTCCATCTTGCCGATCTCGTCGATGACCACCAGGGCGGCTTCTGCCGTGGCCCGCTCGATGGCCGGCACGCCCACGTTGTCGATGGCCTCCAGATCCACTCCGTACCTGCTCACCCTCCGACGGCTGGCGATGTGCACGCTGGCCATCGTGGCGGTCTGACCGTCCAGGGTGACGAGAGCGAAGCCCTCACGCCGACCGCCGCGGCGGATCTCCTCGGTGTAGAAGCCGCCGGCGGGCATCCCCAGATCCTCCACCAGGCGCCGGATGAGGGTGGTCTTGCCGCAGCCGGGGCGGCCGGTCAGGAGAAAGGCGGTCTTGCTCTGATGCATGGCCCGGTGGGCGAACAACCCGGCGGCTCAGCCTGCGCTGGCGCTCTGGCCGGCCTGCCACACCTTCTCGAAGGCGCGATAGGCTGGCTCGTCGTAGAGGACGAAGACGACCCGCTCCAGGCCGGTGCCGCCGGTGCTGTGCTTGTGCACGACGTCCAGCATGATGCGAGCGCACTCTTCGAGGGAGAAGCCGCCGACGCCTGTGCCCAGGGCGGGGAAGGCGATGCTCTTCAGCGCCAGCTCATCGGCCCGCCGCAGGCTGTTCTCGGTGGCCTGGCGGATCTTGTCGGCGTCGGTGCGCAGGTCCTGGCCCATAACCGCCGCGTGGATGATGTAGCGCGCTTTCAGGCGACCGGCGCCGGTGACGGCGGCCTCGCCGATGGGGATCGGCCCCTTGGATACGGCTTCCTCCTCGATCCCCCGGCCGCCGGCGCGCTTGATTGCCCCCGCCACGCCGCCGCCCATCCACAGGCGATTGTTGGCGGCGTTGACGATGGCCTCGACATCCTGCTGGGCGATGTCACCGCGGGCAAGGCTTATCTCCATGGCGAACCTCCACCGGACACGATGCGCCTTGGGCTGACGGCATGAGTATAGAGCAGCCCTTGGGGATGTCAAGGCGGGCCGGCAGCTAGCGCGAGACCAGGAAGAGGGTGCCCCACATGGCGGTGACCACCAGCCAGTGAAACACCACGCAGCCGGCTAGATTGCCGGTGCGCTGGCGCAAGAGGCCCAGGAACAGGCCGCCCAAGAACAGGCCGAACAGGCAGGCTATCTGGGCCAGGGCAGCCAGTATGGCAGGAGATGCCACGTCCGTGTCGTGGATCGTGCGGAAATTGATGACCAGGTGCCAGAGGGCGAAGGTGACGCTGGAGGCCACAAGAGCCTGTCGCTGTCCCCAGGCAACGGTCATCTTGGCCAGCAGAACGCCTCGGAAGAGCGCCTCTTCGAAGAAGGCAGTACCCACCGGCTGATTTGCCAGCGCCCAGAGAAGGAACCCTCCCCATGTCTGTTCCTCCGCGTCCTCATAGCCGATGCCGTCCTCCAGGCCCAGAGGGAACAGGAAGTAGAGGACAACGGGGAGGATGACGACGACTCCCAGGGCTGCTCCCGCCAGGGCACTCCTGCCAGCGCTGACGGTGGTAATACCCAGCGTAGGCAGAGGTATCCCTTCGATTCTTACCGACCACAGGACTAGCAGCCCCAGAAGGGCCAGGCCGCCCAGGATGAAGGCCCAATCGTATGCAATGCGGATGTGGTCGGGTCGGAGGGAGAGCAGGTTGCCGTAGGCAATGATGAACAAGGCCAACGCCACAGCGATCGCCGTCTCCCGCCTGACAGCGGGCAGAGCCTTGGCCTGGAAGGGATAAAAATAACGCCCCCAAGGGACCTTTTTTCTTCCGCCGCCCTCCGGTTCGCCGCCGAGCCTTCTGCTTTCGCTTCCGGTTCGCCGGCTTTCCCTCGGGCGGACTCCGCTACTCAGCCCCTCGGGAGCATCTGCCATTATCTCTCAAATCGCGTAAGATGTCAAGGAAGAGAGGGCCCTCTGAGACAGAGTGAGGCAGAGTTTTATGGCGATTGGCTACCCTATTCACGCTCTATCTCGCATAAAACCCGGATTACATCCCTACAACCTACGACAGCAGCTCCTGTTTCAGAGTGCCGATGAAGGGAAGGTTGCGGTAGCGCTGGCGGTAGTCCAGCCCGTATCCCACTACGAACTCATCGGGGACCTCGAAGCCAACGTAATCCAGGTGTACGTCCACCAGGCGGCGTGCTCGTTTGTCCAGCAGAGCGCACACCTTGAGGGAGGCCGGCCGCTGCGACCGAAGGCGCTCCACAACGCGGTTGAGGGTCATGCCGGTGTCCACGATGTCCTCCACCAACAGGACGTGCTCCTTGACGATATGCAGGTCAAGGTCTTTGAGGATCTTCACCGCTCCAGCGCTGTCTCCCTCGTATGAGGAGATGGCCATGAAGTCCACCGATACGGGCAGGGATATGTGACGGAGCAGGTCGGCCATGAAGAAGAAGACGCCCTTGAGAACGCCTACCGCCACCGGCGACTTGCCCCTGTAATCGCGGGAGATCCGAGCGCCCAGCTCATGCACGCGTCGCTGGATCTGGCCGGCGCTGAACAGGACGCGGTCGATGTCCGGCAGCTTCTTGGCGTCGGGCGGCCCGTAGCCATACTTGGCCACCAGGCGCAGGTAGTCCTTCTTGTTCAGCAGCTTGACGTTGATCTCGGGGTAGAGCTGGCGCAACAGGCGCACCTTGCGGTTCTTCTCGGTGGCCAGCTTCTGCCTGAGGGTAGTGATCTCTACGTAGAGATTTAGGTCAGGCAGGAAGAAGTCGGGGGTGAACGCCTCCAGGATGCGGTCGTCCTCCCAGCGCAGAGGGAAGGAGCGGGGCTCATACAGCCAGGAGATGCCGTAGAAGTCGAGGATGCGGGCGAACTCGGCCTCGCTATCGTGGGCGAATTGCACCCGCTCGGTTCTGGCAGAGGCCTCCGGCAGCACGGGCTTGGCCGCCGTCGCTGAGCGTCCTCTTGACGAACGTTTGGCCATCCCAATTGCATTTTAACTCTTTTAGAAGCTATGTTCCAGCGAGAGCCCTTGCATGCGTATTCGATGCTTGATAGGCGCCGTCCAGTCGTATATTATCACGTTATGGTGCGAGGTTTGCCTCAACGGTATCGACGTATGTTGCGGGGTCTGCGGCGAAGGGGGTCGCTGATGGTGGCCCAGGACGCTGTTGGATAACTTGGGCATCCGGTAATGTATCCGTCAGGCCAACCGGGGGGAGGGGTCACCATGCAGGAGAAGTTCCGTACTATCCACTACGGCATCGGTGCCATCGGGAGCGAGGTCCTCAAGGTAGCGCTGCAACGGCAGGATATCCAGGTGGTGGGCGCCATCGATACCCATCCGGCCAAGGCTGGCCGGGAACTGGGGGAAGTCCTGGGCCTTGGCCGCAACCTGGGCATCACCGTCAGCTATGACGCCGAGTCCCTCCTGCGGGAGATATCGGCGGACGTGGTGGTGCAAGCGACCAACTCCCACCTAATGTCAGCCTATCCTCAACTGACGCAGGCGGTGACTGGCGAAAAGAACGTTATCTCTAGCTGTGAGGAGCTGTCCTATCCCTGGGTCGGCCAGGGCGAGCTGGCTCGCAAGCTGGACAGGCGAGCGAAGGAAATCGGCGTTACTGTTTTGGGGGCGGGCGTCAACCCCGGCTTCGTAATGGATGTCCTGCCTCTGGTACTCACCAGCCCCTGCCAGGAGGTGCGGTCGATGACCGTCACTCGGGTGGTGGACACATCGACGCAGCGGCTGCAACTCCAGGTGAAGACAGGTACGGGGCTGTCTCCCACGGAATTCCGCTTTCGAGTCTCCGATGGGTCGATAGGCCACGTCGGTATCAAAGAATCGCTGTTCATGATCGCCGAGACGATGGGCTGGCAGCTCGACGAGGTGAAGGAGTCCATAGAGCCGGTGCTCGCCAACCGGCGCTGGGAGACGGATACCTTCATCGTGGAGAAGGGGCGAGTCGCTGGAATGCGTCAGACGGCGGTGGCCACGGCAGGCAACCGGGAGGTGATTCGCCTCGAGCTTCAGATGTCGCTAGGTGCTGAGCGGCCGCACGATTCGATAGTTATCGATGGCAAGCCTCCCATCAAGCTAACCATCGCTGGAGGCATCCAGGGCGATCAGGCGACGGCAGCCATAATGGTGAACCTGATCCCGGCGGTGGTGAAGGCCCGCCCTGGTTTGCTGACCATGCGCGACCTTCCCTTCATCCCCTGGTGGAGCGCTCGCGGCTGGTGGAAGGAAGTACCCGGTGACGAGCATCTCAGAGTCCTATAGCGACCTCCATCCCCAGTCGGCCCAGCTCTACCAGCGGGCCCTCCGGGTGTTTCCCAGCGGGGTCACTCACGATGTCCGCTTTCTGGTGCCTTTCCCTCTGTACGTTCAACGAGCACAGGGCTGCCGCAAGTGGGACGTGGATGGCAACGAGATCATCGACTATGTCATGGGCCATGGGGCTCTCATGCTAGGACACAGCCATCCGCTGCTGGTGGAGGCGGTGAATAGCCAGATCGCGAAGGGCACCCACTACGGCGCTTGCCACGAGCTGGAGCTGGCCTGGGGGAGCTGGGTGCAGCGTCTTGTCCCCTCGGCGGAGAGAGTACGCTTCACCAACTCCGGCACGGAAGCCACCCTGATGGCCATTCGGCTGGCGCGGGCCTACACCGGCCGCGATAAGATCCTGAGGTTCAACTATCACTTCCACGGCTGGCACGACAACATCGTGGGCGCCCGCTACGGCGAGTCGGAGGTACCGCGGGCCGCCGGTGTGCCAACGGCTACCATGGCCAATCAGGTGACCATCCCCCATAACGATATCGCTCTGGTAGAGCGCACGCTGGCCGAGGATCGCAACATCGCCGCCATCATCCTCGAGCCGAGCGGTGCCTCCTGGGGCACCCTGCCCCTGGTCAGCGGCTTCCTGGCCGAGCTGCGGGAGGTCAGTCAGCGCCACGAGGTCTTGCTCATTTTCGATGAGGTAGTGACGGGCTTCCGCCTCTCGACGGGGGGTGCCCAGAAGCTCTACGGCGTCACGCCTGACCTTACCTGCCTGGCCAAGATCCTGGGCGGCGGCCTGCCCGGCGGGGCGGTGGCCGGCCGCCACGACATTTTGTCCCTCATCGAGTTCACCCAGGACATGGACTGGAACGTCTCCCGTCGGGTCTTCCATCCCGGCACCTTCAATGCCAACCCTCTATCGGCGGCCGCGGGGGTTGCCATGCTCTCCCACATCGCCGATGGCGAGCCGCAGGCTCACGCCGACGCCATGGCCCGGCGACTGGTGCCGGCGATGAACCAGGCGCTGGCGAGGAGGGAGATTCCCGGTTGCGTCTATGGCCTCTCCTCCCTGTTCCACATCGTGCTGGGCAAGGATTGCCCCCGGCCGAGGGACGGAATCGGGTGGCCCTGGGATGCTGCCAATGGCGCTCCGCCTCCCCGCACGGATCTGCTCGTAGCGCTGACTCTCAAACAGGGTTGCCTCAATAACGGCATCGACCTCATGGGCTTCGACGGCGGAATCATCTCTGCCGTCCACCAGCCGGCGGACATCGACGCCACCATCGAGGCCTTCGACAAGACCCTGGCGCAGATGCAGGAGGAAGGCATTCTCTAGCCGAGCGCTGTGACTTCCGCCGAACGCCGCATCGTCGCCTACACATCCGCTGCTCACGGACTCATCCACATCCTGGAGTGGACATACGCTGCTCTGCTGATAAAGATCGGCGACGAGTTCGGCCTAGGCTTCTTCGTTCTCGGCGCCGTGGGCAACGTTTTTGCCTACACCTTCGGCTTTGGCGCCCTGCCCTCCGGCGTGCTGACCGACCGTCTTGGCTCGCAGCGGGTTCTCTACATTTGCCTTCTCGGCAGCGGCCTCGGCGCTGTGCTTGTAGGCCTCTCTCAGACATCTCTCATGCTGGGTATCGCCCTGGCCCTGATGGGCCTGATGATGGGGCTCTACCATCCGGCAGGGGTCGCCCTTATCGCTCACAGGGTTCGCCAGCGGGGGATGGCCCTCGGTTTGCACGGCGTCTTCGGCAACCTGGGCGTGGCGGTCACGCCCCTGCTGGCAGGCGGTTTAGCCTTCGCCTTTGGCTGGCGCTGGGCCTATTTCTTTCTGGCCGGTGTGACCATCGCTCTGGGACTCTTCCTGCGGTCCGTCAGCCTGGGCAGCGAATCTGAGCAGGCAGAGGCCGAACCTGCACCTGCTCAGGCCCCGCGGGCGGTCGGGAGTTCGCTTCTGCCCCTGATGCTGATCTACGTCGTTTACGTGCTCAACGGCTTTGTCTACAGTGGCAGCCGTACGTTCCTGCCTACTCACATAAGCTCGGAATCGAGCGAGACCATCGGCGATTCGCTGGCCACGTCAGCCCTGCTCATGGGGGCCGTGGGACAGTACATAGGCGGTTCTCTGTCTCAGCGCTTTCCCTTAGAGCGCCTGGCGCCTTTGATGACGGTGATGGTGGTGCCTTGCCTTGTAGCCATGGGATCCACAGGTGGGGCACCCCTGGTGGTGGCCTCCGGTGGCTTTGTCCTCTTCAGCTTTGGCGGCCAGCCCATATACAACGGCCTCATCGCCGAGTATACGCCTGGCCGTCTTTTGGGCCGCAGCTACGGGATCTCCTTTTTCGCCGCCTTTGGGCTGGCCTCGGTGGGCTCCACCTATGCCGGCTTCTTTGCCGGCAGATGGGATAGCACGTCGGCGGTGTTCATGGCCCTTGCCCCCTTCGCTGCGATGGCATCCCTCTTGGGTGGCGGCCTGTGGCTCATCTGGCGGCGCCGGCCCAAGCTCCAGGAAGCGGCGCAGAGGCAACCGCCGCCGTCTCTGTAATGAGGGCTTTCATGGCTTTTGCAGGCCAAATAGTGTTACATTATTGTGCTTTCGATCGTCTAATGGTCGATGGCACGAGTGGCGTACATGACAAGCAATAGCGAAGCTCAGCAGGCTGGCCTGGAGCGGGCTGACGTGCGCCAGAAGGTGTTGCAGGCGGTCGGCTGCTTGCCCGAACGTCAGCGACGCCTTCTCCTCCTGCGCGAGCTGGAGGGCTTGAGCTATGTCCAGATCGGGGAGGCGATGGGCATCTCTCCCAGCAACGTGGGGAAGCTGCTCCATCGGGCACGCCTGAGGTTCCGGCAAGCCTACTCCAGGCAGGTAGCGGGGAGAGAGACCAAGGAGAAATGTCGACGCCTGGGACATCTGCTTTCCGTCCTTCATGATGGCGAGCTGCTCGCCCCGGAGCAACGGCAGGTAGTTGAACACCTATCTGAATGTCCAGACTGCTGCAGGATGCAGGAAAAGCTCGCTTCGACCTCCGAACTTCTGGCTACCCTGGTGCCTACACCGGCTCCGCCCGGACTGGCCGACAGGATCCTGGCCCGAACAGGCACCAGCGGGATATCGCTTGCAGCCGGCGGCGGCACGATCTGGAAACTTCCGATCATGCTACTGGCCGGTGTCGGGTTCATCGGAGCTGTGGTAGCGGTGGTGATCTTCCTATGGCAGGACTCGGGGTCTCCCGGTTCGATGGTTCTGCCCCTGACGTCCAGCCCTACGTCTACTCCAACTGCCACTCCCACGACCACCGCTGACGCCAGCCCGACGACGTCGCCTTCTGAGCTTCCGGTTCTCACCCCAGCAGTAACGCCCATCCCCGAGGAGACGCTCACGCCCACGCCGAGCCCCACGGCGACTGCCTCGCCCTCGCCCACACCGAGTCCAACCCCCACCCCTGCAGCCACCCCCACGCCCAGTCCCACCCCATCGCCCATACCTACCCCTACTCCATCGCCTACGCCTGTGCCTGGGCCGGGGGGCATTCAGGGCATGGTTACCTGCCAGGGTCAGGCGATAAGCGGCGCCCAGGTGACCGTCTCTGGCCCGCTTCCGCAGATGGGGCAGGTCTGGTCTGGCCAGACGGGAGGGGACGGATCGTTCAGTACAGGATTCACCCTGGATGCCGGTTCCTACGTTGTCGACGTCCACGTTGTCGACGTCATCGAGCGTCGCCCCAGCTATGGCAGCATGCGTGTGAGCGTGCCCGCCGATGACTATGCGAGCCTGTCCGCCCAGTGCATCGCCCTTATACCTGGTAGCCACTAGGAGAGCAATTGCGCGGGGCCCGAATGGCGAGGGCAGCGAGCGGCGTAAGGGCTAGCGTAGCCCAGACTCGCGACTCAGGTTGGCGTGGGCTTCAGAGAGAAGCGCGATAACCACCGGCTAAAGCCACGCTTCTCACGTGGCAGCACTGTGAACCAGTATAGCCTGACGCCCCTGTAACGCCTGTCATCCGTCCACGTCTCTTGTATCGAGACCCTCAATTATTAGCGCGGGGCAGAGAGGGGTTTGTCCTGCTTAATGCCTGAAGGCAGGAGGCTACAAGGGTGGAACTCTACAACGACGGCAATCAAGATGAGAAGTTTTTCCCCATCGGCGAGGATAATAAGGGGGCTGTTCCTTCTCCCTCACCGTGGCCAGACGATGTGCCCGACAATCAGGGGGCCTTGCAGCAGACGGCAATGGTCGAGGAAGAGGTGGAGATACCCTTCTCCCCTCCACAGCCGCGGACGTTGACTGACACTGGCCTATCGCTTGCCTTTCTCACTGACCTTGCCCTGAAGACTATCTACTACGCGGGAACACCCTCGGCCGCTCACTTGACTGAGAGAATGGCCCTGGCGCCCGCCATCGTGCAGCAAATCTTGGCAGTGCTCTCTGAGGATCACCTTTGCGAAGTGACCGGCTCCAGCAACATAATGGCCGGCAACTATCGCTACCGTCTCACAGCGACGGGGATCAGCAGAGTCAAGGATGCCCTGGAGAGGTCTCGCTACGCTGGCCCGGCGCCGGTGACTATTGACCACTACATCGAGGTGATGGAGCACCAGCGCGAACAGAGGCCGGAACTATCGAAGCAGACCATCGAGGAGGCCCTGTCGGAGTTGGTCCTGGCTCCGGAGGCGGCCGACTCCCTGGCGCGAACCCTTCACTCCGGCCGTTGCGCTCTGCTGTATGGCCCCTCGGGCAACGGCAAGACGGTGCTCCTGGAGGCGCTTGCCCGCCATCTGGAGGGCCAGGTACTCGTTCCCTACGCCATATATGCTTACGGCCACATCATCCGTGTCTTCGACTCCACCGTGCACGTTCCCGTTCGGGGGAGAGGGAAGCTTGGGCTGCCTATCCAGAATTCCGAGGAGTCCGAGAATGCGCCCAAGAGCGACGAGCGCTGGGTCGTCGTTCGCAGGCCAGCGGTGATAGTGGGCGGCGAACTGGGGGAGGAGTCCCTTGAGTTGGCTTATGACCCGGTGTCCCGTTTCTACCAGTCGCCGTCTCACCTCAAGGCTCAGGGGGGCATGCTGGCGGTGGACGACTTCGGCCGTCAGAGGATCCGACCCGAGGACCTCCTCAGCCGATGGCTAACCCCTCTGGAGCGAGGCTGGTACAGCGTCACTTTCCACACTGGGGAAAAGGTCTCGGTGCCCTTTGACGTCCATCTCCTTTTCGCCACCAATCTCAAGGTAGAGCTCCTTCTCGATCAGCCCTTCCTGCGGCGCATCCTCTACAAGGTGGAGATTCCCAGTCCTGGCCCCGACGAGTTCAAGGAGATCCTGCGAAAGGCGTGCGAGGAGCGCTCTATGGCGGCCGTTGAGGAAACCCTGGACTACATCGTTCAGCGACTGTACGGGAACGCTGCCGATAGACCGCGGGCCTCCTACGCTGGTGACATACTCGATATCGTTGTGGAGAGCGCCAAGTACGACGAAGCCGAGCCTGCCCTCAGCCCCGAAACGTTCGAAAAGGCCTATCGGCTATTCGTTCCGGGACGCGCAGAGAGCGCATCCGACATCGGATCCCACAAGGGCTAGGAGCCGCTGCCTGCCTGGCGACTCCCTGAGGCCCAGGCCTGGCGCAAGGGTCGCTGTTCCTACTAGATGACGCGGCTGGGGTCGGCGGCCTCGTATTTCTTCAGCTTCTCCTCATCCAGCTCAATCCCTAGGCCTGGCTGCTGGGGCACCTTGATGTATCCCTCTTCGTCGAGGCGGAAGGGTTCCGTGAGCATGAAGTCCCGCGCCTCGGGCATCCAGTTGGGAGGGTCATAGGGAAACTCCAGATAGGGGCAGAGCTCCAGGGAGGCCGCAAAGTGGAGGTTGGCGGCAAAGCCGATGCCGTTGGTCCAGGTGTGGGGGGTGAGCGTCTTGCCGTGGGCCTGCACCATGGTGGCTATCTGGCGGCACTGGAAAAAGCCACCGGCGAAGGTGACATCCGGCTGGTAGACATCGAAGCAGCCTTTCTCCAGGAAGATCCTGAACTCGTGCAGGCCCTGGTTCAGTTCGGCGCCGGCGATGCGCAGGTTCGCCTGGCGGCGCAGCTCGGCCAGACCATCGTAGTCGTAGCAGTAGAGGGGTTCCTCCAGCCAGTAGACGCCTAGCTCCTCCATGGCCTTGGCCATCGATATGGCCGTGCGCAGGTCCCAGCGCTGAGGCGCTCGGTCGGGGGCAATGACCCAGCCGTAGTTGGCGTCCACCATGATATCCATGCTATCGCCCACTGCCTTGCGCACCGCCTCCAGTACTCGCAGGTCGTCCTTGGGGTTAGGGCGGTGGAAGCGTAGCTTCAGAGCGCGAAATCCCTCGTCGCGGAAGCGCTGGGCGTCCTCCACCCGCTGCTCGGGCGAACGCAGCTCGCCGGTGCTGGCGTAGGCCTTGAGGCGCTCCTGGCCGCCGCCCAGGAGCTTGTAGACAGGCTGGCCGGTGGCCTTGCCGATGAGGTCCCAGAGCGCCACCTCCAGCGGCCAGGGGCGGCCGAGGAAGAAGGCGAAGCTGCGCATGTTCTGGACGTGCTGCTCGATGGCAAAGGGGTCCTGCCCCAGAAGGAACAGCCGGGCGACGTCCAAGCGGGCGGGCGCGCCGCCAGCGCCGATGCCGGTTATTCCCTCGTCCGTGTGGATGAGGACTATGTGCGCGCGGTGATGGACAGTAGGCATGGGCTGCCAGGTGGACACGAAGGGCTGTTCCAGAGGGTATTCTAAGACCCGGATCTCGATGTCGGTGATCCTCATCGTTGACTCCTTCAAGGGCCTGGGCCGACGATCACGCCCGCCGTTGTCAGCTCGGCCAGTTCCTCCTCCGAGAGGCCCAGCAGAGTCGATAGCACTTCGTGGGTGTGCTGCCCCAGCGCCGGCGGCGGCCCTTTGATGCCGCCCGGCGTGCGTGAGAGCTTGACAGGCGTATCGGGAAGCTTCATGCGGCCAATGCGGGGGTGCTCCACCTCCACCAGCATGCGGCGGGCCAGCACCTGGGGGTGCTCGGCGGCCTGGGCGATGTTATTCAGCGTCCCGCAGGGCAGGCCGATGGCGTCGAACTCTCGCAGCCATTCGCTGGCGGTCTTCTGGCGCAGGGCCTCGTTGAGTATGGGCTCCAGTTCGGCGTGGTGCTCAGTGCGCAGAGGGCCGGTGTCGAAGCGTGGGTCATCGATCAGGTCGATCCGGCCGATGGTAGCGCAGAAGAGTTCCCACTGATTCTCCACTCCCCAGCTCAGGGCGAGGACTATCCAGCCGTCCTTGGTGGGGAAGGCCTGGAAGGGGGTAGCGATAGGATGACGGGTGCCGATACGTTTGGGCACCTCGCCGGTGGCGAAGTAACGCATGAAGGCGTTCTCCAGGATGGCGATCTGGCAGTCGAGCATGGCGATGTCCAGCATCTGGCCGCGGCCGCTCTTCTCGCGCTCCCGCAGGGCGGCCAGCACACCGATGGTGGTGTACAGGCCAGCGGCGATGTCGCCCAGGGAAATGCCAGGGCGCACCGGCGGGCCGTCGGGCTCGCCGGTGATGCTCATGATGCCACCCATTCCCTGGACCACAACGTCCA
>Ga0111179_1003_pt1 | contig 28534 bp, 30 predicted proteins | sample DeeMarSWOR324_28_FD_80226 | JGI IMG/M metagenome (GOLD analysis project Ga0111179, IMG submission 80226) | Dehalococcoidia bacterium SM23_28_2
GCCGATGATTCATCGCTGATGCCTGGGATCAGGGGCTCCCTTCGCGAAAGTCGGGGTTGGCAGCCGCAATGGAGCCGAGACGAGCTGCCGGCTCACTCCTCGATGTCGGGCCCCTCGGAGTCCTCGCGGAACCACGTGATGGGCCGGAATTCGCGGGCCACAACACCATCCTGCTTGAACTTCGGATATCCCAGGACCAGGGCGGAAACGACTTTCCAGGGCTCCTTTATGCCGAGCTTCTCCTTGAGGGCGGGGAGCATATTGATCGCCACGCTGAACCCCACCCAGCAGGCCCTGATACCCAGGGAGTTGGCCACCAGATTCATGTTTTGTCCGCAGATGCCGATGTTGATATCGGGGCCAGCGACGGCCCGCTCGTCGCCGGTCAGCAGGATCACCACAGGCGCGCCCAAAAGGACCTCGGTGTGCTTCTTGGCGATCCCTCCGATGCCGCCCAAGATGACGCGGGGATCGAATTCCCCCGGATCGGGGTTAGCCTCATAGAGGGCAACCAGGTTCTTCACCAGTTCATCGTGCTTGTAGGTGATGTACAGCGCGTTCAACACATTGTATATAGCCTGGTTCATCTCCTCGATGAGGGCCTTGTCGGTGACAACGATGAACTTCCAGGGCTGACAGTTCCCGGCGCTGGGAGCAAACCGGCCCGCCTCCAGCACCCTCCTGATGAGAGTCTCGGGTACAGGCTTGTCCTTGAAGTTGCGGACGCTGCGTCGTTCGAGCACAGCCCGCTCGATAGCATTCCACTCGTCGGGATTCCCTTCGGCGTCCTGCGGTTCAAGGGGCATCCTGGCCGGTAGGGGATGGGGATCGGTGGCGTAGAAGCCTTTATCCACATGATAGACGCCAACAATGGAGATGGCATCCACCGGGCAGGCCACCATGCAGTTGTAGCAGCTAAAGCACTCGTACTCTTCCTTCTGGCGAAAAAAGCCGTCCTCGTCCGTCTCCCAGGCCCGGAAGAGGCAGTTCTCGAAGCACAACCCACACTTGGTGCACTTCTCCTGGTCAACCCTCATCACACCCATGTGGACGGTTTCCGGGCGGAAGATCGGTCTTAGGTCTTCCCAAGGCATGGTCTCCCTCTCCCCCTATTGCGTAGGAGCATAGAACTCCTGCTCGTTCACCATAGACCGCAATACAAGACTACCATACAATACAGCAAGGCGCCCTTTGCGCCCGGAGTACGCCGCCGCCAGCAATCGCGGCCTGGGTCCGCAGACGATTTGAGGGTCTAGCCAGAGGCAGGCATTTCTTGGCGATTGCTCGTTAGATAGTTGCCAACTATACTAGGGGATGCGCTGGGCTAGCAAGGCTAGAAGCTCTATTCAGCGGCATTGGAAGCCACAGTTGCGGAAAGCCTTTTCCAGCCACCGATTCTGGCGCACTACAACGATTTTAGGGGTTGAGCCTTAGCTGGACGTTGTTTAAGATTAAACATGGCTGAGTTTTAAACATTTCTCAGCGACGAGACTGTGCGTGTAAGCCGACAAGCCGATTATGCCATAAGGGTAGTGCTGGATCTGTCCCGCCATCGCGAGGCACGGATCAAGGAGATCGCCCGCCGTCAGGATCTCTCACCATCGTACGTGGGCAGGATCTCCCAGCGCCTGGCCAAGACGGGCATCCTGGAGAACAGAAGAGGCCGCCTGGGATGCCTCGGCTTGGCCTGCTCGCCCGATCAGATTACCCTTCTGGATGTGATCGAGGCCGTCGATGGGCCTATTAAGGTGGACCGCTGTCTGTTGGCTCCAGACGAGTGTGGCCGCGAGTCCTCCTGCCCTGTGTACAAGCTAGGGCATGAGGTGCTACTGCTTGGTGTGGCTAAACTGAGCGGTGTTACCTTTGCTGGCCTGCTGAACGACGAACAAGCCAAGTAGGACCGCGCGGCGAGCATGCTTCTCGCCGCAGTGGTCCACTTTCTGCGGAGGTGTCAGAATGGCGGGAGTCTCGGTACGCCAGCCGCTGGATCGAAAAGCGGTACGTATCCCGCGGGGGCAGCTATATATAATCCCCGAGCGCTGCAAAGGTTGCCGGTTCTGCATCGATTTCTGTCCCCGAGATGTCCTCGTAGAGACCACCGAGATGAACGCGAAAGGGTACCACTATCCCGTCGTGGCCGAGGGTAAGGAGGACGAATGCATTGCCTGCCAGTTCTGCTCTATCCTCTGCCCTGAGTTCGCCATCTACACCGAGGAGACCGTCGAAGAGGAGAGCGTCGAATGAGTGATCAAGAGCGTGTGCTAACCGGCAGCCACTTCTTGCTGGGCGACCATGCCTGCGCCGAGGGAGCGATGGCCGCCGGCTGCGATCTCTTTGCTGGCTACCCCATTACGCCCTCCACAGAGACAGCCGAAAGGCTGGCCCTCCGTATGCCGGCGGTGGGGGCCATCTTCCTCCAGATGGAGGACGAACTGGCCAGCATGTCCGCCCTAGTGGGGGCCTCTCTCGCCGGAGCCAGGGCGATGAGCGCCACCTCCGGCCCCGGTTTCGCCCTGATGATGGAGAACATAGGGATGGCGGCCATGATGGAGGCCCCCTGCGTGGTCGTGAACATACAGAGGGGCGCGCCGTCTACCGGCCTCCCTACCCTCGTGGGGCAGTCGGACATGATGCAGTGCAAGTGGGGCTCCCACGGTGACTACGAGATAGTGGCCTACTCTCCCTCATCACCCCAGGAGTGCTTTGACCATGTGATAAAGGCCTTCAATACTGCCGACCGCTGGCGCATTCCCGTATTCGTCATGGCCGATGAGTTGATCGGCCATATGACAGAGAGGGTAGTAATACCACCCGCCGACCAGATCCCGCGAGTGGAGCGGAAGCGGCCTCGGCATAAGCCAGGAGATCCCTCTTTTCTCCACTGCCTGGCGGAAGATGAGGACCTGGTGCCGCCCATCGTCCATGCAGGGGAGGGCTACCGGGTGAACTTCGATAGCCTCACCCACGACGAAAAGGGCTACCCGGCGACCTTCCCCGATCCCCACGACCGCCTGGTGCGCCGCCTGGTGAACAAGATCCGTCTACACACCGACCAGATTATGGAATACGAGGAGATCTTTCTGGATGACGCCGAGTTGGCAGTCATCGCCTACGGCTCCACCGCCCGCTCGGCACGTCGGGCGGTAAACGAGGCACGCAAAGATGGTATCCGGGTGGGTCTCCTGCGCCTGATCACCGTATGGCCCTTCCCTGAGAACAAAGTGCGAGAGTTGAGCAAGCAGGTCAAGGCGTTTGTGGTGCCGGAGGTGAATTTGGGCCAGATGTCCAGGGAGACCGAGCGCTTCACCAGCCTGCCGGTAATCGGCGTGAACCACGCCGGCGGTGTCATGATGGCGCCCGACCCGATCTTTGACACTATAAGAGAGGTGGCGAAGAATGCCTGAGATCTTAGTAGAAGCTCATCCGATCGATGCCGTCTTCCGGACGGACCGGTTGCCCCACATCTTCTGCCCCGGCTGTGGCATCGGCCCTACGATGCACGCCTACGCCCAAGCCATCCTGGAGTCGGGCATCCCCAAAGACCAACACGCGTGCGTGTCCGGCATCGGCTGTACAGCGCGGGTCCCTGGCTACATGGATGTCGACTCCTACCATACGACCCACGGCAGATCGATCCCCTTTGCCCTGGCGATAGCCCTGGTGAAGCCAGAGATGGAAGTAACCGTGTTCAGCGGCGACGGCGACCTCTTCGGCATCGGCGGCAACCACTTCATCCACGCCGCCCGCCGCAACGTAGACATAAACGTCATTTGCATCAACAACTTCAACTACGGTATGACCGGCGGCCAGGCAGGGCCCACCCTCCCCTTGGGAGCAAAGGCCACCACCGCCCCCTATGGCAACACCGAGCCGCCCTTCAACCTGCCTTATCTGGCCGCGGCCTGTGGGGCAGTGTTTGTGGCCCGCTGGACAGCCCTCCACGTCCGCCAACTCAAAGATGCTATCCTGCGGGCTATGCAGAAGAAGGGCTTCACGTTCATCGAGGTGCTATCCCCCTGCCCGGTGGGCTTCGGCAGCCCCAACGACATTGGTGACGCCATAGAAGAGGTTTGGTTGTACCGCGAGCGCTGCGTGGTGAACCACGACGCCTACCTGCCGGACCTGGAGATCGACCTGCGGCGCAAAGATGTTCCCTTCGTCATGGGCAACTTTGTGGATATCGACAAAGCACCCTTCGACCCCCTGGCGATGATGAAGAACAAAGGAGAGTAGGCGATGCGACACGACATCAGAGTCGCCGGTTTCGGCGGGCAGGGCATGCTCCTGGCGGGCCTCCTTATCGGCAAGGCGGCCGCCCTCTACGACGGCAAGGAGGCCGTCCTCACCCAGTCCTATGGCCCTGAGGCCCGCGGTGGTGCCAGTAACGCCGACGTCATCATCGACGACGATCCCATCGACTACCCTTTGATAACCCGCCCCGATTACTTTGTGGCCATGTTTCAGGAGGCCTATGAGCGCTATCGCCCGGTCATGGTCAAGGATGGCATCCTCCTCATTGAGTCCGACCTGGTCAAGCCCTGGCCGGACGAGGGCCCTTACCGGGGGATTCCGGCTACCCGCGTAGCCGAAGAGCTCGGCAGGCGCATCGTGGCCAATGTGGTCATGGTGGGCTTCTTCAGCGGCGCCACTGGTCTGATAAGCGCCCACGCAGGGGAGCAAGCGATCCGCAACACGCTTCGGCCCCGCCTGGTAGACCTCAACCTCAAGGCCTTCAACGCTGGCTATGAGTATGCGAAGAAGCAGGAGGCATCATGAAGGACACGGTACTAATCATAGGCGGTGGCATTGCCGGCGTTCAGGCGGCGTTAGACCTGGCCGAGTCCGGCAGCAAGGTAGTTCTGGTAGAGAAATCGCCCACCATCGGCGGCAAGATGGCCGCGCTGGATAAGAACTTCCCCACCCTGGACTGCTCCATATGAATTGAGATGCCCAAACTCTCCGAGGTCGGAGAGCATCCCAACATTGAGGTTCTTGCCTCTGCTGAGGTGGAGTCGGTAGAAGGAGAGGCAGGCAACTTCCAAATAAGCATCAGGAAGAAGTCGTGCTTCGTCACCGACGAGTGCACACGCTGCAACGACTGTGCCGACGTTTGCCCCCAGTGGACTCCCAACGAGTTCGATTCGGGCATGGCCTCCCGCAAGGCCATTTACACCCCTTTGGATCAAGCCGTTCCTACCCCCTACATCATAGACCTAGACCTCTGTCTGAACGAGCCGCCCAACTATTTCCCCTGTGATCGCTGCATCCAGGCCTGCGGGCCCAAGTGCATCGACTTCTTCATGCCTCGCGAGCAGGTCCTGACCAGGCAGGTGACCGCCATCATCGTGGCCGTCGGCTACGACCTCATCGACCCGACCCTCCTGCAACACTACGGCTACGGCAAGCACCCGGACGTGCTCACCTCCATGGAGTTCGAGCGGATGCTGGCGTCGATGGGCCCCACCGGCGGCGAGATCATCAAGCCCTCCACCGGTCGGCACCCAGACAACATCTTCTTCGTCCTCTGCGTGGGTTCGCGCGACCGCCGCTTCTATCGCCACTGCTCTCGCTTCTGCTGCATGTACTCTATCAAGGAGACCTACCAGGCTATTGACCACGGCGTCAAGGACGTCACCATCCTCTACATGGACATACGGGCCTACGGTAAGGGCTTCGACGGATTCTTCGAACGCACGCGGGAGCAAGGGGCCAAGTACATTCGCGGCCACCCGGCGGAGATCAGCCCCAACGGCAAGGGCATCATCGTACGGTACGAGAACACGGACACCGGCCAGTTGGAGACAGCGGAGGCCGACATGGTGGTCCTGGCCACAGCCGTGCGGCCGCCCGATGGGCTGGACAAGCTGGCGGAAGTGCTGGGGATTGAGGTGGACGAGGACGGCTTCCTGAAGACGGTGGAGAGCGAGGGGGGAGTGATCACCACCACCCAGCCGGGCATCCTGGTGGCCGGCTGCGCCACCGGCCCCAAGGACATCCCCGACAGCGTCGCCGAGGGGAGCGGGGCAGCCGCTGCCGCCCTGACTTACGTCGAGCAGAGGAACTGGCCCGAGCCGGAGATGGGGGAGCCCATCGAGAACGTGGAGGAGCCACGCATCGGTGTGTTCATCTGCCACTGCGGCTCCAACATCGCCAGCGTCATCGATGTGGAGAAGGCGGTGGAGTACGCCAGCTCCCTGCCGGATGTCGTCCACGCCCAGAGCCAGATGTTCAGCTGCGCCGGCAACCAGGTGCTGGAGATCGCCCAGATCATCCAAGAGAAGAAGATCAGCCGAGCGGTGGTTGCCGCCTGCTCACCCAAGACCCACGAACCGACCTTCCGCCGGGCCTGCCGCCTGGGCGGCCTCAACCCCTACCTGCTGGAGATGGTCAACCTGAGGAACCAGGACTCGTGGGTACACAAGGACTACCCGGAGGAAGCGAACTTCAAGGGCCACGACATGATCAGGATGGGAGTGGACAAGGCCCGCCTGCTTCAGCCGCTGGAGATTGGCCGGGCACCGGTGACCCAGAAGGCGCTAGTAGTCGGTGGCGGTATTGCCGGCATGACCGCCGCTGCCAACCTGGCTCAGCAGGGCTACGAGACGCACCTGGTGGAGAAGGAGGAGGAGCTGGGTGGCATGCTGCGACGGCTGGAGCGGCTTTCTCCGGCCGGCCCCGATGCCAGCGACCTGATAGAGGAGAAGAAGAAAGAGGTAGAGAAGACCGGCGTTCACGTCCACCTCGGCACGGAGGTCGAGCTGATCAGCGGCGTCGTGGGCAGCTTCAGCGCTCGCCTGACCGATGGCGAGGAGCTGCAAGCGGGCGCCATAGTCCTATCCATGGGCGCTCGCCCTTACCAACCAACCGAATTCAAATACGGCCAAGACCCCCGCGTTGTCACCAACCTGGAGCTGGCGAGCATGACGCCCGATGTGCCCGGTGAGCATATCACCTTCATCAGCTGCGTGGGCTCTCGCAACGATAAAGTCGGCTGCTGCCGCTATGGCTGCACGGCGATGATCGGCCAGGCGCTGAAGCTGCGGCGGGCGGGCAAGAAGGTGCGCGTTCTCTACCGCGATATCCGTACCTTTGGCCGCGAGGCGGAGGAGATGTATGAGGAGGCCCTAAGGGAGGGCGTCCAGTTCTTCCGCTACGAGCCCGACAGCACGCCAGACAAGGTCATCACCTACTCCGACGGCGTCGTGGCGATAAGCGATGAGCTCACGGGGGTGGATCTGAGCATCCCCACCGACCTGCTGGTGCTGACGGTAGGGCTCCAGCCCCAAGAGGAAAACGTCTCCGACCAGCTCAGGGTGGCCCGCAGCGAGGACGGCTTCCTCCTGGAGCGCCACCCCAAGCTGGGCCCCGCCGAGGCGCCCGCGCCCGGCATCTACCTGGCAGGCACGGTCCAGTACCCCAAGGATGTGCCGGAGAGCATCGCCCAGGCTCTGGCGGCGGCCTCCAACGCAGGAAAGATCCTATGTCGTGACACCATCGAGAAGGAGCCCATTACCGCCCGCCTGATCGAGGAGAAGTGCATAAAGTGCGGTATCTGCGTTCCCGCCTGCCCCTTCGGGGCCATCGAGCTCATCGGCAAGGTGAAGGAAGGCACCATCGTCTTCCACGAGGCAGCCTGCACGGGCTGCGGCAACTGCGCCGCCATCTGCAACTACGATGCCGTGATCATGCCCTACTTCACCAAGGAGCAGATCCTAGCCCAGATCGATGCGGCACTGGCGGAACGGCCCACGGAGAAGGTTCTGGTCTTCACCTGCAACTGGTGCTCCTACCCCGGCGCCGACCAGGCAGGCATCGAGAAGATCCAGCATCCTCCTTCGGCCCGCATCATTCGCCTGATGTGCTCCGCGCGCATCGAGGAGGAGTTCATCGCTCGCGCCTTCGAGAAGGGAGCAGGGGCCGTTCTGGTTACCGGCTGTCGTCTGACCGAAAAGGGCTCCGACTGTCACTACAACTACGCCAACCAGCAGACGATCAAGCGGTTCCAGTTCTGGCATCGCAAGTTCACCCGCCAGGGCATCGAGCCCGAGCGCCTACAGCTTCACTGGAACTCGGCGTCCGAAGGTAAGGAGTGGGCTGCTAAGATGCGAGAGATGCACGAGGTAGTCCAGAACTATGTGAAGAAGCTAGCCGAAGGAGTGACCAGCGGTGAGCCAGCCAACTGATAGCGTACTGCTGAAAGACGAGACCTGGGAACGAGTCGATAAGGCCACGGGAGGAGCAGCAGCGCCCTGCTTCCAGTGCGGCGTATGCACGGCCATCTGTCCCTTGGGGCTGGTGAAAGGCGAAACTATCAGCATCCGCAAGATCGTTCGCCAGGCCCAACTGGGGTTGCCCGGCTGGGCTGATGGTCTGTGGGAGTGCACCACCTGCCTGTGGTGCGAGAGCCGCTGCCCTCACGAGGTAGACATTACCAAAGCCATTCTCGGCCTGCGCCAGTTGGCCTGGAAGGAGCGAGAGGTCCCCGAGGGTCTCCCTACCCTCCTCTGGGACATCTACTTCGACGGTAATTCCTGGGGCCGCCCGCCGTCTGAGCGTCCCCTGTGGGCGAAAGACAAGGCCATCAAGGAATTCTCGCCCAGTGACGAGATCCTTCTGTACGTGGGCGACGACGCCGCCTACGACAGGCGCATCCAGAAGGTGGCACACGCCCTGGTGGCCCTGCTGGAAGCGGCAGGAGTGACTTTCGGCACGCTGGGAGAGCGCGAGCCCCACTGCGGCGACGCCGTGAGGAGCTTGGGCCACGAGGAGTACGTGGCGGAGATCATAGAGAGCAACGCCCAACTCTTCCAGGAGGCAGGGGTGAAGACGATGGTCACCGTCTCCCCCCACTGCTACGACATGTTCGCCAACCGCTACCCCCACTTCAGCGACGACTTCCGCCCTCTGCACTACAGCCTCTACCTCCTGGAACTGATCAACGGCGAGCGTCTGAAGTTCGAAAAAGAGCTCCCGCTGAAGGTAACCTATCACGACCCTTGCTACCTGAGTCGCCGCAACGGCATATGCGATGAACCTCGCCAGGTCCTTGAGAGCATCCCCGGCCTCCAGTTGGTGGAGATGGAGCGTAGTCGGGATGATACACTCTGCTGCGGCGGTGGCGGCGGCCGAATGTGGATGGAGACGGCAGCCGGCGAGCGCTTCTCCGACCTAAGGGTCAAGGAGGCTGCAGAGACGGGAGCAGAGGTAGTGGTCACCTGCTGTCCTCACTGCATAACCTGCCTGGAGGACAGCCTGAGCCAGGTCGGCAAGTCGAAGCTGAGGGTGATGGACCTCGCCGAGGTAGCCCACCTAGCTTTGCAGAGCTAAGCGGTGACCAGTGACATCGCTTCCAGGAGGTCGTAGACGATGACCAAGTCACTGTACGGTGCCAAGGAAGCCAAAGCCATCTGGGTGTACCTAGAGCAGGATGAGGGCCGATTGGAGAGTGTATCCCTGGAGCTGATAGGCAAGGCCCATGAGCTGGCCGAAGCCCAGGGCATTCCCGTCGTGGGCGCTCTCCTCGGCGACCAGGTGAGCAGCCTGGCCCAGGAAGCCATTGCTGCCGGCGCCGACGAGGTGCGGGTGGCGGAACATCCTCTCCTGCGCCAGTACACGACCGATGGCTACTCGAAGGTGTTCACGGAGCTCATCCTCAAGGGGAAGCCAGACATCCTTCTCCTGGGGGCAACCCCCAACGGTCGCGACCTGGCCGGTCGCATAGCCGTGCGGCTGCGCACCGGCCTCACCGCCGACTGCACGGACCTGAAGCTGGAAGACAAGACGGGCCTGCTCATCGGCGAGGTGACCGGCTTCGGCGGCGGCATCCTCGCCTACATCAAGTGCCCGGACAACCGACCCCAGATGGCCACCGTACGCCCTGGCGTGTTCGCCGTGCCGGAACCAGAAACCTCCCGCAAGGGCAAGGTGGTCAGCGTACCAGTGGAACTGGCCGAGGAGGACATCAAGGTTCAGGTGTTGGAGCACGCCGTCGGTGGCGGGGTGGACATCACCAGGGCCCAGGTGCTGGTGGCCGCCGGCCGAGGCTGCGGCGGCGACTTCAGTCTGGTCAACGAACTGGCTGGCCTCCTGGAAGGCGAGGTGGGGGTGTCGCGCGTGCCGGTAGACGAGGGATGGGCATCCCGTGACCGCATGATAGGCCAGACTGGCTACGTCACTCGTCCCAAGCTGGCCATCGTCTGCGGGATCAGCGGCGCCTTCCAGTTCACTGTAGGCGTCGAGAAGGCGGAGGCGATCGTGGCCGTCAACATCGACCCAGACGCTCCGATCTTCGAGCAGGCCGACTACTGCATCGTCGATGACATGTTCAACGTGCTGCCGCCCCTCATCGAGGCTGTCAAGAAGGCCCGCGGCGGCAACGGTGGGAGGTAGAGCGATGCGTCAGTTGCACATTATCGCCTGTGTGAAGGTTGTCCCCAAGCCGGAAGAGGTGAAGGTAAACCCCGAGAACTGGACCATTGAGCGCGACGGCGTTCGCTCTGAGATCAACCCTCCCGACATGAACGTCCTGGAGATGGCCTTGGCCCTGAAAGAGCAGCATGGCGGCAAGGTGACCGTCGTGGCCATGGGGCCACCAATGTTCGACTCCTATCTGCGCCTGGCGCTGGCCATGGGAGCGGACGAGGCCTACCTGCTGAGCGACAGGTCGTTCGCCGGCGCGGACACCCTGGCCACCTCCTACGCCTTGGCCCAAGGCATCCGCAAGATCGGGGAGTTCGATCTCATCCTCTGCGGCGAGGAGTCCTCCGACGGCGCCACCGCCCAGGTGCCGCCGGGCATCGCCGAGTGGCTGAACACCTCCCAGATCACCTATGCGGAAGACCTGAAGATAGTGCCAGACTCGGGGATGGTGAAGGCCCAGCGAGAGCTGGCCGGCGGGTACGAGGTTATCCAGGTTCCCCTGCCCTGCACAGCCTCGGTGAAGGTGGGAGCCAACGAGCCGCGCTTTATGGACATAGAGCGCAAGACCTGGGCGAACGCCGAAGGGCCAGTCACCACCTGGAACGCCCAAGACATAGAAGTTGACCCAGAGATGATAGGGATCCCCGGCTCGCCGACAATCGTGGACGGCGTAGCCCAGGCAGAGGCCACCGAGAGAAAGCGGGAGTTCCTGAAGGGCACTCCTGAAGAGCAGGTGAAAGCCCTCATCGAGCGTCTGCGGCCCTACCTTTAGAGAGCCGGGTTCTCACCCTCCCTGGATGAGCCACTTCCCCAGCCACTGGCGGTCGTCCAGCACGCGAGCGCAGGCCGAGTAAGGGTCCAGTTCCCCTGCTGCCACCCGCTCGGTGAGCTCCTTCAGCTGGTCGTCCTTCTCAGCGAAGTCCAGGAAGCGCGCCCGCACCTTGCGCTGAAGCATCTCCAGGAACTCCTCCCGGCGGCGCTGACGGCGACGCCTCTCCAGCTCGCCGTCCTCCTCCTGGACGCGGCGGCGACGCTCCACTTCCTCGTACAGCTCATCGACGCCAATGCCACGGTGAGCCTGGGTGAGCATGATAGGTATGGGCTCGCCCGGCTTCATGGCCACAAACGTCTCCAGCTCGGCCTTCATCCGGGGGGCCCCCTCGCGGTCGGCCTTGTTGATGGCAAACAGGTCGGCGATCTCGAACAGCCCTGCCTTCATCGCCTGGACGGCGTCGCCAGATTCGGGGGTGAGCACGACAATGACGATATCGGTGGCATTGACCACGTCCAGCTCTGTCTGGCCAACGCCCACCGTCTCCACCAGGATCACGTCGCGGCCGCTGGCATCAAGCAGCTTGATAACTCCTTGAACGGTGACCGGCAGACCGCCGTGGCTGCCGCGAGTGGCCATGCTGCGGATGAATACGCCCGGGTCCAGATAGTGCTGCTGCATGCGGATGCGGTCGCCCAGGAGGGCACCGCCGGAGAAGGGGCTGGAGGGATCAACGGCCACAATGCCCACCGACAGCTCTCTCTCTCGCAGGACGGCGGTGATCTTGTCCACCAGGGTGCTCTTGCCCGTCCCTGGCGGCCCGGTGATCCCTATGCAGTAGGCACGGCCGGTGTGCGGGCCGATACGGCGCATGATGTCCACCACCGCCTCGCTCTCCGCCTCCACCAGGCTGATAAGCCGAGGCAAGGCCAGCGTATCGCCGGCCAGCATGCGCTCTACCAGTTCCTTGCTGCCTTCTCCTGCACTCATTCCATCACTGGCCGGCCGAAGTGGGCTCTGGGGTCGGCGATTCAGCCTCCGCCGTCGGGCTGGGCGTCGGCGTCTCGGCCGCCGCCGTCGGGCTGGGGGTAACAGGCACAAGGGTCGCAATCGGAGGGGGCTCCCATACGATGAGGGTGCCTATCATAGTGATGGGCTGGGAGTCGGAGCGAAAACCGTAGATGCCCAGCTCGTCGATCTGGAACTTCAGGCTGCCGGTCTCGCCGGGCTCCAAGTTGCCAGATACGAAATCGTCCTCGGTCTCGTACTCATTGTCGACGCCTGCTATCCGCAGATTGTGATCCTCTCCACCGCGGTTGCGCAACTCGAGTATGTAGTCTACTCCCGCCCTTACAGTGAGGCTGCGGGGGGAAAAGAAACCGTTGCTCATCTCCACCCTGAGCACCGTCTCACCAGCGGGGCCAGGCGTAGGAAGGCCGCTCTCGGAATCTCCCCCACAGGCCATAGCCAGCAGCGTCAGGAGAGAAGCTAGCACTAGTGCCGCCGCTATTCGCTTCACTGAACCTGTTCCTCCTCGGATCCTCGCGACATGTACCTTTCTACTGCTTTCCGTTTGCGCCATCAGAGCAGGTGCGAACGCGCTATCTCCCAGCCAGCCAAACGGGGCTTGCCCTGGAGGAGCATCCGATCAGTACTTGCTGATAAGCTGATTGGCTCCGGTCAGGGAAAGAACCTCGTTAGTGCCATCTTCGATCAGGGAGGCGCGAGCGTCTCTGAACAGCTTCTCTACGAGTAGCTCTTTGGATAGCCCCATTCCCCCGAGCAGTTGGACCGCTTCGTTGGCCACCTCAAAAGCGACGTTCGTGCAGTAGACCTTGGCGGCGATGGAATAGTGGGTGGCTGGCGGCAACGTGGTGTCATTGTAGATCATGACGGCCCGCGATAGGGCCCTGGCCGATTCCACCTTGATGAACATGTCGAACAGCTTCATCTGGACCAGTTGATGTTCGCAGATGGGCTTGCCGCCCTGTACTCGCTGCTTGCAGTAGGCCAGCGCCTCTTCGAAAGCGGCGCGCGCAACTCCGGTGAAGGCGGCCCCCATGCCGGAGTTGGCGAACCCAAGGACCATGTCGATCACCATGGGATAGATGGGCGGCTCAACCAGCATGTAGTGCTTGGGTATCCTCACATCGTCAAAGAATATCTCTCCCTGATTGAGAGCGCGCTGCCCCAGTTTGTTCAGCGGCCGGCCTTTGGACACGCCGGGAAGGTCTAAGGGGATGACCGCCACTCCGCTTCCGGCCATGCCCTGGGAAGGGTCGATGGCCACGAAGGTCAAGGCATGGCTGGCGATGGTGGCATTGGACACCCAGGCTGACTTCTGGCCGTTGATGACCCAGTCGTCGCCGTCAGGCCTGGCGCCTACGTCGAACGCTACACGCGGGTCGAGAAACTGCTCCGTCCCCAACAGCAGAGAATCGGAGCCGTGCTGGGGCTCGGTGATAGCCCAGCAGCCAATGTATTTCGCCTCCTTGTCCTGGGCAAATGGAACAACGATCTCCTGCACAGCCTGCTGGTTCCCGGTCAGCCCCGCAAAGGTGGCAGCGAACGCAAACGGGAAGGGCGCGACTCCCAGGCTGATGGCTAGATCGGCGCTTCCCCAGCCGATCTCCTCGGCCACGATGTGGCGATCAAGGCCGGAGAGCGCGACACCGCCAAGGGCCTCCGGCAAGCCCTGGCAGTGGTAGCCCAGCTCGTAGAACTTTCCGAACACGTCCCACAACACCGAGCCTTCCTTGATCACCTCCTCAGGATCAGCAAGCCTGTCCAGCTCTATGCTGGCGGGACGCATGACCTCCTCAGCGAACCTGTGGACTTCGTTCTTCAGAGCGCCCTGCTCGGGGGTCAGCTCCTTATCCAACTCAAGATAGGTGCTCATATGGACTCCTTCCAGAATCCACTGTAGCCATCGTATACCGGTAGCAGAACGAAAAGTATACCAAACGCGCCTCTCCATCAACCCCCGGGCGCTTCTTGAACACAGGCGAAGGCGAAGAGACGCCCCTGGTTCCACCGACGGTCAACCTGCCGGGCTAAAGATAGTGATCTTTTTTTCCGCGCCCTAGTTGGCGTGTTAGAGCGATAATAGTGTAAACTGATTTGCGAAAAAAAGCACAAGGACGCTCGATCCAAGGCAATGATGGATCTGCAGCGATAGCCGTGTGCTGCGAGGGGGCCCAAGTTGACACCGAATCCAAAGACAGCCAGAGTCACCAAGATCCCTGACGTCGTCGTCGATCGCTTGCCGCTCTACGCTCGCTGCCTGGCCCTGCTGCACTCCAGGGGACAAGAGGTAGTGAGTTCGACGGAGCTGGCCAAGTTATCGCGGGTAACACCGGCTCAGATTCGCAAGGACCTGAGCTATTTTGGCCGCTTTGGCAAGCAGGGGCGTGGCTACAACGTGGCCAAGCTTCTGCAGGAGCTGTGGCGCATCCTAGGCCTTGAACGCCAATGGCGAATGGCCCTTGTGGGAGTGGGCAGAATAGGGCGGGCCATCCTGGAATACGGCGGGTTTGCCAGCCAGGGCTTCCATATCGCCCACGCCTTCGACGTTGACCACAGTGTTGTCGGTCAGGAGTTGGGTTCGGTGACAATCAGGCACGCGAGCGAGCTGGAGCAGAGGCTGCTGAAGGAGCCGGTGGACATCGGCATTGTGGCCGTGCCCGCTCTTGAAGCTCAAACAGTGGTGGACATCCTGGTGCGCTGCGGCGTGAAGTCCATCCTCAACTACGCCCCCATGTGTCCCCGCAGACCAAGCGACGTGCAACTGCGCCAGATCGACCCCGTCCTTGCCCTTCAGGGCATGACCTTCCACCTGAAGAATAAGAAAGGGCCGACGAAGAAGCACTAGTATCCGGCCAGGAAATCGCCCTCAATGGGCTGAGCACGACGAATCAGATCCAGGTGCTCCAGGGCGATGCCGGCCCCGATGGCCACGCACTCCATAGGGTTCTCGGCCAGCGAGCAGGGGATACCGATCTCCTGGGTGATCAGGCGATCCAGGTTGCGGATTAGGGAACCACCGCCGGTAAGGACGACGCCCCTATCTACTACGTCGGAGGCCAGCTCCGGCGGCGTCCGTTCTAGCACTGCCCGGATGGCTCCCAGTATGCTGGCCAAGGGGTCTTGAATAGCCTGGGTGATCTCCTGAGAGGTAACAGTGATGTTCTTGGGCAGACCCGTGATCTGGTCACGGCCACGCACATCTGTGGTCAGCTCCTCCTCCATGGTAACAGCGCTGCCCACGGCGATCTTGACCTCCTCGGCAGTGCGATCGCCGATGATCAGGTTGTGGCGACGCTTGATATAGGTGGCGATGGCATCGTCCACGCGATCGCCGGCCACCCGAACGGATTCGCTGTTAACGATACCGTACATCGATATGACGGCGGCTTCAGTGCGACCGCCGCCGATGTCCACCACCATATGACCGCGGGGCGTGTCTACAGGGATGCGAGCACCGATGGCAGCGGCCAGGGGCTCGGGCACCAGATTGGCCGGCCGGCGAGCGCCCGCCGACTCGGCGGCGTCGCGCACCGCCCGCTGCTCCACGCCGGTCACCCCCGCCGGTGTACAGACCATGACCTCCGGCTTGAAGAGGCTGAACCGGCCCACTACCTTGCCGATGAAGTAGCGCAGCATGGCCTCGGTGGTCAGGTAATCAGCGATCACACCGTCGCGCATGGGCCGGATTACGGTGATGGGCCCCGGCGTACGCCCCAGCATGTCGCGGGCCTCGGCGCCCACGGCCACGATGCTGTTGTCCCGCTGAGCCACCGCCACCACCGAGGGCTCTTTGATGACGATGCCCCTGCCTCTCACGTAAACCAGCACGTTGGCCGTGCCCAGATCCACCCCTATTCTCTTGCCGAACATGCTCCCCACTCCCAACCCAAGAATCGAACGACGGTGGAACCGCTAGACGCTCTCGATGTCTGCTCCCAGAGACCGCAGCTTCCCGTCCAGGGACTGATAGCCACGGTTCAAGTGATAGATATCAGAGACCTCTGTCCTGCCGCTGGCGACCAGCCCCGCCAGCACCAGCGCTGCCCCCGCCCGCACGTCGAGAGCGTGAACGCTGGCGCCGCTGAGAGAACAAGGCCCAATAATGATAGCAGTAGTGGTTCCGGTTGTAAGCACCTCCGCGCCCATCTTTCGCAACTCGCTGACGTACAACAGTCGATTATCGAAAACCCTCTCGTGGACGTAGCTCACACCCTGCGCCTGAGTGAGAAGAGCAGCCATAGGCGCCTGAAGGTCGGTGGCTAAGCCAGGATAGGGCACCGCCTGGATGGTCACTGCCTTCAGTTGGTCAGCACCACACACATGCAGGACATCCTCAGCCTCATCTATTTGGACCCCCACCTCCCTGAGCTTGGCCACCAGCGAGTGCAGGTGGCGGGGCTCCAGCCCGCCTATGCGCACGTCGCCGTTGGTGATGGCGGCGGCGATGGCGAAGGTGCCCGCTTCGATGCGATCGGGGATTATGCGATGAGCGGTGCCATGGAGGGCATCCACCCCTTTGATCTCTAGAGTGTGAGACCCCGCCCCCTGGATACGCGCACCCATCTTGTTCAACATCTCCGCCAGGCTGGCGATCTCAGGCTCGGCAGCCGCGTTGACGATAACGGTGGTGCCCTTGGCCAAAGTGGCGGCCATCATCAGGTTCTGGGTGCCCAAGACGCTGGGATAGTCCATGAACAGGCGAGCGCCCCGCAGCCTCTTGGCCTCGGCCACGAACTTGTCCCCCTGGCGATGGATATCCGCCCCCATGGCAGCGAAGCCGGCAAGGTGCACATCGATAGGCCTCTGGCCGATGACATCGCCCCCGGGCGGGCTGCAAGACGCCTGGCCGAAGCGGGCCAACAGGGGGCCCATGACCATGAAGCTAGCCCGCAGGTTCACCACCTGCTCTGTGGGCGGGGAAAAGGCGGTAATCCGAGCAGCCCTGAGGCCGAGCGTCGAAGACGAAGGCTTCTCGACCTCCACGCCCAGGCTTTCCAGCACCTGGGCCATGAACCTTACGTCACCAATGGCGGGGACGTTCTCCAGAGAGCACTCGTCGGGCACTAGGAGGGAAGCAGCCATGGCAGCCACGGCAGCGTTCTTGGATCCGCTTACCTGCACGCTGCCCTGGAGCCTGTGCCCACCTTCGATGATGAAGCGCTCACCTGCCATGAGCTTGTCCCATCGCTGGAGGAAAACGCCAGGCCTAACCCGTTGGCGGCGGAGGAGCGCCACGGCGACGCCGCCGCGTCTGCTCCACCGCCTTGAGGCGCATGAGGGCCCGCTTGAGGGCCATCTCCGCCTTCACAACGTCGATGGTCGCTTCCCGCGAGGCCAGCCGCTCCTCGGCGCGGCGGCGGGCCTCTTCCGCCCGCGCTACGTCGATCTCCTCCCCCCTCTCGGCGGCGTCGGCCAGGATGGTCACCCGATTCTCCCGCACCTCGATGAAGCCGCCGGTGATCGCCATGGCCGTCTCTTCGCCGCCCTTGACGACGCGCAGAATCCCCGGCTGGATCATGGTCAGGAGGGGCGCGTGCAGGGAAAGAACGCCCAACTGCCCCTCGATGCCGGGGACGACCAGCAGGTCGACGTCCTCTTCGGAGAAGACGAGCTTCTCGGCGGTGACGATGTCAACGCTAAGCTTTGGCACCGGTTGATGACTCCTCGGGCTCAGCCCCCGCTGCTTCCTTCTCCATCTGCTCCGCCTGCTCCGCCGCCTCCTCGATGGTGCCCACCATGTAGAAGGCCTGCTCCGGCAGGTGATCCCACTTCCCCTCCAGGATCTCCTTGAAGCCCCGCACCGTCTCGCGGATGGGCACGTACTTGCCGGAGCGGCCGGTGAAGGCCTCGGCCACGAACATGGGCTGGGAGAGGAAGCGCTGGATCTTGCGGGCACGCATCACCGTCAGCTTGTCCTCCTCCGATAGCTCCTCCATGCCCAGGATGGCGATGATGTCCTGAAGCTCCCGGTAGCGCTGGAGTACGGCCTGCACGCCGCGGGCCGTCTGGTAGTGCTCCTCGCCCACGATGCGCGGGTCGAGGATGCGAGAGAAGGAGGTAAGGGGATCCACCGCGGGGTAGATGCCCATCTCGGAGATGGCGCGGTCGAGGGCGACGACGGCGTCCAGATGGCCGAAGGTGGCCACAATGCCGGGGTCGGTGTAGTCGTCGGCCGGCACGTAGATGGCCTGGAAGGAGGTGATCGAGCCCCGCTTGGTGGAGGTGATGCGCTCCTCCAGGGCGCCGATGTCGGTGGAGAGAGTGGGCTGATAGCCGACCGCCGAGGGCATCCGCCCCAGCAGAGCGGAGACCTCCATGTTGGCCAGGATGTAGCGATAGATGTTATCGATGAACAGAAGGACGTCCTGCCCTTCGACCTCGCGGAAGTACTCGGCCATGGTGACGCCGGTGAGGCCAACGCGGGCCCGCACGCCCGGCGGCTCGTTCATCTGGCCGAAGACAAGGACGGTCTTGTCGATGACGCCGGAGCCCTTCATCTCGAACCAGAGGTCGTTGCCTTCGCGGGAGCGCTCGCCCACGCCGGCGAAAACGGAGGTGCCGCCGTGCTCGCGGGCGATGTTGCGGATGAGCTCCATGATGACGACGGTCTTGCCCACGCCGGCACCGCCGTAGGCGCCCACCTTGCCACCCCTGGGAAACGGACAGATGAGGTCCATGACCTTGAGGCCGGTCTCCAGCATGGTGGTCGTCGTCTCCTGCTCCTCCATGGAAGGCGGCGGACGATGGATGGGCCAGTGGTCTGCGGCCTCAACATCGCCCAGGTTGTCGATGGGCTCACCCAGTACGTTGAACAGGCGACCAAGGGTGCCCGGCCCTACCGGCACCTTGATGGGGCTGTCCAGGTCGACGGCCTCGGCACCCCGGCGGAGGCCGTCGGTGGTGCCCATAGCCAGGCAGCGCACCCAGTTGTTGCCCAGGTGCTGCTGCACCTCGGCCAGCATCTTGCTGCCGCCCATGTCCACCTCGATAGCATCGTTGACCGACGGCAGTTCATCCACCGGGAACTCCCCGTCTATCACAGTGCCCATAACCTGGACTATCTTTCCTTTTGCCATAGCATCACCGTTTCACAAGCTTATTCACATTCAACAATCTAGCGTTCTGTTCTGAGTATCTCGGCGCCGCCGGTCAGCTCCAGAAGCTCCTTGGTTATGCTCTCCTGGCGGGCCTTGTTGTAGGTCAGGGTAAGCTCGCGGATCATATCGTTGGCGTTGTCGGTAGCGCTGCGCATGGCCACCATGCGCGCCGATTGCTCGCTGGCCAGCGCCTCCAGCAGCGCCTCGTAGAGCTGTCGCTCCACATAGCGAGGCAGAAGCTCAGCCATGATGGACTCCCGCGAGGGCTCGTAGATGTAGTCCACCTCCCAGGTAGCCACCTCCGCAGGAGGTTCCACCGGCAACAGCTTGAAGATCTGCGGCCGCTGAACCATGGTGTTCACGAACAAAGCATAACTCAGATAGACCTCATCGGCCAGGCCATAGGTGTAGTCATCCATGGCCACCCGAGCGGCGGGCCGCACGTCCTCATAGCCGGGGTAGTCGCCCAGGCCGATGAATTCGGCTACTATCTCCGCGCCAGAACGGCGGAAGAAGTCACGCCCCTTGCGGCCGATGCAGATGAGCCTGGCGGGCAACTGCCGCTCGACAATGAAGGAGGCGGTATGGCGATTGAGATTGGCGGGCAGGCCGCCGCAGAGGCCGCGGTCGGGCGTAATGAGGATGATGTCGATGGACTGCACCTGACGCCGGCGCATGAGCGGATGGATGGCCTCCGGATCCTGAAGAGGCAGGGTCTCGGCCAGGCTGGCCAGAACCGAGCGCATCTTCTCCGCATAGGGACGGCCGGCCAGAGCGCGCGTCTGGGCCCGCCTCATCTTGGAGGCAGCCACCAGCTCCATGGCCTTGGTTATCTTGGCCGTGTTCTCCACGGTGCGAATGCGTCGGCGAATTTGGCGCAGGGTAGCCATGATTACTCCGTCAGAGGGGCGCTCTTCTTGAACTCGGCGATGGCTGCCTTCAGCTTGTCCTCGGTCTCAGGGGTGATCTGCTTCTGCTCTTCGATGTCCTTGCCTATGTCGGGGTGGTTGGCCTCCATGAAGCGATGGAATGCAGTCTCGAAGGACTGTACCTTGGCCACCTCCACGTCATCCAGGTAGCCCCTCACCGCCGCGTAGAGGATCTCGACCTGCTGATGCATAGGCATGGGCTCGTACTGAGGCTGCTTGAGCACCTCGGTGAGGCGCTGGCCGCGCTCCAGCTGGCGACGGGTGGCCACATCCAGCTCAGCGGTGCCGAACTGAGCGAAGGCCTGCAACTCGCGGAACTGCGCCAGGTCCAGACGCAGGCGACCGGCTACGTTGCGCATGGCACGCGTCTGGGCAGTACCGCCCACACGCGAGACCGAGAGCCCCACGTTCACCGCCGGACGGATTCCGGCGTTGAACAGGTCGGTCTCCAGATAGATCTGGCCGTCGGTGATGGAGATGACGTTGGTGGGGATGTAGGCGGAGATGTCGCCCGCCTGGGTCTCGATGATGGGCAGGGCAGTGAGGGAGCCGCCGCCGTATTCTGGAGCGAGCTTGGCCGCCCGCTCCAGAAGGCGACTGTGCAGGTAGAAGACGTCGCCGGGGTAGGCCTCGCGGCCGGGCGGCCGGCGCAGGAGCAGTGACATCTGTCGATAGGACCAGGCATGCTTGCTGAGGTCGTCGTACACCACCAGGGCATCGCGGCCCTGCTCCATGAACTCCTCGCCGATGGCGCAGGCAGCGTAGGGGGCCACATACTGAAGGGCGGCGGGATCGGAGGCGTTGGCCGCCACCACGATGGTGTGCTCCATGGCACCGTGCTGCTCGAGGGTGGCCACCACCTGGGCCACCTTGGAGGTCTTCTGACCGATGGCCGCGTAGATGCAGACGAGGTCACCGCCCTTCTGGTTGACAATCGTATCGGTGCCGATGGCTGACTTGCCGCTGGAGCGGTCGCCAATGATCAGCTCGCGCTGGCCGCGGCCGAGGGGGATCATGGAATCGATGGCCTTGATCCCCGTCTGAACGGGGGTATCCACGCTCTTGCGGACTACCACGCTGGGGGCGATGCGCTCTACCGGCCGGGTCTTGTCGCGGGGAACCGGCCCCTTGCCGTCCAGAGGGTTGCCCAGGGGGTCAATCACCCGCCCGATGAGGGCATCGCCCACCGGCACCTCGACGATGCGGCCGGTGGACCGCACCTCGTCCCCTTCCTTGATCTCGGTGTAGTCGCCGAGAATGATGGCGCCGACCATGTCCTCTTCCAGGTTCAGGGACAGGCCCATGATGTCGTTGGGGAACTGAAGGATCTCGTTGTACATGCAGCCCTGGAGACCGTGGACGCGAGCGATGCCATCGCCGGCCTCCACCACCGTGCCCACATCCACCGCCGTGACCTGGCCGCCGAACTGCTCGATCTGCTGTCGAATGATAGAAGCTATCTCTTCCGGTCGTACCGCCATTTCCCCCTATCACCACCTTCCAGTAGCTGCAGACCTTCGGGTCTGCATTGGCAGGGCTGAAGCCCTGCAGCTACCTGATTTCAAGTCTAGCGCTCCTGACCCGCCAGGTTTCTCTTCAGGGCCAGAAGCCTGCTGCGGGTGCTGCCGTCGATGAGGCGGTCGCCCACGCGGGCCACCAGCCCTCCGACGATTTCCGGCTCCACCTCCAGATGGGCAATCACCTTCTTGCCCGTTATCCGGCTCAGCCTTTCCTCCACCGCCCGCCGCTCCGGTTCGGACAGAGGAACGGCCGTGACCACACTGGCGTGGGCGACGCCGCTATGCTCGTCCACCAGGTCGCGATAAGCCTCGGCAACCTGGGAGGCGATGCCCACTCGCCCTTTGGCCACCAGCAGCTTGGCCAGGTTCATGACCAGCGGGTCGATCCCCTCCAGAACGCCCTCCAGCAGGCGATGCCTGTCGGCCAGGGCCACCTTGGTGCTGCTAAGGATGGCCATAGCCTGAGGGTCGGCCATGACCTGGGCCACCAGGGCCAGGTCGGCAACCCACTGCTCCAGGCTATCGCGATCGCGGGCGATCTCGAAGGCCGCCTGAGCGTATCGCTTGGCTGCCGTGTCGCGAATCATGATCTGGGTTCTGACCCGGAAGGCGGCTGGTCGCCGTCACCGCCCAGGGTGGACTCGGCCAGCGCCTCTTCGATAAGGCGCCGGTGAGCCTTCGGGTCCAGTGACTGGCCGATGACCTTCTCGGCGGCCTCGATGGTAAGGCCGGCAAACTCCCGCCTCAGGTCAGCAATGGCGCTGTCCCGCTCGAGCTGAATCTCACCACGAGCGCGATCGACCAGCGCCTCGGCATCCTGACGCGCCTGCTGATGGGCTTCCTCCTGAATGCGGGCCGCTATCTGCTGGGCCTGGCCGATGACGGCCTGCCCCTCCTGGCGCGCTCGCTCCAATTGAGCCTGCACGTCTTGCTCAGCTCGGGCTGCGCTCTGTTTGGCCTGCTCCGCCGCCTCCAGCCCCTCCTGGATGCGCCGCCTTCGCTCGTCTAGCATGCGCATCATCGGCTTGTAGGCGAAGATGCTGAGCAGGATCAGGAGGATGGTGAAGTTGATAAGTTGAGCCAGCAGGCTGGGAAGGTTGATCCCCAGGGTCTTCAGCCCGTCGACGAAACCGGCGAGGAAAACTGGCTCCATCGGTCGAATCTCCGCACAGTCCTCACGCCGGCCTAGAAGACGAAGCCGATCATGACCGCCACCACCAGCGCATAAATGCCGATGGCCTCGGCGAAGGCCAGACCGAGGATCATGTTCACCTGAATGGCCGGCAGGGCCTCCGGGTTGCGGCCCAGGGCGTCCATGGCTCGGCCCACCAGGTTGCCGATAGCCAGGGCCGGCCCCAGGGCTCCAAAGGCCATGGCCAAACCAGCCGCCAGGTACTTCATACCGTCATCGCTTATGTTGAAATTCGTGCCCTGCGCCACGTACTGGGCAGCCGCCTCCAGCGGCGGGACAATGGCGAGCAGCAGCTCCATTTACTTACCTCCTTCTGCCGCTATTGCTCAGAGCCTACCAGTTGGCTCTCTGTTGTCTGTGTCTTATGCACCTCGGCCTCCGCCTCCTCAGCGCCAGGAGGCTCCCCGTGAGCCACGGCGATCATGCCGAACACCAACGTCAGGGCGGCGAAGATGAACGCTTGGATGAGCCCGACGAAGAGCTCCAGGCCGTAGAAAGGCAGGGTCAAGACTAGAGGAATAAGGAATGTGAACATCAGGATCACCACTTCGCCGGCGAACATGTTGCCGAACAGACGGAAGGTGAAGCTGATCAGGCGCACCATCTCCGAGACGAGCTCCAGAAACCCCACGAAGGCGTCCACGACGCCCTGGAATACCTGGCTGGGGGAGAGTCTTCGTATGCCCCGCAGCAGGCCGCCGAGGTTGAAGAACTTGCGGCCGTAGGCGAAAAAGCCGAGGGTGCTTATGCCCCAGAACTCCACGAAGATGGCCGACATGATGGCCAGGGCCAGAGGCGTGTTGAGGTCGGTGTTGACACCGCGCAGGAAGGGGCGGATCTCGCCCACGAAGTTGCCTTTGTCCCTCTCCTCCTCTGCCTTCTGCGCCGCCTCAGGGTCGTCCTTGTCTATTGTCTGCCCCTGCAGTTGGCTGGGGCTGGACAGGCTAACGTAGGTGGCGGGCAGCGGTCCAAGGTCAACCTTCTCCATCACGAAGCCGTGTTCCTCCTCCTGGCCCAGGCCGATGACGTTGAAGATGGGGAAGAGGGAGAACCAGTTGGCGAACAGGACGAAGAAGAAGATGGTGGCCACCGCCGGGAAGAAGCGGCGACCGTTATTTTCGCCGGCGATGCTCACCACCAGATTGTAGAAGGCCTCGATAATGGCCTCCAGCAGGTTCTGGACGCCGCGCGGAACGAGTTCCCAGCGTCGGCTGGCCAAGAACACCAGGCCGATCATCAGAGCCACCACCAGCCAGGAAGTGATCATGGTGTTGGTGATGTTGATCTTCCAGAAGGAGTAGAGGGTCTCCGGCTTGATCTGGATATGGGGAGTAGGGCCTCGTAGGAAGACGAAGCCCGCCAGGATCAGGATGATCAGGCCAACGATGACCAGCCGGAGCCTGATGCCCTTCATCGGTCATCTCCTTGCCGTGGCCGCCGCAAATTCAACTCCTCGACCAGCATGAAATAGCCCCCGAGGAAAGCCAGGATAAGGCCCAGGAAAAGACCCAAGAGGGTGAAAATATGGTCTTTCTCCACCTGTCGGTCGAGCAGTACGCCGCCGACGATGCCGACAACTATGCAGAGGGCAAAGTACCAGCCAATCCCCAATAGCCTGACGGCTGGTGGCAACCTGCCCATCTCGACTCCTTGGCCCCATCGCAGCAGAAACGTGCCCGCTGGCGATGGGGAAACAGGGTTCGACCGGTGGATTGTGAATCTCAGGTATTGCCGACGCTATTACAACCCTTGTCCTGCCTGGCCTATCCCAAGAAGAAGCCCCAAGCAACTGAGGGGCCTGGGGCCTCTGTGGGCTCTCGAAAGCAGTGCCCCTATGAGGTACGCTTATCGAAGTCGTCCATATCCAGGCTTTCGACTACGTCGCGAAAGGGGGAGAGCTTCTCCAACTCCTCTGGCTTCGCCTCGGTCTGGGGCTCAGTCCCTTTCATCTTTTCCTCAGCGTCCTCCTGATCCAGGCGAACGCCTGCCTTATCCAGCACCGTCTCCTCGGCGAAGATCGGCACCTGCACCCGCACGGCCAAAGCGATGGCATCGCTAGGCCGCGAATCGATCTCCATCGTCCGCCCGTCCACCTCCATGATGATGCGAGCGTAGAAAGTATCGTTGGCCAGGTCGTTGACCACGATGTACTGAATGGTGCCACCGAGGGCATCGATGATGGAGCGGAGGAGGTCGTGGGTCAGGGGCCGCGATACGGCCACGTCCTGGAGACGGACAGCGATGGCATCGGCCTCGGCCGGGCCAATCCAGATGGGCAGGTAGCGATCGGAGTCCTTCTCCTTGAGAATGACTACACGCTGATAGTTCATGAGGCTCACTCGGATGCTCTCGATGACCATCTCGATCACACTACCACCTCCCATCACCGTACCAATGCGCCCTCATTCTAACTTAGCGCTTTCTCTAGTGTCAATGTCGACTGAAGGCGCCACCCCGTCCTGAACCGATACCGTCCGGGCAGGAGTATTTGACTCTGACCGCTCGCTGCGGCGAGCCACCACGATGTTCAGGGCGCCAGCCACCGCCACTCCGAAGGCAATGAGTGCGAGCACAGCGCTTATGCCCAAGTAGTCGGTCATGGCACCGACGACAAGAAGGGGCAGGAGGGAGAAGAAGTTGGCGGAGACGATCTGGGTGGTGAAGATGCGCCCCCGCATCTCGGCAGGGGCCCGCTCGTGGAGCACCGTCTGGGCCGGCGCATTGAGCAGAGCGTAGCTCAACCCCAAGGGGAAGGCAAAGAACATGGTGAGGGTCCACAAGAGGCCTTGTCCGCCCACCCCTCCAGGGTCCACCCCCATACGCTCCAAGATAGTGGCCAGGGGCTCCACTAGGGACAGGGACACCAGGCAGAAACCGATGCCCCCCAGGCCTACGGCCACCACCCGCGCCTTGCCGATGGAGTCGGCAAACCAGGGCAGGAAACGCAGGCCGAGGATCGCTCCCACGCCGGTGGGAGCGAAGACGAAGGCGGCGTTATCGGCGGATACGTCCAGGGTATCCCTCATGTAGCGGGGGACAAGGACGGCGAACAGAAGGACAAGGGCGCTGCTCAGGGTGAGCTGAACCATGGCCATTACCGAGGCCAGGTCGCCCCGAAGTGCCCGCCAGCTAGCGCGGAAATCCTCGGGGATGCCGCCGAACAGCGGTCCCTCCCAGCGGGTCTCCCTGCGGGCCTGGTCGCCGGGGTGGAGGAAGAAGCTCAGGGAGGCGGCCACCGCGAAGAAGACAGCGCTGAGGACGAACATCCCGTCCCAGTTCGCCGACTTGAGCACCATCGGCGTGAGGAACACGATCCCGGCGAACTGAGCACTCATGAGGGTGAAGTTGTAGAGGGAGTTGGCGCTGATCAGTCGGCTCTTGGGCACCAGCGCTGGGATAAGGGCGACCACTGCCGGGTTGAAGAACTGACTGGCAGCGGCAAACACCAGGTTCACTCCGTAGATGATCCAGACATTGCTGTGGAAGAACAGCAGGAACAGGCAGGTCATGACGCGCACCACGTTGGCGACCACCAAGACGCTCTCCTTACGCCAGCGGTCGAGCAATACGGCCAACGGCATGCCCAGGAAGACGGAGGGCAGGATAAAGGAGAGGACCAACACGGTCATATGGATTGAAGAGCCGGTGAGGTCAAGGACCAGAAGAAGAAGGGTGAACAGAAGGGCATACTGGGCGGTCTGCCCGAGCGCCTGGTTCAGCCATAGAGCGGCAAACCGCCGATCGGCCAGGAGGGCGCGCGTTGTGGTTGTCGCCAGGAGCTCGGGTTCCCCTTCTGCCCTGTACATCACACTGCTCTCGCCAGAGCCTCCACCTGGCGACGACCCCACAAATGACTGTAGACGGCCAACGTCAGGACGGCCGCCGCGACCAGGCTGACGACGATCCTGGCGCTCAGCAACTCGGCCAGACCGCCCACAATGAACAGGGGAATGATGGACGCTAGGCTCCCCAAGACCATTTGCATGGCGAAGATGCGGCCCAACATGTCGGCGGGCGCCCGTTCATGAAGGACAGCCCGCGCCGCCACGCCCACCAGCGAGAAGGCGAAGCCAAGGGGTATCGATAGGCCCATGGCCACGGTGGCCTCCAGAGAGAGCCCCGTCCACTCTATGGCGTCGGTAAAGGTGGATGCCTGGTCTCTCATCAGATCGGTCAGCTCCTCGACAAAGCCCATGCTTGTCAAGCAGCCCAGGAACAGAAGGAAGCCCATCGTCACTACCTGGGCGTTGCCGACTCGTTGGCCGAGCCAGGGAGCCAGCCGCAATCCGGCAAGGAGTCCGATAGCGGCGGGAGCGAAGACGAAGGCCGCATTGTCCACCCGCGTATCCAGAACATCGCTCAGGTAATGGGGCAGGACGGCAACCAGCACCAGGATGGCCGTTGTGGCCAGGGTGAGCTGAACCACGGCGGAGAAGATCTTGCTATCGTAGACGATAGTCTGCCAGGCCTTTCTGAACTCCTCGGTCAGGCCGCCAGCGAGCGCCCCCGGTCGCTCTTGGCGGGTCGCGCCTGTCTCCAGCCCCGATATGGAGGTAACCACCAGTGCTGCGCCGGCAAAGAGGATGGCGGTGACGATGAACAGAGGCTCCTCGCCCACCGTCTTCATGAACAGCGGCGCCAGAGCCAGCATGCCCAGGCCCTGAGCCAGTATCGACGTCAGGTTCAGAAGGGCATTGGCAGAGGCCAGCCGCTCGTAGGGGACGATGGCCGGAACAGCCGCCGACTCAGCAGGAGAGTTGAACTGGGCCACCGTGGAGAAGCCGAGGATCAGGACATACAGCCGCCAGAGGCTATCGCCCCAGATAAAGAAGGCGACACAGGCCGCCGCCCGCAGACCCTGGCTGAGGAACATCACCAACCGCTTGGGTGAGCGATCGGCAACCACGCCCGCGTAGAGCCCAGCCAGAACGCCGGGCAGGAGGAAGCAGAAGATGAGAAGGCCGCTGTGAATACTGGAGCCGGTGCGCTCCACGACCACGATCAGGAGACCGAAGTAGATGGCGTGCTGAGCTGTCGAGGAGAGGAAACGAGCGAGGCAGAGAGCCACAAAGCGACGGTTCTCCAGGAGCGGGATCGCCTGCACCATCTCGGAGCGCGGCCGGAGGAGCTGCCCTTCTTGCATCAGTATCCTTCGAGCATGGAGGCTGGTGGGCCCGCGGGTGTCTCTTCCTCCCCACGCACTACGAAGGCCTTGAATCGTTTGCGAAAGACACCGCGATCCAGAAGCACACGCCTATTGCACTTCATACAGCGTATGCCGATGTCGGCTCCCAGCCGCACTACCTCCCACTCGAAGCTGCCACAGGGGTGCATCTTCCGCAGACGAACCACGTCACCCAGACGTATCTCCAGCAAGCCCGGTCACCTCACGCCTGCCCTCCCCGCCCTGAGCGGGATGCCAAAGCGGCCTCCCGATGGCGGTTGATCTCGTCCCGGAGGGTCTCAGCCGCTCGCCGAGCGGCCTGTGCGTAGTCCCTGCCCGACGATGCGTACAGTATCTGGCGGGACGAGGTTATGATAAACCCGCCGCCGCCTTCGTCCAAGGCGTTGCGAACGGC
>Ga0111179_1008_pt1 | contig 27749 bp, 23 predicted proteins | sample DeeMarSWOR324_28_FD_80226 | JGI IMG/M metagenome (GOLD analysis project Ga0111179, IMG submission 80226) | Dehalococcoidia bacterium SM23_28_2
ATGAACACGACGTCCGTCCCCTCCTGCTCCAGCAGGCGCAGGTCGCGCTCGGGGTCGCGAGGGTAGCGCTGGTAGTCCTCCTGCGGGCCGAACTGGGTGGGGTTAACGAAGATGGTGGCCACCAAGTGGTCGTTTTCGGGGCGGGCGCGGCGCACCAGCGACAGATGGCCTTCGTGGAGATAGCCCATAGTGGGCACGAGGCCGACGCTGCCCGCCATCTCGGCGCGCAGGCAGCGCATCTCGGCCACGGTGGTCACCACTCGCATGTTGCCCGAATGCCAACCGCATCCCTGCTGGCCGGCAAGCAGGGATGCGGCGAAATCTGGTCGAAGCCGCTCTCGTCTACACCAGGTGGGTCAACTCGGAGAGAGCGGCCTCGTCCATGATGAAGCTTTCCTTATCGGTGGGGAATCGGCCCTCGGCCACCTCGGCCATGTACTCTCGGACGGCCCGGTCGACCTCCCCCGCCAGGCGAGCGTACTGCTTGGCGTGCTTGGGGACGAAGTCGGGGTACAGGCCGAGCATGTCGTGGAACACCTGAACCTGGCCGTCGCAGTGAGGCCCGGCGCCGATGCCGATGGTCGGTATGGTCAGCCGCTCGGTGATAAGCCTGGCCAGGACAGCGGGGATCGTCTCCAGGACGATGGCATAGGCGCCCGCCTCCTCCAGCACCTGGGCGTCGTTGATGAGCTTGACGGCGGCGGCTGGCGTCTTGCCCTGCACCTTGTAGCCGCCGAAGCGATGCAGCGACTGAGGCGTCAGGCCGATGTGGCCCATGACCGGAATGCCCGCCTCCACCAGTCGGCGCACCGTCTCAGCAACCGACCTGCCGCCCTCCAGCTTGACCGACTGAGCGCCGCCCTCTTGCATCAGGCGGCCGGCGTTGCGCATAGCGTCCTCGGGCCCAGCCTGATAGCTCATGAAGGGCATGTCGGCCACCACGTGCGCTCGCTGGCTACCCCGCACCACCGCCTTGACGTGGTGCAGCATGTCGGCCATGGTCACCGGCAGTGTGGAGTCGTAACCCAGGACAACCATGCCCAGGCTATCGCCCACCAGGATGATGGGCACACCCGCCTCGTCCACGATCCTGGCGCCGGGGTAGTCGTAGGCGGTGAGCATGGCGATCTTCTCGCCACGCTTCTTCATCGCCCTGAGGTCGTGGATCGATACGCGCTTCATGTCCTCCTCCCTACGCCACCGCTCTCTGCGGCTCGACGGCGGCGGCGCCGCCCAGGTGATCGATCCTATTCTCCTCATCGACGTACACCAGCCGAGGCTGGAAGGACCGCGCCTCCTCGTCGCTCATTGACGCATAGGCGAGGATGATCACCAGGTCACCCTCGTGGACAAGATGAGCAGCGGCGCCGTTGATGATCACCTCGCCACTGCCCCGCTCACCCTCAATGACGTAGGTCTCCAGACGAGCACCGTTGGTTATGTCGAGTATATGTACCAGCTCAAAGGGCAGGAGGCCCGCCGCCTCTCTGAGGATCGGATCCAGAGTGAGACTGCCCTCATAGTCGAGATCGGCCCCGGTGACGTGGGCACGGTGAATCTTGCTCCTGAGCATGGTCCTCATATCGACCCCCTCTGCTTTCTCGCCTGGCACAAGAAAAACCCTCTCGGGTCACGACCGAGAGGGTCTCACAGATAGTCGTTTTCCAGCTATATGTGCCGTCTCGGTCGGTTGCCCGATCCAAGCGAGCTCTCGCTTCTGGCTATAGACGGCGCTTATCGCGCCTTGGCTCACCGCCTATTAGGGTCGGTGGCAATGACACTATACACTGCCGGTCGCCTTATGGCAATAGCCCTTGACCGAAGATTTGAAACCGGATTCAATAGAACCAAAGCCTTCGAGCTGCTGCCACAGCTCACCATTGCTTGCTCCCGATTGCGTATCCCTGCGCCTTCGCTCGGCGCCGACGCTCACGAGTCAGAATGAACCCTCGCTCTCTCGGCGTGCTTCTGCTTCTAGGCTCCGTCTGGGGAGCCTCCTTCCTGTTCATCAAGGTAGTGGTGGAGGAGACATCCCCGCTGGCCCTGGTGCAGGGCCGAATCACCTTCGGCGCCCTGGCCATCGTCGCCGTCATGGCCTTCGATCGCCGTCGCTCAGCCGGAACGTCTCCCCGCCTGTGGCCGAAGGTAATCGCCCTAGCCTTGCTGAACAGCATCGTCCCCTTCTTTCTCATATCCTGGGGCGAGATCCACATCGACAGCGGCAGGGCATCCGTCCTCAACTCCACCATGCCCCTGTTCACCGCCCTGTTCGCCAGCCTCATCCTGGCCGACGAGCGGCTGACCTGGCTCCGGCTTTCCGGCCTCCTGATGGGCCTCCTGGGAGTGGCTGTCCTGGCCGGCGGCGATATCACGAATGTCACCGATTCAAGCGTTCTGGGGCAGATGGCGGTGGTAGGGTCGGCGGCCTGCTACGGCGCCGGCGCTGTCTATGCCCGGATACTCCTCCACTCCGAAGACCCCCTCAGTCTATCCAGGCTTCAGATGGTGATCGGAACCTTCATCCTGGCGCCAGTCCTGTTCGCCGTCGACGGAGTCCCGGACTACAACCTGAGCCTGGAGGCCTGGCTATCTCTTATCACACTGGGCATACTGGGCACCGGCCTGGCGTGGATCGCCTACTTCTGGCTTCTGAGCACCATAGGCAGCGTCAGGGCGTCCCTGGTAACCTATATCGTCCCTATCATGGGACTGATCCTCGGTTGGGCCGTATTGAACGAGTCGGTCGGCATCAACAGCATCGTCGGCTGCGCGCTGATCATCCTGGGGGTAACGACCGTAATACGACCGCGTGCCGCGGCTGGCTAGCGTCGCACTTCTCCCAGCGAAGGCACGCCCGCCAGCCCTCGCGCCTCCGTCACCGCCCGCACGATGGCCCGCTCTACCGCTCGTGCGGCCAGCGCGCCCAGCGTGATGATATCGGCCGCCGCTTCGGTGGCGCCTGTAGCCAGCGAGAAGAAGAGGTCACCGTCCACAGGCGTGTGAGCAGGACGAACGGCCCGCGCTAGGCCGTCGTGGGCCATCACCGCCAGGCGATAGGCCTGCTCTCTGTTCAGGCGAGCGTTGGTGGCCACCACTCCGATGGTGCTGTTAGTGAAGCCACCGGACAGGGCGGAGGCAGGTCTTCGCTGCAGGATGTCCAGGGTGCTCAGGAAGCCGCCCCCCTCGTCCCTGGGGCCGGCCAGAATGCGGCCGCTATCGGGGTCAACGACCTCGCCGAGGCAGTTCACCGCCACCAGCGCCCCGACGATGATGCCGCCCGCAGTCCCTTCGCTGGCGGTGCCGATGCCGCCCTTGACCGCTCGCTCCATGCCCAGGGCCTTGCCCACGGTGGCGCCACAGCCGGCGCCCACGCTCCCCTGGGCGATTCGACCGCTCCTGGCGGCTTCACAGGCGGCATAGCCGGCGGCGGCATCGGGGCGCACGTCCGAGCGGCCGATGGACAGGTCGTAGAGCACAGCCCCCACTACTATGGGCACCAGACCAGCGGGGGTCGAAAGGCCGACGCCCCGCTCCTCCAGGTAGCGCATCACCCCCGCAGCGGCATCCAGGCCGAAGGCGCTGCCGCCGCTGAGGAGGACAGCATGGATGCGCTCCACAAGGTTGCCGGGGCGCAGAAGATCGGTTTCGCGCGTACAGGTTGCCGGGGCGCAGAAGATCGGTTTCGCGCGTACCGGGGGCGCCGCCGCGCACGTCGACGGCAGCGACGGCGCCCCCTTCGTGCAGAACTACGGTACAGCCGGTGGCTGCCCGCCGGTTGGTCCAGTGGCCGACGCGCAGGCCGGGGATGGCAGTGATGGCGTCAGGCGGCACTAGTGCTTACTAGTAATTCTCCCGCTCCCAGGCTACGGACATACCCATGCCGCTGCCCAGGCACAGCGTGGTCAGACCCCAGCGAGCGTTGCGCCGCTCCATCTCGTAGGCCAGGGTGCCCACCAGGCGGCCGCCAGTGGCCCCCAGGGGGTGGCCCAGAGCGATGGCGCCGCCGTTGACATTCAGCCGCTCATCCCATTCGTTCGTGCCCAGCCCGCGCGTCACCGCAACGACCTGGCAGGCAAAAGCCTCGTTCAGCTCGATGAGCTCAAACTGGTCCAGCTTCATGCCGGTGCGCTGGAGCAGCTTCTGGGTGGCAGGCAGCGGACCGATGCCCATGACCTCGGGGTCGACGCCAACGGTGGCAGCAGCGCGGTAGGTGAGCAGCGGCTTGTAGCCCAGCTCCTTGGCCTTCTCCTTGGACATCAGCAGCACCAGGGTGGCACCATCGGTGCGAGGGCAGGAGTTGCCCGCCGTCACCGCGCCGTCAGGCTTGTAGGCCCCCTTCAGCGTGGCCAGCTTCTCCAGGCTGCTCTCGCGGCGGGGGTTCTGATCCTTGTCGATGGTCTCAGTGCGGCCATCGAGGTACTCGATAGTGAGGGGGACGATCTCCCTGTCGAACTTGCCTGTGTCCTGAGCAGCCACCGCCCTCTCCTGGCTCGCCTGGGCGAACTTGTCGGAGTCCGCGCGGGAGATGTTGTACACCTCGGACAGCTTCTCCGCCGTCTGCCCCATGTTCATGATCCAGGGCGCCTTGATGCTGAACCACTGGGGCAATACCTTGGCCTGCCTGTCCGGGTACATATTCCAGTTTTCCCGCTTCATGAACTCCATCGCGACCTGCGGGTTGTCGAAGGATAGAGCATCGCCCCCGGGTGGTATAGGCCCCAGGCGGTCCATGGTCTCCGCGCCACCGGCCAGGACAATGTCCGACATGCCGCAAATGATGGCGTGGGCCCCCATGAGTATACACTGGAGAGCAGACGCACACTGCTTGTTTATGTCGGAGGCGGAGATGGTGTCGGGAAAGCCCGCCTCGAACAAGTACATACGGGCGCGGACCAGCCCGCCCGCCAAGCCCACCGAGCCCATGCTGAACTCGTCTATCATGTTCGGGTCCAGCTTGTTCCGCTCGACGATGGCTTTCATCAGGGGCACCACCAAGTCGACGTGGGTGATATCGCGCAAGACCCCTCTGGCCCCCGCCCTTGCGAAGGGCGTCCGCACGGCATCAACAACAACCGCTTCTGTCATCCTCTTCCTCCTTTCAGCGGCCTACGCTGCTTGACTCACCGCTGACAGAGCGGGCAGAAGTGAGTGCTTCGCCCGCCTACTTTGATACGCTCGATAGGTGTGCCGCAATTGTAGCAGGGCTCGCCTGTCCGCCGATAAACCTTCACGTGCCACTGATGCTGACCTTCGCGGCCCTCGGCATCCACATAGTCGCGGAAGCTGCTGCCGCGATGGCCCATCGCCTCCAGCAGGGCGTCTCCGATGGCCTTGTGCAGCCGACTCAGCTCATCGGCAGCCAGGCTCTCGGCTGGCCGACGGGGATGGATGCCCGCCAGGAAGAGCGCCTCCTCCGAGTAGATGTTGCCCAGGCCAGCCAGCGCCGCCTGGTCCATCAGCACGGCCTTTATGCTAGCCGATCTGCCATCTATGAGCGAGCGCAGGGTCTGGGGGGTCACGCCCTCCAGGGCATCGGGCCCCAGCTTGCCCACGATCGGCTCCGCTTCTTCCACCAGCCACATATTGCCCAGCTTGCGCAGATCAGTGTAGCGCAGCTCATTGCTATCATCCAGCGAAAGGGAAATCCGGAGATATGGTTCCTCCGGCGCGTCCTTGGGCCGATGGAGAAGAGCGCCCGTCATCCGCAGGTGAACGATGAGATAGCGCCCATCGGAAAGGTGGAACAGGAGGTACTTGCCCCGCCGAGAGATATGCTCTATCCGCTGTCCGGCCAGGGCGCGGGCAAACTCCGCCGGCGACGGCCACCGAACGATGCGCTCCGCCCCCGGCGATATGCGCACGCGGCGGAACGTCCGGCCCACCACCCGCGACAGCAGGTCACGCCGGATGGTCTCGACCTCGGGGAGTTCAGGCACCCCTACCCCTACCTCGAGAAGTGCCGCAACCCCCGGCTGCGGCACGGCGAACACGACTCCAGGGTCTCACGTCTAGACCTCTACTGCATCTCCCCCCAGTTCTCGCCCACCTTCGTGTCCACCTTCAACGGCACCCTGAGCTCCAGCGGGCGAGGCATGATGTCCAGCGCCATCTGCCGCACCTCGTCCAGTTCCCCGGCCGGACACTCGAAGATCAGCTCGTCGTGCACCTGGAGGATCATCCGGCTGGCCAAACGGCGGCCCTGCATCTCGGCATCGATGCGGTTCATGGCGATCTTGATGATATCGGCGGCCGTGCCCTGCACCGGCATGTTTATCGCCGCCCGCTCCGCCGCCTGGCGGACGTTGACGTTGGGCGAGTTGATCTCGGGGATGTAGCGACGGCGGCCCAGAAGCGTCTCCGCGTAGCCCACCTCCCGGGTTCGCCGCACCGTCTCCTCGCTGTACTCGCGGATGCCGGGGTACTTGGCGAAGTAGGTCTTGATGAACTCCGCCGCCTCCTCCCGCGAGATGCCCTCCCGCTGAGACAGGCCGAACTCGCTGAGCCCATACAGAACGCCGAAGTTGAACACCTTCGCCCGGCGCCGCATGTCCGGCGTCACCTCGGACAGGGGCACGCCGAACACCTGGGAGGCGGTGGCGGCATGAATGTCCTCGTCGCGCGCGAAGGCGCCCACCAGCCCGGGGTCCTCGGTGATGTGAGCCATGATCCGCAGCTCGATCTGCGAGTAGTCGGCGGAGAGAAGCAAGGGCTCGGGCCCCACGTCGCCGGCCACGAAGGCCCGCCGCACCTGCCCGCCTAGCTCCGTGCGCACGGGTATGTTCTGGAGATTGGGGTTGCTGGACGAGAGGCGGCCGGTGGTCGTCGCCGTCTGGTTAAAGTCGGTGTGCAGGCGGCCTGTGCGAGGGTTGATCAGGCCAGGCAGAGCGTCGACGTAGGTCGACCTGAGCTTGGAGAGCTCTCGGTACTGGTGGATCCGGTCGATGATCGGATGGAGCCCTCGCAGGCCCTCCAGGGACTGGGCATCGGTGGAGTAGCCCAGCTTGGTCTTGCGGGTCTTGGGCAGCTTCAACTGCTCGAAGAGCACCTGGCTGAGCTGCTGAGGCGAGCCGATGTTGAACCGATGGCCTACCTCCCTGTAGACCTCCTCCTCCACTCTGCTGATCTCGCCAGCCAGCGTCTGCGACATCTCCCGCAGCACGGCCACGTCCAGTGCCACCCCCGCCATCTCCATGCGGGCCAGCACCGGCACGAGCGGCATCTCCACCTCCACGAACAGGGGCCACAGGTCCTGCCGGCGTAGCTCCTCCTCCATCAGCAAGCGCAGGCGACCGGTCATGTCCGCATCGGCGCAGGCGTAGCGACCGGCCATCTCCACGTCCACCTCGGCCATGGAGAGCTGCTTCTTCCCCTTGCCGATGAGGGCGCTGATGGGCGTCATCTCGACGCCCAGGCGCTTGGAGGCCAGCCACTTGAGGGAGAGAGCGCCCTCGCCGGGACGATAGCTGCCACCACCGCCCTCGCCCAGAAGGTAGGCGGCGATCATCGTGTCGAAGGTCACGTTTCGGGTCCAGAGGCCCTCGCCGGCCAGGATCAGCATATCGTACTTGGCGTTGTGGGCCACCTTCTCGATGCCCTCGTCCTCGAACAGAGGCCCCAGGCGTCGCAGCACTGTCTCCAGGGGAAGCTGATCGGCGGCCAGCAGATGGCCAACGGGTATGTAGTAGGCCTGGCCCGGCGCCAGGCCGATGGCGATGCCCACCGGCCGCGCCCGCATGGCGTCCAGATCGGTGGTCTCCGTGTCGAAGGCAAACGACCTCTGGGCCTCCATGCGCTTGGCCAGGGCTTCTAGCTCCTCCCCCGTCCGCACCAGGCGGTAGTCCACCTCAGCGGCGGCTTCCGCCTCCGCTGGGGCCGGTTGTACCTCTTCTGCCGCCGCCAGCCTTAGCTTGGGCAGGCGGGGGATCAGGCTGCGGAACTCCAGCTCGCGGAAGAGATCGAGAACCTTGTCGCGGTCATAGCGATCGAAGCGGCAGGCCTCCAGGTCGAGGGTCACCGGTGCCTCAGCGTCGATGGTCGCCAGTTCCTTGCTGAGCTGAGCCTGCTCCCGATGAGCGCGCAGGGCCTCGCGCAGCCGCTCCGGCTCCACCTCGTCGATGTGCTCCAGTACACCCTCCACGCTGCCGAACTCCTCGATCAGCTTCACCGCCGTCTTATCGCCCACGCCGGGCACGCCGGGTATGTTGTCCGAGGTGTCACCCTTCAGGCCCTTGAGGTCGGTCATCTGCTGGGGCCACACGCCGTAGCGCTCGTGTACGTCCTCCGGCGTCTCATAGATCACACTGTCCCGCTGGTAGGGGCGAAACATGTAGAGGTGGACGTTGGGCTGTACCAACTGGGCGATGTCGCTGTCCAGGGAGACGATGTAGGTCTCGATGCCCTGCTCGGCGGCCTGACGGGCCAGGGCGCCCAGAACGTCGTCGGCCTCGTAGCCCTCCAGCTCGTAGATGGGGATACTGAAGGCCTCGATGAACTGGCGGCACCGGTCCATCTGGACGCGCAAGTCGTCGGGCATCTCTGGCCGGTGGGCCTTGTAGGACGCGTCTTTCTCGATGCGAAGGGTGGGTTTGCCCTTGTCCAGGGCCACCGCTATGTGGGTGGGCTTGAGCTCCTGGAGGACGGAGAGGAGGGTGTTCGCTAAGCCGTAGACCGCCGTTACCACCTCGCCCGTCGTGCGCACAGTAAGTGCCCCCTTCACGGCGTGATAGGCGCGATGGATGATGCCGTGGCCGTCCAGAAGAACCAGCAGGGGCTTGTCTCGCTTCTCGCTCACAACGGGATTATAGCACCGGCGGTTTCGCCCCGCGATGCCACACCTGCTCTCTGTTGACGTGCTGAAAAGGCAGGGCTTATGATCCCTCTGCCCAGCAAGGAGGAAGCTATGGACATCCCCAGGGAAAAGCTCATCGAGATGTACGAGCGCATGGTGACCATCCGCCAGTTCGAGGAGGGGGCGGCCGGCCTGATGCGCGACGGCCGCATCAAGGGCATGGTCCACCTCTATGCCGGCGAGGAGGCAGTGGCGGTAGGAGCCTGCTTCGCCGTCGGCAAGGAGGACTACATCGCCAGCACCCACCGCGGTCATGGCCACCTCATCGCCAAAGGAGGCGACCCCAAAAACATGTACGCCGAGCTCTTCGGCGGCCAGGACGGCTACTGCCATGGCAAGGGAGGCTCCGTGCACATCGCCGACCTAGACCTGGGCATCCTGGGAGCCAACGGCATCGTCGGGGCGGGCCCGCCAATCGCCGTGGGTGCTGCCTTCGCCGCCCAGTACAAGGGCGAGCGAGGGGTTTCCCTCTGCTTCTTCGGCGACGGCGCCACCAATCAGGGCACCGTCCACGAGGCCCTGAACCTGGCCGCCATCCTCAAGCTGCCCGTGGTCTTCATCTGCGAAAACAACCTGTACGGCGAGTGGACCCGCCAGGACCGCCATCAGACCGTCAAGGACATCGCCGAGCGGGCCAAGGCCTACGCCATACCCGGCATCACCGTGGACGGCATGGACGTAATGGCCGTGCATGAGGCGGTCAGCGAAGCAGTGGAACGGGCCCGCCGCGGCGACGGGCCCTCCCTCGTGGAGTGCAAGACCTACCGCTACTTCGACCACCAGGGGGTGGGCGACGGTGCTGCCGACCGCGCGGCCGAGGAGATGGAGGAGTGGCGGGCCAGGGATGCCATCGTGCGCTTCCGCCGCCACCTTGTCCAAACGGAGGCCCTGACCGAAGCCGAAGCTGAGGATATCGATCGGCGGGTGGCCGCCCGCATTGAGGAGGCCATCGCCTTCGCCGCGGCCAGCCCCCTGCCGACGGAGGAGGACCTCCTGACTGACGTTTATGCCTGAGAGCACGAGGAGCAAGACTATGCGCCCGATTATCTATCTTATGGCCATCAACGAAGCCCTCCAGCAGGAGATGGAACGCGACTCTACCATCTTCGTCGCCGGCGAGGACGTGGGTCAGCATCCGCCCTTCGGGGTCACCATGGGTCTGCTTCCAAGATTCGGGCCGCAGCGGGTAGTTGACACCCCCATCTCTGAATCGGCCATCCTTGGCCTGGCCGTGGGGGCAGCCGCCGCTGGCCTGCGGCCGGTGGTGGAGATCATGTTCATGGACTTCTTGTTCGTGGCCTTCGACCAGGTCATCAATCAGATGGCCAAGATGCGCTACATGTTTGGTGGCAAGGCCAAGCTGCCCATCGTGGTGCGCTCCCCTTGCGGCGGCGGCTACAGCTTGGCCGCTCAGCACTCACAGAGCCTGGAGGCTATGCTCTGCCACATCCCCGGCCTGAAGGTGGTCATGCCAGCCACCCCCTACGATGCCAAAGGTCTGCTCACCGCCGCCATCCGCGACGACAACCCCGTCTTTTTCCTCGAGCACAAGAAGTGCTACACCGTCGCCGGCGACGTCCCCCAGGAACAGTACGAGGTGCCTCTGGGCGTAGCCGAGGTCAAGCGGCCCGGAAGCGATGTCACCATCGTGGCAACGTCTTACATGGTGCATGAGGCCCTGCAAGCCGCCGACGAGCTGGCCAAGCGAGGCATCGAGGCGGAGGTCATAGACCCTCGCACGCTGCTGCCCCTGGACATGGAGGCCATCCTCACCTCGGTGCGCAAGACCCATCGAGTGGTAATCGTGCACGAGGCAGTGGAGTTCTGCGGGGTCGGAGCGGAGATCGCCGCCCAGGTCGCCGAGGCCGCCTTCGATGCCCTGGAAGCGCCGCCCCTACGGGTAGCTGCCCCCTTCTGCCCCGTGCCCTTCAGCCCGCCCCTGGAGGAGGCTTACCTTCCCAACGCCCAGAAGATCACCGACACCGTATTGTCGGTGGCCCAGGCAAAGACCTGACCTGCCTCCTCCATTTCCGTTCAAAGGGGCCAGCCCCCTGCTCTGGCTGGCTCCCCGTCCGCTTATTCGCCCGATTCCCCCATGCGGTTCAGGGAAGTTCCCTTCCAAGTAGGCCACCGCACCAGCTATAATGTTCGCGATTTCGCCCTTGTCATGAGGAACGACAGGAGAGCGCATGGCAGACCAGGCTGACACGCCCAGTGCACTTGACGACATCCGCGTCCTCGACCTGGCCGGCGAGGCAGGCATGTACTGCACCAAGCTGCTGGCCGAGTTGGGGGCGGATGTCGTCAAGATCGAGCCCCCAGGCGGCGACCCCGCGCGTGGCATCGGCCCCTTCTACCACGACGAGGGCAACCCTAACCGAAGCCTCTATTTCTTCGCTCTTAACTCCAGCAAGCGCTCCATAACCCTGGACATCACCACCACCGACGGCCAGACCCTGTTCAAACGGCTGCTGGCCAAAGCCGATGTGGTGGTGGAGACCTTTCAGCCGGGCTACCTAGACGGCCTCGGCTTGGGCTACGCAGAGCTCTGCCGCGTCAAGCCCGAGGTCATCCTCTGCTCCATCACCGGCTTCGGCCAATGGGGGCCGCACAGCCGCTACCAGGCACCGGACATCGTGCCCGTGGCCATGAGCGGCATAATGTACCTCGCCGGCTTCCCGGACATCGCTCCCAGCTACGCCTACGGCAACCAGTCCCACTACTGCGGCTCTATACAGGCCACCGCCGGCATCCTCATGGCCCTCCTCCGCCGGGACGCCACCGGCGAAGGTCAGCAGGTGGAAGTCTCCAGGCAGGAAGCGCTCTCCATCAACCAGGAGACCGCCATACAGTACTGGGACATCCGTCATGAGCTGCGTCGGCGTGTGGGCGCTGAAAAGCGGATGCCGGGCATGGGCTTGTACGAGTGCAAGGACGGCTACGTCATGCTGATGGTGGGCCTGCCCGGCTTCGGCTCCCCCTGGCCTACCCTCGTCCAGTGGATGGAAGATGAGGGCAAAGCCGAGGACCTCCAGGAAGAGCGCTGGAGAAACCCCCTTGCCGAGGTCAGCATGCAGCTCATAAGTCAGCTCTTCTCCCTCGAGGTCGACCCCGAATGGGTGGCCTTCTGGAAGGACCGCCTCAGCCACATAGAGGAGGTTCTGGTCCGATTTCTGCTCGGATACACCAAGCGAGAGCTATACGAGGAGGGGCAGAAGCGGGGCCTTCTCATCGCCCCCGTCAACAACCCCAAGGACATCGTGGAGAGCCCTCAGCTGGACTACCGCCGCTGGTTCACCCCCGTCGAGTACCCCGATCTGGGAACGACCATCGCCCACCCCGGCCCGCCCTATCGCCTCAGCGAGACGCCCTGGCGCGTCCAGCGAAGGGCGTCCCAGGTCGGCGAGCACAACCAGGAGATATACTGCGGCGAGCTGGGCCTATCCAAGGAACAACTGTCCACTCTCAGCACCGAGGGCATTATCTGAGGCGCAAGGAGGTCTAACCCCGTGCAGACCAATAGGCTACCCCTGGAAGGCATCCGAGTGGTCGACTTCTCCTGGTTCGCGGCCGGGCCCGCCTGCACCGAGGTACTGGCTAACCACGGCGCGGAGGTCATTCGTATAGAATGCCATACTCGCGTCGATGGCCTGCGCGTCCTTCACCCCCAGCCCGAGGGCAAGTATGGCTTGAACACAAGCGGCTGGTACAACAACGTCAACGCCAGCAAGCTCTCTATCACCCTTAACATGAGGTACTCCAAAGCGCTGGACATGGCCCTCCGCCTCATAGCCGTCAGCGACATCGTCGCCGAGAACTATACCCCCGGCACGCTGGAGAAGTGGGGCTTCACCTACGAAAAGCTACAGGAGGTGAAGCCGGACATTATCCTGTTGCGAGAGCCCATGCAGGGCAGCGATGGCCCCCATGCCAACTTCAGCGGCTTCGGGGCGGTCATCTCCCCCCTGGCGGGCATCAGCCATCTCACCGGCCCCTCCGACCGGCCGCCGGTGGGCATGGGCACCCACTACACCGACTACGTGATCAACCCCGGCCACGCCGTCATCGCCACCCTGGCCGCTCTGCGCCACCGCAACCGCACAGGCAAGGGGCAGGTCATCGAGGTGGCCCAACTGGAATCCTCCGTCTCCGTCATTGGGCCCGCCCTCATGGACTATGCCGTCAACGGCCGTGTCCAGAGACGGCAGGGCAATCGCCTAGCCCACGCCGCTCCCCACGGCGCTTTCCGCTGCCGGGGCGATGACCGCTGGTGCGTCATCGCCGTGTTCAGCGACGACCAGTGGCGGGCCCTCTGTCGGGCGATGGGCGACCCCCAGTGGTGCCGGGAGGAGCGTTTCGCCACCCTTCAATGTCGCAAGGAGAACGAGGACGAGTTGGAGCGACTGGTGGAGGGCTGGACCAGCGCGAGGACAGCCGAGGATGTGATGGAGACCCTCCAGGCGGCGGGCGTGCCCGCCGGCGTCGTTCAGAACGCCCAGGACGTGCTGGAGAATGACCCTCACCTCAGGGAGCGCGGCCACTACGTCTACCTCGATCACCCGGAGGCAGGCCGCACCGCCTACGACGGCCCCGGCTTCCGCCTGTCGAAGACGCCGGGCAGGCTCCGCTCGCCGGCGCCCTGCATAGGCCAGCACACGGAGTACGTCTGCAAGGAAATCCTCGGGATAGACGACGAGGAGATAGCCCAACTGGTGATAGAAGGCGTGCTGATGTAGCCCTGGTGCTCTGATTGTCTTAGAAGGGAGATACCCTATGGCCCTTGTCGACGGTGGTGATCTGGTGGCCCGCTGCCTCAAGCAGGAGGGAGTGGATGCCATCTTCACCCTCTGCGGCGGCCACGTCCAGGCCATCTACGACGCCTGCATCGACGAGAACATCAAGGTGATCGACGTCCGCCACGAGCAGGCCGCCGGTCACGCCGCCGAGGGCTGGTCGCGGGCCACCCGCAAGTGCGGCGTGGCGGTGGTCACCGCCGGCCCCGGCGTCACCGACGTGGTCACCGCCGTGGCCAACGCCTACCAGAACCGCAGCCCGATGCTGGTCATCGGCGGCCGCAGCCCACTGATCGATTTCGAGAAGGGCGCCCTCCAGGAGATGGACCAGGTGGAGTTCCTGCGACCCCTCACAAAGTGGGCCCGCTGCCTGTACGACACCAAGCGCATCCCCGAGTATATGGCCATGGCCTTCCGCCATGCCCTTACCGGCCGCTACGGGCCCGTCTTCCTGGAGATGCCCGCCGACGTTCTCTTCCGGCAGGTGGAGGAGGGCGAGGTCGCCTTCCCCACCAGTTACCGCCCCTGCGGGCGCGTCCAGGCCGACCCCGGCGTGATCCAGCAGGCGGCCCGTCTTCTGGCCTCCGCCCAGCAGCCGATGGTCATAGCTGGCAGCCTCGTCTACTGGTCGGCCGCCCACGATCGCCTGCGTCAGCTCATCGAACGAATCCAGGCGCCCGTCTACCTCAACGCCATGGCTCGCGGCTCCATCCCCAGGGATCACCCGCTGTTCTTCTCCCGCACCCGCGGCGGTGCCCTGGCCCGCGCCGACGTCATCCTCGTCATCGGCACGCCCCTCGACTTCCGCCTGGCCTATGGCAAGCGCTTCAACCCCCAGGCCAAGGTCATCCAGGTGGACACAGACCCCACGGAGCTCGGCCGTAACCGCGACATCGACGTATGCGTCGAGGGCGATGCCGGCGCCGTGCTCGAGCAACTGCTGGCTGAACTGGTCGACGGCAGGCCCGACCACAGTGGCTGGCTCACGACTCTTCGAGAAGAGGAGGAGAAGACCCTCGCCGCTCGCCAGGAGTTCCTCAACTCCGATGCCGTCCCCATCCACCCCCTGCGCCTGTGCAAGGAGATGGCCGCGTTCGTGGACGAGAGCACTATCGTCATCGGCGACGGCGGCGACATCGTCAACCTGGCCGCCCAGGTGCTGCCCATCAACCACCCCGGCCAGTGGTACGACCCCGGCCCCATGGGGACGCTGGGGGTGGGCACCGGCTTCGCCATGGCGGTGAAGACGGCTTTTCCCCAGAAGAAGGTCCTGATGGTCAACGGCGACGGCACCTTCGGCCTCAACGGCTTCGAATTCGACACCTTCGTCCGCTTCGACCTGCCCATCGTCTCCGTGGTGGGCAACGACCGTCAGTGGGGACAGATCGCCGTCGGCCAGCGGATGATGTACGGCCGCGACCGGGTCGTTGCCAGCATGCTGAGAGACAACGCCCGCTACGACAAGGTGGTGGAAGGACTGGGCGGCCATGGCGAGTTCGTGGAGCGGCCCGAGGACATCCGCCCGGCTATAGAGCGGGCCTTCGCCTCGGGCAAGCCGGCCTGCGTCAACGTCATCACCGATCCCGAGCCACCGGGCGTCCGCGGCGGCTACCAGTTTATGTGACGCTGGGGGTCGGTGACAGTGCGGACTAGCACGCCACAGGGCGCCGTCCGCTCTTCGGCCCTAGTCCTCCTCGCCCGGCCACATATCGCGGAAGACGTACCACTGGTCGGGGTAGCGTCGAACGAAGCGCTCGAAGATGTCCACAAGCTGCTGGGTCACATCGCAGATATCCTGCTCGGCGTCCTTCTTCCGGTCGGAGAAGATAGGAGGGCTGGCATAGGCGATGAACCGATTGCCCGGCCGCCGCACGGCCACCCCGAAGACGATAGGGGCACCGCTCATGCGAGCCAGGCGCGCCGGGCCGGCCGGAAAGTAGGTGCGGTGGCCTAAGAAGCTCACCGGCACGCCGCCGTTGTCCTTGTAGCCTACGTCCACTATCAGAGCCACCATCTCCCCTCGGCGGAGGGCTCGCAGCAGGTGGAGGCCGGTTCCAGCCGTAGGTAGAAGGGACACCCCCATCTTCGCCCGGCAGGTCACGATCCAGTCCATCATGACTTTAGGCCGCAACTGCTCCATGACAGAGGTAATGCGAAAGCCTTTCAGCAAGACGAGAGAGCTGGCCACCTCGATGCTGCCCATGTGGGCGCTGGTGAAGATGACCCCCTTGCCGTACCGCAGCGCCTCGTCGAAGTGCTCATCGCCCTGCGTGGTTACCCGCTCCACGCGGTTCCTCGACCAGCCCTGCACGTGCAGCAGCTCGACGACGTACCTGCCGAAGTTGCGGAACGAGCTGCGCGCCAGGCGCTGAACCCTTTCGTCATCGGTGGAGCGGCCGAGCATGCGGGCGTAGTTCCGCAGAGCGCCCTCTCGCTTGCTGGTCCAGAGCCAGTAAAAGGCATCGGCGATGGGCAGAGAGATATGATACGCCAGGCTCAGAGGCACCATCTTGGCCAGAGCCACGTTCACCGGATACAGCCAGGACTCCAGGTGCCTATTTTGGGACAGTGCAATCCGTTCTTCGACGTTGGCTGTCATCTTTGCTTCAGCGCCCTTCCAAAACTAATTACTAACCGTTCCTGTCAAGTTCTCAGCTTTCCCGCGATGCAGGCCGCCCCTCGACGTATGTCTCCTCCAGCTCCCGTGCCATCTCCTCGGGCACCCGCATAAACAATCCATACGACTCGGCCATCAGCCTTCCTTCCTGGCTGTGGATCTCCCCTCGCAACTCCAGCCAGCGGCCGCGGTTGCGGATAACCTCCGCCGAGACCACCACCCTCTGATGCAACGGCAACGGCTGGCGGAATCTCACCTCCATCTTGCCGGTCATCGCCCAGACGCCGACCGCGTACATCGCCCAGCCCATAGCCTCGTCCAGAGCGGTTGCCACCAGGCCGCCGTGGACAACGCCGGGGTATCCTTGATGTTCTTCTTTGGGCACGAAATCAGCGATCGCCTTTTTCCCCTTCAAGTGAAAATCCAGCTTTAGACCGGCGGGATTAAGGTCGCCGCAGCCGAAGCAGTACCGCCTAGCAGCATCTTGCGCTGACACGCCCTACTCCTCGCAGGCCCTGAAAACCGCCACCGCGTTCTGCCCACCGAAGCCGAAGCCGTTAGCCATCGCCGCCCGCACCGGCGCCCGCCGGGCCACGTTGGGCACATAGTCTAGGTCGCACTGGGGGTCCGGCGTCTCCAGATTGATGGTCGGCGGGATGATGCCGTCGCGGATGGCCAGCGCGCAGGCAATAGTCGAGATCGACCCCGCAGCGCCCATCAGGTGCCCCACCATCGACTTGGGCGAGCTGATCGAAACCTTGTATGCGTGATCCCCGAAGACCTTCTTAATACTGACGGTCTCCGAAACGTCGTTCAAGGGGGTACCCGTGCCGTGAGCACAGATGTAGTCGATGTCTTCCGGGCCCAGGCCGGCCGACTGGAGGGCGCGACTCATGGCCAGGGCCGCCCCTTCGCCAGCCGGATCGGGAGCAGTGACGTGGTAGGCGTCGGCGGTTAAGCTCCCTCCCACTATCTCAGTATAGATCGGCACGCCCCGCCGCTTGGCATCCTCATAGCGCTCCAAGATCACCACCCCCCCTCCCTCACCGGGGACGAAGCCGTCGCGATGCAGGTCGAAGGGGCGGCAGGCCTTCTGGGGCTCGCCGTTGCGAGTGGACAGCGCTCTCATGTTGCAGAGGGCAGCGAAGACCACGGGGATGAGAGCCGACTCCGAACTGCCGGCGATGACCGCCTCCGCCTCCCCTGTGTCGATGAGTCGCTTGGCCTCGACCAAGGCATAGACGCCGCTGGCACAGGCGGCGATGGAGCTGATGACCGGCCCGCGGATGCCCCATAGCATCGATACCTGACAGGAGCCCATGTTGGGGATCAGGGCAGGTATCAGCAAAGGGCTCACGCGATTGGGGCCCTTGGTAAGGAAGACCCTTTCTCCCTCCACCACATCGGGCATGCCGCCGCCGCCGGTGTTCATCACCACGCCCACCGAGTCTCGGTTGTGGTCGTCGATGGTCAGGCGGGCGTCAGCGAGGGCCATCTTGGTGGCAGCCACCGCGAACTGGACAAAGCGGGAGGTGCGGCGAGCGGTCTTGGCGTCCATATACTGGACGGGGTCAAAGCCCTTCACCTCGCCGGCAATTCGACAACTGTAAGGGCTGGCATCGAAGGTGCTAACCGGACCCACGCCGGAGACGCCCTGGGTCAGGTTGCGCCAGAACTCCTCCACCGTAAGGCCGTTGGGGCTTATTACCCCGATGCCGGTGACCACCACTCGACTCAATATGTCAGCTCCGCCTCGCCTGCCACCAAGCTGATGATCCTTCTCTAAGGCTTCGATGGCCTTGGTCACACTCTAGATTCCCCTACCGTTTGATGCAAGGCTCCCGACATGAATGACACAAAAAGGCCGAACTGTCAATTACGCGTTGCCGCCCCTTTGGTGGTATAATCTGCTCAACGGTTCCCGAATCGCCGCCATAGAGCAAGCCAATAGGCTCACCGCCAGAAGGCAGGTTTGAGGAGGAGGAGCTTGGACTTCGGTCAGTTGGAAGCTTTCGTTCAGGTGGCGGCCCACCGCAGCTTCAGCCGAGCAGCCGAGGAGCTTCAGCTGACCCAGCCTTCTATCACCGCTCGTATAAAGGCCCTGGAACGTGAACTGGGCGACGAGGTGTTCGAGCGCAGCAGCCGCGGCGTGCGCCTGACAAACGCTGGCATCATCTTCCTTCCCCACGCCGAACGCATGCTTCAGATGCTACGGGAGGCTAAGGGAAGCGTAGAGGAAATCCGCAGCGTCCAGGCGGGCACCCTCCGCCTGGGCTCCGCTCTCACTGTCAGCACCTACGTCCTGCCCCGCATCCTGCGCACCTTCTACTCTCACTACCCCGGTGTGGAGGTGATAGTGTACACCGGCCGGTCGGAGGAGATGCTGAATCTAGTGCTTACTGACGAGGTTCACGTGGGACTAGTGCGCTCTCTCATACACCCCGATGTGGAGACCATCGACCTCTACGAGGACGATGTGATCCTGGTCACCAACCCCGATCATCCCTTCGCCGCCAACCACCAGGCCATGATCGAGGAGGTGGCCAGGCAGTCGGTCATCCTCGCCGACCGCGGCTCCAGCTATTACGGCCTAATCAACAACTTCTTTCGGCAGGCCGGTGTTGTGCCCAATGTGGTCATGGAGCTGGATAGCATGGAGGCCACCAAGCGGATGGTGGAGGAAGGGCTGGGGATCGCCCTCCTGCCCCGGGTGTGCCTGGAGCGCGAGCTGAATCTGGGCCTGCTGGCCGAGGTGACTATCACCAACGCGCCGGCCATCAACCGCCAGATCGCCCTCATCTACCGCAGGAGCCGCAGGCGAGCCCGCACCGTCCAGGCCTTCCTGGAAGTGCTCCTGTCCATCTACAGCGAAGGGCTACCTGGCGAGGCGACGGGCGGGTAGCCCGCCCGCTAGGCCGCCGCCGCCGCTATCTCCTTGAGGCGATCCACGTTTTCCTTGTCCGGCCCTTCCGGCTTCTTGCCCTCCTTGGGGAAGCCGGGCACCTCCAACAGGAAGGGCTGATCGCGGAAGGCGGGATGAGCCATGATCACCTCGAACCCCGCCCGGCCGATGTGGCCCTCGCCGATGTTCTCGTGGCGGTCGACGCCGCCGCTCAGGGGGCACTTGGAGTCATTGGCATGGATAGCCACCAGGTGGGCTAGCCCCACCTCTCGATCCAATTCGTCCACGGTCGCCGCCAGCCCGTCTGCCGTCGCCACGTCATAGCCGGCTGAAAAGGCATGCTGAGTGTCGAAGCAGACCTTCAGGCGCGGGCTGGCCACCTCCTTCATGATCTCCCCAAGCTCGCTGAACCTGCGGCCAACGCTGTCGCCCATGCCCGCACTGTTCTCCAGGATGAGCCAGCTATCCTCAGGCGTCTCAGCCAGCACACGACGAACTGAATCGACGATCTGGCCGAACACCGCCTCATAGCCCGCTCCTCGATGGCTGCCGATGTGGAAGATGACACCCTTGGCTCCAATAGCCGAGTTGAGCACCATGTCGGCGATGAGAGCGTCCTCGGACTTGATGAGATTCTCAGGGTTGCTGGTGGCCAGGTTCACCAGGTACACGCCATGGATGAACACCGGCCAGATGTCGGCCGCCGCCGCCTGCTCCCGAAAGGCCTCCGCCTCCCCAAGAGAGTGAGCCTTTCGCCGCCAGCTCTGAGGAGGCGAGCCGAAGATCTGGATGGTCTCCGCCCCCATGGCCTGCGCCCGTTCGATGCCCTTTTCCAGCCCTCCGGCTGTAGAAACGTGAGCGCCGATCCTCATTCCGCCTCCTTACCCTTAGCTCAGCGATACCGCCCAGGTCTATTATATGCACCAGTGACGGCCTGCCAAAGCCGCGACCCCAGAGCAACTGTCATAAGACAGACCCTCTTACCTAGACCCCCCCGACAACGCCATTGTAAAATAGCGATATCGGGGCAAGCGTCGGAGAGAACGTCCACCATGCCGGACAGGCTACAGCAGGAGATCGAGGAGATCCTCGGCAAGTATAAGAGGTTCCCCATCAGAGAACCCCTCTGGCGCCGCATCCGTCGCAGGCTGTCCCGTTGGCTCAGCAGCGTGGGTCAGCACCTGCCGCGTATTACCGTCGGCCGGGTGATGCTGCTGGGTGCGGCCATCATCATAGTGGCCTATTTCGTCGGCTTCGGCAGCGATTCCGTCACCCGCTCGCTGATCGTCGCCGGCCTGATCATCTTCGCAGGGGCGTTCATCTTCTCCCTGCGCCGGCGGCCCCAATATCACGTGGAGAAGCGCTGGCGAGGCCGGACAGTGGACATCGATGAGCCAGGCGTGGGCCAGCGCCTGCGCTCGTGGTGGGATCGCTGGCGCTCACGGGGGCAAACTCATCGCTAGCCAACCACCTCCTGACCTTTCGCCTCATCTCAGAGCCATTCCCCGTCTGTGCTTCATCTGGGCCGTCGTCCTTAGCTGCCTGGCCGCAGCCGCCTGCCACGGCAACCAGCCATCCGCCCAGTCGTCCCCCACGGCCAGCGCTACCTCCTCTCCGGTAGCACCGGCCTCCCTGGTCAGCGGCGAGGAGGCCTACCGCCATGTGCTGGTCCTGGCCGAGGACATCGGCTCGCGCCCGGCCGGCAGCCCCGCCGAGCGACAGGCCGCCCAGTACATCTCTCACCAGCTCGCCACCTACGGCTACGAGACACAGGTAGAGGAGTTCAGCGTGGAATATTATGTCGAGGAGGCCGGCCTGGAAGTAGTGTCGCCCATTTCCCTCTCGCTGAGCCCGGGGGCCCTTCGCCTGAGCGCCGCTGGCGAGGTAACTGCGGAGCTGGCAGCGGCAGGCCTGGGGAGACCCGAGGACTTTCCGCCCGAGGGGTTGAAGGACCGTATCGCCCTTATCGAAAGAGGAGACCTGTCCTTCGCAGACAAGGTGGCCAACGCCAATGCCGCCGACGCAGCGGCGGTGGTCATCTACAACAACGCCGAAGGCCCCTTCCAAGGTGACCTCCAGGCAGAGAGCGCCATACCAGCGGTCTCCCTATCACAAGCCGAAGGCGGCCAGCTACAAACACTCCTGGAAGAAGGCCCGCTGACAGTCCGCCTCTTCGTACAGTCGACTCAGGAGACCAGTACCTCCCAGAACATCATCGGCCGCCCGCCCGAGGACGATTGCCAGCTCATTGTCGGCGCCCACTACGACTCCGTAGCGGCGGGGCCCGGAGCCAACGACAACGCCTCGGGCAGCGCCACCCTCCTGGAGATAGCCCGTGTGCTGGACCTGAGCGATGGAGAGCAAGGAGTGTGCTTTGTGGCCTTTGGCAGCGAGGAGACAGGTCTGCTCGGCAGCCGCCATTTCGTGGCCACCCTCATCTCCCAAGATGAACCAAGCCCGCAGGCGATGATCAATCTGGACATGGTAGGAGTAGGCGACGAGTGGCACATCATGGGCTCGACCAGCCTGGCAGAAAAGACCGCCCAGGTGGCGACAGCCCTGGGGTTGGATCCGTTGCTCACCGAGCCTCACTTCAGCAGCGACCACCTCAGCTTCACAGACGCAGGCATCCCAGCCATCCTCATTCACCGCTTCGAGGACCCTCGCTACCACACGGAATCCGATCGAGCCGAGTTCGTTGAGCCCCAGCTCTTGGAGGAAGCAGCCAAGCTGACCCTACTAGCGCTGGCCGAACTGGCAGGCTCTTGAAGCATTCTCTAAACGATCTCTCAAGACTCCTTGCCGCCGACCAGCCGTTATTGTAATATGCCTCTGAAACGCTTGGTCGGGTCGTGCCAGCGAGGGAAAGAGTGATGGTTTTCAAAAGGCTTTTTCTGTCGGCGCTCTGCCTAGCTGCCATCGTCGTCGTGCTAGCGTGTGGCGAAGAGGAGACAGGAGGCGATGGTAGCACCCAAGGCCTCACCGACCCTAGCACCGTTGCCACCTCCACGCCCTGGGCAACGCCTCCGTCTGTCGTCTACGTCGAAGAGGGCTCAATCCCCATAGGACCAGAAAGCGGAACGTACACCGTTCAGGCCGGTGACACCCCCTACGACATTGCCCAGCGGTTCGGGGTGACCGTGGACGAGCTGATGGAGGCCAACGACATCAGCGATCCGACCAGCCTGTCTGTGGGACAAAGGCTGGTCATTCCCGGTCAGGAGCCCGGCCGGGTACCGGAGGGGACCCCCACCCCAGAGGTCGAGGCGCCCACTCCCGCTGCCACGACCACCGCCGAGGGGGTCTACATCGTTCAGGAAGGCGACTATCCGAGCTCTATCGCCGAGCAGTTCGGCATCTCGGCTGAAGAGTTGATGGAGGCGAACGGTATTACCGACCCCACCAGCCTTATGGTGGGGCAGGAGCTCATAATACCCACTCCTTCGCCCTAGGGTTGACAAATAGCAGGTAGACACAATACATCGACAATGCTACGCTGAGCCTCTTGCGCTATATACGGCGGCATGCTAGCATCAAGACTCCCTTGAGGATTGCCCATTTCTCCTGAGAAGGGATGCTTATGGACGACAAGCTCAATGAGCTAATCAAGCTAAAGGAAAAGGGCAGGCTGGGAGGCGGCAAGAAGCGTATCGAAGCCCAGTACGCTCGTGGCAAGCTCACAGCGCGGGATCGCCTAAACCTTCTTCTGGACGAAGACAGCTTCGAAGAGTTTGACGCCCTGGTTGTCCATCGCGGCACCGAATTCGGCATCGACAAGCAGCGCTTCTACGGCGACGCTGTAGTCACCGGCCACGGCACCATCGATGGCCGCGTGGTCATGGTCTTCGCCCAGGACGTCACCGTCGTCGGCGGCTCGCTGTCAGAGGCAGTCGCCGAGAAGATCGTCAAGGTCATGAACCTGGCCCTGAAGGTGGGGGCACCGATCATCGGCATCAACGATTCGGGGGGCGCTCGCATCCAGGAGGGAGTAGCCAGCCTCAAGGGATACGCCGATATCTTCCTGCGCAACGTCCTCGCTTCGGGGGTTGTGCCCCAGATCTCGATGATCATGGGACGCTGCGCCGGCGGCACCGTCTACTCCCCGGCCATAACCGACTTCGTCTTCATGGTGGAGGGCACAGGCCAGATGTACATCACCGGCCCCGATGTTGTCCGCGCCGTCACCGGCGAAGAGGTGAGCCACGAGGACCTCGGCGGAGCCAAGACCCACGCCACCCAGAGCGGCATCTGCCACTTCTCCATCCCCGGCGAGGAAGCCTGCCTGAGCGAAGTGCGGCGGCTGCTCTCATTCCTCCCCTCCAATAATATGGAGGACCCGCCGCGCCTGGCGACCGAAGACGACCCCAGGCGGACGGCCGATGACATGCTAGCCATCGTCCCCAGCGATTCTGCCCAATCCTACGACATGCACGAGGTCATCGACCGCATCATCGACGATGGCGACTTCATGGAGGTGCACTCCGCCTGGGCGCAGAGCATGATTGTCGGCTTCGCTCGCATGAACGGGTGGCCGGTGGGCATCGTCGCCAACAACCCCCAGGTGCTAGCGGGGGTGCTGGATATCCAGTCTTCCCGCAAGGCGGCCCGCTTTGTCCGCTTCTGCGATGCCTTCAACATCCCCATCGTCACCCTGGCCGACGTCCCCGGCTACATGCCCGGCGTCGGGCAAGAGCACGGCGGCATCATCGCTCACGGCGCCAAGCTTATCTACGCCTATGCCGAGGCCACCGTTCCCAAGGTCACCGTCATTGTGCGCAAGGCCTACGGCGGCGCCTACACCGTTATGGGCAGCAAGCACCTGCGCGGCGATATCAACTACGCCTGGCCTACCGCCGAGATCGCCGTCATGGGTCCCGATGGCGCAGTGAACATCATCTTCCACCAGGAGATCGAGCGCGCCAAGAACCCAGAGGAGAAGCGCCAGAAACTCACCGATGAGTATCGGTCCAAGTTCGCCAGCCCCTACATCGCCGCTTCTCGCGGTTTCATCGATGATGTCATCGACCCGCGGGAAACCCGCTATCAGATCATCCGTGCCCTGGATATGCTGCAGAGCAAGACAGACCACAATCCATCCAAGAAGCACGGCAACATACCCTTATGAGTCACGGCCGCTTTCGCCAGCGCTTCGGAGTTAGCGGCCAAGGCAACAGCTTCCAGGGGATAGGCGGCAAGGGGTCGAAAGGTTCCATAATTGTTCACGGTTGCTTATGCTGAGCACCAAACCGGATGCCGGATCATCCGAAAAGGGTGGCAGGCTTTCTTTCTAGCAGCAGTTGTGTGGTGACGGCCTTGGAGGACAAGAGCACGGTAATGGCAGCCGTCGTGGTCGCCGTTAACGCCTATCTGGAAGAGGAGACAAGGGCTCGCTTGACCACGGCGTCAGCGACCAGGCCTCATGCCCCAATTGGCATGTGGCGGATTTCCGGCCGTCGGGAACTAATGAGACCACGAGCTGCGTGGCGCCGAAGAATCGTCTGGAGCAGGGCAGGGAGGAAGGTGGGGATATGATCCCGGCAAGCGAACTGACTCTCGATAAGATAAAAACGAGACCGAAGGCAAAAGAGCCGGTCAAGGTCTGTGATATCACCCTCCGCGATGGACACCAGTCCCTCCTGGCCACCCGCATGCGCACCGAGGACATGGAATACCTCGCCGATGAGCTGAACAAGTGCGGCTTCTATGCCATGGAGGTCTGGGGAGGAGCCACCTTCGATGTCCCCCATCGCTTCCTGGGCGAGGATCCCTGGGAGCGACCGCGACTCCTCAAGAAGCTCCTGCCCAATACTCAGCTCATGATGCTCCTACGGGGGCAGAACCTCGTTGGCTATCGCAACTACCCTGACGACGTGGTCAGAGCCTTCGTCCATGAGGCGGCCGAGGCCGGAATCGACATCTTCAGGGTATTCGATGCTGTCAACGATGAACGCAATCACGAGACGGCCTACAAGGCTATCAAAGAGACCGGCAAGCACATCCAGGGAGCGATCTGCTACTCCCTTACCCAGCCCCGACTGGGTGGACCCGTCTACAACATCGACTACTATGTCAACAAGGCCCTCATCCTTCAGGATATGGGCGCTGACTCCATCTGCATCAAGGATCAAGCTGGGCTCATATCGCCCTACGATGCCTATGACCTAGTCAAGGCGCTCAAGGAGCGGCTGCGGGTGCCCGTTCAGCTTCACACTCACTACACCAGCGGACAGGCCTGCATGGCTCACCTGAAAGCCATCGAGGCCGGGGTCGATATCGTGGACACCGCCCTCGCCCCCTTCGGCCACCGCACCTCCCACCCGGCGATCGAACCCCTGGTGGTAACTCTCTACGGAACAGAGAGGGATACCGGGCTCGATGTCGATCAACTGATCCAGTGCGATCGAATGCTGGAGAAAATCGCCCCCAAGTACAGGGATTTCCTCGACACCTCCAGGATGGCGGTTATCGATCCCGAGGTCCTGTCCCACCAGATTCCCGGCGGCATGACCTCCAACTTCATCGCTCAGTTGAAGGCCGCCGATGCCCTCGATAGGCTGCACGAGTGCCACCAGGAGACGATGAGAGTACGCGAAGACCTCGGTTCCCCGCCGCTGGTCACCCCTACCAGCCAGATCGTGGGCGTCCAGGCCGTTCAGAACGTCCTCGCCGGCCGCTACAAGCTGATCACCAAAGAGGTCAAGGACTACTGCTGGGGCCTCTACGGCAAGTCACCCCTCCCGATCAAGCCCAGGGTGCAGAAGATGGCCCTCAAAGGCTACGAGCGGGGCGAGAAACCGATCACCGTTCGCGCCGCCGACGTGCTTGAGCCGGAGCTGGAGAAGGCCAAGGAGGAGACTAAGGACGTCGCCAAGAACACCAAGGATGTCCTCATCTACGCCCTCTATCCCACTACCGGCATGAGGTTCCTGAGGCTGAAGCACGGTCTGGACGAGGAAATCCCCGACGACTGGAAGCCGCCCAATGCGCCGAGGACCCTGGAGGAGGCAAAAAAGGAAGAAGAGCTCATCGAGTTGGCCAAGGCAGGCAAACTGGTGGAGAAGCGGGAAGTGGTAGCGCCCCCCAAAGGCCCTGGTACTCGCACGTTTAACGTGTTCGTGGGCGACGAATACTACCAGGTAGAGGTTGACCCGGTCGGAGGCCCGGCGGCGATGTCCGTGGCCTCGCCTGCTGCCGGAACCGCTAGGCCCACCGCCGCATCATCAGCATCATCAGCGCCGGCTCCACCAGCGGAGAAGAAGAAAGCCCCACCGCCAGCCGAGGCAGTGGAAACCGCTCCCGGAGAGGCGGCGATCGTGGCGCCTATGCCGGGAATGATCATTCGCTATGAGGTGAACGTTGGGGACAAGGTCAAGGCTGGCGATTTAGTTGTCATCTTCGAAGCTATGAAGATGCAGAACAACATCCCCAGCCCCATAGATGGAACGGTCAAAGCGATAAACTTCAACGCCGGCGATTCCGTGCCCAAAGATGCAGTCATGGCCATAATCAGTCCATAGGGCAGGACGCCGGTAGGACGCGGTTCTTCTGGAAGGCTGAATGAAGATAAGTGACGGGCTCGCAGCCCTAGGCGGGAAAGGCGATCAGGGAGGTTGTGCTCTGAATCCCCGGTATCTTGCGGATCTTCTCTGCCAGCACGGGAGGCATGTCGGTCAGGTTCTCGACCTGGACTTCGACCACGATATCGTAGGGGCCCATCACTTCGCGAGTTTCCACGACCCCCGGGATGCGGCGCAGAATGTCCATTACCCCTTTGGTCGTCCCCGGATCGGTCACCACCAGAACGTAGGCCTTCACTGCCATGGATACAACTCCTGCCCGGGACAGTCCGAATTACGGCACATTATACTACAGTACCAGCAAGGGTCTTGCCGGCCCTGGGGGCAACGTCTACAGGCTGAGGATACCGATCTGTTGGCAGGCGGAGTGTGGGAAGGGGGCTATGAACCTTGGCTAGGAATTTGACCTACAAGATCCTCGAAGAACACCTGGTTTCCGGGAAGCTGGAGCCCGGCAATGAGATCGGCATCCGGATCGATCAGACCCTCACCCAGGACGCTACCGGCACCATGGCCTACCTCCAGTTCGAGGCCATGAACATCCCCCGCGTTCGCACCAAGCTCTCGGTGAGCTACGTCGACCACAACATGCTCCAGACAGGCTTTGAGAACGCCGATGACCATCGCTTTCTCCAGGGCATCGCCGCCAAGTATGGAATCTACTTCTCCCGCCCCGGCAACGGCATCTGCCACCAAGTGCACCTGGAGCGCTTCGGCGTGCCCGGCGAGACGCTCGTGGGCTCCGATAGCCATACACCCACTGGCGGCGGCCTGGGCATGATCGCCATTGGCGCCGGCGGCCTGGATGTGGCGATGGCCATGGGCGGCCAGCCCTTCTACGTGATCGCCCCCAGGGTAGTGCTGGTGAAGCTCACCGGCAGCCTGCCGCCGTGGGTATCGGGCAAGGACATCATTTTGGAGGTGCTACGCCGCCAGACGGTGAAGGGCGGCCTGGGCAAGGTCTTCGAGTACGGCGGGCCAGGCGTGGAAACCCTCTCCGTGCCCGAGCGGG
>Ga0111179_1006_pt1 | contig 25814 bp, 24 predicted proteins | sample DeeMarSWOR324_28_FD_80226 | JGI IMG/M metagenome (GOLD analysis project Ga0111179, IMG submission 80226) | Dehalococcoidia bacterium SM23_28_2
CAGGTGGGGTACAGCGTGCACGATAGCGATGCGCCTATCGCCGGGCGGTCGCTTGGCGGCCTCGGCCAGGGTAGCGGCTGCCCGCCTCACCTGATCGGCTAGGTCGGTCCTCAGGGCGGGCAGAGAGCCCTTCGCCAGGTCCTCTAGCCCCGCCGGCGGGGACTTCTTGAGGGAGGTCATCAGTTCTTCGTCCTCCAGCAGGGCGCGGGCCAGGGCTGCCAGGACTTGGGCCTCCTCGCCGGGATTGGGTCGCAGCCAGACCTGGGCGAAGTCGCACAGCTCGCCCCAGCGGGGCGTGACCACCACCAGGCGAGCGCCGCCGTTCACCACTGCGTCCTTCACCCGCAGGCAGGCCACGTTGTGGCTGGACTCCAGGTCGTCGGCCACTACCAGGATCGTGTTGGCCTTGGCCAGGTCGGTCATGTCGGCGGGCAGTACCTCCGTGCCGAAGGCGCGGCGCAGGGATTGGGCCACCGCCTCTGCTACCGCGCCGCCGCTGTAGTCCACGTTGTTGCTTCCGACGACCGCCCGCGCCAGCTTCTGGAGCAGGTAGTTCTCCTCGTTGGTGGCGAAGGGCGACCCCAGGAAGGCGATGGCCTCCGGCCCGTGTTCCTCCCTGACGGCCGCCAGCCGCGATGCGGTCGACTCCAGCGCCTGACCCCAGGAGGCGGCGACCAACTCGCCGTCTCGACGCAGCAGAGGCTGCGCCAGGCGCTCGTCGTCCCTGACCGCGTCGTAGTGGAAGCGGCCGCGGATGCAGATCTGGCTATCGCTGACCGGATTGGAGGGCTCCGGTCGCACGATGACCGCTCGCCCTCTTTTCACCCCCAGGCTGATGGTGCAGCCGACGCTACAGTAGGCGCAGGCAGTGGGCACCCAGCCCTCCACCTGGCCGGCCGCCCATTTGTTGGGCTTCTCCATGAGGGTGGCCGTGGGGCACATGTCGATGCACGACCCGCAGAAGTCGCAGTTGGACTCGTGGACGGCGCCGCCGGCCCCGAAGGCGATGTGTGTGTCCCAGCCGCGCTCGGCCAGGGCTATCGCCCCCGTGTGACGGATCTGGTCGCAAGTTCTGACGCAGCGAGTACAGAGGATGCACATCTGGGGGTCAAACTCCAGGAAGGGGTTAGCCCTGTCGGCTGGCGGCGGCTCGGTCCGGTAGTATGTGCGGGCCTCGTCCAGCCAGGGCTCGTAGCCGGCCATGCCCAGGATCTCGCAGGCGGCCTGGAGGTCGCAGCGGTAGTTTCTGGAGCAGGTGACGCAGCGATGGCTGACCAGGTTGTCCCGCAGGCAGGTGTCGCCCGGCCTGCACTTCATCACCCGATGGCAGGTTAGGCAACGATCGGAGTGGTTGGCCAGGATGAGGGAGAGGACCACTCGCCGCGCTTCCATCACCTCGGGGGTGTTGGTGCGCACAACCATGCCGTCGCTGACCCGAGTGGTGCACGATAGCTGGAGACCGCGCATCCCCTCGATCTCCACCAGGCACATGCGGCAGCCGCCGTAGGGAGGCAGGCCCTCCAGGTAGCAGAGGCTGGGGATGTAGATGCCCGCCTTGCGCAGGGCTTCCAATAGAGGCGCCCCCTCAGGCGCCTCTATTGGGTTGTCGTCGACAATGATGGTAGCCACTTGTCGTCCTTACTTCATCGCCACTAGCTGGCCCGGCCTGGGGGCCTTCTTGCCGTTGGGATAGGTGTAGTCGTGGCTCTCCAAGTAGGCCTGGGCCATGCGGGTCAGGGCGTGCTTGTCTCTGTACATGTCGTCGAAGATGTAGACGGCGTCGTCGAACGGCCCGCCGGCCTGGATGGCCTCGTAGGGGCAGGCCTCCACGCACAAACCGCAGAACATGCACAGGCGGAAATCGATCTCGTAGCGGTCTTTGTTCAGGCTGCCGTCCTCGCGAGGGCTGGTGGCCACCAGGATGCAGCCGTCCGGGCAGGCCTGAGCGCAGGTGCTGCAGCCGGTGCAGCGCTCGTCGAACCAGAGGAGGTTGGTGCGAGCCCGCGGCGGCACGTGGCGCACCTCCTCCGGGTACTGAATGGTGAAGGGCCGTCGGAACAGGTGCCTCAGCGTCATCAGCATGCCCTTGGCGATGCCCAGACCGTACACTATCCGACTGACCTCTCTAGCTCAGGCGAGGGCTTGTATGGCGGGTAGGGCGGGAAGAGCGATTCCAGCTCCTTCCGCACGGGGTCGTCTGGCGGCAGGTAGCTGGAGAAATCGCCGCTGGGCTCCTCCCGCTCCCGCTCGCCGCTGATGCTCAGGCGATCGATCTTCTTCTGAAGAAGCATTATCCCCTGGAGCAACGACTCCGGCCGAGGTGGGCAGCCGGGCACGTAGACGTCGACCGGGACGAGCAGCCTGACGCCGGGCAGCACGCTGTAGCCGTAGGCGAACGGCCCGCCGATGTTGGCGCAGCTCCCCATGGAGATCACCCACTTGGGTTCGGCCATCTGCAGGTAAAGGCGTCGCACCACCGGCGCCATCTTCCAGGTGACGGTGCCCGACACGATCATCAGGTCGGCCTGGCGAGGCGAAGGGCGAAACACCTCGGCGCCGAAGCGGGCGATGTCATAGCGGGGGCTGGCAGTGGCGATCATCTCGATGGCACAGCAGGCCAGGCCAAAGGTGACCGGCCACAGGGAAGACCTGCGGGCCCAGTTCAGGACATAGTCCACCGGGGTGATCAGTATGTTCCGGTTAAGGGATTGCTCTAGGTCGTCCAAGCTATCCTACCAGCTTCGCACTTCGCTCATTCATTATAGCGACGATTTCCTTTGGGGCAAACGGGCCGCCGGATGGTTGAGAAGACGAGGGGCCGTGCTGCAATGGCGAGGAGCAGATTTAGACACTAAAACCTTATAGATACTGCGGAGATGGCTGGGGAGTACCCTCGCCCTCTGGCTCCCAGGCGGCGCTCTTAGGGGAACCGGAAGACTGCGAAGTCCTGAGCGGCCAACACTCCTTGCAGACCGCTGACGTCGAGCTCTGCTTCCATGTGAGTGAGGATGATGGTCGTGGACAGCGGCAGCCTTCTTCTGATCTCTGGCACCTCGGCGAAGCTCACGTGGTAGGGCCCTTTGCCTTCGCTGTAGTTACAGTCCATCACCAGCACGTCTGCCCCTTCCGCCAGCGCGAACAGCTCCTCGCTGAACTCCGCATCGCCCGTGTAGGCGACCACCTTGTCGTCCAAACACACCCTGTACCCGAAGGACTCTAGGCCTTCGTCGCCGTGTTTCATGGGGAAGGCCTGGAAGCGAAGGTCGTCTACCGTCTGCTCTTGGTTAACGTCGACCTCCATGTAGTGACGCTGGTAGCCGGAGTCGGCCCGACTGAGGTTAGGGAAGGCCAGCTCGGTTGCGTCCTCAATGACCTTCTCAACGCCGGGTGGGCCCACGATGTGTAGGTCCTCTTGCCGCGGCGTCATGTGAAGGTAATCCAGGAGGAGGAAGGGCAGCCCCAGAAAGTGGTCGCCGTGGAAGTGGCTGATGAAGATGACGCGGATGTCGGTCACGGGGACACTCAGCCGCTTTAGGTGAGGGACAACGGTGGGTGGCGCGTCGAATAGGTAGCGTCCGTTGAGCAGGAACGAACTCCAGTAGCGACCATCAGGAGTGAAAGCGTTGCTTGAACCTAAGAAGAAAAGCTCCAGCATTGGACGTGTGTTTCTCCCTTCTAGCCCTTCCCATCCAGGAGAAGGCTGAGTCCCGACCTACCAGGACTCAGCCCTCCCCTGAACCTTTCGCTTTGTCGGCGGCGCTATCTTCTGAGGGCGCTGATTGCACGGCTCTCGTAGTCTATCTCCCGCGATGGGCCCTAGTCCCTGCGGCCGAAAATGGCCACCGAGCAGGTAAACGACCCTGGTCGACCGCCCAGGTTATGCGTCAGGCCAATGTCCGCCTTCTTCAACTGGCGCTCGGGCGGGCCGGGGGCCTTGCCTTGCATCTGCTTGTAGACCTCGTAGATCATGCGCAGGCCGCTGGCACCGATGGGGTGGCCGAAGCACTTGAGGCCGCCGTCCGGATTGACCGGCAGGTCACCCTCCAGGCTGAAAGCGCCTGACTCCACATCCTCCTTGGCCCTGCCCCGGGCGCTGAAGCCCATGTCTTCGTAGATGATCAACTCAGTGATCGTGAAGCAGTCGTGGACTACGGCCAGGTCTACCTCCTGTCGAGGGTTGGTGATGCCCGCCTCCTCATATGCCTGGCGGGCAGCGGCAAGGTTCTCCGGGAAGCTGACGAAGTCGTAGTCGTCTCTGAGCATCCCCTGCCTACCACCCACGGCGACGCCCAGGCCTTTCACCAGCACGTAGTCGTCTCGCATCTTGCGCGCGTTCTCCGGCGTAGTGATGATGGCAGCAGCGGCGCCGTCGCTGACCCCACAGCAATCGAACAAGCCCAGGGGCCAGGCGATCATAGGGGCCTTCAGCACCTGCTCCAGCGTTATCTCTCGGCGCAGGTGAGCCTTGGGATGGAGGGAGCCGGCGTGGTGGTTCTTCACCGCTATCTGCCCAAGTACCCGCTTGCCCTCCTCGTAGGACAGACCGTAGGTGTGGAAGTACCTGGTGGCCGCCAGGGCAAACTGAACCGGCGGCGGACTGGGCGGTTCCACGCCCGGTCCTGACTGTGCCCCGGTGGTAAGGCCAGCGAACCCCGTGTCCTTAAGCTTCTCCACCCCCACCGCCAGGACAATGTCGTAGATGCCGGCGGCTACAGCGTAGCAGGCGTTCCTGAAGGCGTCGGTGGCCGTCGCGCAGGCGTTCTCCACGCGCGTAATGGGAATGTAGTCCAGCTTCAGGGCCTCCGCCGCTGGCTGGCCGGTGTTGAAGCTGGCGACGGTGCCAAGCCAGGCCGCCTGGATATCCTTGGGCTCCAGGCCGGCGTCCTCATAGGCCTCGTAGGCAGCCTCCACCATCATGTCGAGGCCGCTGACATCCCAGCGCTCTCCGAACTTGGTGCAGCCCATTCCAACTATGGCTACTCTGTCCTTGATGCCTTCTGTCACTGCCGTCCTCCCAAGCTATGCTCTCACCGGCGTGGATTTCCAGTAGTAGTTGTGGACGCCTCCTGCGGCGCGTATCTTGCGGAAACTCATCTCCACAGGCATACCCACGCTTAGCTCGTCGATCTCCCGATCGGTCATCATGGAGAGCATGCGACCGCCACCGTCAAAGTTTATCACTGCTATCACGAGGGGGACATCGGTAGTTCCCGACAGGTAGTCCATAGAATAGGTGAAAACGGTCGCTTGCTTGTCGGACATGCGAACACTGTCCATCTCGTCCTTGGCGTGGCATTCCACGCACACGCGCTGGGGCGGGTACTGTATGTAGCCGCACTTCCTGCACTTGGAGCCGTGTAGTTGGATAATCCGATCGGTTTCCCGCCAGAGAGCGGAGACCGAAGGGCCAGTGGCCGTAGGCCGGCGCACTCCGGCCACAGTCATCATGCCCCGCCAGCGGAGGTACTCGTCGTAGGTCTTGAGGACCCGCTTCGCCTCCACGTGCTTCTTTACGCCTCGCCGCTCCTGACGGATCTTGTCGATGCCCTCGCCGACCTTGACCGAGTGGACATCGCAGCCATCGCCGTAGCCGACCACCAGGATCTTATCGCCGGCCTTGGCCTCCTCCAGGGCCGCTACCATCAGCATCAGAGGGAAGGCAACGCCGGTATTGCCCACCTGGCTGTAGAGAGGGTCCTGCACCTGATCGCCTTCGAATTTCATCGTCTTTGCCAGTTCGGTGTGTCTGCGAGCGTCGATGGAGTGGTAGGCAACCTTCTGGAAGTCCTTTTGGCTCAGGTTGTTCTTGGCCATGAAAGCCGATACCGCCTCTGGGATGACCCGGAAGATCCCCTCTTCGATGACAAAGCGGTCTTCCCAGTTCCTGACGGTGCTCTCGTCGCTGGAGCGCCATATGTCCAGCATATGGTCGGTTATGTGGTAGCTGGCCTCTACCTCGGCGACTACGCCGTCCTTGGCGACGAGCAGGGCGACAGCTCCGTCGCCCATCGCTCGGTCCAGGCCGCCTTTCGGCGTCGCCATGCGGCAGTCGGAGGCGACCACCAGCATACTGTTGGCCGTGCCCGCCCGGACGGCATCCAGGGCCATCTTGAGGGCGGTGGTCCCTGCTCGGAGCACATCGGTCACGTCGGCGCTGGTGATATCCCGTCGCAGGTCGAGGGCGGTGGCGATCAAGGCTGCTCCCTGCTTCTCAACGTAGGGGGCGGTGGTCGTAGCGTACAAGATGCCGTCCACCTGAGATCTATCCATTCCCCTTAGACAGTCCATACCGGCGGCGACCGCCATGGTTATGCTGTCCTCGTCGAAGTTGGCCACTGCCTTCTCGGCGGGGAATCCCCAGCCTGCCGTTTCCTTGCCCAGGCGGTACTTGGGGATATAGGCTCCGTAGGATTTGACACCTATCATGGTTACTCCCTTTCCAGTGCCACGCTGGTTCTAGCGCAACCGCAAACGCTACGTCAAGCCTATTGCCATTCGCAGTCTAACATAAGAGAGGGCTGAGATCATGGCCCGCTGAATCTCCACCGACGAGGACAGGTACCGCACTCACCATTTGTGGCCGACGGAATGCAGGAGGCGATGAGGCTGGCCATGATAGACTAACCCTTGGGGGAGATCGATGATCCGCTACCTGTCGGCGCCCCGATTGAAGGAAGGCACCTGCCGGGGCTGCGGCAGGAGTTCGCTCCTTATCGCCGCCAACCTGGCGGTCTGCCTGGACTGCATCCGCCAGCAGCCGGGGAGGGTGCTGCCTCACCTGAAGGCCGTCCACGCTGAGGCGCGAAGGCAGTTCGGGCTGCCCGCCGAGCCGCCGCGGGCCGCCGAGGGTGTGCTCTGTACCTTCTGCGCTAACGAGTGCCGCCTCGGCGAAGGAGAGCTGGGCTACTGCGGCCTGCGCAGCAATCGTGGCGGCAAGCTCCAGCACCTAGGCGGGACGGCCGCCAGAGGCATCCTTGAGTGGTACTACGATCCCCTGCCGACGAACTGCGTGGCCGAATGGGTCTGCGCCGAGAGGGATAGCCGCGGCTTCAAGAATCTGGCGGTGTTCTACGGCGCCTGCGGCTTCGACTGCCTGTTCTGCCAGAACTGGCACTATCGCACCCTGGCCCACCGCCTGGCACCGGCGATGAGCGCCCAGGAGCTGGCCGATTGCGCGGACGAGAGGACGGCCTGCATCTGCTACTTCGGCGGTGATCCCTCTCCCCAGATGGCTCACGCCATCGCCACCGCCCGCCTGGCCCTGCGTCAGCGGCGGACTCGACCGCTGCGCATCTGCTGGGAGACCAACGGCAGCATGTCGCCCGCTCTCCTGCGCCAGGTGGCCGCCCTGGCCATGGACTCAGGGGGCACCATCAAGTTCGACCTCAAGGCCTGGGACGAGAACCTTCACCTCGCGCTCTGCGGCCTGAGCAATGAGCGGACGCTGGAGAACTTTGCCTGGCTGGGAGGGCTCTTCGGCCAGCGGCCGGAGCCGCCCTTGCTGACCGCCAGCACCCTCATCGTGCCCGGCTATATAGATGCGCAGGAAGTGGGCGATATCGCCCGCTTCATCGCCTCCCTCGACCCGGCCATCCCCTATAGCCTGCTGGCCTTCTACCCTCACTTCTTCATGGGCGACCTGCCCACCACCTCGCGCCGTCACGCCAGCGAGTGCTGGGAGGCAGCCAGGGCGGCGGGGCTAGTCAACGTCAAGATCGGCAACCTACACCTGCTGTCGGACCTGTACTAGGGCTCGCTTTCCTCCAGGCCCTGCAGCTTCGGCTGGCCGACGCCCTTGGCCTGAATTAGCACCTTGATCCGGCCCAGGCCGGCGGTGTCGATCAGCTCGGTTACCGCCCGCCGACGCGCGTAGTACTCCTCCAGCGACAGCTCACTGTCGGCCTGGCGCTCCAGCCCGGCGGCGATGCCCAAGGCGGCCAGGAAGCGACCCTGGCTGGTGATGCCCAGCGGCTCCAGGCCCTGCTCTCGCCCCGCCTGGATGAGGCTGGTGAAGTCAACGTGGCTGGTCATGTCCTGATGGCCCAGGCGGGCATAGGGGTCCGTGCTGGGGTTGTGGCGATGGAAGCAGAGGAAGGTGCCGTCCCTGCGCCAGGGGGCATACAGCTCCTCAGCCGGATAGCCGTAGTCGAAGCCGAGGACGAAGCCTCGGCCGAGGGCCCTGCCCACCGCCTTCATCCACTCCAGGGCCTCCAGGTTCACCTCCGCCGAGCAGCCCTCGCCCGGCAGGAGGCCGAGGCGGTCGAAGTACTCCTGGAGCAAGGGTGTGGAAGGAGGGCCAAGGCTCTCCATGAAGCGCTCCTCCTGCCACTCCACGTACAGCTCGTGCAGCTGGCCATCGCGAACCGCCACTCGGTGGACGGGGAAGCTGTCGATCAGCTCATTGCTGAGGAAGCAGCCGCGGACGCTCTCCGGCGCGGTGTCTTCCAAGGACGGTAGCCAGGAAACCCCCGCCAGGGAGGGATCGACCTGACGCAGAAGGCGCCGCTGGTTCTCCACCAGCCACTCATTCACTTCGATCAGGCGGTATTCGAGCGCCTGGAAGAACTCGGGCGCTCGCCGGCTTGCCCAGGCCAGGATGTCGCGGGCCAGAAGGCCGCTGCCCGCCCCCATCTCCACGATGGTGAACGGCTGGGGCTCGCCCATCGCTTGCCACATCTGGCGGATCTGCTTGGCCACCAGGGAGCCGAAGATGGGGTTTACCTCCGGGCTGGTGAGGTAGTCGCCGTGGCGGCCCATGCGCTGGCGTGGCGATGAGTAGTAGCCGTGCTGAGGGTGGTAGAGGGCGATGGCCATGAACTGGCGAAAGGGAATGCGGCCCTCCGCCGCGACCCGCTCTCTGATGGCCGCCTTCAGCTCTTCATTCTCGGTGGCCGACGCGAACTCGTTCTCGTATGGGCGCAAGCTCTTCCTCCCGGGCAGAGCGATCATATCGCAGGGCGATGGCTCCCGCCAGGCGAGCGGTTGAGGCCCACATTGGGGGCTGATACGATGGTTGTGTTGTCGAAAGAGGTTTTGCGAGGGCAGCCGAGGGCGTTGAGGGAGGCGAGATCCAAGGCATGACCCAGATGCAGAGCATCTCTCAGATGGGCACCCGAACCAAGATGCTGGTCATGGCGGGCACGCTGCTGGGCCTGTTCACTGCGGCCATGGACCAGACGATAGTGGGCACGGCCATGCCCAGGGTGGTGGCCCATCTGGGCGGCTACGAGCACTACAGCTGGGTGTTCACCGGCTTCATGGTCGTATCCACCACGGCCGTGCCCATCGTCGGCAAGCTCACCGATATGTACGGCCGTAAGTTCTTCTTCCTGGGGGGAATCGCCGTAATGATGCTCGGCTCGGCTCTCTGCGGCATGTCCCAGAGCATGATGCAGCTCATCGCCTTCCGCGCCATCCAGGGCCTGGGAGCGGGCACGATCATGGCCACCGCCTTCGCAATCATCGGCGATGTCTTCCCGCCGGCGCAGCGGGCCCGCTGGGCTGGGCTCATGAGTGGCGTGTTTGCCGCCGCCAGCGTGGCAGGGCCTCTTATCGGCGGCTACATCACCGACAACCTGAACTGGCGATGGGTGTTCTATGTGAACCTGCCCCTGGGTGCAGTGGCCATGTCCGTCTTCTTCTCGGTGATGCCTTCCGTGCGATCTCGGCTGAGGCACCAGTTGGACTATTGGGGTGTGACGATGCTCGTCCTGGCTGTCGTGCCCCTGCTGCTGGCCTTCTCCTGGGCCAACGAGCAGTACCCCTGGCTTTCGGTCCAGATCATAGGCCTGCTGACCTTCGCAGCCCTGGCTGGCCTGATCTTCGCTGCTGTGGAGATGCGGGCCGCGGAGCCCATTTTGCCTCCTGCCCTGTTCCGCCATCCCATCTTCTTGGTGTCCGCTGTTGTCACCTTCCTGACCGCTATGGGCATGTACGGCAGCGTCGTCTATCTTCCCCTGTTCGTCCAGGGAGTCATCGGCTCCTCGGCCACCAACTCTGGCCTGGTGATCATGCCCATGATGCTAAGCCTCTCTATCACCGCTGCCATCGTGGGGCAGGTCCTGGGTCGCTGGGGACGCTATCGCATCATCGCCGTGGCGGGGCTGGCGGTGATGACTGGCGGCATGTTTCTCATGTCACGCATGGACGTTACTTCCACCAACGCCATCGCTACCCGCAACATGGTCGTCGTGGGCATAGGCCTGGGGGCGATCATGCCCATCTTTGTCTTGGTGGTTCAGAATGCGCTTCCCTATCGAATGCTGGGCGTCTCTACCGCCGCCATCCAGTTCTTCCGCTCCGTGGGTGGCACCATGGGAGTGGCCATCATGGGCTCGATGGTCAACACCACCTTCTCGGCGGAGCTGACGGCCCAGACGCCAGCCCAGGTCCGGGAATCGACGCCTCCTGACCTTCTTCAACGCCTCCAGGATCCCCAGGCGCTCCTCAACGCAGACCTGCTGACGGGATTGCGGGACGGCTTCGCAGGCCTGGGCGAGCAAGGACTAGTGTTGTTCGATCAGGTTATGCTGGCCACCCGCACGGCCTTGAGCATGGCCATAGCCGACGCCTTTCTCCTGGGCATGGGGATATCGCTGGCCGCGCTCCTGGTGTCTGTCTTCCTGAAGGAGATACCCCTGGCCAAGACCTGGGCCGTGCCGGAGGCAACGACCGTTGGCGCGGTGCCCGACGACTCGGGTCTACGGCCCGTCGCCGGCAGTTCGGCGGCGCTGGTTGACCCGCAGCCGACGGGCGGGGACGAGTCGGTTGACGACGGCCCAGACCCTGACGAGCTTTCGCCTGACTCCGGTCGCTAGGGCAACGGCGAACCGGTTACCCCATCGCCCTGTTCTTGACACTAAGCTGTGCCTATCGCATGATGTCGGTGCGTGCCCGGTCAGCGGAGCACGCAGTTCTTTAACGGAGGCATTGGCGTGCAGCCCCGGGTCAAGCTGTGGGTAGAGAAGGACGGCCTGTTGGTGTTCAGCGACTACCGAGCGGAGCTTCTCAACCATATCGCCAGGACGGGCTCCATCAGGGGAGGCGCGGAGCGGATGGGGCTCTCCTACCGGCGGGCGTGGGGGAAGATCAAGGAGATCGAGCACAACCTGGGGGTGCGACTGGTGCAGAGCGAGGCGGGCGGAGTCGGCGGCGGCCGAACCAGGCTGACTGCCGAGGCTGAGGAACTCCTGGCGCGCTATCGAGCGTTCCGGGCGGCGGCCGAGTCGGACGTCAGCCGGGATTTCGCTGAGGCGTTCGGCAGAGGCGGGTAATTTTTTTGCAGGATCGTTATGCTGATTGCAGCATAGCGCATCGCGAAAGGAGGTCGCATAGAATGAGACGCTGGATATGGACAGGACTGCTAGCAGTTCTGGCAATCCTCGCAATGGTGGTGGTCGTGGGCTGCGGCGAGGAGGAAGAGACGGCCACCCAGACGCCGTTGGCCCAGGCAACCCCGGTGGTGACCCAGACGCCGCAGGCGGAGGCGACCGCGACGGCCACGCCTGTGGAGCGTGGGCCAAAAGAGGTTATCCTGGCGACCACCACCAGCACGCAGGACAGTGGGCTGCTTGACGTCCTCGAGCCGCTCTTCGAGGACGAGACGGACTATAACCTGAAGATCATCGCCGTGGGCACCGGTCAGGCCCTGGCCATGGGCGAGCGGGGCGACGCCGACGTGCTGCTGGTGCACGCGCCCAGCTCCGAGATGAAGCTCATCGACAGCGGAGCAGCGATCAACCGCCAACTGGTGATGCACAACGATTTCATCATCGTCGGCTCTCAGGATGACCCCGCGGACATCGAGGGCATGACATCTGCCGACGATGCCTTCGCCGCCATCTACGACAGCGAGGCGACCTTCGTCAGCCGCGGCGACGACTCGGGCACTCACAAGAAGGAGATGGAGATCTGGCAGAAAGCGGGGCTGGATCCGGAAGGCCAATCCTGGTACGAGCAGAGCGGCCAGGGCATGGGGGCAACCCTTCAGATCGCCAACCAGAAGGATGCCTACATCCTCACCGACCGCGGCACTTACCTGGCGCAGAGCGAGAACCTGGATCTGGTCGTGCTCGTTGAGGGCGACCCGATTTTCTTCAACGTGTATCATGTCATGCAGGTGAACCCGGAGGGCTTCGACCTAGTGAACGGCCCGGGTGGCGCTGCCTTTGTGGACTTCATGATCTCGGACGAGGTGCAGGCGATCATCGAGGATTTCGGAGTTGACAAGTTCGGCCAGCCCCTATTCATTCCCGATGCTGGCAAAGACGAGTCGGAGTTGGCCCCGAGCTAGCCGACGGGAGGTGCGGCCGTGGACCTCATATTGGATGGAATACGAGAAGCCTTTCGGATCATGGCCAGCGGCGACTACTCGGTGTGGGAGATCGCCCTTCGCTCTGTGATCGTGTCCGGTACGGCCACGGCGATCGCCCTTCTGTTCGGCATCGCCGTGGGGGCCACACTGGCCTTCAATGAGTTCCCCGGCCGCAACCTCGCCTTCAGCCTGGTGAACACCGGCATGGGCCTGCCGCCGGTGGTCGTCGGCCTCATGGTGGCGATCGTGCTCTGGCGAAGCGGGCCGCTCGGCGATTTTCGGCTGATCTACACACCCACGGCGATGATCGTCGCTCAGACCGTCATCGCCGCGCCGATCGTCACCGGCTTCACGGCGGCGGCCCTGCGCAACCTCCATCCGCAGCTAAGGAGCCAGCTATATGGTTTGGGCGCCTCGCGCCTCCAGATGCTATGGTTGGTTCTGTGGGAAACGAAGCTGCCGCTGCTGGCGGCGGTGATGGCCGGCTTCGGAGGGGCCATCTCTGAGATCGGCGCGTCGATCATGGTCGGCGGCAACCTGGCGGGGGAGACGCGGATACTGACCACGGCGGTGGTGCTGGAGGTCAGCAGGGGCCAGTTCGCGCCGGCGATCGCTCTCTCCCTCATCCTTCTGACCCTGATCTTCATCGTGAACCTGATCCTGACCACCGTCCAGCAGCAGGAGCGACGGTCGTGAGCCAGCCCAAGCTCTCCCTGGAGGACGTCCGGGTGCGGCTCGGCAAGGCCGAGCTCATCAGAGTGCCCCACCTGGATGTCCTGGAAGGGGAGGTGCTGGTGATTGTCGGCCCCAACGGGGCGGGCAAGAGCATCCTCTTGGAGTCGCTGGCCCTGCTGCACAGGCCGAGGCAGGGCCGAGTGCTCTTCGAGGGGCAGCCGGTGGACGGCCGCGAGCTGGCCCTGCGGCGTCGTATGGCGGTGGTGTTTCAGGACCCGTTGCCTCTCCGCCGCTCGGTGGCGGACAACGTCGCCCTGGGCCTGACGCTGCGGGGAGTGCCTCGCTCGGTTCGCCGGCAGAGGGCCGCCCACTGGATGCGCCGCTTCGGCATAGCCCACTTGGCCAGGCGCTCCGCCATGACCCTGTCGGGCGGTGAGGCCCAGCGCACGAACCTGGCCCGCGCCTTCGCTCTCGAGCCGGAGGTGCTGCTGCTCGATGAGCCCTTCAGCGCCCTCGACCCGCCCACGCGGGAGGACCTCCTCGATGACCTATCGGTGGCCCTGCGGGAGACCGGTGTGACCACCGTCTTCGTGACCCACGACCGTGCGGAGGCCCTGCGCCTGGGCGACCGGGTGGCGGTGATGATGGGCGGCAGCATACGCCAGGTGGGTACGGCGGCGGAGGTATTTGCTGCGCCGGCGGACGAGGAGGTGGCGGCCTTCGTGGGCGTGGAGACCATCGTCGGCGGACGAGTCCAGTCTCTGGCCGATGGCCTGGCGACGATCGACGTGGGCGATGCGGTCGTCCAGGCGATGGTGCCCGATCTCGACTATGGCAGCGAGGTGCTGGTCTGCCTGCGGCCGGAGGATGTGGTCTTGGAGCTCGCCGGGCTCGACAGCCATCGCACCAGCGCCCGCAATCACCTGCGGGGGACCGTCCGCCGGCTGACGACGGTCGGCGGCCAGGTGCGGGTGGTGCTCGACTGCGGCTTCACCCTGGTGGCCTTCATCACCAAGCGATCGCTGGAGGAGATGAACCTGAAGGTGGGCGATGAGGTTGTGGCCTCCTTCAAGGCCACTGCCGTGCACGTGATACCGCGTGGAACCTAGGCCTGACGCTCCTGGCGTGGGCTGTCGCTCAGGAGCCCCAGCATCTCTAGGCTATTGCTGATGATGCCGTCCACGCCCAGCTCCAGCAGCTCCTGGGCCCGCTGGAGGTCGTCTATCGTCCAGGCGTAAATGGCCATCCCCAGGCCCTTGAACCGTTCGATCAGAGGCCGTTCTATGATCGAATGGTTCAGGCAGACCCCGCGTATGGGCTCGCCTTCCAGAATCGCCTGGAAGGTCTTCAGTTGCTCGTTGTTGTCGATGGAGTGGTGAACCTTCAGGTGGGGGGCGGCTGCCCGCAGGTGCTCTAGGAGAGGCCAGTTCTGACCGCAGAAGGTTGCCTGCTCCTCCATGTCCATCCGCCCGAGCAGTTCCGCCAGCGCCCGGGCCAGGCCCTCTTCTCGGCTTCCATATTTCCCCTTGAGGTCCAGAAGTAGGCCTCGCTTGCCCTTGGCCCTGGCTAGGACTTCTTCCAGGGCCAGCGACTTGCCCACCAGCGCGATGTACCACCTGCTCAGAACGAGCCGCCACTTGTGGTCACGTCCGATGTTCAAGGAGCTCTTCTCATCGATAAGGAGCGGCAGGGGCAACGGCTTGCGCTCATGGCGGACGACTATCTTGCCGCCCTGGAACCGCACGTCGGTCTCGACGAGGTCCACCGGCCCCTCGAGGGCGCGGGGCAACCGCCGAAGGCTGTTGCCAAAGCCGTGGGCGATGCGCACTGGCCTGTTGCTTGCGGATGCCATGCTCTAGCTGGCGGCCTCGCTCCGGTGGCGGCGCAGGAAGTCGAGGACGATGGCGTTAGACTCCTTGGCGCGCTCAACCACATAGCCGTGGCCGATCTTTGGCAGAATTACCAGCTCGGCGCCTGGAATCCGCTCGGCCAGAATCCGGGAGTTCTCCACCGGCATGATCTTGTCCTCGGCGCCGGCGATAATGAGGGTGGGGCAGCTTATCTGGGGCAGCCTGTCGTAGGTTCTGTGGCGCATGACAGCCTGCAACTGCCGCGCGTAGGCCTCCGGCGGCGCCCGCAGGTCGGCCTGGGCCAGGGCACGGGCGATGAGCTTCTCCCGTTTCTGGGCGATGAACTCGTCGCTGTACAGGAGGACTAGGCCCTTCTCCGCCGCCTCTTGGGGGCCGAGGTTGCTGACGGTAACCATCAGGGCGAGGGTCTCAGGAGAGGCGTCGACGGCCTCCCGGCCGCCACAGCCGGTGGCGCCCAGGATCAGCGTCCGCACCCGCTGGGGGTAGTTCAGGGCCAGTTCCTGGGCTATGAGCCCGCCCATCGACATGCCGTAGACGTGGGCGGAGGCGATGTCCAGGGCGTCCATGAGGCCGGCGGTGTCATCGGCGAACAGGCGTGTGGTGTAGCGGCTGTCCGGCTTGTCGCTGCGGCCGGAGCCGCGGTTATCGAAGGCGACGACCTGGAACTCGCGGCTGAAGGTGGGGGTCTGCATGTCCCAGCCGTTCGCATTAGCTCCCAGGCCCATGATCAGCACCAAGGGCTCCCCCTGGCCGTGCACCTCGTAGTAGAGCTGGATGTCCTTGACCTTGACCTTGGGCATGCTATCCGTCCTTTACTTGGGTTGGGGTCGCCGCGAAGGACCCATGACATGAAGCTTCCGAAGGCCTATTGTAATCGATTGCAGGGCTGGGAAGCGAGCGCTGGGCTCAGTGCGGACAGAGGCGTTCGGGGACGAGCGGCGGGTTGGCGTAGCCGTAGTACCAGATGTCGTCGAACTCCTGGCGGTGCTCCTCGACGAAGGTGAGGAAGGCGGCGCAACCCTGGCTCAAACCCTGGGGAGGGGGCTCCCCGTCGGGGTAGGCCTGGGCGGAGCGAAGGGCAGCCTGAGCGTGGAGGCTCTGCGGGAACTGCTCGGCCAGCCCGGCGATGGAGTCGACCAGCCCCTGGGCCGAGGAGCCGCCGTCGGCCGGCAGAGCGGCTAGCTGAGCGAGGTAGAGGCGGAAGTAGGCATAGGGGATGAGTTCATCGCGGCCGCTCACACCCTCGAAGGCCTCCTTCCAGTCTCCCAGGCTGGTATCGTTGATCGCCCTGTTGTAGAGCTGCATCGCTGTATCCAGGTCGCCAGCGTCATAGGCCTCGTCGCCGTCCACGACGGCAAAGTACAGCTCGTCGGAGGGCTCGTCTTCGGTCTTGACCAGGACATAGCTCGTGCCGTTCCAGGCGTAGGTGAAGTTGCTGTCCTTCTGCGGTCCTGCTCCCACAGAGCCTATCTGGCCCGCCGCCACGTACAGCTCTTCGATGCCGTCGTCCTCCACGTCCACGAAGTCGATGGCCCGCGCATAGGGTACCTCGACCTCACCGTCGATAATGTCCACGTATTGCTGGCCATCCCAGGCCAGGATGTAGACGGATGTCCAGCAGGTATGGGCGCCGCAGGAGTCGGCGGTGAAGCTGGCTTCCAGCTTGCCGTCGCCGTTGAAGTCGCGGATCCCCAGGATGACCGGCTGCCAGGGGGGAGACGGCCCCAGCGTCTCGCTGGATTGGAAGGCCAATTCGTAGCCAGCGGGCCCGCGATCGAATATGAGCACGTCGGCATCGGGCCAGATATCGCTCACGATGGGGTTTGTGATCCGCAAGAGGTATTCGTCTTCGTCGTCGCCGTCCAGATCGCCGGCAGCACAATCAACCGAGCTGGACTCCTCAGCCCAGCCGGGTACGGCCGTGGGCATGTCCCAGGCGGCGACCAGCTCCGCCAGGCAGGAGGGAGATCCGCTGCCGACGGTGAGGTAGCCGGCGATGGCGCCGGGATAGTCGGCGAAGTCGCCGGGCTGCATCGGCGCGGCGATCGCTGTGGGCGTGACGGCGGCTGTCGGGCTGGGCACCGGAGTCGCCGTGGCCGTCGGAGTAGGCACTGGGCTCTGCGTTGCCTCAGCGGTGGGAGTAATCGGCGCGGTCGGCGTGGCGGTGACCGTCGGAGTCGCCCTCGTGGTGGGCGTCGCCGTCGCCGCCTCTTCCTCCTCGCAGGCGGTGGCCAGGGCCATGGTCAAGCCGGCCACAGCCAGGCAGGTCAGGGCGAGCGTGAGACGGCTGATAGTGTGCACGGCGGCAGTATATCAGGGAAGTCGGAGTTCTGCTAGAGGGAGAGGGCCTTTCTGTACTGACGCGCTCGCCTGGCCAGCGGTCGTATGTCCTTGGGAGCGAACACGCCCTCCTCGGTAATGAGGGCGGTCACCAGGCGGGCGGGGGTCAGGTCGAAGTAGACGGTGGGGATGGTTAGCCCCGGCTGCCTCTCCTCCGGCGTTTGATGATGGGCGGTCGGTCGGCCCGGCGCCACCTTGAGGGTCTCCGTTGCCACGTAGAAGGGGATGCGCTCGTTTCGGGCCAGGAGGGCCAGGGCGCAGGTGCCCACCTTGTTGACCACGGCACCATCGGCGAAGACGGTGTCGGCGCCCACCAGCACGGCCGCCGCCTCCGGCATGAACGCTGCCGCCTGGGCGTCGCTGATCAGGGTCACTGGCACCCCCAGGCGAGCTAGAAGGCGGGCGGTGGTCTTTCCTTCGTTCAGGGGGGCCGACTCGGTGGCGATTATCGGCGACCCTCTGGATGCCAGGCGCTCCAAGATGGCGAAGGTTGTCGCCGAGTAGCTGTGGGTCATGATCGAGCCTCGGGGCAGGGCTTGCTCAGCGCGGCGGACGATGCGCTGAGAGGTCTTTTCCCAGCTATCGATTATCTGGCGGGCTCGGGCCAGCACCGCCCGGCGCATGGCAGGCAAGCCGCTCGCTGCTTTCTCCTCGGCGGCCAGGACCACGGCGCCGGCGGCATTGCTCACGGCGGCCATGCTCGGCTGGGCCTGGGCCAGAGCCCTGCCCACTTCTCGGAGGCAGGACAGCAATTCCGTGGCGCTCTGGGCCGGGCACTCATCGAACGCATGGGTGATCACATTGGCGGCGTCGCGGGCCAGCCAGCCGGCGCCGTGGGCGCGGTCTTCCCTGATGCTCTCGATGGCCTGGGCTATGCGGGGGCTGATAGTGGTCATGGCCGTCGCAGTGGGTAGACCCGCATGAGGGTCTCCGCTAGCTGGGGGACGGTCTCGTACTGGAAGACCTCCTCCGGCCGGATCCAGCGCGTTTCGACGTGCTCCCAGTCCGCCCGTATTCTGGAGGGCTCCCTGACCTCGAACAGGAAGGGGTGCACTATCCACCGCCGGTCGGCTTCGGCGTCCATCACCTCCAGGGGTTCACCGGTGCGTAGAAGCTGCACGTCCTCCCTGGTCAGGCCTGCCTCCTCTTCCATCTCCGTGTAGGCCTGGGCCAGGGGATCCGTTTCCTCTATGTAGCCGCTGACGCCTGCCCAGCGGCCTCGGTAGGTGCCCACCTGCTGGCTCCGTCGCAGCAGAAGGATCTCATCGCCGTCGCCGCTGCGGCGCAGGAGGAAGCAGGTGATCACTTTGGCCTCTCTCATCGCGTCCTCGGGGGCAGTATACGCCGCCTGCCTGGACGAGTGCTATACTTCGGAAGGCAGGGAGAAGCAGTGTCTACCGCAGAGCTGCCGGATCTGATTCGAGATCTGCTGGAGCCGGCCGCCTATCCCTACGCTGTGGGGAGGGTCGAGCTGGTGCAGACGCACATCTCCTACGTCTTCCTGGCCGGCGATTTCGTCTACAAGATCAAGAAGCCGGTGGACTTCGGCTTTCTGGACTTCACCACATTGGCCAAGCGGCGTTACTACTGTCGCCAGGAGGTTGTCCTCAACCGCCGCCTGTGCCCGGAGGCCTACCTGGGGGTAGTGCCGGTGGCTCGCCAGGACGGACGCCTCCGCCTGGAGGGGCGAGGCAAGGCCGTGGAGTACGCTGTCAAGATGCGCCGGCTGCCAGGCGACCGTATGATGGACGGCCTGCTGGCTGCCGACAAGGTATCGCCGGCCATGGTGGAGGCCGTGGCCGAGCGACTGGCCGACTTCCACGCTCGGGCGGCCACCAGCCCGGCCATCGGCCGCTACGGAGCGCGGGCTATCCGCTTCGCCTGGAAGGAGAACTTCGAGCAGTGGGCGCCGTTCGTTGGCGACACCTTAACCGCAGAGCAGGACCGCTGTCTGCAAACCTACGTTCGCTCCTTCTTCATCCGTCGGCGGCCTTTGCTGGAGCGGCGCGTTCAGCAGGGGCGCATCCGCGATTGCCACGGCGATGTCCGCTCGGAGAGCGTCTGCTTCGTCGATGGCATATGCATCTTCGACTGTATCGAGTTCAACCGCCGATTTCGCTACACGGACGTGGCAGGAGACGTCGGCTTTCTGGCCATGGACTTGGACCTCCACGGCCGCTCCGATCTGGCCGACGTTCTGGTGCAGCGCTATGCCCAGGCGGCGGCCGACTCCGAAGTCCTGGACGTCATCGACTTCTACAAATGCTATCGGGCCTGCGTGCGGGGCAAGGTGGAGGGCTTCAAGCTGAACCAGGCGGAGGTCAGCGCCGAGGAGAAGGAGGAGGCCCGCTCAGCGGCTCGCCGCTACTTCCGCCTGGCCTGTCAGTACGCTGCGCGCCAGTCGCCGCCGCTCCTGCTCATCACCTGCGGCCTCGTGGCCACCGGCAAGACGGAGCTAGCCCAGGGCCTGGGCCAGGCCGCCGACATGCCGGTCGTCTCCTCGGACGTGGTGCGGAAGGAACTGGCCGGGCTTGTGCCAACGGAGCGTCGCTTCGAATCCTTCAGCCGGGGCATCTACTCGCCGCGGTTCACCCAGCGCACCTATAAGGCCCTGCTGGAGCGAGCACGCCTGGCCCTGACCGAAGGGCGCTCGCTGATCGTCGATGCCACCTTCGGCCAGCGCCGCCATCGCCAGCGGGCGAGAGAGCTTGCTCGGAAGGTGGGTGCCCGCTTCCTATGCCTGGAGTGCCGAGCCGATGAGGATGCCATTCGCCAGCGGCTGGAGGGGCGGTTGCGCGCCGGCCGCGATGCCTCCGATGCCCGCTGGGAGACCTACGAGGCCCAGAAGCAGGTCTTCCAGCCGGTAACCGAGCTGCCGCCCGATGAGCACATGGTCGTGGACTGCGACCGGCCGCTGGCCCAGTGCCTGGACGAGGCCCGCCGAGAGCTGGAGCGGCGGCTGGCGCCTCCCTCTGCCTAGGCTGTACATCACAGTCCGCGTTCACGTCCCCGTCGAACCGTGGCCTCCTGGGCCGCGCTCCGTCTCCGATAGGGCCTCCACCTCCACCACCGGCAGGTCAGCCCAGTGGGCGATGACCAGCTGGGCGATGCGGTCGCCGTGGCGGATGGTGTATGAGTCGAGGGCGCCGAACAGGTACATGGTCACCAGCACCTCTCCCCGGTAGTCGCTGTCGATCGTGCCGAAGGCCACGCCAACTCCCCTGGCCGACAGGCCGGAGCGGGGCCGCACCTGGGCGTCGTGGCCGGGCGGCACCTCGATGGCGATGCCCGTAGGCACCAGGACGGGGTCTCTCCCCAGCTCAATCGAGCCTGCCTCTTCGATGCAGGCGAACAGGTCGAGACCCGTAGAGCAAGGCGTGGCCCGTAGGGGGAGCCTGGCTCCCGGCCGCAGCCGCTTCACCTTGAGGGTGGGTTCACCTTCAGCCATAGTTCAAAGGGCAGATCGAGGGCGCTTTTTCAACAGCCTCCTCTTGACATACCGCAATCGATTGTAGGCTGAGGTTGCCGTCCGGTAAAGGCAGAGGGAGGGTTGAAGGCGCTACGGATGAGGGCTTGCGTCCTTAGACGCAGCTCTGGGGGGTGTCTTCCTGAGGGATGCAAACGGTCGCCGGTTAGGGCTATCCGTCAAAGTTCAGGTCGTTGTTCGCCCGCTCGAGGACTTGACACCACCAGGCCATCGTCTTGCGGTCCCAGTGTGCCCAGCTGTCCTCCACCGTTTTCAGAACCGACTGCACCGTCATGTAGCCGGAGCCCCTGCCTGGTTGGAGCTCACCGATGTAGATGGGCGCACCGGGGTCGACTCGGCCGCGCATGACGCACAGCTTCATCGCCATCCAGTTCGATGCCAGCGAGTCCTGAAGTTGGGACCGGGATCTGCCCAGTGGGGATATAATGAAGTCCCTGATTCCTTTGAGCACGCGTATCACGGCTGGTTACCTCCCGCTTTGTCATTTGGGGATCGCTCTTGGCCATCGCCGGAGGGTGAGCAAGGGTTGCACCCCCTCAAGCCAGGCTAGCATTTGGCGTCGCTGCGTTACATAACAGAGGGGTGAAAAGCAGTAGAAAGCTGGTTAAGGAAGGCTGTGCCGCTCCTTGATGTTCGGCGAGTGGGCCGTGCGGCCGAGGGTGAGGCCCATCTCCTCGGCCACGGCGGGCCGAGGGCGCGTGCTCAGTCGGGCGCCTTGATGTTTACTTCGTTGAAGTGGGATAACGTGTAGGGGAACTCGATGGTGTCTTCATCTGCTGTAGCCTGCCGGAACCCAAGGCGGCGCATGAGCTTGTCATCACGGCCCAGCCAGACTTCGACGAGTGGTGGATTCTCGTCCTGTTCCCGCAGGAGGTCTTCATACAGAGCAGTGTACTCCTCCAGGGTAGTGTCGTGGCACTCATCCTCCTGCCCACCGCTCGGGCCGATCACCGCCTCACATTGTTCGCCCCAGAATATGGGTCCTCGCTCCTCCTCGGCGCGCTGCGCGGACTGGATCATGGCTCGAAAGAGATTCGCCCTGCCCTGGATTCGGGTGCAGGTAACACCTTCAAAATCCTCTTCTCCGATGATCTGGGTGTCGGACATGAGCCCAGGCAATTCGATGGTCCACATGGGCTCGAGCCCTGGTGCCGAGAGCGGGAAGTAGATCGTCTCCCTGGGGCCTTCCTCCCATGGCTCACAGCCCCCTCCTGCTGGCCGGCAGTACCGAGAGTAGATCTTGTCTCCAACGACCGTCGTCTCGAAGAGGCCCTTGTCGATGGTCTTCGTTTCGTCATCCTCAATCTGGGTCTGAACATCGTGAGACATAACGTAGAAGGTGTCAGGGCGCTGCCAGCCGATGGTGTAGGTGATCTCCGTTTCCTCCACTGTGGTGATCATCTGGAGCTGGAAGGAATCGAGGTCCCGCATGGCCGCCTGGGCCTCTTCAAGCAAGGCCTGGGCGTCACCCCCATCCGACGTAGCGGGGCTGGCGCCATCGTCGCCGCCGCACGAGGGCAACGCGCTCAGCACCAGCAGCGACACGGCAGCGAGCAGTATCAGCCTAGCGGTTGTGCGCATGATCGCTCTGATTCTAGCACCACATTCCCCGCTGAATCCACCACCGCCTCTCAGCCCGGCGAAGCGGTCACTGTCGGCCAGGTTCCTTTCTCTTGGCCCTGTCTATATGTTACGCTGGTGTGGATAGGATTAATCGATAATGGCAGATGGACCCAAGAAGCCGGAGGGTATGGTGTTGGACATGCATGTCCACACCTCCATCGGCTCTCCCGATAGCAATCTCACGCCGGCGCGAGTGCTGGAGGCCGCCCGCGCGGTGGACATCGACGGCATTGTCTTCGCTGAGCACCACGCTGACTGGACCGAGGAGCAACTGGAGCACTTCCGTCAGGAGAGCGGCCTCTTTGCCTGCAGTGCCCGTGAGTGGGAGACCGACTTCGGCCACATCATCGCTCTGGGCCTGCACTCTGACGTCGAGGCGATTGAGCAGGCCAGGGAGCTACGTCGCCTGACGCTTGCCGAGGGTGGCTTGCTGATCATGGCTCATCCCCTTCGCTTTTTCCCCAGCATGTCCAATCGCCTTTTCAGCCGCCAGGACAATCCCTCGTCTTTGACGCCAGAGCAAATGGCCGAACACCCTGTCTTCGAGCTGGTGGACGCGATCGAGGTGTTGAACTACGCCTGTACCGAAAAGGAGAATCAGCTAGCGCAGGAGGTGGCGCGGGTGCTGGGAAAGCCGGGCGTGGCTGGCAGCGATGCTCACACCTACATGGAGGTCGGTCGCTGCGTCACCATCTTCGAGCGGGTGGTCGGGAGCGAGGGAGAGCTTATTGAAGAGCTGCGCGCCGGTCGCTTTCGAGTGGCCCGCCGCAAGCCCGATGGCGAATACGTGCTGCTAGGCTAGCCTGCTCGACTGGCGTTCTTCTTTCTCCAGCGCTCGGTTCAGGCTTCCCCTTTTGTAGCCTTCCAGGTCCAGGGTGACGTAACGGTAGCCCAGCCCTCGTAGCCTGTCCGCTACCGCCTGTCGGTTCTCGTCCGTCATCAAGATGGCCATGCCTGCCTCGTCCGTCTCGATGCGGGCCACGCTGTCATGATGGCGGACGCGCAGCTGGCGCACGCCCAGGGAACGGACGAACTCCTCGGCCTGGGCAATGCGATTCAGGGCTTCGGCGGTCACCGGCGTCCCGTAGGGGATGCGCGACGCCAGGCAGGCCATGGCCGGCTTGTCCCAGGTGGGCAACCCCATCTGGCGCGAGAGGGTGCGGATGTCGTCCTTGGTGAGGCCGGCCTCCATCAGGGGGCTACGGACGCCGTGCTCGCGGGCGGCCTCCTGGCCTGGTCGGAAGTCGCTCAGGTCATCGGCATTGCAGCCGTCGGCTATCCAGGCCAGGCCCCGCTCGGCGGCCACCTGCTTGAGTTTGCCGTACAGCTCCTGCTTGCAGTGGTAACAGCGCTGGGGGGAGTTGGCGACATATGCGGGGTCATCCATCTCCTCCGTTTCGATCAGCAGGTGCGGTATGCCTATTCGGCGGGCTAGCTCCTCGGCGTCTCTTACTTCTGAAAGCGGGACCGCCGGTGAAACGCTGGTGACGGCGAGGCTGCTTTCTCTCAGCACATCGAAGGCCACTGCTGCCAGGAAGGTGCTGTCCACTCCTCCCGAGTAGGCCACCAGAACGGAGCCCATCTCCGCCAGTGTCTGCCGCAGCCGCTCGAGCTTTTCCATCCGACCCTTCCCTCGCTGGCTCAGCCTGAGATCCATCATATCATCCGGCTCTGACCAGAGCGAAGGGCCTCGGCCGCAAGACCGAGGCCCCCTCGGTTGTCACTGGTGGCGGAGCTTAGGGCGTGATGGCTATCTTGAGGACGCCGTCGCGCTTCTCCCGGAAGAAGTTGTAGGCCTCCGGCGTCTGAGAAAGCTTCATGCGGTGGGTAAATAGGGGCGACAGGTCGACCTTGCCGTACCTTATGATGTCCAGCATATGGTTCAGGCGGTTGAAACCCGCGGGGCCAAGAGTCATCACAACCCTGCGGTGGTAGAAGGAGGGAGCGTTCGTTGGCATGGAAAGCTGGGGCAGAATGCCGTAGATGCCAATGCTGGAGATGGTGCCGCCACGACGCACCGCTCGGCTGGCCGCCTCGAAGGTCGCTTGTAGGCCGACGGCTTCCACGGCCACGTCAACACCCTGGCCGTTGGTCAGGCTCATGATCTCCGCTGCAGGTTCTTTCTCCTGGGGGTTGATGACCACGTTAGCGCCGAACTTCTTGGATGCCTCTATCCTCTCCGGTACCGACTCTACGGCGATGATCAGGCCGGCGCCTCTGGCCCTGGCCCCGGCTGTGGCGCAAAGGCCGACCGGCCCCTGGGCGAAGATGGCCACCGAGTCGCCAATCTGCGTCTCGGCCCGCTCGATAGCGGCGAAACCGGTGGACATGATGTCGGTGGCGAGGAGGGCCTGCTCGTCACTGACATCGTCGGGCACCTGGGTGGCATTGATGTCGGCGAAGGGCACCAAATAGTATTCGCTCTGAGTGCCGAAGAGGCACTCGCCACCGCCGGTGCAGATGGTGTGGTCGCCCGTGTGGCACTGGAGGCACTTGCCGCAGCCGATGTCGAATGAGGCGATCACCCGCTCGCCTGGCTGGAAGCGGGTCACGCCTTCTCCAACCGCGTGCACTATGCCCACGCCCTCGTGGCCCATCGGCAGTCCGGGCAGGTTGGGCAGCCGCTTAGCCAACGAGGGGTAGATGAACATCAGGATCTCGTTGGGGATCTCGTCCAGGAAATGTATATCGCTGCCGCAGACGGTGGTGAGGGTAGTCTTGAGCACTATCTCTCCCGGGCCGGGTGTAGGTGTGGGAATGTCCGCCATCTCGACCTTGCCCAGGGCTGTCTTAACGCAACTCTGCATGGTTGGTGCCTCCCTTTGGCTCTCTCTGCCACTTTAGCCGGCGTGGCGATCATGTCCGATCTTCTGCTTATCTTGCTGCTATTGTCAAGGTGGGTCAGCGCTATTCGGACAGAGATGGGCCGAGCGACTTCATGGGCGCTATCCTTGATTAAGGGCTGTGTATCTGATAGGGTGGAAGCGGCTATAGGTGAGGTGACACTGATGACACAAGCAGCGACACGAATCGAACTGGCAGTGGCGCTCCGGAGCGTCCTTGGCAAGAAGGTCAAGACGCTACGTCGGCAGGGCATAACGCCGGCCAATATCTACGGCCACGGCATCCCTTCCGTGGCGGTGCAGGTGCCCACGCCCGAACTGGCCCGAACCGTTCGCCTGGCCGGACGCAACACCATGCTCGAGCTCCACGTGGAAGGCGAGAAGAAGCGAAGGCCGGTCTTCTTCCGCGACGTTCAGCGCGATCCCATCACCGACGAGTTCCTGCACATCGATTTCTATCAGGTATCGCTAAAGGAGAAGATCAGGATAGAGGTGCCCCTGGTCATCGTCGGCGAGGCGCCGGCAGTTAGCGTCTACCACGGCATCCTCCTCCAGAGCGTGAACACCATCGCTATGGAGGGCCTGCCCACCGACCTGCCTCCTCAGATCGAAGTTGACGTATCGGGCCTGGAGGAGATCGACGACGCCATCCATGTGAAGGA